>Ga0209698_10008802_pt1 | contig 10381 bp, 10 predicted proteins | sample LitLauG_LLR_2012_FD_187203 | JGI IMG/M metagenome (GOLD analysis project Ga0209698, IMG submission 187203) | Freshwater sediment microbial communities from Pennsylvania, USA - Little Laurel Run_MetaG_LLR_2012 (SPAdes) (version 2) | ecosystem: Environmental > Aquatic > Freshwater > Creek >... | reverse complement strand
AGGTTGCATCGGCGGCAAGACAACAGATCAAGGACCTTGCGATAACCGAGAAGTACGGAGTTTCCCCCGACCACGCCAAAGAACAGGCAGAGGCTCTGGCCGAAGAAGCGGCGCAAGAAGCGAAAGAGAAGGCGGAAAATCAGCGACCTCCGGAAGCCCCGCTCGATAAACGTCCAATTCTGTTTGCGAAGGGAACGATCCTGAGTGTGGATTGTTCGCAAGATTCTGCGGCGACGGTAACCCTGGCCGCCGGCAATCGCACGCTCAAGCTGCATGTCGCAGACACAACTAAGGTAATTGTCATTGGAGAAGATAAATTCTCCTGCCGCTGGCGTGACGTTCGCGCATCCGCCAACTACAAGGCCCTCGACAAGCCCGGTGAAGGGGATTTGGTTTCGTTGGAAGTGCAGTAGGACTTGCCGCTTACCGCTCATCTTACTGGCAGCCCGCAAGTCTCCCCGCACCCAAACGCAAATCTTAAGTCTTGGCAGCGGTCTTGAACATTTCAGCCAGCTTGCGAATGTCTTCCGGCGCCGCGTCACCAATCACAAAATAGCGTAGGCCATTCTGGGTCCAGGCTTCAGTTGAAAAGGAAGACGGTCGTGTCGAGGCAGAACCCGGTAGCGGCGAGTCCTCCGGTCGTGCTTGAAAGATCAAGACGGAAATCTTGTGCTTTCGCAATTCATAAATGAGATGAGCGCCAGGCGCCTGTTGCAAGTAGGTAACGCGTCCACCCAACAGCGCGAACTCGGAGTTTTGCAGCTCTGGCAAGTTGAAGGCAAACGGAATTCTCCCCTGGAACCAAGGCTTCACGGTATGCCGGTCCGTAGAGACCACGTCAACAGGCGACGCGCTGGCAAGCGTGGCCACGTGCAAATCAGCAATTTCGTTGTAAGTCGTACCTGCGACCGTGGCTTCTTCGATGGTCCTGTGATTTGAAAAGTATCCGAGCGAAAGAACTCCAGCAAGAAACAAGCCTGCCAGTGCTCCCGCCATTCCCCAGCGCAAACCGAAGCCCCACGGCAGCCCAGGCTTGGCTCCAGATTGACGTTGTACGCGCCGCCGGAACTCCTCACTCGGAGTAAACCGCTTGCCCGCCGCTTTCACGGATCTCTTCATCTGCACGCGCGATAAGGAGTCGGCTGCGCACGAAGTGCAACTCCGAACGTGTGCATCGAACGCAAGCATTTGCTGATCGGAGAGTTCGCCGTCGAGGTACAAATCAAGCTTTGTCGTCCATTGTGCGCAATCTGTAGAACCTGTAGGCCCGGAATTCATCGCTGACCCCCTTGCAGTCTTGCCTTCAGCAACTCGCGCAATGCGGCCCGCGCCCTCGACAATCGCGACATGACAGTGCCTTGTGGTATCACGAGCGTTTCGGCAATTTCCTGATACGACATTTCCTCGACTTCGCAAAGAAGCAGGATCTCGCGGAAGTGGACTGGGAGATCCGAAATTGCCTCCTGCACCAGTTGTTGATTCGCGCGTTCTAGAAAGATTGTTTCCGGCGTTTCCGAGGTGATAGCCAGTTCGGGACCGTCTTCCTCTTCCAGCGCAACGGTTTGTGTTGTTGCTTTCAGTCCGCTGCGCGACGTAAGGAAGGTGTTCCGCAGGATCCGATACATCCACGCCCGAAAATTTGTGCCCGGCTCGAAGGAGGAGAAGCCGCGCAGCGCCTTGGCATAGGTTTCCTGGACTAGATCCTCGGCTTCCTCGCGGTCCCGGCTCAACCAGTGTGCGAAATTATAAAGCTGGTCGAAGAGCGGCATAGCCAAATCTTCGAAGGAGCCGGATTGGGGAAGCACCTCGCGCACATACACAAGGGTAAACCAGCGGTGAACGTGAATATTCCCTCCAAAACAAAAATATTTGCTGGAATAAAGGCCGATTTCGGTGGTTATACGTTCCGAGCGGCAAGTTCACCGTCACCGCTCGATCACATTTGATCAGGAGCGTACATGTCTAACCGCGATGTTGACCGCAGGTCTTTTATGAAAATTGCCGGAAGTTCCCTAGGCATTGGTGTCTTGTACCAGGCACTGCCAATGCCCGTATTGGGTGAGCAGGCCGAGATGATGAACTGGCTGGGCAAACAGAATGGCGAAAAGGCGACTCCTTTTTCGTTTGTTCAGCTCAGCGACGCCCACGTTGGCTTTAACGGTCCGCCCGATCCGTTGGGAACCAAGGCTTTTGAGCGGGCTGTCGAGATGATCAATGCCTTACCGCAGGCTCCCGATCTTGTCTTGTTTACGGGCGATCTGACCCACGACACCGAAGACAAAGACACTCACGCGGCACGCATGAAACAGTTCCGGGAAATTTCCAGTCGCATGAAAGTCGGCAAGATCATGTGCGTCCCCGGTGAGCACGATGCCGGACTCGACGGAGGGAATCTGTATCGCGAATTCTTCGAGGAAACTTACTACTCGTTCGATCATCGCGGCGTGCATTTCATTGCTTTGGACAATGTGTCCCGCGCGAAGCCTGAGGTTGGCACTGAGCAGCTTGCATGGCTGAAGAAAGACATTTCGCGTTTCCCGAAGACTGCCCCGATCGTTGTGTTCACTCACCGGCCATTGTTCGACCTAAAACCCGAATGGGAATGGTTTACCAGTGACGGTGACGATGTGATGAACGCGCTTGCTCCTTACGAAAACGTGACTGTGCTCTACGGTCACATTCACCGCGATCATGAGCATGAGGAAGGTCACAGTCATCACTACGCGGCACGTTCATTGATCTTTGGTTTCCCCGACCCAGAGAAGACTTCAGGGCCGCGAAAGGCGCTTCCTTTCGACAAGGAACACCCATTTCAGAACCTGGGCATCCGCTTAGTGCAGGAAAAGGGCGGTAAACCCTCGGCGAATACTCTTACTGTTCAGGATGTAGAACTTACGGTACGAGAATTCTCGGGCATCAACGGCGTGCAGCAGATTCTGAAGAGTCCAGGGTTGTGAGCGGCAAGAATCATCATTATTCAAAACAATCATCGAAAGGAACATTTTATGCAACGTGCTACCTATTTCAAGACTTTCCCTGCGGCGTTTTTGCCGCTGGCTCTCTTTCTCTTGCTCAATCTCGCAACGCCGGCGGACGCGAAAGCGGATGCCCCTCGGGTGGTCGAGATTACCGCGAAACGCTTCGCGTTTTCTCCAGACAAAATCACTCTCAAGAAGGGCGAAACAGTCACTCTGCGGTTGCACAGCGAGGATGTCACGCACGGCTTCTTTATGCGCAAGTTGAAGATTGACGAAGACATCCCAGCGGCCGGGACTAAGGATGTGACGATCACTCCCGACACGGCTGGTTCGTTCACAACGATCTGTGACCATTTCTGCGGCGCCAACCACGGAAATATGGTGATGACGATTGTGGTTGAGTGAGCAAGAAAATGAGACGAGGAAAATTGCTCTGTCTAGTGGGCGTTCTCACGCTGGCGGGCTGTGAAGTCCGCCAGCCGGGAACGATTGAGACCGCCGTGGCGCGGGCGGTAAAGCAAAAGGTTACAGTGGGCGGACGAAAAGACACGAATCCGCTTACTGCGAGCGAAGGGAATATTCACGCCGGCCGCCAGAACTTCTCCCACTATTGCATGGTCTGCCACGGGCTCGACGGTCAGAATACGGGGGTACCGTTTGCGGATCGAATGGCTCCGCGTGTCCCCGCACTGAACTCTCCGGCGGTGCAGGGCTACACCGATGGCCAGATCAAGTCGGTCATCGATCATGGCATCTTCCCCTCTGGAATGCCCGCTTCGAAGGGCATTTTGAGCGACGAGGAAATCTGGCAAATCGTTGTCTACATCCGGAATCTGCCGCCGAAAGGCAGTCTTGGGGAGCCGAAGGTCTATAACGAGTGATTGGGGATTTCGTTCCATGGAAGGGGGCGCCCCCTTTTTGTAGTTGATGCGGCGGAGGATGGTATCCGGCCTACAAATCCCGCGCCAGATCGCTACCCGAGAAAAGGTGTGACTTCGAGACTGGAACCCTGTAAGCTGCCCTAGGATTACTGCTGGCATCCTTACGTAGGTTGGTTTTATATGCTGAAAACTGCCCGCCCGCACTCTGCTTCCCGCATGGCTCTGTTTACCCGCAATTTTTTCCGTCATCCGGCCATGCTAGGTTCTGTCATTCCAAGTTCGGCCTTCCTAATCAACGACATGCTGGCGCAGGTGGATTGGAAACGAGCGCGCGTAGTGGTGGAATACGGGCCTGGGATTGGGAACTTTACCGAAGAGATACTAAGGCGCATGTCCCCCGATGCGACGCTAATCGCGATCGAGCTGAACGGGGAATTGGCTGCGTTCTTGAGGGATAAGATTCGCGATCCGCGTTTGCATGTTGTGCAAACTTCCGCGGGGAATGTGCGGGATATTCTGGCGCGGCGCAACCTGGCGCACACGGATTACATTATTTCCAGCCTGCCGTTTACCAATATGCCACCGTCCGTGCGGCACCATATCATGCAGGAAACAAGGCAGGCGTTGCATTCGGATGGGGTTTTTGTCGCGTACCAGTACTCGAGGACGCTACTGCCGTACTTCCGCTCGTGCTTTAGTTCCGTACAGCAGGGGTTTCAGCCGCTGAATTTTCCGCCGGCGCGGATTTTTTGCTGCACGCCGTAAGCGTGGCTAACCCCAAGGGCTGAAGCCCGAATCCTGGCGGAGTCTAACGGCACGACTGAAGTCGTGCCCTGCCCAAAGCAGTGTGGAAAGCTTGCCTTACAGCTTCTTTACTTCTTCGTTGTAATACTTGCGGTAGAGGATTTCCCACTCCTGGCTGCCTTCCAGGATTGTGCGCTTCTGGCTTTCAATCTTCAGGCGCGCAGCCTGGTCGAGCCTGACGTCATGCAGAAGCAGTGCCTCAATCACTTTGCGCGTTTCCTGGCGGATCGTGTTGGGATCCTCAACGAACTCAACCTGTTCGGTCTGCTTCAGCACTTCCATCACGCTCTTGGACAGCACACCAGCTTTATCTCGGCTAATTCTCATACTGACCGATGATACCCCGCTGCGGTAGATTTCGTAAAACCGCGGCGAACGGTCCAGCAAGCTGCGTCTTTCATCTTCTTGATGTACACTGGGTTTCCGCACGCGGCAATATATCGCGTTACGACTAAATCCGTAGGAATGGATTGAACAGTGAAGGACAAAAACCCCGGGCCGTACCTCCGTCAGGCTGTAATCTGCAAGGCTTTTGCTCATCCCACCCGATTGCAATTACTGGATGCTCTGATACGCGGAGAACGGGGAGTTTCGTCGTTGCAAAAAGTTTTGCGCGTTACGAAAACGAACCTCTCGCAGCATCTGGCTTTGCTGAAATCTGCAGGGCTGGTTGTTTGCCGAAGAGATGGCAGGCAGGTGCATTGTTCGCTGGCCATGCCGCAGGTGAAGCGGGTTACAGCAACCGTTCGCGACATTCTCCGATTGCAGGACAGCAAAAACCGTCGAGCGCAGCGTTAGTTGTATCGCCACAATAAATGCCAATCCGGTCGTGATATTCCAGGAACGAAATTAAAAAAACAACATCCATCACATTCGCGCGGCGAAGACTGCAAAAAAGATGCCGGTATAAGCGGCGATTATCAGCAATAGAAGAAACACCGGAACTGCGAGGAGAGTCAAGAACCGAAGACCTCCCCAAGAACTCGCGAAGCCCACCAGTACGGAACCCGCCAGCTGTAGAAAGATCAAGGCGGTGAAACTCAAACCCTGCAACAGCAGTGATTGGGCGGCCAGTTGCCCGAAAACGAGTGCAAATGGGCTATGGCCGATCTGCGGCGGAATCAAAACCGAATATGCAAACAGAGGCAAAAATGCCGCAGCTGGAACGAGGGCCAGAGGGGTGCCTGCCAGGAATATTCGGTCTCGGCGATTCCAAAACACAGGTATAGTCTACGTCGTCCTGGTGCAAATTTAGGAAGCTCGGCGGCCATTTTTCCTCTAACCTTTAGGCAAATGTCTCGTCTAACGCGTAGCCAAGGCCGAAATGCAAGATTTCTGCGAAAGCGACGTTCTAGGAATGGGGATTGGAGAAGTTGAACCAAGAAAGTAGCTATGGCAGGCGCAATGAGTGCGACTGAAGGTTCGACTGGCAACGCCTCCATCCGTCGGCAAAAATCTTCGCTGTCACGCTGTTCCCGAGCGACCATTTTGTGCGCGATGGCATGCTTGCTGGGCTCTTGCTCGTTGGCTCAAGCCAAAGACGATGCAGTTGCGCACTCCACAAGCTTTGCCCCTCTGCACATTCCCCACCTGGACCACGCGCCCACGATGAACGACTTTCTCGGCATGCAGCTTTCTCCGGCAGTGGCGGGGAAGATGCTGAAAATTGATGGCTTCCAGCAACGCGACCCAAAGGATGGCGCGCCGGTTTCGCAGAAGACGGAAGCATACGTTGGCTACACCGATAAGAACCTCTATGTCGTATGTCTTTGCTTCGATTCGGAGCGCCGGAAGATTCGGGCGCGGCTGGGCCGACGCGAGGCCATTGACGATGACGATCAGTTCGGCTTCGTCGTCGACACTTTCCATGACAAGCAGCACGGCGTCTTTTTTTACCTGAATCCGATGGGAGTGCAGCAGGATGGCATTTGGACGGAGGGGCAGAACGGGCCTGACTACTCGTTCGATATGCTGTGGAACTCCGATGCAAAGCTCAACCCGCAAGGTTACATGGTGTTTTTTGAGATCCCCTTCCGATCACTGCGTTTTTCGCCGCAGGAGAACCAGACCTGGGGCATATTCTTTGAGCGGGACATCAAGCGGAACAACGAAAGTGCCTTCTATCCCCATATCTCCAGCAATACACAAGGTTTCTTAAGTCAGGAAACCCAAATGGACGGAATGGAGAAGATCTCTCCGGGGCGCAACCTGCAATTCATACCCTACGCGTCTGTACGCACGTTCCGTGATTTAGACGATCGCGATCCAAACCACCCGCATTTTCACGGGAAGCACATTGAGCCCAGGGTTGGACTGGACGCCAAGGCCGTCATCAAGGATTCGCTCGTCCTGGACGCGACTGTTAATCCAGATTTTGCGCAAGTGGAATCGGACGCGCCTCAAGTGACGGTGAATCAGCGTTTTGAAGTTTTCTTTCCGGAGAAGCGGCCGTTTTTCCTTGAGAATTCGTCGTTTTTCACGACCCCGATCAATCTCGTATTTACCCGTCGAATTGTCGATCCCGAGTACGGCATACGGCTTACAGGGAAACTGGGCCCCTGGGCCATCGGAGGCTTGTTCGCGGATGACAAATCTCCGGGCCGGAGCGTACCTTCTTCGGACTCGCTGGCCGGCGCCAAGGCTTATTTCGGGGTGGTTCGTATAAGTCACGATATTGGCAAGGAGTCTTCCGTCGGGTTGATTTACACCGACCGCGAGCTGCACACAGCCGATCCCCAGAAGACGCTCTGTACGGACGACCCCTGCATCATTGGTGCCAACCGGATCGGCGGCGTCGATGCGAAGTTTAAGCTGTCGTCGAATTTCACCATTTCAGGCCAGGCCCTGACGGGATACACGAAGTTCAACGATGGCACCCACAAAGGCGGACCGGCTTATACGCTTTTCGAGGAATACAGTTCCCGCAACTGGGAGCACAACGCGGAATACGATGACACGGCGGAGCATTTCGAGACGGCGACCGGGTTTTTCGTGCGGCCCGATGTGCGGCACTTGAACCAGTTCACCTTACGACGGTTCCGCCACGAGGGGAAATGGCTGCAGTGGCATGGACCCGGATTGTTTACCAACAACACCTGGGACCATAAAGGAACGCGGCTGGACTATTTTGCCAACGCGAATTATCGCTTCATCATGCAGAGGCAGGTCTTCTTCGGATTTTTCGGCAACATCAGCCACGAGCGGCTGCGTCCAGTGGACTACACCGCACTTTTGACGAACCGCGACTACGCGCACAATACGCGCGGGTTCTTCTTCAATATTGGCTACTTCAAGCAACTCTCCATCAACGGAGAGCTTGGCTGGGGCCGCTCCACGAACTACGATGCAGCCTATCCTGTTCCAAATTCAACGACTGGATTTTGTCCCAACCCAGGCGTGCCGGGGGTTGGTGGGCTTTGTCCGCCCGTGCTGGCCAACTCGAACTACGCGCAATTCCAAGCGACCATTCGGCCCGTCAAGAGTTTGACCGTGGACAACACCTACCTGCTTTCCCGGCTTACCCGCTTTGAGGACAATCTTCCCGGCAGCGGAGTGTTCAACAACCACATCCTTCGCTCGAAGTGGAACTACCAATTCACTCGGGCCTTGTCCTTGCGGCTCATCGGCCAGTATTCGACATTGTTGGCGAATCCCGCGCGTACGTCGCTGCAGTCCACGAAGAACTTCAATGCGGATGCGCTGTTTACCTACCTCGTGCATCCGGGGACGGCAGTTTATGTGGGATACAACAGCAACTTGCAGAATCTGGACCCGGCGCTGGGCCTGGATCCCAACGGGAATATTAATCGGACGCGGGATCACTTTATCAACGACGGGCGACAGTTCTTTGTGAAGGTCTCTTATTTGTTCCGGTATTGAGGCATAAGACGATCTACTACTTTGCTTCGTAAACGGTCCTGCCCCCGACAACCGTGCGCAAGACTTTTGTCTCCAGCAGCTTGGAAGGCGCAGTTCCTGTGATATCTCGATCCAGCACGACAAAGTCGGCCAACAATCCAGGTGCCAGCCGTCCCTTCTCTTTCTCCAAAAACTCCGCGAAGGCCGCTCCGCTGGTATAAGCCGCAATAGCCTCGTCCATACTGATGCGTTGGGCAGGGAAATATTCCTTCTTGCCGTCTTCGCTGCGGCGCGTGGTGGCGGCGTAAAGGCCGCGGAATGGCGAAATCGGTTCGACGGGGAAGTCGGTGCCAAACGCCAGTGGCACACCGTTCCGCAAGAATTCCTGCCAGGCGTAAGAATGCTCAGCCCGCTTGGGACCGAGCCGCGCCTCGGCCCAGTTCATATCGGTCAACAGGTGGCTGGGCTGCATGGATGCAATTACTTTCAGTGTTTTGAAGCGGGCAAACTGATCCTGCGCGAGGACTTGTGCATGTTCAATGCGCAAGCGTAAGTCCGGCTTAGCGTCTTTCTTCGGTGTGTCTTTAAGCGGCGTCGCCTCTTTGGCGGGAGCTTGCTTGCCCGGAGGAGGCTTGAGCGCGTCGGCGTAGGCGTTCAGGGCCATATCGACGCCGCGGTCTCCGATAGCGTGCAGGCCAATCTGGAAGCCTGCCTGGATCCTTTCCTTGACGATTGCATTCAGTTTGTCCTGCTCATAGCGCGGCAGGCCGGAATTGCCCGGGTCATCCGAATAAGGCGCCAGCATCGCAGCGGTCTTCGAACCGAGCGAGCCATCCATGAAGCCCTTCAACATACCCGTGTGCAAAAGAAGATCATCCTGCGGATGCGCGGCCCGGTGGGCTTGCAACGTTTCCAAAGAATCGTCGAGGGGGAGCCATTCGCTGATGCGGAGCGTGAGCTTACCTTCTTTTTCCAATTCTTCGTAGATTTGAAAATCTTCCCAGGTGGAAAAGTCCTGCGCAGAGGTCACACCCCAACGAGCCGCTTCGTCCAAAGCCAACTCAGCCGCGCGACGGCGTTTACTGTGATCTGGTTTTGGAATCACCGCCAAAACCGCCCCTTGCGCAGTCTCGCGTAGAATCCCCGAAGGCTCTCCCGTATCCAGGCGGTCAATCTTGCCGCCTTGTGGGTCTTTGCTGGCAACGGAGATGCTCGCCAGCCGCAACGCTTTGGTGTTCGCGACGGCGATATGCCCATCGACCCGAACGAGAAATACGGGAACATTCGGGGCTACCTCGTCGATATCCCAACGGGACGGCAACTCCTTCACAGGCCAGAGCGTGTGGTCCCAGCCGCGTCCCACAATCCATTCACCAGGTTTCGCAGTCTCTACCTTTTCGCGAATGCGTTTACGGAAGTCGTCGAGAGACTTTGTGCCTACCAAATCCACTTCCTGCTTCGCAAAGCCTCCGCTCGCCAGGTGCGTATGCGCGTCATTAAAACCGGGCATCAAAAAATGACCGCCCAAGTCGATGACCTCTGTCGATGGCCCCTTGTGCTTCATGAGATCGGCAGTCTTGCCCAAAGCCAAAATACGGCCATCCTTTACGGCGACAGCTTCTGCGCGTTGGATTTCATGGAACGAAGAGGTGCCCGGAACGCCCGTATAGATGTTGCCATGGGTAAAGATCACGTCCGCTTTGGGGACGGGCGGATCCTCCGCCCAAGCGTTCACGCCAAAGGCGCATGTCGCCACTAGCAAAAACGCAATTGCCATTTTTTTCATTCGCAGATGCTTCATTCGTGAACCCCCGTCAGCGCAAGCACAGCTAGCAAGATTCTACGCAGGCCCAGCTCACG
>Ga0209698_10008801_pt1 | contig 10381 bp, 9 predicted proteins | sample LitLauG_LLR_2012_FD_187203 | JGI IMG/M metagenome (GOLD analysis project Ga0209698, IMG submission 187203) | Freshwater sediment microbial communities from Pennsylvania, USA - Little Laurel Run_MetaG_LLR_2012 (SPAdes) (version 2) | ecosystem: Environmental > Aquatic > Freshwater > Creek >... | reverse complement strand
GAATACGACAGCGCGTACTGGGACAAGGCCGCGAAGTTCTTTCACTATCATCCCGACGATCTGATCATCACTTCTCTGGAATTCGACCACGCCGACATTTACACCGATTTTGAAACCTATCAGACGGCGTTCCGCCGCCTGGTGAATCTGGTGCCCCGCCGTGGCCGAGTGATCACCTGGGGTGATCCGGAAGCCGGTGAAGCGCTTCTCAGCGCGTCGGCCAAGGCGTTCTGCCCCGTGATTCGCTACGGTTTTCACTCGAGCAACGATTGGGTGGCCACAAACGTCCAAACAGATGGCGATGGCATGAAATTTCAAGTGCAATACAAGGGCGGACCTTACGCTGATCTGCGGCTGAATGCCACAGGACACCACAATGTGCTGAACGCGCTGGCGGCGCTAATCGTCGCGCAGGGCCGCGGCATTCGCCGCGAATCCATTCAGGAAGCACTGGCGACGTTTCGCAGCGTGAAGCGTCGAATGGACGTGAAAGGCGAAGTGAACGGCATCTTGGTGGTAGACGATTTCGCGCACCATCCCACGGCGATCAAGGCCACTATCGAAGCAGCTCGCCTGCGCTGGCCCGAACGGCGGCTCTGGGCCATTCTCGAGCCGCGCTCCAATTCCATGCGCCGCAAAGTGTTTCAGGATGCGCTGCCGGTGTCGCTCGCGCAGGGTGACAACGTGCTGCTCGGCAGCGTGCATCGCGCGGGGCAACTGGCCGACGAGCAACGCCTCGATCCCGAAGTGGTAGCCGCCTCAGTGCGCCAACTTGGCAAAGACGCGCGCGTGTTGCCGGGAGCCGAAGCCATCGCCGAACTGCTCGCCAACGAAGCAAAGTCGGGCGACTTGCTCCTGGTGATGTCCAACGGCAGTTTCGACGGCCTCTGCGAAAAACTTTTGAAAAAACTGGCAGCGAACCACGCCACCGGGGTCAACGCACGGTGAGCCAGAGACTCTTTTCCATTCGCACACTTACTGCCGCGATCCTCTTCACCACATTTGCTTTTATACTGCCGGTCCGCGCGGAAATTCACTACAGCGTCTCGCTGGCGCATCCTGAGCAGCATCTCTTCCATGTCACCGTCGAAGTTCCCGATGTGCAGGATCATGTGGACCTGCAAATGGCTGCATGGGATGCGCTATATCAAGTTCGTGATTTCAGCAGCCACGTGCAGCGTGTCTCTGCCTCGGTCAATGGGCAAACTACACAAGTTCAAAAGCTCGACAAGCTGACCTGGCGCGTCCAGGGCACCGGAACCGTCAAACTTTCCTATGACACTTTCTGGGACGACACCGGCCCGTTCAATTCGCAACTGAACACCGAACATGCCTTCATCAACCCTGCGATGATTCTTTTGTATGTTCCCGGCCGCCGCCAGGAGCCTTGCTCCGTTGAATTGTGGGACGTTCCCGCCGGCTGGAACATCGCCTCCGCCATAGGTTCCGTGGGAAATTCAACCGGCGCGGCCAGCTTTATTTCGATGAAGGCTGCGGGCTTCGATGCGCTGGCGGATAACCCCATCGAGGTTTCTCATTTTGAGGAGTTCACGCTGCGCGACTTATCGCCAGCAATTCACGTGGTCATTCACGGTGACAATTACAAAAAGGGTGACGTGGAAAATGCGCTCCGGAAAATCTGCGCGTACGAGACCAAATTGATGGAAGGTGCGCCTTATCCGGAATACACATTCATTTTCCACATCGGCGCCGCCGCCGCGGGCTCCGGCGGTGGCATGGAGCACGCCAACTCCACAGCCATCTACGTCCCCTCGGGTGAATTCCTGCCCAACGTGTCCGCGCATGAATTTTTCCATCTCTGGAACGTAAAGCGTATTCGCCCCGCAGCACTCGAGCCGATCGACCGCACCCGCGAGATGTACACACGCTCGTTCTGGTTCGCCGAAGGCGTCACAAATACCTACGCCTCCTATACGCTGGCTCGCACCGGCATCTGGAGCAAGCAGGAGTTTCTGCAAGACATGGCCATGCAGATCACGGAACTCGAATCGCGCCCCGCGGACCACTGGCAAAGCGCCGAGCAATCGAGTCTCGACGCCTGGCTCGAAAAATACGCACTGTATAACCAGCCGCAAAACAGCATTTCGTATTACACGAAGGGGCAGGTGCTCGGCTTCCTGCTGGACATCGTCATCCGCGATCGCACCGACAATCAGCACAGTCTCGACGACCTGCTGCGCGCTATGAACACCGATTTTGCGCGCGAAGGGAAATTCTACCGCGATTCAGTGGACATCCGCCTGGAAGCAGAAAAACTGACGGGTAGTTCGCTCTCCGGATTCTTCGACGATTACGTCGCTGGCGCAAAGCCGTTGCCCTATTCCGAATTGTTCGTCCGCGCGGGGCTGGAACTCCGTTCTCATGAGAGCGTCCGTGCGACGCTTGGCTTTCTGCCGCAGCGTGAACCCGGAGGGCCCTGGAGCGTAATCGAAGTTGACGCCGACGGCCAGGCCGCGCGCGACGGGTTGCTGGTGAGCGACGAAATCCTGCGATGGAATGGTGGTGATGTGCCGCGGCGGCCAGAACGCTGGACGGGCCAGCAAAAGCCTGGCGAGGTGCTGCATCTCCGCATCCGGCGCGGCGAAGACGTAAAGCAACTGGACATTCACCTTGGCGAAGTGCGCCAGCAATTTTTCCAGGTAGTGGATTCACCGAATGCCGATGAACGAGCCAGGCATCTACGCGACGGCATCCTGCATGGCACCACGGATCCCCTCACGGCGCGATCGCGCTGAACGCGGGTAACTACTTGACCGGTGTCGCGTGATTCGAGACTCTTTGTGTAACTCATGTTCCGCGCCGCCTTCATTTGTGTTGGAATGACGCTCTACATCCTCCTGCTGGGCCCGCCGCTTTTGCTTTACACGGTCATAACCAGGAATCCCGACCCGCTCTATTGGACCGCGCTTAAGGGCACGCTTTTTTTCGTGCGCGCGGTGGGGGTGCGCGTCAACGTTAAAGGGACGGAGCACATCCCGCCTGGTACCGTCATTTTTGCGGCGAATCATACCAGTTCCGCCGACGCCCCCGCGATCGTTGGCGGCATTCCGCGCCGCATCGCCGTTCTGCTAAAACGCTCACTCTTTAAAGTTCCGATCGTCGGCCAGGCGTTTCATCTCGCCCGCTTTATTCCCGTGGACCGCTTCAATCGCGACTCCGCCATCACCAGCTTGGAAAAAGCCACCGAAGCCCTCAAGAACGGCCAGAGCTTTTTGATTTATCCGGAAGGTACGCGCAGCCCCGACGGCCGCTTGCAGGAGTTGAAGAAGGGAACTTCGGTGATGGCCATCAAGGCGGGCGTGCCGTTGGTGCCGGTGGCCTGCTCCAACGCGCATCGCATCATGAGAAAACGTTCGCTGAAAATCTATCCCGGTGAAATTCTGGTGGAGTTTCTTCCCCCGATTGATTCCGCGCAATACTCACTGGAGCAGCGCGACGAACTGAATCAGCGGCTCCACGACGATCTGGCCGCCGCACTGCCTCCCGACCAGCGGCCCATCGGCTTTCCGGGAGCAGCTTAGGCGGTTACTTCCCGCCCTTGGCTTCGAGTTCCGCAACGCGCTTCTGCAATTCCGGCAAGCGGCGCAGCGCGGCCATCAACCTGAGCCATTCACGATTCTCCAGCGCCGGGTAACCGGAATACAACGCGTGCGGTGGAACGTCGTTCGGCACGCCGCTCTGCGCGGTTATCACTGTGCCGTCGCCAACCGTCAGATGCCCGGCCGTTCCCACTTGACCGGCTAAAATGCAGTTTTCTCCGATGCGTGTGGACCCCGCCAGGCCCACCTGCCCGCACAACATCGAGTTTGCGCCCACCTTTGAGGCATGTCCCACCAGCACCAGGTCGTCGATCTTCGTGCCTCGTCCGATGCGTGTTTCGCCCACCGTGGCACGGTCAATGCATGCGTTCGCCTGCACTTCTACGTCGTCTTCCAGAACCGCAGGGCCGGACTGCGCCATCTTGTACCACGTCCCATCCGCGTTCTTTGCGTATCCCAAACCATCACCGCCGATAACTACGCCATTCTGCAGAATCACGCGATCGCCGATGTGGCAGAACTCCCGCACAACGGCGTGCGCATGCGCAAAAAAGTTCGCGCCAATCCGCGCGCCGCGATAGATGGTCACAAAACTGTGGAGTACGGCGTTTTCCCCGATCACCGCGTCTTCATCCACAAAGCAATACGGCCCGATGTGCGCGCCCGCTCCGATCTTCGCGCTCTTCGCAATTACGGCCGTCGGATGAATACTCGCGGGGTACCTCGGCGCGTCATAAAAGAGTTCAATCGTCTTCGCAAACGCCAGATAGGGATTCGCAGTCCGCAACTTCGCCAGCGGCGTCGTGCCAGGCTCCCGTTCCACTTCAACGCCATCCTCGACGAACACCGCTGATGCGCGCGTCGTTTTCAAATTGGGCGCGTATCGCCGGTTGGCGAGGAAGGTCACCTCGCCGGGCGCAGCCTGCTCGATTCCCGCCACGCCGTGTATCTCTGCGGAAGGATCACCCTCCAGTCGGCACTCCAGTCGTTGCGCCAATTCGTGCAGCTTCATACCCACACTCCTTCGCTTCTCTGCGAACAATCTGTGAGTCTCGCACACCCCAAATAGGGAAGTACAGGCGCCGCGGTTGCGCCGGCACCTTGTTTACCCTGAGATGAGAAAGGCCGGCGAGTGGTCGAGTGGCCGCTGCCAGGGGGGCACAGAAATACGTGGAAGGATTGTCTTGGGAAGACTATCGTTCGAGGCACGAGCCGTGGACAACGAATCTAAATGCCCGGTGACCGGGAAACGGCAATACGCTACCGAAGGGGAAGCGCTGGCGACCGCGGCGCATCAGATCGCCGTGGCGAATGCGCCGAAGGAGCTGCGCGCTTACCGGTGCACCTGGTGCGACGCATGGCATCTGACGAAGGGTGCCGGGCCTGCAGGGAAGAAATCCCGCTAGCAGAATCAAATTGGTGCGCTGAGGTTCGCAGGCTTATTGTTTGTCGGTCGGGAGCAAAATATCCCACACCGCTTCGTGTTCCGCATCGTGCCGCATCTGGCAAATCCGCAGCAGGTTTAAGCAAGCAAACGTCGTCAGGCTGACCAGTCCCCCGCCCGCGAGCCACAGCAGAAAATAAGTGAGTTTCATTGGATCTCCCCTTGTCGGGGCTGCGCGTCACGCAACCCGTCTTTCCCCGAGCCGCGCCCGCTGCGGAATCCTGCGGGCATCTCTGCGGCCCCCTCAGCAGGGAAGCATGTTGTATCGCCTGTCGCGTACTCTAGGGCCGAATGACTGACGCCGATGTGATGGCGCTCACGTATAGGCTTACCATTTTGCGGAATCGAATGTACCGGTACCTAGAAGACTTCCAGGCCGACTTCCCCTTGTTGCTTTGACTTGGGTTTCCCAAACCACACTACCCGGCAACGAATGGCGTGGAGGGGGTCTTCTTCGAAGACGATTTCAACCACCTGATTGCGCCGCAAACTAAAGCTGCCGCAAAGCCGGAATCCCTCGTTCGAGGAATCCAGAATCAGGCAGGGAACCCTTTTAGGTTTGCGGTCCAGGTCAACTACCATGCTCGCGCGCCGTTTCAACGCTACGCGCTTCGAGCGGCGCTTGGGGGGTGTGGGGAGACTGGGCATCTTGGGACCCCTCGTCTGTCAGGAGCGATATTAAGCCCAGAAGGAGTCTACACGAAATACCAAAATGGGAAAGTACCGGTGACAGTGAATATTTCGAGGTCGCGCATTTTCCGCGGACCCGGGTGACGAGGTGGTGCCTGAGGTTTACAAGGCAATGTTCTGGCGCCGCCGCAGCTTCAGTCTGGCCCAAACCCCTCGCATCATCCAAAGTGCAGGCACGATCAGAATCAACCACGGGATAATGGCGACGATGGTCGTGATTAAGGAGGCTGTGCTTCCGCCGAGGACGACGCCTGACTCCCGCAGGGCATTCGCAATCTCCGAAAATCCGCCACTTTTCTTGCCCGTTTCTTCGACGCGGAATGATATCTGCACAGCGATCTTTTCCGTCTCGTTGGCAAGGACTTTGCGTTGGGCAGTGTCGCTGTCCAAATCAGCCTGGGTGTCCGCTAGCTGTTTTTGAATCTCAACCAGGTCGCTTACTTTAGCGGAAGGTTTTGCGAGCATCGCCCGCAAGTTGTCACGGAACGCAGTCAGGTTTTTGATTTTGGCGTCCGTGTCGATCACAGCTGTCGTCTTGTCTTCACGTTCGGTAGAGTGCTTCGCGATTTTGCCCAGTTTTTCGAGCTGCCCGAGCAGGGTCTTCAGTTCCTCGGGCACGACGCGCAACGCGATGCTGCCGGTGGGTACGGAATTGGCGGTCCGCATGGTGATGCTGGAAGAAATCACTTCGCAATGGATCGTGCCGCAAAACGCAACCGCGGTCTCCCAAGATCTTTGCAATTCAGTCTCCGGCGTAACGATTTCCAGCGTGTCCCGCTCGGCGATGTAGTGGAGGATGCTATCAGCCGAAGCCACGGAGGTGAGCATCAGGTTGTACTGCCGGTCCGCAGGCACACTTCCCGAATATTGATCTGCCATACTCGCTGATTTGTGGCATCCACCCGCCGTCAACGCGGCAGCCACCAGGATTGCGAGGGGGAATTTGCGGTTCATTTGGACTCCTTCAGCGGCTCAGTCGAGTCACGGCTCACCCAAGGCTTTGATGCACGATTCACTCGTTGAACAGCCTGGGCTGCACTGCTGCTGCGGCCGCAGCGGCGGGTTTGCGGCGGGCTACGCCGACCACGCCCAAAACAGTGAGCTCGGCGATGGCAGGGCGAGGGATGTAGATGCGGTCCGCATTGGAATTGAAGTCCGGCGGTGTGAGGTGCAGGCCATTGTCGAGGAAGGTCAGGAGGTCGTTTGGTATGACGCCTTCGAGAGTCGCCTCGTCCCGAAAGGTGATCTTTACCCAAAGGCCGTCGAGCTTTGGCCGGCTGAGGAACGCCTTGCGCTCCGGAGCGAAATCCTCGTCGAGGTCGCGCACAAAGTAGACCGCGCGCACCTTGGCGACGGGCACAGCCTCGTGCGCTCCGTCGGGCGACAAAAGATCCAAGGTTTCGCTGCCCATCAACCGGGCGGGATTCAAGTAGCCGCGAAGGGCCGACTTGTCCGCCAGTTCAATCACTACTTTTTTGTGCGTCGAGGCCGGGGCTCGTGTTTTCAAGCAACATCCCTCTGTTTCGGGCAGGAAACGATTGCAGAAGGCCGCAGTTGTATGTTATGTTAATCCGAGTTTTCCTGTCAACTTATTGTTTTTATTGGAGTTAGGTCCCCTGAGGGTCGGTCTTTGTCCGAAAAGAAGCAGATCCTAAAATCAGCTTCCATCATTTCGCTGGTCACCATCGCAAGCCGCATCTTAGGCTACGTTCGCGACCAACGCATTACCCTTCTCCTCGGAACCACCCTCAGCGCGGACTCCTTTGTTCTGGCCTACCGTATCCCCAATCTTTGCAGGCGCTTAGTGGGAGATGGCACCTTTTCCGCCACCTTTATTCCGGTTTTCAGTTCGTACATGCGCGAAAGGAGTTCCGAGGAGCTTTGGGACTTTGCCAACCGCTTCTTCTGGACCGTCGCCCTGATCCTGGCCGTCGTCGTCATTCTCGGCGTGATCTTCTCCCCCCACGTGATCCACACCTTCACCTCGCCGGGTGACAAAACCGCGGGGTGGGACGAAGCTATCGCCCTGAACCGCATCATATTCCCCTATCTCTTCTTCTTGGGCCTGGCCGCCATCGGCATCAGCATTCTGAACTCGTTTCACAATTTCGCGCTGCCCACGGCTACCACGGTCACGCTGAATGCCGTCATCATCATATTCTCCACCAGCCTCATCTGGCCGTATTTCAAGAGTCCCTCGATCGCGCTCGCCGTAGGTGTCCTGGTTGGGGGAGCCTTGCAGTTCCTGATGCTGGTGCCGCAACTGGTCCGCCGCGGCATGCGCTTCGATTTCGGCCTCTCGTTCAATCATCCTGGCTTTCGGGACATTTCGCGCGTGCTCTTCCCCCGCTTTTTTGGACTGGGCATCTCGCAGATCAATTTTTTCGTGGACACCTACTTTGCCAACTCCGTGCGCATGCCACGCGGCAGCCTCACCGCTCTCTACGTGGCGGACCGCGTGATGGAGTTGATGCTGGGCGGCTATGCCATTGCCGTAGCCACGGCCATTCTCCCGATCATGTCGCATCAGGCGGCCGCCAATAATTACGACGGCCTGAAGAAAACGCTCACCTTTGCCGTGCGCCTGGTGGCCTATATCACCATTCCTGCCGCGATTGGTCTGATGACCTTGCGCGAGCCCATCATCCGCATGCTGTTCCAGCACGGTCAGTTCGTCGCCGAGTCCACGCGCCTCACCGCGCGCCCGCTGCTCTATTACGCAATGGGCTTGCCAGCGCTGGCGTGCGTGAAGCTGATCGTTCCGGCGTTCTACTCCGCCAAGGACACGAAGACGCCTGTCATCGTCGCCCTCATCTCCTTCTGCCTGAACATCGCCCTCAACATCCTTTTCCTGGAGTCCTTCACATTCTATAAGCGGTTCCAGAATGGCGGCCCGGCGGTGGCCACGGTCATCGCCACGTTCTTCGACTTCTTCACGCTCTTTGTGGTGTTTCGCCTGCGCTATGGCTCACTAGGCAGCTTCGGGGTTCTCCGCTCTCTGGGCAAAATCTCCGTCTGCAGCTTGATCATGGGCGCCGGCTGCCTGGCGGCCAACCACTACTACACGAACTACGTCCTGAGTTCCGCCTTTTTCTATCAACTCGTGGTATTCATCGCCATGATTAGCACGGCGACGCTGGTCTATATCGGCCTGACGTGGATATTCAAGTGCCCCGAAATTGAGGAAGTTTACGGCATCGCCATGCGGCGTCCGGGCGCGACCGCAGGATTGGCAAGTTCCTGATGGAAATCGCTCCCACCATCACATCGTTTCTCACCCACGTGCGCGTGGAAAAGGGACTCTCTCCCAATACGGTTTCGGCCTACCGGCGAGACTTGGCGAAGTTCGACGTGTATGCGAAGAAGAAAAAACTGGCGCTGGAGGAGGTTACCCGCGACGACCTGGTGGACTTTCTCTCCAGCCTCTTCCGGCAGAAGCTGGAAAGCCGCACCGTGGCCCGCCACTTGGTGACCATGCGGAATTTCTTCCGCTTCGCGCAGGTGCAGGACCTGATTCCCACGGATCCTTCGCTGAATCTGGAATCACCAAAAATCCGGCGTTCGCTGCCTGGCTATTTGCGACTGGAAGAGATTGAGCGTCTGCTGAAGCAGCCGGACGACAAGACGCCCACCGGCCTGCGCGATCACGCCATGCTCGATGTCCTCTATTCCACCGGCCTGCGCGTTTCCGAACTGATCAGCCTGCGCGTGATGGATATGGACCGCAGCGTCGGCTGCATCCGCTGCATCGGCAAGGGTGACAAAGAACGTATCGTCCCTATCGGCAAAAAAGCGCTGGCGCTGGTGGAGCGCTATCTGCGCGAGGCGCGCCCGTTGCTGGTTCCGGCAGGGAAGCAGGTCAACTCACCAACGCTCTTCATCAATAAGCGCGGCAGTTCGCTCAGCCGCGTCGGCGTCTGGAAGATTCTTTCGGCTTACGGCAAGCGTGCTGGCTTGCGCGTGCCCTTGACGCCGCACATGTTGCGGCACAGTTTTGCCACGCATCTGCTGGAAGGCGGGGCGGATTTGCGCTCCGTCCAGCTGATGCTGGGGCATTCCGATATCTCCACGACGCAAATCTATACCCACGTCGTGGAAGAACGCCTGAAGCAGATTTACAAAGCGCATCACCCCCGAGCCTAGCGCGTCGGGACGGGACTCATCGCGGGACTGGCATTCGTTTCCGGAATGCCCGCCCTGAAGCGGAAGGAACGCAATGCCTGATTACATGTTTCTCTTGGAAAGCCGGCTCTCGCCGGAACAACGCGCCGCCATGCTGCGCGTGCAGGAACTCGCCGCCATGCTCGGGTTCAACGTGTATCTCACCGGCGGCACGGTGCGCGACCTGATTACCGGCGCCAACCTGCGGGATCTTGACTTCACAGTCGAAGGAAATCCCTCGAAGATGGCGCGCGAACTCGAAAAGGGCGGCGCCAAGGTTTTGTCGGAAGACGAGAAATTGCGCCACGTCGAAATTCTTTTTGCGGGCGACGTCGAGGGCAGCATTTCCGCCGCACGCGACGAGCACTACGTTCGCCCCGGCACGCGGCCAGAGTTGCGCTGGTCCACGATCATGGAAGACCTGCGGCGGCGCGATTTCTCGTTGAATGCGATCGCCATCTCGCTGAACCCGGCGTCGCGCGGATTACTCCTCGATCCCACGAATGGCTTGTCCGACATTGAGCAC
>Ga0209698_10008800_pt1 | contig 10381 bp, 10 predicted proteins | sample LitLauG_LLR_2012_FD_187203 | JGI IMG/M metagenome (GOLD analysis project Ga0209698, IMG submission 187203) | Freshwater sediment microbial communities from Pennsylvania, USA - Little Laurel Run_MetaG_LLR_2012 (SPAdes) (version 2) | ecosystem: Environmental > Aquatic > Freshwater > Creek >... | reverse complement strand
CCGGAAAAGGTCAATGAAGGGCGCATGAGTTCCATCTGAATTGACGATGAGGGCCGTACCCTCAATTTATGAGTGAGTTAGGAGAGGTCGTGAGGAACCGACATGGGATGGGATTGGGGCTGACCTGCGGTATGGGCTGGGTTATGATGCGCGCTAAACTTGTAACCTTCCGAAAAAATGGCTCCTCAGGTAGGACTCGAACCTACAACCCTCCGGTTAACAGCCGGATGCTCTGCCATTGAGCTACTGAGGAGTGGAGGCACGTGAGCGTGTGATCGTACAAAAAAATCATATCAGACCGGACAGAGATTGGGAACACACACCGCCGGCCAGCGCGCGCGCTGATGCGCTTGTTCTGCTAACCTAGGGCTCGGCTCCTCGTCACAACCAGAGTGAGGTGTCTATGTTGGGAGGTCTGCGTTTGCTGGTCGTCTTGTTCTTTCTGGTCGGAGCGGTTGCCCTGGCTTACGCCGCTGATGCTGCCGTGCCCTCCGGGCCTCCGAAAGTAAAGGTTGATCCCGTCGAGGACACTGTCCAGGGACACAAAATCGTCGATCCTTACCGCTACCTGGAAAACCCGAACGATCCTGACACCCAGCAGTATGTCGAGAGCGAACTGGCGTACACCCGCAGCCTCCTCGATCCGCTGCCAGGCCGCGACAAGATCAACGCCCGCCTCTCCCAGTTGCTGCCCATTGGCACCGTCGGGGTGCCGCAGACGGGGGGCAAGTACTACTTCTATACCCGCCGGGAAGGGAACCAGAATCAGCCTGTCCTTTATGTGCGTGAGAGCCTGAACGGAGCCGACCGGGTCCTGGTCGACGCCAACAAGATGTCGGCCGACGGAACCGTTGCTCTTGATTGGTGGTTCTGCTCTGACGATGGCAAGTATGTTGCTTTTGGCACCTCCGCCGGCGGATCGGAAGAAAGCACGCTGCGCCTGGTCGAAAGCGCGACTGGAAACGTGCTGCCCGAGACCATCGAGCGCACCCGCTTTGCCAGTGTCGCCTGGAAGAAGGACAGCTCCGGTTTCTATTACACGCGCCATCCGAAGAAAGGCGATGTTCCCGCCGGCGAGGAGGCCTACCACGTCAAAGTTTTCTACCACTCGATGGGGAGCGATCCAGTCAAAGATCCTCTCATTTTTGGCGAAGGCCTCAAGCCGCAAGACATTCCCGCGGTTCAGCTTTCCGAAGACGACCGCTGGCTACTGATCACCGTGTTCGAGGGTTGGACGAAAACGGAAATGTACTTGCGGGACCTTGCTTCGAATAACCCGCCGGTTGAAATCACCACCGGCAAGAACTTTCTCTACGGCGCCGACTTCTTCCAGGGCAGGCTCTACATCACCACCAACGAAGACGCGCCCCACTATCGCGTGTTTGTGGCGGAAGCGGCCAATGCGAAGCGCGAAAACTGGAAAGAACTAATTCCCCAAACCGACGCAGTGCTGCAGGGAGTGAGCGTCACCGGCGGAAAGCTTTTTGCGCACTACGAGCACAACGCCACTTCTGAGCTAAAGCTCTTCGCGCTTGACGGCAAAAAGCTCGACGACATTCAGATGCCTTCGCTCGGTGATGTCCCTTCCATCGGCGGCCGCTGGGATCGCAACGAAGTATTCTTCGGCTTTCAGTCGTTTACCGTGCCGCCTTCGGTTTATCGCTATGACTTGGGCAGCCGCAAGACCGCGCTCTGGGCCAAAGTCGATGCACCTTCCATCGATCCTTCTGCTTACGACGTGCAGCAAGTGTGGTACTCGTCGAAAGACGGCACCAACGTTCCCATGTTCATCGTCAGCAAGAAGGGAATTGAGAAAAACGGCAAAAGCCCCACGCTGCTCACCGGCTACGGCGGTTTCAACATCTCGCTGAAGCCGGCCTTTAACCGCAGCATGTATCTCTGGATGGAGCACGGCGGAATCTACGCGGTCGCCAACCTGCGCGGCGGCTCCGAGTTCGGTGAAGACTGGCACCGCGCTGGCATGCTCGAGAAGAAACAGAACGTATTCGACGACTTTATTGCCGCGGGAGAGTTTCTCGTAGCGCAGAAGTACACCGACCGCGATCACCTCGCGATCTTCGGCGGATCGAACGGCGGCCTTCTGATGGGAGCGATGATCACGCAGCGCCCTGACCTGTTCCGCGCCGTGATTTGCGCTGTCCCGCTGCTCGATATGTTGCGCTACCAGAATTTTCAGATCGCGAAACTCTGGATCCCGGAATACGGTTCGGCCGACGATCCCAAACAGTTCGATTGGCTCTATGCCTATTCACCCTATCACCACGTAAAACCGGGCGAGGAGTATCCCGCGATCCTCTTTATGACCGGCGACACGGATACGCGCGTTGACCCCATGCATGCCAAGAAGATGGCGGCGCTCATGCAAGCCGAAGCGAAGAACGGTGCGAGCAAAGAGAGGCCAATCCTGCTGCGGATTGAAACCAAAGCCGGACACGGTCAGGGCAAGCCAGTCACGAAGCAGATTGAAGAGAGTACCGATATGTACTCGTTCCTGTTCTGGCAGTTGGGGATGAAGCCGTAGTCGCTGCAAGAGATTCGCGGGCAGGAATGCCCGCGCCACACGATCCGTCTCCAGATCGCACTGTGCTCGCCGTGCCCACTGTGGTTAAATGTTCTCGATGCCTGCCGACCCTAAGATCCGCGTTCTAGTCGCCAAGCCGGGCCTCGACGGACACGACCGCGGCGCCAAGGTGATTGCCCGAGCCCTGCGTGATGCTGGCATGGAAGTCATTTACACCGGCCTCCGCCAAACTCCGGAGATGATTGTGAGCGCTTCGCTGCAGGAAGACGTGCAGGTTATCGGTCTGTCGATTCTGTCGGGAGCGCACAATGCGATCGTCCCGCGCGTCATGGAGCTGCTCAAGGAAAATAAAATGGATGACGTGCTCGTTCTGGTGGGTGGCATTATTCCCGATCAGGATGTCGACGGCCTGAAGAAAATTGGCGTGGCCGGTATCTTCCAGCCCGGCACCCCGATGGACGACATCGTCAAATTCATTCGCGAGCGGGTGAAACCTCAAGCGATCCCAACCTCCGGATAGACGGCCGCATTCGCTGCCCGTGCCCGCTCTGTTCTTCAAACTCGAGTCTGGCTCGCCCGCCCGCATTCTCCGCCTTACCTCGCCCGACGCCACCAACCGGCTCACGCGTGCCTGCGTGCTGGTCCTGACCACTGCCTTCGACGAACTGCGTAACCACCCCACACCTCTCATCCTCACCGGCAATCGTCATTTCTTCTCCGTAGGGGCCGACCTGAATGAGATTGCCACGCTTACCGGCCCCGATGCCTACAATTTCTCCGCCATGGGACAAGCGCTCATGCACTCGATCGAGCGCTACCCGGCACCGGTGATTGCTGCCGTCGAAGGTCATTGCATGGGGGGAGGACTCGACCTCGCTCTCGCTTGTCATCGGCGGATTGCCGCGCCGCAGGCCATCTTCGGACATCGCGGCGCCGCCCTTGGCTTGATGACGGGCTGGGGAGGAACACAACGCCTGCCGCGGCTGATCGGGAAGGGAAGAGCGCTGGAACTGTTCGTCGCTGCCGAAAAAGTGACCGCCGCTCACGCTCTCCAGATCGGACTCGTCGACGCTATCGCCGACGATCCCATCGCGGACGCGCAGCGGCGGCTGGGTGAGTTCTCCCTGAGTTCGTAGGGGAAGTCGGATTACGACCGTTGTCACTTCCTCGTGTGTGCAACCCTGTTTTCGCGCCTGTGTGCGCGCTCCTCAGGGATATAATGTTGCGATTTTGCAAGTCTGATCTGAGCCTTATGGGGAGGACCTGGTGCGCTTGTCACTGGACACTCGAGAGGTTGGACGCGTCACGATCGTGCGCTGCAACGGGCGGATTGTTGCGGGTAGCGAGAGCGATTCTTTGCGTGCGCACGTCGACCGGCTGTTGCTTGACCGTCGCGCCATCGTCCTGCACATGGGTGAGGTCGCGTTCATTGACAGCAGCGGCCTCGGGACAATGGTCCGCAGCCTGACCAGCACTCGCCAGGCGCGAGGAGACCTGAAACTTTGCAACGTGCCGGAACAGGTGCGCAAGGTCCTGGAGATGTCGCGCCTGACGCAGATGTTTGACGCGCACGAATCAGAGGAGATGGCGGTCGCGGCTTTTTATCGCCCTGAGACCCGCGCCGAGACACCCACCTCCACCGGCCGCAGCGTGCTGTGCCTCGACTCCAATCACGACGTGCTCGCTTATTTGCGCGAACTGCTGCGCCGCGCCGGATACGACGTGCAGTCGAGCAGTCACCTGGGCGACGCTCTGATCTTGATGCGCGTCACACATTTCGATCTCCTCCTGATGGGCCCCGACCTGACTACGTCCCCGGCCACGCAGCAAGCTTTCCAGGCCGTGCGCGCCAAGCTCCCCGTGATCGAGCTAGGCAGCGAGTTTTCCACCCGCGATGCCGGTGAAGCAACTGCTGGATTGCTGGAAAAGATCCAGGCTCAACTCAACCCGAAGTCGGCGTGAACGCGGGATGGCGCGAGTCTGAGTGGCGTACGTCTGTTTCGATGCAGGTCACCCTTTGTTGCGGAGGTCTTCTAGAACACCAGCGACCAATTCAGAAACGCCCACATCCACACAAGATTAAAAAATCCGAAAGCGCAGAAATAGAAACCAAACTGCCTCCAGTCCCATTGCCGCTCCGCATAGCTGCCCAACATCACAAATGCGGGATACGCGGGCATCAGATAGCGCGCGGCGCCCAGCAACGGACGCCCGGTGTACATGAGCAGCTGCGCAATCACCGCCAGGACGAACAGCTTATCCTCCAGGCGTACTTCGCGGCGCAGGCTCAACGCCGCCACCAGGATTACGAGCGCGAGTTTGATGGCCAGGAGCAGATCATGCTGCGTAGCAATCAGCCGCAGCGTCTCCCAGAGGCCAGCCCACGGCGGGGCGAGAGTCGCGCCCTGATATATGCGATACGCCTCCACCACCGAAAGGCGTCCCGCCCAGCGCAGCCATCCCCAGTAACTCAGCAATCCCACGGGTGTCAAAAGCACAATGACCGACGCCCAACGACGGCTGCGCAGGGCCATCACCGTCAAGGGAATTGCGACTAGTACTCCCGAAGGCCGGCAGAGTCCTGCCAGCATGCCGCACGTGGCCGCCAGACACCATCGTTGTTTTCGTCCGAACACAACGGCCCACACGATCAGCGCCAGGTTTAATGCCTCGGCATATCCCGCAAACAGCACGAAGCTGGTTGGCCACACGCATACCAGCAGCGCCATGCGGAGCTTCCCGATGTCCGATAGTTCAGGCGCTATCCGCAGCAATCCCCAGAAGAAGAAGAACGCTGCGGCGGTCGAGACCACAAGTGCCGCCGCCATGAAAGGCATCACCCTGCTGACCAAGCGAATCGACGCTGGATATAGAGGATAAAAAATCACCGCCATCGGCAGATCGTACCCGCGCTCGGCAATCCGTAAATACCAGAGCGTGTCGAACCGCTCCCAGATGCCCAGCAGGGCATAATGCCAACCGCCCGGCGCCGGGAGATTCTCCGTGAGCGCATTGCTGCGAATCAAAGTCGCGTCCGGGTGCAGGAACGGCGATGCGGCTGCCGCTGCAGCCGAATAAAACAAACGCAGGGCTCCGGTGATCGCGATAGCAATCTGCCAGTCAGGCCGTGATTCCAGCTTGCGTAACATTTCGAGTATCCGAGTCTACCAGCAGGGAGCTTTGGAGCCGGCGGGACGCCGTCGCTACGCTGCGCTGGTATAGTAAGTAGTTTCCGAATTCACCCTCATGGCTGACCGTACCGAGTCCACTGCGATCGCGATCAATAACGTACTTACCAGCAAACTCGATGCTGCCTCGCTGCGCTATGAGTCGAATATGCGGTTTCTCGCCGACCTGGTCGCCCAGGTTCGCAACGAGGAAGAAAAGATCCGCGAGGGCGGTGGCCCCAAGGCCATCGAGAGCCAGCACGCGAAGAATCGCCTGACCGCCCGCGAGCGCATCAACTTGCTCGCCGACCCCGGCTCGTTCTTCGAACTTGGGCTCTACGCCGCCCATGGCATGTACGAGGAATGGGGAGGCGCGCCGTCCGCGGGCGTGATCACCGGACTCGCCCGGATTCAGACCCGCATGGTCATGCTGATCGTTAACGATGCTACCGTCAAAGCCGGCGCTTTCTTCCCGATGACGACCAAGAAAGTCCTCCGCGCGCAAAACATGGCGATCGAAAATCGCATCCCCACGATCTACCTGGTCGACTCTGCCGGTGTTTTTCTCCCGCTCCAGGAAGACGTGTTTCCTGACACCGATGATTTCGGCCGCGTGTTCCGCAATAATGCCGTGATGTCGGCGATGGGTATTCCGCAGATTGCCGCCATTATGGGAATGTGCGTAGCCGGCGGCGGCTACTTGCCCGTCATGTGCGACCACGTCCTGATGACCGACGGCAGCGGGCTGTTTCTCGCCGGGCCGGCGCTGGTGCAAGCCGCTATCGGACAGAAGATTTCCGCTGAGGACCTGGGCGGCGCCGCCATGCACTCCGCCATCAGCGGCACAGTCGATTTCCGGGAGCCCAACGACGAAGCCTGCCTCGCCCGCATTCGCTCCTTGATTGAGAAATGGGGATACCGCCGCCAATCCCTCTGGGACCGCAAGAAACCCATCGACCCCGCGCACGCCGCCGAAGAAATCTATGGCGCTTACGACGCCTCGCCCGCCCGCCCTTACGACATGAAAGAAATTCTCGCGCGTATCGTCGACGAAAGCCGCTTCGACGAATACCGCCCCGAATATGGCAAGACGCTACTCTGCGGATACGCTCGCATCGGAGGCTTCGCCGTCGGCATCGTCGCCAACCAGAAATTACACGCGCAGCAGACCGATCATGAAGGCCACAAACGCGTTGAATTCGGCGGCGTCATCTATACCGAGTCTGCTGAAAAGGCCGCCCGCTTCATCATGGACTGCAACCAGAATCTGGTCCCGCTGGTCTTCTTCCACGACGTCAATGGATTCATGGTTGGCCGCGACGCCGAGTGGAGCGGCATCATCAAAGCCGGCGCGAAGATGGTGAATGCGGTGTCGAACTCGGTCGTGCCGAAGATCACTGTGATCGTGGGCGGATCGTTCGGCGCCGGACACTATGCCATGTGCGGCAAGGCCTACGACCCGCGCTTCGTCTTTGCCTGGCCGACGGCGAAATATGCCGTCATGAGCGGAGACTCGGCCGCCAGCACGCTGGTGGAAATCAAAGTGAAGCAACTGGAGCGGAGCGGTAAGAAGTTGAGTGAGGAAGAAAAGAAGGAACTGTTCGACTCCGTAAAGAAGACCTACGGCGAGCAGACGGATCCGCGCTATGGCGCCGCCCGCCTCTGGATCGACAGGATCATCGACCCGATGGAAACGCGGCAGGCGATCACGCAGGCGTTGGAGGCAGCGTCGCTGAATCCGGACGTGCCGGAGTTCAAGGTGGGAGTGTTACAAACGTGATTCACCACGGAGACACGGAGACACAGAGCAAACTCCTTCACGAAGACCTCACTGAGAAGATCATCGGAGCCGCCATCGAGGTGCATCGGACGCTTGGACCGGGCCTGCTCGAATCCGCCTGCGAAGAATGCCTGTGCCGCGAACTCGATCTCCGCAGGTTGAAATTCCAGCGACAGTTAGAACTGCCGGTCGAATACAAGAGTGTCAAACTCGGCTACGGATATCGCCTCGACTTGGTTGTTGAAGAAGCGGTAATCCTGGAACTGAAGTGCGTAGACCAAGTCCTTCCTGTCCACGAAGCCCAACTGCTCACCTATCTGAAATTGACTGGCAAACACGTTGGCATGATCATAAACTTCAACGTCGCGACGCTCGTAAGAGGCGGGATAGTAAGGAAGGTTTTGTGAAAGCCTTTGCTTTTCTCCGTGCCTCCGTGTCTCCGTGGTGAAATGCGCGAATCCGTCAAACTCATCGAATGTCCCCGCGATGCCTGGCAGGGCCTCAAAGGCCAAGTTCCTACCGACCTCAAGGTCAATTACCTGCAAGCCCTCATCGGCGCAGGTTTCAAGCATATCGACGCCGTCAGCTTCGTCTCGCCCAATGCTGTTCCGCAGATGGCTGATTCCGAAGACGTGCTCAAAGAACTTGATCCGCCCGACGACGTCGAAATCATTGGCATCGTCGTCAATGAAAAGGGCGCGGAGCGAGCCATCAGCACGGAATCGGTACACACACTGGGCTTCCCATATTCCATCTCGCCGACATTCTTGCAGAACAATCAGCGGCAGACTCTCGAAGACGCCATCGAGGAATTGGAAAAGATCGAGAAGAAAGGCGCCGAAGCCGGCCTCAATACCGTCGTCTACATCTCGATGGCCTTCGGGAACCCATACGGGGACCCCTGGACTGTGGATGAAGTGGTGGACGCGGTGGACCTGCTCGAGGTGCAAGACATCCGAACGATCTCGCTTGCTGATACAGTCGGCCTGGCTCCGCCCGCAACAATAAGGGAAGTAGTCTCGGCCGTGATGGCGAAGTTCGACTACCTGGAAATTGGCGTCCATCTGCACAGCCGCCCTGACCAAGCCGCGGCGAAGATTCTCGCCGCCTACGATGCGGGGTGCCGCCGCTTTGACTCCGCCATTGGCGGCCTCGGAGGATGTCCCTTTGCTCAAGACGATCTAGTTGGAAACATTCCGACGGAAACGGTGATCGAGGTCCTGCGCGGACGCGGCGCGCAGTTACCGGTACTCAAATCGCTAGATGCCCTGGTGCGGGCCAGTTCAGAGATCGGAAGCCGATACAAAACCGTATCACCGGCTGACTGATGCAGGATCGGGGCTGTTAAACTCGACCAGCAGACCATGAGCCATTACACGACTGTCCAACTCACCTTCGACTCTGGCATCGCTACCGTCGCTCTCAACCGTCCCGACAAACGTAACGCGATCAGCTACGAACTGATTGATGATCTGCTGCGCGCACTCGCGGAAGTAAAAGACTCCTCCGCGCGGGTTCTGATTCTCACCGGGGCGGGCAAGGCTTTTTCCTCCGGCATGGACCTCGACAATCTCAAGGCCCTGATCGGGCGTACGCCTGAGCAGAATCTCCAGGACTCGCGCACCATGGTCAGCCTTTTCCGGACGCTGTACGAATTTCCCAAGCCGACGATCGCGGCCGTCAATGGCGCGGCCATCGCCGGAGGCACAGGGCTTGCATTGCTCTGCGATTTCACACTGGCTGTTCCCGAGGCGAAGTTCGGATACACCGAAGTCCGCATCGGATTTGTGCCCGCCATCGTCTCGACTTTTTTGCTGCGCCAGGTCGGTGAAAAGATCGCCCGGGACCTGGTTCTTACAGGACGGATCTTTGACGCCGAAGAGGGACTCCGTATCGGCCTGCTCAAGGAGATCGTTCCGCCGGAAAGATTGATGGACCGCGCTCGCGAGCTCGCCGCTCAATTGATGGAGAGCAGTCCGCTATCACTCGACTACACCAAGCGTCTGCTCACGGATCATGCGCGCGTCGAACTCGATGAGCATATTGAAGCCGCCATCCGCGAGAACGCTGGCATCCGGGAATCCGCCGACTTCCGCGAAGGCATCACCTCGTTCCTGGAAAAGCGTAAGCCTAAGTGGACGGGCCAATGATCGAGCCAAAGCACAGTGGAAAGACGAGCGTCCCCGCCCGTCCGGGCCGTGCGCGACACGGCTGCGGCGTCACTGCGAGCCGGCAACAGGTCGTGAACGAAGCACGCATCCGGGTTCGTTATGCCGAAACCGATCAGATGGGAGTGGTCTACCACTCGAATCACTTCATCTGGTTCGAAGTGGGACGCGTCGAACTGCTGCGCCAGCTCGGCTTCAGTTATAAAACAATGGAAACTCGGGACGACTGCTTCATTGCGGTCGTCGATGCCCGCTGCCGCTACCGGGCCCCGGTGCACTATGATGACGAGGTTGTGGTGCGCACGTACCTGAAACATGTGCGGGAGAAAATGATCCACTTCGGATACGAACTGTTGAGGGCAGACGGAACTCAACTGCTCGCCGAAGGCGAGACCACTCACATTGTGGCCAACGCGCACATGAAGCCGCGAGCGCTGCCCGAGAAGTATCTGAAAGTCTTTCGCGCCGCTGCGGGCCGCCCCTAAAGGGGTGCTCAGCTTGGAGAATTGCGGCATCGCTAAATCGATGCCCTGATAAGAAGCGGCTTGTCTTGAAGAAGACAACAAAGAGCGACGACACTAAGTGAGACTGAGAACTGAGAAGCCATCTGATAATGAACCAAAGACGTAAACTGCCGTGCCCTCAGGGGCTAAAGCCCGCGTGTTTGGCGGTCCGAAGCGGCACGGCTGAAAGCCGTGCCCTTCCCAAAACCATTTATGAGATG
>Ga0209698_10008798_pt1 | contig 10382 bp, 7 predicted proteins | sample LitLauG_LLR_2012_FD_187203 | JGI IMG/M metagenome (GOLD analysis project Ga0209698, IMG submission 187203) | Freshwater sediment microbial communities from Pennsylvania, USA - Little Laurel Run_MetaG_LLR_2012 (SPAdes) (version 2) | ecosystem: Environmental > Aquatic > Freshwater > Creek >... | reverse complement strand
GTCGGTGACCACGTACAGGAGGCTCGTATGAACTGCGCCACACACAGCGATACCGCTGCCGTGGCCTTCTGCCGCACTTGCGGCAAGCCACTCTGCAACCAATGCACCCGCGACGTTCGCGGCGTGATCTATTGCGAGTCGTGCCTGGCGGCACGGATCGAAGGAACAACGCCACCGGCGCCCGGGTTCGCGCCGGTACCTCCGCAGCCCCAAACCGGATATCAGCAATTCATGGACCAGGGCCTGGGGGTGAAGGTCGGACCAGGCCCGGCGTCGGGGCCGAATCCGTCTCTGGCGGGAATGCTGGCCGGAATCTTCCCCATCGGCGTAGGCGCGGTCTACACCGGCCAATACACGAAGGGTTTGGTGCACCTGGTGATCATGGTGCTGCTCATTCTCGGCGTGAGTGCGAATTTCCCCTGGTACATCATCATGGTGCTCGGCATCTCGATGGGGTTTTTCTACGTGTACCAGATCATCGATGCCGTGCGCAGCGCGCGCGCTATTCAGTTGGGAGAACCAGCTCCCGACCCGTTCGGCCTGGCTCAGACGTTCGGCACCGGAGAGAGATTCGAAGGCACGAAAGTTCCCGCCGGGGCCGCCGTTCTGATCGGCCTGGGCGTGCTCTTCCTGCTGCACACTGCCGGCTTGTTTGAGATCGGGATGGGGCTGTTCATTTCGCTAATCCTGATCTTTCTGGGAGTCTGGCTCTTCGCCAGACACTGGGGCCTGCTCGGCGGAAACTTTGCCGCGTGCCGTTGCGAACGTTGCCGCACCCGCAAGCTGATGGGGCCGGCGATCCTGGTGACGATTGGCGTTCTGCTGCTGCTGCACTCGACCTCACGCGTCGAATTTGACAAGACCTGGCCGGCCATTTTGCTGGTCATCGGCGTGGTGAAGCTGATGCAGAGCAACGCATCATCGGACGGACATATCGGCCCGATGCCGCCAAGTCCCCCGAGCTTTCCGCCAGGTCCACCACCACCACCTGCGCCTGCGGAACCGCAGCCGCCGACTCCTTCCGGGGAGGTGGACCATGTCTAGCATGGTGCAGCCGCCTCCGGTTCCAGTTCCGCCCCAGCCCCGAAGACGCTCATTCGCCGGGCCGCTGGTGCTGATCGTCGTCGGCCTCGTGTTTCTTCTCGGCAACCTGCATATGTTGTCGTGGAAGCAGTTGGGAATCTGGTATGCCCACTACTGGCCCCTGCTCTTGATTCTGTGGGGAATCGTGAAGTTCATCGAACACTACCGGGCGCAGCGGGAAGGAATGCGTGCTTCCGGAGTTGGCGCCGCGGGGATTTTTCTGATCGTGATCATCGTCGTTTCCGGCCTGATCGCGTCGCAGGTGGAACGCGTGAACTGGACCGGGATCCGCGATCAGATCAATATCGACGATGAGGACTTCCCCAACATCTTCGGCGAGAGCTTCAACTTCAACGACAATCAGGAGCGCGATTTTCCTGCGGGTGCCAGCCTGAAGATCATTGACACGCACGGGGCGGTGAGCGTTCACGCCTCCGACGACAACAAGGTCACCGTGGTCGTCCGCAAGCGCATTGGGGCGGAAAATCAGGGTGACGCCGACAAATACAACAACCAGACCAAGCCCACCATCACCGCGATCGGAGGCCTGGTCACGATCGACGCCAAGGCCGAAGCGGCCGGGGATCATCCCGTTGTGGCCGACCTCGATATTTCCCTGCCGCGCAAAGCCGCCGTATCGATCAGTGCGCGGCGCGGAGATGTGACGGTGGTCTCGCGGGAGGGCAACGTCGACGTTTCCAACCAGCACGGCGACATCTCCGTCGAAGATGTGACCGGTAACGTGAAAGCCAGCCAGGAAAAGGGCTCGGTCAAAATCGAGCAGATCAGCGGCGACGTGCATGTGGAGGGACGGATGAATGAGCTCTCCGTTGCCGACGTGAAAGGCTCGGCGCAACTCGACGGCGAGTTCCAGGAGAGCGTCAAGCTGTCGCGGATCGAAAAGACGGTCACGTTCAAGTCCTCGCGTACCGACATGGAGTTCTCGCGTATTGACGGTTCCCTCGATCTCGATTCCGACGATCTCCATGCCGAAGAGGTTACCGGTCCGCTGCACCTCAGCACCCGCTCCAAGAACGTCCGCCTCGATCAAGTGTCGGGCGACGTCCGGCTACAGGATGAGAACGCCGCCGTGGAAGTGAACATGCGTACTGTGGGCAATGTGCAGATCGACAACCGCAACGGTGACCTGCAGATCAGCCTGCCCGAGAAAGCCGGGTTCCGCGTGGATGCCCGCACCCGCGAAGCCGAAGTGCAGTCGGACTTTCCCGAACTGAAAGTCACGAATGACGAGCACGAGGGCAAGGCGAACGGAAGCGTGGGGAACGGGCTGGCTCACATTGTGCTGAACAACGAGCACGAGGGGATCGAGATTCGCAAGGCCGGCACGGTGCCGCCCAAACCGCCGGTGCCGCCAGCGCCAGCCAAACCAGCCAAAGCATTGCCGGCCCCGCGGCAGAAAGTCGAGCCGACGGACAACTGAAGGACGTTATTTTATTGGCCTAACCCGGATCGATTCCTAATCATCAGCGCGTGTCATTCCGAGCGCAGCGAGGAATCCCTACCCCAGGCACTGGTTTGTGGGTAGGGATCCTTCGACCCTTCGGCTTTACTCAGAGGCAGGCTTCGAACGAGTTCGCTTCGCGATCTCGTTCTCCGCTCAGCATGACAGGGGGAATTATGCCCGGCGCGACCCTCGTGCTTGCGACACGTACCAGTGGACCGCCGCATTGAAGGCGTTCGCGGGGCAGGTGGGCCTCGCTTTGCTCGGCGGGCGGACCAAAGGGTCCGCCCCTACATCGCTCCTCGCAAGGTCCACTAGCCGCAATACAGAGTCAGGCGAGCTTCTTCTTCGCCAGATCTTCCACGCGCGCCAGCACTTCGTCCTCGCTCATCGTGGTGGAGTCGAGGATGACCGCATCGCCGGCCGCGACCAGCGGTGACGTCGTGCGGGTGCGGTCGCGGCGATCGCGCTCGCGCAGTTCCGTGGCTACGCTGGCGGCCACGGCTCCCTTGATGTGTTGCTGCTGCATGCGGCGTTGCTCGCGCACGACGGGGTCCGCATCCAGAAAAATTTTCAGGTCCGCGTCCGGGAATACTTTGGTCCCGATATCCCGTCCTTCCATGACGACGCCGCCCCCGGCGCCCATTTCCCGCTGATGGGCAACCATCCACTCGCGGACTTTGGGATGCACCGAGACCCGCGACGCAGCCTCGGTCACATCGCGTTCGCGAATGCGCGCCGAGACGTCGTGGCCGTCGAGCAGGGTGCGGTTCCCGGTGATGGTGGGTTCGAGACGGAGATGCAGGCCTTCGGCAAGCTTCACCAGTGCCGGCTCATCGTCGAGCGAGGCGTCTCGTTCGATCGCTTTGAGCGCCAGGGCGCGATACATGGCGCCGCTTTCCAGGTTGACGTAGCCCAGCTTCCGGGCCAGCCGGGCAGCGATGGTGCTCTTGCCGGCGCCGGCGGGGCCGTCAATGGCGATGATCAGTTTGCGGGAGTTGTTGCTCATGCTGAAAGTACAGATTGTACACGGCGACCAGGGTGGTCCCGCGCGTAGCGGGGTGGTTAAGCCGGAAGCAGTCCTGCTCGAATATCTTGCTCGGCCTGGGCGATGTTTTCCGGCTTGCCGAGGTCCCGCCAGTAATCGTTATCGGCGCGAAAGGCCCGAATCTTCTCGCCTTGCCCGGCGAGGCGCAGGTAAGTCGTAATGATGGAGAACACGCCTGGCTCGGTGATCATCGGGAGCAGCCGCGGGGAAATTACGTGCACTCCGGAAAAAGCGAGGGCATCGACCCGCAAGGCCGGGCGGACGATTTCCGGCTCATGATCGCGGCCCGCCCTTCGTCCACAGAGGCACTCCTGTTCGTCGAACAGCAAGTAGCGCGAGGTCTCCCGTTGCTGCACGGCCAGCGTGGCGAGAGCTCCTTGGTCGCGGTGATGCTGGACCATTCGCTTGAGATCGATGCCGCTCAGCACATCGACGTTGTGCAGCAGGAACGGCTCGCCAAGGTTCGATTCTTCCAGAAAGAACCACGCCGCCTGCTTCAGGCCGCCGCCGGTGTCGAGCAGCACGTCTTCGCGGGAAATTTCGATGCGCATCCCGAAATTGGCGTTCTGGTTCAGGAAGTCGACAACCATGTCGGCGAAGTGATGGACGTTGACGATCGCTTCCCGTACGCCAAATTGCTGCAACCGGCGCAGCGTGATCTCGAGGAGCGTGTGACCAGCGACTTCGACGAGGGATTTCGGTCGATCGTTGGTGAGGGGGCGCAGGCGGGTGCCGAGGCCGGCGGCGAGGATCATCGCCCTCATCGGCCGGCGCGCTCCGCTTCGGCCTCAGCCGGCTGGTTTGCGGCGATGCGTTCCAGTTCGCGGTGATGAACGACGGCGTTGACTCCACTACGGCCACGCAGGTGTTTGCCGAGTTGCTCCGCGAGGTACACGGAGCGGTGCTGGCCGCCGGTGCAACCGAAACCGACCATCAGGTGCTTGAAGCCGCGCTTCTGGTAGTTGGCCACGCTGGCATCGACGAGCGACATGACACTGGCCAGGAACTGGTGCACGCTCTCCTGCTGGTTGAGGTAGTCGATCACCAGCGCATCTTTGCCGGTGAGCGCTTTGAAGCGCTCTTCGCGGCCGGGATTGGGCAGGCTGCGCCCGTCGAAGATGAATCCGCCCCCGTTTCCGCTGTCGTCGTTCGGCAGGCCGCGGTGGAAGGAGAAGCTGACGATCTGCACCTCGAGATTGTCGGCCTCGGAAGCGATTCCCTGGAGCTTCTCCGAGGCGAGCATGTTATGAAAAGCGTCGAGGAGGGTGGGCAGGGCAATCGGCAGCGTGACGTTGTGCAATAGCCAACGGATATTCTTCAGCGCGTACGGTACGCTCTGCAGAAAGTGTGCCTTGCGCTCGTAGAAGCCGCGGAAGCCGTACGCGCCCAGCGCCTGCATGATGCGGATGTAGACGTAAGCGTAGTAGTGATGCAGGAACGCTTCGCGATTTACGTCAAGGAAACCGGCCAGCGTCTTGAGATAGTGGTCCAGCAACCGTTGGCGGAGTTCCGGTGGCAGATCGGCTTTGGCGTCGAACAGAAGCGACGCGACGTCGTAGTGGAGTGCGCCTTTCCTTCCGCCCTGGTAGTCGAGGAAGAAAGGCTGGCCGCCGGGCAGCATGATGTTGCGCGACTGGAAATCGCGGTACAGGAAATAGCCGCGGTCGGCGCTGAGCAGGAATTCCGTCAGGCGTTCGAAGTCATCCTCCAGCGCCTGTTCGTTGAAGGGAACGCCCGCCAGGCGCAGGAAGTAGTACTTGAAGTAGTTCAGATCCCAGGCAATCGACTGCCGGTCAAAACTCTCGCGCGGGTAGCAGGCCTTGTAGTTCAGGTCGCGTCCGGCTTCGACCTGAAAACGCGGCAAGGTCGCGATGACACGCTGGTAGGCGTCGACGACGGCTGGGGCAATGTTGTCGCCACTGCGATTGTGGGACAGAAATTCGAAAAGTGTCGTGTCGCCCAGGTCCTGCTCGAGGTAGGCGCCTTGGTCAAGATCGGCGCCGTAGATTTCCGGCACCGGCAGGCCGTGACGGCGGAAGTGGCGGGAGAACTCGAGGAACGCGTGATTCTCCTCGCGCACGTTGTACAAGATCCCGATCGCGCTGACGCCCTGGCCACTCAGGCGGATGATTCTTCGACCCGACCCGCCCAGTTCCCCCTGCAGCGGCTGCACGCGCCCCACCGGCATGCGGAAATGCTGCTCGAAGAGAGTGGAGAGAATATCCATCAGCGTGTGGTCCGGGTCTGTCCTCACCCAAGATATCACCGGGGATTAGTTTGCGGCCCCGAATCGTTGGCAGGGCACGGACAAACCTGAAGTAGTCCCAAGGGTACGGGCCACAGATTCGAAGGCCGTGCCAAACTGCAGCGCAAAGAAAAAGCCGGGTCGTTTTCGACCCGGCCCGTGATCGTTTCAACCTGTTTAGCGCGTGAGAACGGCGTTGACCGGAACCACGTTTCCCGCCGCCACCTGCATGTCGCGCTCCCAGCTGGTCTTGCCGCTCTTCATGCTGATGCGGTGCAGTCCGGGCGTCATCTGCAGAGTCGCGGGCGTGCTGCCTACGAATGCGCCATCCAGAGTGATTTCCGCTCCCACCGGCTGCGACGTAACTTGCACCGCGACGGAAGATGGCGTGGCCGGGGCGGCATTGATGGCAGCCTGAACCGGGGCCGCGGCCGCGGCGTTCTTCACCGTAAAGCTCTGGTCGGTGAACACCGTCATCTGGATGCCGCGGTGGATCGTAACATCCTTGCCGTGCATGAGCAGCACGAACGGCGCCGCTGGCCAGAAGGCGATCCACGCGCCCGCGGTCAAAAGCCCGGTGGCCAGGCCATGGCTGCCGCCTTCCTGCTTGATGGGGCTGTAGCGCAGAGGGATCGAAGAACCGTCGGTGGTCACGACGCGATCGGCGGAGAAGTTGATCTTGCCGGTGCGTCCCATATGCCGTTTCGGAACAGCCTCGGTGATCGTTCCCACCACAGCCGCGCCCTGCTTGATTACCACGGTGTCGCCCACTCGGACGTCTTCTGCCACAGACAGTTCGACCGGTTGGCCGACTTCGGCGGTACTGGAAGAAATCTCCTGCTCCAGGCGCACGCGGATCTTGGTTCCCTCGGGAAGAACTACGTCATTGTTGTTGGCTTGCGCCCATACCGGTGCCGATACGGCACAGATCAAAAAGCTCACTGCCAGTTTCTTGAAATTGATCGGGGTCATTTTGTCATCTCCTCGCCGGAAGTTTTGAGGTCGTTTTGTTCGTCCTCACTCCAATTCGCGGAAGAGAAGAAGAAATGGGATCACGGCCGCCTGATTTTTTTTCGGGGCCAGGATGGGAATGCCAGACGTTTTCTTGCTGAGAATGCAGAAGATCCGCATTTTCAATGATTTGACTTTCAAATCCAGCGGGGGTATCGTGGCGCCAAAATCGGCCGGAGTTCGCTTCCAGGAGATTGGGCGGTGAGTGCGGAACCCTCCAGAGAAGTAACCAGACTGCTTGGCGCCTGGAGCCGGGGTGACCCGGCAGCCCGGGAAGCCCTCATGCCTCTCGTGTATTCGGAACTGCGGCGCCTGGCAGCGTCCTACCTTCGTCGCGAGCGGACCGACCACACCTTGCAGCCCACAGCCTTGGTGCACGAAGCTTACTTGCGGTTAGTCGAGCAGAAGAACGTCCAGTGGCAGGATAAGAGCCATTTCTTCGCCATCACCGCACAGTTGATGCGGCGCATCCTGGTGGACCACGCCCGCGGCCATTTGGCGGACAAGCGCGGCAGCGGCGCACCGAAAGTTCCTTTGACCGAGGCCATCGTGATGTCGCAGGAGCGTCCCGCTGAATTGCTGGCTCTGGACGAAAGTCTGTCTCGATTGGCTGCCCTGGATGCCCAGCAGGCTCGCGTAGTGGAGCTGAGAGTTTTTGCCGGACTCACGGTGGAGGAAACCGCCGAGGTGCTGGGCATCTCGACTGCGACCGTAAAACGCGATTGGCGCATGGCCAAAGCCTGGCTCTTGCAGGAAGTTAAAGCCGGAGAGGATTTGTGACGCCGGAACGCTGGGAGCAGATGAAGGATCTGTTCGCAAAGGCGCTCGAACAGGCTCCCGGTGAACGAATGGAGTTTCTGCGCCAGGCTTGTGGCGGCGACCAGGCGCTGCTGGCTGAACTCGAGAAGTTGCTCTCCTCCCACGATTCCAACCAGAGCGCGTCCGACGAGGGAACCTCCGACCACGAACCCACCGAACAGAGGATCGGACCCTACCGGTTGCTGCGGCAGATTGGCGTTGGCGGCATGGGCGCCGTCTATCTCGCTGTACGCGCCGACGAGACATTTAATAAGAGAGTAGCCATCAAGCTCGTGCGGGAGGGAGTCGACACGCAGAGTGTCCTGAAACGCTTTCGCCAGGAGCGCCAGATTCTGGCTCCTTTGGATCACCCCAACATTACGAAGCTGCTCGACGGCGGCACGACCGACGAAGGCCGGCCTTACTTCGTCATGGATTACGTTGAGGGCACGCGCATCGATGAGTACTGCGATACGCACAAGCTGGCAGTCCCGGAGAGGATCGTGCTCTTCCGCGAAGTCTGTTCCGCCGTCCAGTACGTCCATCAGAATCTGGTTGTGCATCGCGATCTGAAACCGAGCAACATCCTTGTTACAGCCGATGGAACTCCCAAACTGCTCGACTTCGGAATTGCCAAGCTCCTCAAGCCCGACCTGTTCACGCTCTCTCTCGATGCCACCGTGGGCGAGTTTCGCCCGATGACGCCGGGGTATGCGAGTCCCGAGCAGGTTCGCGGCGAGCCCGTGACCACGGCCAGCGATGTCTATTCTCTCGGCGTGATTCTCTACGAGTTGCTCACTTCCTGCCGGCCTTATCGGCTGAAAGGAGACAGCCCCGACGAAATCCGCCAGGCAGTCTGCGAGCAGGAGCCCGAAAAGCCGAGCACAACCCTGATTCGCGTCGAGGATGGACGATCCGGAGCTCACAAGAAGCCCCAGACCGCCGAATCCATCGCCGCGTTGCGCGCCACCGTGCCGGACAAACTTCGGCGGCAGCTGGCGGGGGACCTCGACAACATTGTGATGAAGGCGTTGCGCAAGGAGCCGCAGCGCCGGTACGCCTCCGCCGCCCAGTTCTCCGACGACCTGCGCTGCTATCTCGAGGGTTTTCCCGTGTCGGCGCATCCGGACTCGCGGACCTATCGGGCAGGGAAATTTATCCGGCGGCACAAGGTTGGGGTCGCGGCCGCGGCACTGGTGGTGCTGTCCCTTGTCGTGGGGGTGCTGGGGACGACCTGGCAAATGCGCGTGGCCCGTCGCGAGCGTGCCCGGGCCGAGCAGCAGTTTGAAGACGTGCGTAAGCTGGCCACCTCGTTCCTGTTCGAGTTCCACACGGCCATTCAAAACCTTCCTGGTTCCACACCGGCCCGGGAGTTGGTGGTGCAGCGCGCACTCGAGTACTTAACCAAATTAGCTTCCCAGAGCCAGGGGGATGCGGCGTTGCAGCGCGAACTCGCCGAGGCCTATCTCAAGGTCGGCGACGTGCAGGGGAATCCCTACGAACCGAACCTTGGGGACAAGCAGGGAGCCGCGCTCAGCTATCAAAAGGCGCTCGACATCAGCCAGGCTCTGGTCCGACGGGATCCCCAGGATGGGGAAGCCCGAAGGTACTTAGGCCGCAGTTATGCCGCGCTGGGTCAGGTGTTGCCTCAACTGGGTCGAAACAGCGAGGGAGCCGACGACCTGAAGCAGGCAGTCCGGACTCTGGAGTCCTTGACTGCTGCCTCGCCGGACGACGAACTTCGGCAGCAGCTCTCCGACAGCTATCAGGCGCTGGCCGACCTGCTTGGCCACTCCGGGCTGCCGAATCTGTCCGATCCCACGGGAGCGGTGGAGAACTATCACAAAGCTCTGGCCATCACGGATGCCCTCGTGGCCAGGAATCCGGGGAGCGCCGGTTTCCGCATGAAAGGGGTAGTTCTGCGGTTGAGGATCGGCGACATGCAGGCACAGAATGACGATCTAAAGGCAGCGATGGACACGTATCGTGGGGCGCTCGATGCGGCCCAGGGTTTCGCATCCTCGGATCCCACCAACGCCAGGGCTCGCGCGCTGGTGGTGACGGCGACGCGCAAGATAGCGTGGGCGCAGCTCCAGTTCGGGGACAAGAGAGCGGCCCTCAAGAACTACGACAGCGCAATCGCCATCTCCGAAGGGCTGGTGGCCGCCGATCCCAGCAACGCGCAAGCCAGCATGCAGCTCGCGATCCTGTTTCGCGAAAAAGGGGACCTGGTCTGGGATGAGGACAACGCGGGCGGCATCGCCAACTATCAGCGCGCCACGGAAATTCTCGAAAGGCTCTCGGCGGCAGAGCCGGGCAACGTGGTGGTGCGCGGACGGCTGGGGGAAATCCTGGTCATGCTGGGGCAATCGCAGGCCATCGATGGGAAGCCGGCCGCCGCTCGCCCCAATACGATCCGCGGTCTGAAGATCACCCGCGAATTGGCCGAACGGCCGGAGGCCACGGCCGATGATCTCAGCGAGTATGCCACTCACTTCATCGAATGCGAGCCGGCGGATCTGCGCGAGCCGGTCACCGCCTTGAAATACGCCAAACAGTCGATCGACAAGGGAGGCAGCGGGCCGGAGTATGAGGACATACTGGCGCGCGCCTATTTCTTATCTGGCGATGTGGCGCAAGCCATCTCCATCGAACAGAAGATTCTCGCCTCGCTGCCGACCGCGGCGGAACAGCCGGTTTCGCCGCTGCGCACCAGGATCGAACGACAACTGGCC
>Ga0209698_10008796_pt1 | contig 10383 bp, 11 predicted proteins | sample LitLauG_LLR_2012_FD_187203 | JGI IMG/M metagenome (GOLD analysis project Ga0209698, IMG submission 187203) | Freshwater sediment microbial communities from Pennsylvania, USA - Little Laurel Run_MetaG_LLR_2012 (SPAdes) (version 2) | ecosystem: Environmental > Aquatic > Freshwater > Creek >... | reverse complement strand
ATGGTCGAGATCGCGCCCGACGGTGAGCTCAGGATCGGCGTCGCGCCCAACGCCTTGCCGCATTTCGAAGCGACCCTGCCGCGGGAATTGCGGCAAGCGCCGGAAGGTTCGATCTATGAATGGCGGTCCGATCACATCGCGCTCGAGCTCGGGCGGCGTGCCCGCTCCGATTGCGTGGCGCTGATCGTCGACTATGGCCATGTCCGCCAAGGTCTCGGCGAAACCTTGCAGGCGGTCGCCGGACATTCCTACAGCGACCCGCTGCGGCGGCCGGGCGAAGTCGATCTCACCGCCCATGTCGATTTCGCGAGCCTGGCGCAGCACGGAGAAATCATGGGCGGGCGCATCCATGGGCCGGTCACGCAGCGCGATTTTCTCATGCGGCTTGGCATCGAAAGACGCGCGGCGGTGCTGAAAGGGCACACGCCCGACAAATCGGCCGCCATCGACCGCGGCTTGAAGCGGCTGACCGCAACCGGCCCGAAAGGCATGGGCGAATTGTTCAAGGTGCTGGCGATCGCCGACCCGAAATTCGGCGACCTGCCGGGCTTCGAAGCATAGAGCATGATCCGGAAAAAGCCTGCCCCGGACTTGATCCGGGGTGGATGGCGCTTTTCCGAAAAGCATGCCCTTGGGCTCGGCCCGAGGGATTATGCTCCAACAAAAATGCTAGGTAACGCACGCCATGATGATCCACGCCGAGACGCTGAAACTGTCCGGGCTCCGCCACGCCTTCTTCACCCGCGCGGGCGGCGTTTCCGCCGGTGTCTATTCAAGCCTCAATGGCGGCGTCGGCTCGCGCGATCATGCCGGCCATGTCGCCGAAAATCGCGCGCGCATGGCGGCCGCGCTGGCGGTCAAGCCGCATCGCTTCCTCACCGCCTATCAGATTCACTCGCCCGACGTCGTCGTCGCCGAGCAGCCATGGGCCGGCGACGCGCGCCCGCGCGCCGACGCTATCGTCACCCGCACGGTTGGGCTTGCAATCGGCGTGAGCACGGCGGATTGCGGGCCGGTGTTGTTCGCCGACGCGGACGCGCGCGTGATCGGCGCCGCGCATGCCGGTTGGCGCGGCGCCTTATCCGGCGTGCTCGAAGCGACCGTCACCGCCATGGAGCGGCTCGGCGCCGCGCGCGGCCGCATTCGGGCAGCGCTCGGGCCCATGATCCGACAGGACAACTATGAAGTCGGCGCTGACTTCATCGCCCGCTTCGCCGCGGAGGATAAAGACAGCGCGGATTTCTTCCGTCCGGCGGCGCGCGAAGGTCACGCCCTGTTCGACCTGCCGGGCTACATCGCCGCGCGGCTCGAGCGGACCGGCGTGCAGCAGATCGAGGATATCGGGCTTTGCACCTACGCCGAGCCTGAGCGATTTTTCAGCTTCCGCCGCACCACCCACCGCGCCGAGCCCGATTACGGCCGGCATATCAATGCCATCGCCTTGGCGAGCGAATAGGGCGTGATCCGAACCAGACATATTGCTCTGCTCACCCGACATGGAAGCAGGCCCATCGCTGGCGCCGTGCTGGCGACTATCGTTCATTCAGCTCAGCTGGACTAAACACTTTAGTCAGAGCCCCTCATCCGCCTTCTTGTGGGTAGGTCATAGTACATCCGCGTGGGACCAAACATGGTGCGTTGGCACGTCTGCTCGAAGGTGCTGGTCTTGCTTGCACAACCCGCACAGCTTGCCTTCGGGAGCACCCACCGACCGCCAAGACCAAAGGGGACAATATGCTCTTCACTTAAAGCGTCGGTCGCACCGCAATAGATGCGGACGTTCACGGGCAGGTAAATCTTCTCGGTATGCGGGGGAAGCTGAAAACGGCCCATTGGGCACCGTTGCCCTTCGCTTGGGACAATGCCTTTGCATTCGGTTCAGATTAACTCCATCCGGAGGTGCCGCCCCACTGCCCGTGCCGCCCGCGTGAGCGTATCGAGAGTAACCGACTCGTTATCGGGGTCGAGCAGGCGGTCAAGTTGCGCCCGGCTGGTTTTCATCCGTTTCGCCAGGCTCGATTTTGTCAGGCCCTGGTCTTGCATCAGGGCGTCAAGCTGCCGCGCAATCACCCGTTTAATGGCGCGTGCGGTCACTTCCTCATAGATGCCCTCTTTCTTCAGCAATTCGTCAAAAGACGATCCGATGCGGCCCTTCTTCTTCATGTGATCTCCTTCTTTCGTTTGATCGCCAATTCAATATCGGCGTCCGGTGTCTTTTGCGTTTTCTTGATGAACCCGTGCAAAAGCACCATGCGTCCATCACAAATGCAGAACAGCACGCGCGCGATGCGGCCATCCGTTATGTCGCTGCGAACCTCCCACAGCCCCCTGCCGAGTGGTCTGCACAACGGCATTCCGATGGGCCAGGAGAACTCTACATCCTTGATGTCCTCGCCGATGATCTTGCGATCGTCATCGCTGAGCGCCTTGAGCCATTCGCGAGCCGGCTCTCGGCCGGAAGACAATTGATAGAAGGCGGCAGGCAGTCGCTTCACGGACTCTCCTAACGAGAAGAAATGTACCAATTTTGGTACGACAATGCAAGCCGCGGATCAGGTAACGGCCGCTAGCCAGTTACTCCCAGCGGCGCCTGCATCAGCCTTGCAAGTCCAACCTCAGTGGTCAGCGGCGGCGTCCATCCCATGCGCATCAAGGCGGAGGAATCGACGACGAGCGAACCGGAAAGCCGCTCGTACACGTGCTGTCGCCCGGCGGCGCGAAACGAATACTCGAGGAACATCGCGGGAAACCAAAAAACATTCGGCCAACGACCAAGTCCATGACGCATGGCTGCGATCATTTCCGCGACCGTCAACGCCTGCGCATCGGCGACAATGAACGGCCGCCGCAGCGTCTCTTGGGTCGCAAGCACCGCCTCGATCGCAGCCGACAAATTTTCCACCGCCAGCAGCGAGCGCCGGGCCCGCAAACCGCCAAGCGGTAACGGCAATGGCGAACGCGCCAGTCTCATCAGCTGCGCCATGTTACCTTTGACGCCGGGCCCGTAGACCAGCGCCGCTCGTAATGACACCCAGTCGATGTCGAGTTCGGCCAGGCCGCGTTCGGCGGCGAGCTTCGATCGTCCATAGGCATCGGTCGGGCTGGGTTGGAGGGCCTCTGTCAGCACTGTGTCGGCGGTCGGTCCGCACTGAGCGCGGATCGAGGAGAGGAAGATGAAACGCTTGGCGCCGGCTCGGCGGGCGGCGCGCGCGAGGTTGATCGTCGCTTCCGTGTTGATCACGCGGTAGTCATCCTCAGGGACGCCGGACATCGCTTGCGCGAGGCCAGCCGAGTGGATGACGGCATCCACATCCTGCAGCGCCGCCGACATGTTTTGCGGCCGGGCGATATCGCCGATCACCGCGCTCGCCGTATTGGTCGGGAGCGAAGTCGGCCGGCGCAGGAGCACGCGCAGCCGATAGCCGCGCCTTGGCAACTCGCGCACCAGATGCTGTCCGATGAAGCCTGTCGAGCCGGTGAGCGCTATCAGCATGGCGGCGCCTTATGTCCCAGTCTGAGCCGCGTGGTTGCTCGGCGCGGAACGCTTTCGGCAGTGTATCCGTGGTACGGGCGTCAGAAGCCGGAGCCCTCATGGGCCGCTACGCGCGGATTGCGGCGGCCTATTGACACCAAGAGGCTGTTTACCAAGGCCGAAAGTGCCCACCCCGAAGGCAAAAAATCCTGCGGGGACAAGGCCCTGATTCATATTGCCAGCCTCCGAACCGGCTTGTATCAGGGCGGTGTTTTTTGCACATGATCCCGCCTGAAAAACCTTCTCCACCTCCGGGATCATCCGGGACTGCAGGCGCCTGAAAGAGAGCGGACTCCAGGAGAGCGGAATGGCGAGTAACAACGGAGCCATCAAGCTCGTCGCCGGCAATTCCAATCCGGCGTTGGCCGAGGGTATCGGCAGCTATATCGGCTTGCCGCTCACCAAGGCGGTAGTCCGGCGCTTCGCCGACATGGAGATTTTCGTCGAAATCCAGGAAAACGTCCGCGGCGCCGACGTTTTCGTCATCCAATCGACCTCCTATCCGGCCAACGACCACCTGATGGAGTTGCTGATCATCATCGACGCGCTGCGGCGCGCGTCGTCACGCCGGATCACGGCCGTCATTCCCTACTACGGTTACGCCCGGCAGGATCGGAAACCGGGGCCCCGCACGCCGATTTCCGCCAAGCTTGTCGCCAACCTCATCACCCGCGCCGGCGTCGACCGGGTGCTGACGCTCGACCTGCATGCCGGGCAGATCCAGGGCTTCTTCGACATTCCGACCGACAACCTCTTTGCCTCGCCCGTCATGGTGCGCGACATCAAGCAGCGCTTCGATCTCGACAAGGTGATGGTGGTTTCGCCGGATGTCGGCGGCGTGGTGCGCGCGCGCGGGCTGGCCAAGCGCATCAACGCGCCGCTCGCCATTGTCGACAAACGGCGCGAGCGGCCGGGCGAGTCGGAAGTCGCCAACGTCATTGGCGAGGTCGACGGCCGCATCTGCCTCCTGGTCGACGACATTATGGATTCCGGCGGCACGCTGCTCAACGCCGCCGATGCGCTGCTGGAGCAAGGCGCCAGCGCCGTTTACGGCTACATCACCCACGGCGTGCTCTCGGGCGGCGCGGTCGCGCGCATCAACAAATCGAATCTCAAGGAACTGGTGATCACCGATTCGATTCAACCGACCGCCGAGGTGAAAGCCTCGCCCAATATCCGCGTACTCTCGATCGCGCACCTGATCGGCGAAGCGATCAGCCGCACCGCCGCCGAAGAATCGGTCTCGAGCCTGTTCTTCGACTGACGCACGCTGGCGGTTGGCATTTCTCCGCTCATTCCCGCGAAAGCGGGAATCCAGCAGCCGCGCAACTGGGTCCCCGCATGCGCGGGGACGCGCGGATCGGCGCTTTCCTCCCCCGAGTCAACTTGTCGCAGAGACGACTGTGGACTGTCATACGCACTGGATTGTGCGGAGGGGCCAAATCACTTCATGAGTGCGAACGAGACGGCGCTCGAGCATGTCCCGGCAAAGTGGGAACCGGTTTTTCGAAAAGGACATGCGACCGCGTACGAATCTAGGCGGCGACCGAACAAAAAAAATCGAGCATCGGCTTCGGCCGACACTTTGGTGAAAGAATCTTGCCGTCTTATAGTGTGCGGGCGGACTGATTCGGGGGCCTGATGTCAACCTGCGGGGGCGCGTTGCTCCTGCGGCAAATCGCAGCCCCGCTCAGCGGTGTGAGTGGCGTTGCGCATTTCCACCTCGAACCATCCGTGGAGACGGTATGGCGACGATCGGCATCGTTCGCGAGACCAACGACAATCCACTCGACGTGGTCGAACACTTGGCGGCCGGCAACAGCTGGCCGTTCGAACGCGCCGGCGAGGACGAAATCTCGATCGTCGTCACCGGGCGCTGGACCAACTACCAGATCTCATTCACCTGGATGAGCGATATCGAGGCGCTGCATCTGGCCTGCGCCTTCGACATGCGCGTGCCGGAACTGCGGCTCACCGAGGTGCGGCAGCTCGTCGCCCTGATCAACGAGCAAATGTGGATCGGCCATTTCGATATCTGGCAGCACAACGGCGTGGTGATGTTCCGCCATGCGCTGGTGCTGGCCGGCGGCGTCTCCGCCTCAGACCGGCAATGCGAAGCGGTGCTGGGCAGCGCGCTCGATTCCTGCGAACGCTATTTCCCGGCCTTTCAATACGTGGTCTGGGCCGGCAAATCCGCCCGCGAATCCATGGACGCCACCCTGTTCGAGACCGCCGGCGAGGCTTAAGACGCCCGTCATTCCGGGGCGGCCGGAGGCCGAACCCGGAATCCATAGCCACAGGTCACCGGTTCTGACGAGGAGAACCGTCCCGAAAGAATCGTGATTATGGATTCCGGGCCCGCGGGCTTTGCCCGCGTCCCGGAATGACGGCTAAATATGCGTCATGAATAGTTCAAATCCTTCGACCGAAAAGAACCGCGACCTGCGCGACCTCTCCGGCCCGATCGTTCTGTGCGGCGCCGGCAAGATGGGCGGCGCCTTGCTCGAGGGCTGGCTGCAGGCCGCCCTCGCGCCCGGCAAGATCGCCGTGTTCGAGCCCCATCCGGCGCCGCCGATCGCGGCGCTCGCCGCACGCGGCGTGCGGCTCAATCCGGACCCCGACACGCTGAAGAATGCCGCCGCGATCGTCATCGCGGTGAAGCCGCAAATCGCCGCCGAAGCTTTGCCGGCGCTCGCGCCGATGATCGGCCCGGCAACCGTTGTCGTCTCGATCATGGCGGGACGAACGCTGCGATTCCTCGCCGGCGCGCTCCAACATGCCGGCGCGCTGGTGCGCGCCATGCCGAACACGCCGGCGGCGATCGGCCGCGGCATTACGGTCGCGGTGCCGCTGCACGTCAGTGAAACGCAGCGCGACCTCGCGCATCGTCTGCTGATGGCGACCGGGACGGTCGAGTGGGTCACCGACGAAGCCCTGATGGACGCTGTGACGGCGGTTTCTGGGTCGGGGCCCGCTTATGTCTTCCTGCTCGCCGAAGCTTTGGCGCAGGCCGGCGTCGCCGCGGGCTTGCCTCCGCCGCTTGCCGAACAGCTCGCGCGCGAGACCGTCGCGGGCGCCGGCGAATTGCTTCACCGCTCGGCGCTTGATGCCGCGACGTTGCGAGAAAATGTCACCTCGCCGGGCGGCACCACGGCCGCTGCGCTCGATGTGCTGATGCGCGAAGACGGCCTTCCCCCGCTTTTGAAGAAAGCTGTCGCCGCCGCCACCGAACGCTCGCGCAAGCTTGCGGGGTAGAGCTTGATCCGGGGTGGCAGCCGGTTTTCCGCAAAGCATGCCCTTGGGCCTGACCCGAGGGATCATGCTCCACCAAGAACATCGGAGCACAATCGTTCAACCTGAAACGATTGGGCTCTAATGACGCAAGAGCCTGGAAGCGCTTGGAAGCGCTCACGCAGCGGCGTACATTTCATGGTGCTGACGCTTCAAGTATGGCTGACGCGCAGATTCTGGTGACGCGCTTATTGTCGTTCAGACTTGGCGCCGTACGTGCAGGAGTTCGCTCATGGCTCGCAAACCCGCCCGCAAATCCGCCCCCAGAGCGTCTCGCCCGCCGAGCGCCGCCGCTCCAACAGCTCCTACCACCGATCGCGAGAAAATCATCGCGGCCTTTCTGGCGCTTTTGGCCGACGAGCGCTTCGAGTCGATCGGGCTTGCCGACGTCGCCGGACAAGCCGGCGTTTCGCTCGCGCAGTTGCGCGACGAATTTCCCTCCACGCTCGCGATCCTTGCCGCTCATATCAAGGCGACCGATCGCGCGGTGCTCGCGGCCGATGTCAGCGACATGGCCGAGGAGCCCGAGCGCGAGCGCTTGTTCGATGTGCTGATGCGCCGTCTCGAAATCCTTGCGCCGCATCGCGACGCCGTGCGCTCGCTGCTGCGCTCGGCCCGCCGCGACCCGCCGTTTGCGCTCGCGCTCAATGGTCTCGTGGTGCGCTCGCAGCAATGGATGCTGACAGCCGCCGGCATCGGCGCATCGGGGCCGCGCGGCATGGTCCGCGCGCAAGGGCTTGCGGTATTGTTCGCGTCGGTGCTGCGCACCTGGGTCGACGACGACGATCCGGGCCAGGCGCGGACCATGGCCGCGCTCGATCGGGCGCTCGGCCGCGGTCAGCGACTGCTCGGCTTGATGGAGGATGTTTGCGCCATTCCGGCGCGGCTCTGCCGGTTGCGCCCGCGGCGACGACGGCGGCGCGACGAGGACTATGAAGAGACGGCGCCCGCGTGAGACGTGCGTCCTGGAGCGTGATCCGGAAAAGCACGCCCTCGGGCTTGACCTGGGGGGATCATGCTCAAACAAAAAGCTAGAGCGGGATGTCGATCGAACCATAACTTATCCTGCTCTAGCCGCGACGTTGCCTTGCCAGCGCGAAAACATCGCTTCCCGGAGGCCTTATTTATGCTTAGCGCCGCGCTACTTCGGTAGCCGGGTAACGGGAGGTCGACTTAACGCGATTCTAAAAAGCCCGCCTATATATTACTGCTTATGCGGGCGATGCTTTTTGTCAGCGTTTTCGTCGGGATGCTGTGGACGGTCGACACCTACTCGTTACAGGGTCGCGTCATGCAGGCGTCAAAGGATACGGCCGCCTATCTGTACAGGCGGACCGAATACGAAATCTGGAAATTGAAATTCTACTACAGCCATTAAGGCGCAAGTGGCGCTCCCGCCACAGGCGGCCGATCCATGCAGCCCGACCGGACGGCGCGCGCAGCCGATCTGCCATCGAATTGGCGCCCGCGGACGGCTTCGAGATCGGCTACCTGGGCCGGTCACGCGATTTGATTAATGACTGATCTTCAACAACTTAGAATATCTCAAAAGAAGGCTTTTTTGATTGAAATCATTTTTTGCGGGTCCTAGATAGGCATAGTTGCGTGTGCGACCAATGCCTGCGACCCGTGCTATCGGAACCTTGCTGCGATGATCGTCTGTTCTTGTAACGTGCTGTCCGACCATGACGTCCGTTCGACGCTGTCTGGCGACGACGCGGCGCGGACTTGCGGCGAAGTCTATGGCTGTCTCGGCTGCAGCGCGCAGTGCGGGCGGTGCGCACGCACCATCCGGCGGATCATGAACGAGGCGCTGGCCGGCGCCGACGCCGCGTGTTGCCGGGCGAACGGCAACTCCTAAGCTTTTCCACAACTTACAATGCGATCCGTACGCGCTTGCCACAGCGCCTTTGCGCATTCGTGGCATAGGTTATAATCATTATAATCTAGGCGTGCGGATAGCGTGCGTCGTTACTGCAGGAGAGCACGATCATGCGAGGCGAGCCGGGTGTCGTCGACTATCTCAACAAAGCGCTCCGGCACGAACTCACCGCGGTCAACCAATACTGGCTGCATTACCGCCTGCTGGACAATTGGGGCTACAAGGATCTCGCCAAGCAGTGGCGCAAGGAATCCATCGAGGAGATGGAGCACGCCGACAAGCTGGTCGAGCGCATCATCTTCCTCGACGGCTTCCCCAACATGCAGGTGCTCGACCCGCTGCATATCGGCCAGACCGTGAAAGAGGTTCTGGAATGCGATCTGCGCGCCGAGATGCATGCGCGCGCGCTCTACGAGGAAGCCGCCACCCATTGCCATGCGGTAAAGGATTACGTCTCGCGCGACCTGTTCGAGAAGCTGATGAGCGACGAGGAACATCACATCGACTTCCTCGAGACTCAGCTTGATCTGGTCGCCAAACTGGGCGTCGAGCTCTATGCCCAGCATCACATCGGCAAGCTTGGCGACGACGATCACGATTAAAAAAGATTCGCCCGCAGACCCTGTTCTGCCGGCGTTCTGCGCTTAACAAAAACTTAACGCGACCGCGGGCGCCGATCGTTCATGTCGATCGATTGGCGCTCTAACTTTTTGCTGGCGCACGCTCTTTTCTCAAAGTCGCTTTTCGCACCTTCCGGGAGGGAACTCACCAGAAGTTAAAAAAGAGCTAACAAACACGGTTAAGAGTTAAGGTTAAGGGGCGTTTAACAATTTCCTGACACCCTTTGCTTCGTTCAGCGACGCCTGGCCGCATGCGTGGCCGCGGAAAAAGGACGAAGCCAGATGGTCAGCGTAAAACTCTTCATCGCCGCTGCGGCGGCCGTCATCGTGAGCACGACAGCGCACGCGGCAGACATGCCGCTGCCAGCTCCGCAAATTGTCTATCAACAACAGCCCTGCTGCGACACGGGCCATTGGTATCTGCGCGGCGACGTCGGCGTCGGCGTGCAGACCTTCTCGTCATTCGATCACGGCCAGACCAATTCGGTGTTCGTCTGGCCGGCGAGTTGGACGATCGTGCAGCAGGACATCCAGGACTCGGCCATCTTCGGCATGGGCATCGGCTACGCCTGGAATAACTGGCTGCGGTTCGATGTGACCGGCGAATATCGCACCAGGGCCGGCTTCAAGTCGACCGGCAGCTTCACGGAGTTCTGCCCCGGCGGCACCTGTTTCGACGTCATGCAGGGCAACATCTCGTCGGCGGTGTTCTTGGCCAACGCCTATGTCGATCTCGGCACCTGGTGGTGCTTCACGCCCTTCATCGGCGGCGGTGTCGGCGGCGCCCGCAACATGATCAGCGGCGTGCAGGATCTCGGATTGAACCCGGCCGGCGCGCCCGGCTTCGGCTTCACCACCAACGACAGCGCGCAGTGGAATCTGGCCTGGGACGTGCAGGCCGGCCTGACCTACAACGTCACCGAGAGCTTCAAGGTCGACCTGAGCTGGCCCTTCTTGAATCTCGGCTCGCCGCAGACCGCCGTCGTCCATTGTCAGAATACGCCGACCTGTCCGGGCGCCTTCTTCACACTGCACGACATGACCTCGCAGGACTTCCG
>Ga0209698_10008794_pt1 | contig 10387 bp, 9 predicted proteins | sample LitLauG_LLR_2012_FD_187203 | JGI IMG/M metagenome (GOLD analysis project Ga0209698, IMG submission 187203) | Freshwater sediment microbial communities from Pennsylvania, USA - Little Laurel Run_MetaG_LLR_2012 (SPAdes) (version 2) | ecosystem: Environmental > Aquatic > Freshwater > Creek >... | reverse complement strand
TTGCCGCTGTCGCGCGCCACCCGCTTTTCTGTGCTCCGATCCTGGTGGGGACCGCCGCTCTGCTTGTATCCTCCCTTCCGGTCTGGAGTTTCAAGAACTTCAAGGTGCCGGCGGAATACGTGCTGCCTCTTCTTCTAGGCACGGGAATTTTTGTCGCGTTATTGGTCGCGGATCCTTGGGCCGCCCTCGCGGCCGCAGGTCTTTTATACCTGGGGATGCTCCCTTTCAGCGTCCGCAGTTTTCGCCGCCTGCGCCACGCGGCCGAAGCACTTCGTGACGACGACGACACGCCTGCCAAGACAGTATAAACCCCGGTCCAATCGCGGGGGCAAAGGAATTATCTTCAGGATGGTATATTGCCATACCGGCTTTGGCGACGTTCACTGCCGCTGAGTTCGTGAAGCCGAGGTGCGATGTCGACCAACCATTTGACCACCCGTCTCGCCGTCGATATCGGCGGCACATTCACCGACGTCGCCCTTGAGTATCCCGGAGGCCGAGCGACCACCAAGGTGCTCACGACCCCATCGGCGCCTGAAGCTGGCGTGATGGCGGGCGTTCAATCGATCCTGGCATCGTCCGGCGTCACCGCGTCGCGCGTCGATTTGATCATCCACGGCACGACGCTGGCGACCAATGCGATTATCGAAAGGAAGGGGGCCCGAACCGCCCTGCTGACGAACGAAGGCTTCCGCGATGTTATCGCGATGGGCAACGAAAGCCGCTATGATCAATACGATCTCAACATAACATTGCCTGAGCCCCTTGTACCTCGCCATTTAAGACTCCCCGTCTCTGAACGGCTTGACAACACCGGGCAAGTCCTGAAAGCCCTCGATGAGGATAGCGTCCGCGCATTGATCCCCACGCTTCGGCGCGAGCGGGTCGAGAGCGTCGCGGTCGGACTGCTGCACGCTTTCGTTAATGGCGAGCATGAAAAGCGCATCCGAACGATCCTGAACGAAGAATTGCCAGAGGTCCCCGTCTCACTCTCATCCGAGGTGTCGCCTGAAATGAGGGAGTGGGAGCGCTTTTCGACGACTGTGGCGAACGCCTATGTCCAACCGATGATGGCACGATATCTGCGTCTGCTGGAAGCGCAACTCCGCCATGGCGGTTTTACCGCGCCTCTGTTCCTTATGATGTCGGGCGGCGGCCTTACCACGATCGAAACCGCTTGCCGTTTTCCTATTCGCCTCGTGGAGAGCGGCCCCGCGGGTGGCGCGATCTTCTCAGCGCACATCGCACGCGAATGCGGTATGGATCGTGTTTTATCGTTCGACATGGGCGGTACAACGGCCAAGATTTGTCTGATAGATGATTTCCAACCGCAAACCTCGCGTTCGTTCGAGGTCGCGAGAGTGGGGCGCTTTCGAAAAGGATCCGGTCTTCCTCTGCGCATCCCCGTTATCGAAATGGTGGAGATCGGCGCGGGTGGCGGATCGATCGCTCATGTCGACGCACTGGCCCGCATTGAGGTTGGTCCGGAAAGTGCTGGAGCCAATCCCGGGCCGGCCTGCTATGGCCATGGGGGAACGAAACCAACTGTAACAGACGCAAACCTGACGCTTGGCCGTTACGACCCGGCGCGCTTCGCCGGCGGCACGATACCGTTGGATGTGGCGGCGGCGGGCGCCGCTTTGTTGGCCGAAGTCGGCGGTCCACTCGGTCTACCGCCGGAAATGGCCGCGCTGGGCGTCATCGAGATCGTTGACGAAAACATGACCAACGCCGCCCGGGTGCATGCTATCGAATCCGGGAAGACCTACGAAGGACGCACGCTTATCGCATTCGGAGGCGGAGGCCCGGTGCATGCCTGCCGGTTAGCGGAAAAGGTTGGCATAAGGCGTGTGTTGATACCCTCAGGAGCGGGAGTCGGGAGCGCGATCGGCTTTCTTCGCGCTCCGGTTGGTTACGAGGTCGTTCGAAGCCTTTATCAGCGTCTATCGACGCTCGACACAGACGCGGTCAACGCGCTGCTGACGTCGATGGCTGAGGAGGCGCGGGAGGTGTTGAATTTCGGGCAGCCTGGCCAACCGATGACCGAAACGCGATTGGCCTTCATGCGATATACCGGTCAGGGGCACGAAATCCCGGTGCAACTTCCAAATCGGCGTCTTACGGCGCTGGACGCCGTGACCATATGTTCTTCCTACGAAACCGAATACGCGAGGTTTTTCGACCGGTCGGTACCTGGTTCCGATGTGGAAATCATGAGTTATGCCGTCATCCTGAGCGCGCCGGCGCCTTATGTCGCGCCAGTGCCTTCATCCGCCAATCCGACTTTCCCCCGGTCAACGAGGTGGCAACTCGTACGCGATACGGCAAGCGGCACCGCGACACAATGGCCGGTCTACGATCGCGCGACTCTTGGCGCGGGGGATACGATCGACGGCCCCGCGATAATAGTGGAGGTCGAGACTTCGACACTCGTCGGTTCATCCTGGCGATCGTTCGTGAACGGCGCCGGATATCTTGAGCTCACGCGGGAGGCATCCTGATGGAAAGCAACACGGATCCGCTTGTTCGAATACATCGCCAGATTATGTGGAACCGCCTTATCGCGGTCGTGGAGGAGCAGGCCCGGATCATGATCCGTACCGCGTTCTCCACGACGGTGCGCGAGGCCGGCGATCTCTCGGCCGGTGTATTCGACATACAAGGCCGGATGATGGCCCAGGCGGTAACCGGCACGCCGGGACATGTGAATTCAATGGCGGAAAGCGTGGGGCATTTCCTGAAGAAGTTCCCGATTGAAGCCATGAAAGCGGGCGATCACTACATTACCAACGACCCATGGCTTGGCACGGGACACCTGCACGACCTGACGGTCGTAAGCCCGGCCTTTCATAAAGGGAAAATCGTCGCGTTATTCGCAAACACCGCGCACGTCATAGATATCGGCGGCCTCGGGATGGGCCCCGAGGGACGTTCCGTGTTCGAAGAAGGGATGTATATCCCGATCGTTCGCTGCTTCGACCAGGGCACGCCAAACGAAACGTTTTTCGATTTCATACGCGCGGGTTCCCGACTGCCGGTGGAATTGGAGGGGGATATCTACTCACTCTGCGCATGCAACGATGCCGGAGCCCGGCGCCTTCGTGAAATGATGGATGAATTCGAATTGACCGCCCTTGAACCGCTGGCACGGTTCATCTTTGAAAACTCTCTTCGCGCGACGCTGGCCGAGATCGGACGCCTGCCCAAAGGAGAATGGCGCGGCGAGATATGGTCGGATGGTTATGAGGAACCGGTTCGGCTCGCCGCGCGAATGCGCGTGCTGGCGGACCGGATCGATGTCGATTTCGCGGGCACGTCGGGCCTCTCATCGCGTGGGATCAACGTGCCTCCCGCATATTGCCGCGCATACGCCTGCTTCGGGATCAAATGCGTGGTGGCGCCTGAAGTCCCCAACAACTGGGCTTCGCTCTCGCCGTTTCATATGACGATCCCGGAAGGTTGTATTCTGAATGCGCCGCGTCCCTATCCAGTTTCGGTGCGTCATGTCATTGGGCACCTTTTGCCGGACCTCATGATGGGATGCCTTCATCAGGCGGTACCGGACCGGGTTACCGCCGAAGGCGCTTCCGCGCTATGGAATCCTCCGCTGCGAGGCGGCTCATCCGTGTCCGGTCAGGCCCGAAGCAACAAGCCGGTTGTTGGAGATTTCGAAATTATCACATTCAATTCCGGTGGCACCGGCGCCCGCGGAACTCAGGATGGACTGAATGCGACAGCCTTCCCCTCCGGCGTTCGTACGATGCCAGTGGAAGCGACGGAAAATGTGGCCCCGATCATTATCTGGAGGAAAGAACTGAAGCCCGATTCAGCGGGAGCCGGCCGTACACGCGGTGGCGCCGGGCAGATCATGGAAATTGGGACCAAGGGCGACCTGGAATTCTCCGTCAATGCCAGTTTCGATCGCATCGCGCATGCGCCGAAAGGCCGCGATGGCGGATTGGACGGAGCGCGCGGGGTCGTGCGGCTAAAGTCAGGAATAACTCTCCGTACCAAGGGCTATCAGGTCGTACCGGACGGCGATCGGTTGGTTCTTGAGTTGCCAGGCGGCGCCGGCATGGGACGTCCTGAAACCCGGGACCCTGAGTTGGTGATTCGAGATGTTCGGGATGGCCTTGTCTCACCTGAAAACGCGCGTTCGATATACCGCGTTGCGCTTAATCCAGACGGAACCGCGAATCGTGTCGCCACCGCCTCGCTTCGGTCCTGAGGCAATTCCGGGTTCGTCTTTCGGCGGCGCGGTTGCCAGGGACCTATCGACAATCGCATGATTTCGTTTACGAACCTCACAGGAGTCCCAGGTGACATCACACTGCGACACGATCATACGCGACGGCACCGTCTTCGACGGCACCGGGGCGCCGCGCTTTGTGGCCGATATCGCGATAAACGGCGACCGGATCGTCGCTGTTGGCGCGCTCGGAAGCTTCACCGCCGCCCGTGAGGTGATCGCAACCGGAAAGGCCGTGGCCCCAGGGTTCATCGACGCGCACACGCACGATGACCGGGCCGTACTTCACGGTCCAGCTTGCATGTTGTGCAAGATGTCGCAGGGCGTCACCACGGTTGTTGTAGGAAACTGCGGCATATCTCTGTCGCCTGTTCGGATGACATCCAGGCCGCCGCCACCACTGGACCTTTTGGGTGACGAGTCATTCTGGACATTCGATAGCTTCGGCGCATACGCGGACCGGTTGCGACGCGAACCTTCACCGGTCAACACCTACGCGCTTATTGGCCACATGTCCCTTCGCGTGAATGCGATGAATGGCGACACGGCGCGCCCGGCATCCGACGAAGAAAGCGAACGCATGCGGCGCCAACTTGGCGATGCACTGGCACAAGGCGCTTCAGGGTTCTCCACCGGACTCTATTATCCGCCGAACATGCATGCGCCGACGGACGAAGTCATCGCGGTCGCCGAGGCGCTGCGCTCCTCCGGCGGTATATATGTTACGCATATGCGTAATGAAGCGGACGATGTCCTGCTGTCGATCGAAGAGACTTTGAAGATCGGTCGAAGTGTGAACGCGCCAGTCGTTATTAGTCACCACAAATGCACGATGCCGGAAAACTTTGGGCGATCCATGGAAACGTTGCCGGCCATCGATCGGGGCGCTCTCGATCAGGAAGTGGCCTTCGATGTTTATCCTTACGTTGCCGGCTCGACAGTTCTGATCCCCGAGCGCCTACGACAGGATGTGGCCGTACAAATCACGTGGTCGCTTCCGCATCCCGAACTGTCGGGACGAATGCTCGATTCCATCGCGGCGGAATGGAATGTTTCCCCGTATCAGGCAGCCGAACGCCTGTTGCCGGCGGGGGGTATCTTCTTTCAGATGCAGGAGGCGGACGTCCGGCGGATCATGTCGCATCATGCGGCGATGATCGGAAGCGATGGTTTGCCGCACGACACGTTTCCTCATCCCCGGCTATGGGGAACTTTCCCCCGGGTGCTTGGTCACTATTCGCGCGACCTTGGGTTGTTCACCATGGAGGAGGCGATCCGGAAGATGACCGGCCATACGGCCTCCGTTTTCGGAATGGTCGACAGAGGTGTACTCCGCGCTGGCGCTTTCGCGGACCTTGTCCTGTTCGATCCAGCGACCGTGCGGGATACCGCGACATTTCAGGCACCGGCGACTGTCGCCGACGGCATCCTCGAGACCTGGGTAAATGGCCAATCCACGTATATCCATGGCCTTGGCGCAACCGATGCGCGCGCCGGGCGGCTCGTCTCACGTAACAAACATGGCTGATGCGAACTTGTTCATAGTGCCGGCGCACGATCGTCAGCGCTATTCGTCCCGGATTCGTCATTGGGAGTCGCGCGAATGAAGATCACCGAAGTCGAAGCCTTTCAGATAAGTTGGTCTGCGAACGACCCACCGACCCAACGTAGCGCGTTTGTGCGTATCCGCACGGACGACGGCCTGACCGGCATCGGCGAGGCATCCCCAATGCAGGGCGGTCTCGCCTCTCTCGGCATCGTAAGCCGTGACATCGCACCCAGACTGCTGGGTCAGGATCCATTGGATCATGCCGTGTTGCTTGATCGTGCCATGCATACGCTCATCAAGCTCGGGCCCGAGGGAGCTTTAAGCGGAGCGCTGGCCGCCCTCGATATCGCGATGTGGGACCTTAAGGGCAAAGCGACAAAGCTTCCGATTTATAAGCTGATCGGGGGTGCGTGGCGGACCGCGTTGCCTTTCTACGCTTCGATCGGCGGGAACGGGGAGCGTGCGGCCGACGAGGTGATCCGTGAGGTGGAACGCCGATTGAAAGATCAACCGATGGCGATCAAAATCCGGTTTGACAACGACCGAACGGTTTTGGATGCCGATATCCCGGGCGATATCGCTAAGGCGCAGGCCGTGCGGCGCCTCGTCGGAGATGGGTTCCCACTCGCGTTCGACGCAAACAATGGCTATACTGTCGGCGGAGCCATACGCGTGGGGCGCGCCCTGGAGGAACTGGGGTATTGGTGGTTCGAGGAGCCGGTTCAACATTACCATCCGCGGGCGATAGGCGAAGTTGCTCGCGCACTGGATATCACGGTCTCCGCTGGCGAACAGACATACACGCTGCCTGGTCTTAACGATCTGATCAGCGCTGGTGTGCGGATGGTCCAGCCAGACATCGTAAAGATGGGAGGGGTTACCGGCTTGTTGCGCTGTTCGGCTCTCGCGCACGCTCATGGGGTTGAACTCGTCCCCCATCAAACACAACCGATGGTCGGCCATATGGCTAATCTCCACATAATGGCTTCGCTCCAGCAAAGCGCCAAGCCCGCCGAGTGGAACGATCCATCGTCGCGGACACACCCGCTGTTCGAAAACCCTCCGGTACCAACCTCCGGGCTGTTCAACATCCCGGACGAGCCTGGCCTTGGTCTGCGCATCAATGAGAAGGAACTTGAGAAGCGCCGATGTTAATAACCAGGTGCCTCGGTCCGGCCGTGATGGTCGACCCCCGGCGATTCATCACTGGAAGGTCACCCGTTTCAGACCGTGAAGTGCCCTGCGAGGAGTACCGCGATAACATGACAGGAAACGGCGGATATATGTGTGGCTCATAATGAGCCTTGCTGGATGTTATCAATATGGCCTGGGACCGTCGCACCGGCCGTTCGCGAAGCGAAGGAGAACATGAACTCACGGTGTAATATGCACGAGATGCGCGAGGAACCTTCGTTCATTGAATCCGATCGACGACGGATACTCGTGTGTTTCGCCTCTTTGGCCATGCCCTGTACTGGACATTCCGACGCGGCGGACAGACCCGATCCATGCGCATGAGGAATATCTCCCGGCGCGCGAGTTTCCGGTTCGCGGCGGGCGGGTTGGTCGCTCCGGCGATTTGCGGCCACGCGCGCGCGGCTGATGTCATCTGGCGACTTGGTCACGCGGCGCCGCTTGATACGCCATTGCATCGACGCTTGTTGGAAGCGGCGGACGCGATCGAGAAGCGCTCCGACGGTCAAATGCGGCTAACAGTCGTGGGAGAAGGGCGCGCTGGCATACAAAGTGGCCTGCTGGCTCAGGTCCGGGACGGCGGAATTGAAATGGCTGTCGCGAGTTGCGGCAGCCTGGGATCAATTCTGCCGGTGTGCTCAGTGCCGTCGATCGGTTTTCTGTTTAGCGACTACAAAGCCGTATGGTCGGCGATGGACGGTGAATTGGGGCAGCTTATTCGCGCTCAGATTCCCACGCGGTTCGGAATGATGGTTCTGGACAGGATATGGGACTTCGGCTTCCGTCATGTGACAACGTCGACCCGTCCCATTCAAACAGCCGCTGACATCGCTGGCCTGAAGATTCGGACTCAAATCGATTCCGAAGAAATGGACATGTTCCGGGCCCTGTCGGTCACCCCCGTGGTAATTACCCTTCCATATCTGCGCATGGCCCTGGAACACCGTCAGGTTGACGGTCAGGAAGGCATGCTGGCGGTCGTGCGATACGCGCGACTGAACGAGGTACAGGGCTACTGCGCACTCACCCGGCATATTTGGGATGGGCTATGGTTATGTGTCAATCCCGCGGCATGGCGAAATCTTCCCGATCGATTGCAGCACGTCGTCGCCAACACGCTGAACGGCGCGGCGCGACGGCAGCGCGAAGATAGCGCCGCCATGGAAGACTCCCTTAAGGCCACTCTCGCCCGCGGCGGCATGAAATTCGTCGCGGTAAATTCCGATAGTTTCCGGGAAGTACTCCGCGAAAAAGGCTATTATGCATTGCTCAAGACCCGACTTGGCGAGCAAACGTGGAACGTCATTCAAAAGGCGACAGCCATTCCCGCCTGACCGCATCAGGGGCCTGGCCGCTCGATACCGTGTATTATTTGGTTACACTCGCAGCTCCTTTTTCATCGCGGATTCGCTGACACGGGTCATGGAGCAGCGATCCATTTCACCGCCCCCAGTCTCAGTCCCAGTCCCGGACGCGGCGTTCAGGAGCTATCTGAAGGGCCGGACGAAGATCCACATTCGCCAAATGGAGCGCGAATGCAGCCTCAGAGTCGCGCCCGAACGCCTCCGTTGCCATATTCGCGTATCCGCGGGGCAAACTGCTCGCGTTTCGATTGACCACATCAGGCTCAACCCCTGATGGTCGATCGGGCCGGTGGCCAACGCGGCCCGTCAGGCCAGACCGGCGTAATCGGCACGTGCGCCGATGCGGATTGTGGTGCCCATCGCATTGTGGCGGTTGGGCACCGGGTAAAAGACGTAGCCGAACCGCGCTTCCCGCTGCTTTCCGGTAATCCCGACTTTTGGAAAGATCGCCGCCACGGCCGCCAGGCCGCGGTGCCGCTTGCCGTGCGAGTCCAAGGCAGCGCCGATCGCATCGATAAGCAGTTGGTCGAACATGCCCTCACTGGCGCCGCCCGACAGAATCAGCATCCCCGGATGCCGGCGGTTGATTGATCCTTGAGAAGCGGCCATCGCATCGGTCACCGCCGCGCGGAGCCCCGGCGGAGTCGCGCGGCCGCCGTTTGGCCACTCGAAGCGGTCGAAGCGGTTCACGACGACGGTCATTTCCTCCTGCGAACCCAATACCAGTTGAAACGCGAGTATCCGGGGCCGGGCCTCGGCGGCGGGAACGAACGTGACGCGGTTGCCGGCCGAGGCCAACGATTTGGCGGCCCCGAACATCGCCATGGCGTGCATCGAAAAGCCCTGGGCCGCCGCCGTGCCGATCATCGCTCCGAACAGCGGGTGATGCACCCAACTGGCGAACAGATCGCGGAACGCCGCGATCACCGTGACCGCGACCAGATCGGTATTGTCGGCGAAACTGACCCAATCCGGATCGCGCAACCGCGCCCTGAAATGCGCGACAGCCCAGGCAAGGGCACGGTCGCGGTAGGTGGGAGAATTCAGGTCCAGCGGTTCGCCCGTCCATCGCCGCTGCTGGAAATCGACATCGTCCAAAAGTGAGTCGGAGATCACGTGCGGGTCGGACCCGGTCGAACGAGGTTGGTACAGCGCGGCCAGACGTTCGACCTCATCGCGGCCGATCAGGACGGTCTCCCGGCCGACGATCGCTGGGGGATGGCCGGCGCCGCGCTCCACGACCGTCACGTTCGGGGGCGGCGGCGCACCGATGGGCAGGCCTGGCGTTTGCGCGATCCGGCCGCAGGCGGCGCATTGGACGGCGATGCCGAGAAAGTTGCGCGGCTCGTATCCGGCGATCAGGACGGATTTCCCGCAGTCGCATCCGAATACGCCAAAGCCGTCACCGCTGACGGCGGGGGAAGTGCCAACCTGGGTGTAATGGGGAAGCAGGCCCACCGGCCTACAGCCAGGAAAAAAGGTCCTGGAACCATCCACGCTTTCTTTCGCGAATGATCGGTGTGTCGCCGGCGACCGGGGACTGCCCAAGGGCGGCGTTCTGCCGCAGCCGCCGCGCTTCCGCCGCCGGGTCGACCAACGCCTTTTGATCGTCGCCTTTTCGCCAGTACAGCAAGCGATCGACGAACCCGTCATCGTTGGAGGCCAGGCTGGCTTCCTGATCGACACGCCGACGAATATCCGCCGGTGCCCCACCGCCCGCGTCCCGCACCAGCGCCGCCTGTCCTGGGCTTACGCCCGTGGACGTGCCGCCAAGCGCGGACTCGGGCACCAACGCCGACTCGGCGAGGGCCCGGTCCGATTGGTCCTGCGGCCGGCGCGCGCCAGGCTGGGGCGGACGCAGCGTGAAGTCGGGCGGCATCGACAATGGCGCCCTGGTCACGACGGTAAACTCGTCGGGCGTGTCGCGCACGAGGCCGAAGGTTCGCGTGAGCGAACTATCGCCGCAGCCAGTTAGCAGAACGGTGATGGCGACTGGAGCGATCAGGCGGAGCGCGGTGATTGATGATACCA
>Ga0209698_10008793_pt1 | contig 10387 bp, 6 predicted proteins | sample LitLauG_LLR_2012_FD_187203 | JGI IMG/M metagenome (GOLD analysis project Ga0209698, IMG submission 187203) | Freshwater sediment microbial communities from Pennsylvania, USA - Little Laurel Run_MetaG_LLR_2012 (SPAdes) (version 2) | ecosystem: Environmental > Aquatic > Freshwater > Creek >... | reverse complement strand
GGCAGTGGCAGGTCACGGGTCAGAGGCAGGTCCGGAGCTTCCGGCGCCGTCAGGTGTGCGTGCCGTCAACGGACGTCGTCCTGACGTCACGGTGCCGACCGCCCGCAGCCGGGCCCACCGGTCGATGCCGCTGGCTGTCGCCGTAGTGGTGGCGTTGGCGGCCCTCCTTCCGGCCCTCGCCGTCGTGGCTCCGGTGACGTCCGGTGCGGCGGTGACGGCGCACCTGGCGCAGGTGGGGCTGGCGTGGCAGCAGGTGCTCCCCGATGGTGGCGGACCTGTGGCCCAGAGCTCGCCGAACGTGGCCACGCTGGACGGGGGCGGGCCGTCGGTCGTCGTCGGCGACCGCGCCGGGGGCGTGTACGCCTTCCACCTTTCGGACGGATCCGGCGTCGCGGGCTGGCCGGCCCACGTCGGGGCTCCCGTCGACTCGACGCCCGCGGTGGGCCCGGACGGATCGGGCACCGATTCCGTCTACGTCGGCACCGGCAACGCAGCGCAGCCCACGACGGGTGGGTACGTGGGGCTCGATCACAACGGCAAGCAGACCTGGGCCCGTCTGGCCACGGACCCGAACGGCAACTACGGGGTCCAGTCCTCGCTGGCCGTGGGCACTCTCGAGGGCACCCCGGCCGTGGTCGGCCCGTCCCTCGGGCAGAACGAGTACGCGCTCAACGCAGGGAACGGCAGCACGCTCCCCGGGTGGCCGTTCTTCACCGCCGACAGCGGGTTCACCACACCGTCCCTGGCGGACGTCTACGGCAACGGACAGACCGAGGTGGTGCAGGGCGGCGACTCGACGGCCGGCCTCGCCTTCGGTCAGCAGTACTCCAACGGTGGGCACCTGCGGATCCTCGGGGCCGGCGGCAATCAGCTCTGCCACTACGACACCAACCAGACCGTCGACTCGTCTACCGCGGTGGGGAACTTCCTCGGAGGCGGTGCCGTCGGGATCGCCTTCGGGACGGGGTCCTACTGGCCGGGCGCTTCCGACACGAACGCGCTGTTCGCCTCCGACTCCCACTGCAACATCGCCTGGCGCGATGACCTGGGCGGCAACACGGTGAGCAGTCCTGCGATCGGCGACGTCCTGGGCGACGGCGGCGAGCAGGTCGTCGAAGGTGTCGACACCGGCTCCGGCGGGAAGGTGTGGGCGCTCAACGGTGCGAACGGAGCAGCCCTTCCGGGCTGGCCGGTCTCGACCCCGGGACGCATCATCGGCGGCGTCGCACTCGCCGACCTCACCGGTGGCGGCTACAACGACGTACTCGTGCCGACCACCGGTGGGCTCGAGATCTTCGACGGGCGCAGCGCGCAGCTGGTGGCGACCCTGGGAGCGGGCACCGTGGCGCTGCAGAACACGCCGCTCGTGACCGTCGATCCCGGTGGCGCCATCGGGATCACCATCGCCGGCTACGGATCCGGCAACGAGGGCATCGTCCAGCACTACGTGGTGTCCGGCTCGTCCGGCCACACGCTCGGCCTCCGGTCCTGGCCGATGTTCCATCAGAACCCCCAGCTCACCGGTTGGCTGGGCGTTGCGGCACCCGGTCATCTGAACTCGCCCATCGTGTCGATGGCGGCCACGGCCACGGGGCGGGGCTACTGGAACGTGGCCGCCGACGGTGGGATCTTCGCCTTCGGCGACGCCGCCTTCCACGGGTCCATGGGCGGTCAGCCGCTCAACCGACCGATCGTCGGCATGGCGACGACGACCGGTGGCCAGGGCTACTTCGAGGTTGCCTCGGACGGTGGACTGTTCGCCTTCGGTGATGCCGCCTTCCACGGTTCGATGGGGGGCCAACCGCTCACCCGACCGGTCGTCGGGCTCGCGGTGACCCCGGACGGCGGCGGGTACTGGGAGGTGGCGTCGGACGGTGGGATCTTCGCCTTCGGCGACGCCGGGTTCTACGGGTCCACCGGCGCGCTGCACCTGAATGAGCCGGTCGTCTCCATGACGCCGACCGCCGACGGGCGCGGGTACTGGCTGGTGGCCTCCGACGGTGGGCTCTTCGCCTTCGGCGACGCCGCATTCCACGGTTCCATGGGCGGCCTGGCACTGAACCGGCCGATCGTGGCCATGGCGGCCAACGGGATGCAGGGCTACTGGCTGGTGGCCGCAGACGGCGGCGTGTTCAGCTTCGGGACGGCACCCTTCTTCGGGTCGACCGGGAGCCTGACGCTGGCGCAGCCCATCGTCGGCATGGCGCCGGTCGGACGGGGGACCGGCTACTGGATGGTCGCCGCCGACGGCGGGATGTTCGCCTTCGGCACCGCCGACTACTTCGGCTCGATGCCGCAGGTGCTGGCGGCACCCACGGGGGCGGACTGATCCTCCGATACGCCGGGGGCCTGGCGGCGCGTGGGGGGACCGCCCACCAGGGCCGGCCTCCCCGGGGCGGCGCCGGACGCGGTCCTCGACGGGGTGTCCACCGCACGGGCACCGCACCGTCGTAGCGTTGTCGTACGTGTCGGGACATCGTGGCAGGGAGCGGGGGGACAGACGTGGCCGCCGCCGTCCTGTCCGTGCGGTCCGTCCGGTCCGTGCGGCCGTCGGTCTGACCCGAGCACTCCTGGCCACCGCGACGGTGGTGTTCGGCTCCTTGGGGGGCATCACCACCCTGGCGTCGCCCGCGGTGGCGTATCCGTCGGGTTCCGTGACCCTGATCGGCCACGGGTACGGCCACGGACGGGGCATGGGCCAGTGGGGCGCCTTCGGCTATGCCTACGGCGGGTGGACCTGGCAGCAGATCGTCACGCACTACTACTCCGGGGCCGCCCCGGCGCCGCTCAGCGCCCAGCAGGAGAGCCAGTGGGCGAGTGTCGCGCTGACCGAGAACGACGGCAACGCCGTGGCGGTGACCTCGACCAGCGGGTTCACGGTCGACGGCTCCCACTTCGCCGGGGGGCAGTCCGTCGAGATGGTCCCCGTGGGGAACAACAGCTGGCAGCTCTTCCAGGGCGCCGCCTGCGGCGGGTGGGCGACCACACCGTTCGCCACCGTGTCCACCGGCAACCCGTCGACGGCGGTGCCCGACACGAATCCGGGCCTGGGGGATCCCAATGCGCCTGCGCTGGCCCTCCAGCTGTGCCTGGGGTCCGGGAACCTGTACGTCCGGGGGGACCTGCAGGCCCTCTACAACGGCTCGGGCCAGGCCAGGACGGTCAACACCCTTCCGGTCGAGGAGTACGTGGCCGGCGTGGTCCCGAACGAGTCCCCGGCCTACTGGGGGACCCTGGGGGCACCGGGGCCGCAGGGCCAGGCGTGGGGGTTCCAGGAGCTCGAGGCCCAGGCGGTGGCGGCACGCTCCTATATGGCGGCCGCCCGCAACAGCTACGGGGGCTACGCCGACACCTGTGACCTGGCGTGCCAGACGTACCGGGGCCTGGCCAACGAGAGTCCCCTGACCGACGCGGCCACCACCGATACCCAGAGCGTGGTGATGGAGAACGGTGCCAACGGCGTCCCGCTCACCACGCAGTATTCCGCGTCGACCGGCGGGTACACGGCCCCGGGCAACTTCCCGGCGGTCGTGGACGACGGGGATTCGGTGTGCCCGCCCGGCGTCAACGGGGCGTGCAATCCCAACCACTCCTGGAAGGTCTCGGTCCCGGTGTCCTCGATCCAGGCGGCCTGGCCGCAGCTCGGCACCCTGCAGTCGATCCGCATCACCGCCCGCAACGGCTTCGGCGACCTGGGAGGCAGGGTGACCTCATTGACGCTCGTCGGCTCCACGCAGTCGGTGTCCATGAGCGGCGACGAGTTCGCCGGAGCACTCAACCTGCTGTCCGACTGGTTCGACACGGTCAACTCGTTGTCCGCTCCCGCCGTGGCGATGGCGACCGCCCCGGACGGGCGCGGCTACTGGCTGAGCGGCGCCGACGGTTCGGTGGCCGCCTTCGGGTCCGCCAGCTATCTCGGATCGATGGCAGGTCACCCCCTGGTCGCCCCCGTGGTGGGCATGGCCGCCACCCGGGACGGGCAGGGCTACTGGGAGGTGGCGTCGGACGGGGGCATCTTCTCCTTCGGCGACGCCCAGTTCCAGGGTTCGACCGGAAACCTGCGGCTCAACCGACCGATCGTGGGCATGGCCCGGACGTCCTCCGGCAACGGCTACTGGTTGGTGGCGGCCGACGGCGGCATCTTCTCCTTCGGCGACGCCCGGTTCTTCGGCTCGACCGGAGGGATGCGGCTCAACCAGCCGGTCGTGGGCATGGCGGCGACGCCCGATGGGGGCGGGTACTGGCTCGTGGCCTCCGACGGAGGGATCTTCGCGTTCGGCGACGCCTCCTTCTACGGTTCGATGGGTGGTCGCCCGCTCAACCGGCCCATCGTCGGCATGGCCTCGGCGGGCAACGGGAGCGGCTACTGGTCGGTCGCATCGGACGGCGGGATCTTCGCCTTCGGCAGTGCACCCTTCCTCGGATCGGCCGGTGGGCTGCGCCTGGTGCAGCCGGTCGTAGGCATGGCCCCGACCGGATCGGGCGGCGGCTACTGGATGGTGGCCGCCGACGGAGGCCTCTTCAGCTACGGCGACGCCGGCTTCTTCGGCTCGGCGGCCGGCTGACGACCTCCACCTGCCGCTGAACCGTCGCCGGGGTGCCGCTCCGACGGACACCCCGGACAGGGGAGTTGACGACGGTCGGGTGACCGCCGCACGACGGGGGCCGCCCGCCTGGAGCCGGGGCGGAGGATGCGCCGGCCCCGTCGAGGCGATGGTGGCGTGGTCGCAGTGGTCGCAGTGGCGGCATCCATGGGCGAACGCGGGAGGCGGCATCATCGGACCACTCGGTCCGGCCACGTAGTGTCCGTGGGGATGGGGGACGAACCGTTGGGCAATGCCGACGCAGCGGCCGGGCGCGACAGTTCGGATGCGTCCAGCGCCGTGGACCGGCCGACGCCACCCGGGCACGTCGCAGCGCAGGTCCCCGAGCCGATCGGGACGGCAACGACGCGTGGGAACCGGTGGTCCGGAGGGGCCTGGCGGTCGATCCTCTTCGCCCCGATCGGCGACGGCCAGACCCGCCGGCGAGGCAGCGACGGGTTCCGGGTGGGACTCGCCCTGCTGGTGATCGTGCTGTGCTGGCTGGCCACCAAGGTCAACTCGTCGAGCGAGCGCTCGGTCATCCACGCGCTCACTCCGCCGCCGGACGGGATCCGGTGGCTCGTCACCTCGGTGTGGTGGATCGGCTCGATCGGCCTGACGGTCATCGTCATCGTGCTGGCCCTGGTGGCGCGCCGATGGTCGGTCATCCGTGACTGCCTGCTGTCCGGCCTCGGGGCGGGACTGTCCTGCGCGCTGCTCGCCCTGGCGCTCGGGGCAAACGGAGGCCGGCCACCGCACGGGACCCCGACCGGGTTCTCTGCGAACTTCCCGGTGCTCCGTGTGGCCGTCACCGTCGCCGTCGCCTCCGCCGCACTCCCCTACCTGAGTCGCTGGCTGCAACGGACCATCAGGATCACGATCGTGCTGCTCGCACTGGCCACGGTCGCCTCGCAGTCGGGGCTCCCGGTCGCCGTAGTGGCCAGTCTTGCCATCGGCGTCCTCTGCACCGCCATCGTGCACCTGGTATTCGGGTCACCGCTCGGACTGGTGTCCGCGCAGGAGCTGGAGTCGCTCATCGAGGACCTGGGGATCACGGCGACGGAGCTGGCGGCGACGCAGGCACAGGAGTGGGGCGTCGGCCGGTTCACGGGGCGTGCGGGCGACGTGGCCATCGACGTGGCCGTGTACGGGCGCGACGCCTCGGACGCCCAGCTGTTGGCCAAGACGGCACGCTTCGTGCTCTACCGCGACTCGGGTCCCACCCTGACCCTCACCCGACGTCAGCAGGTCGAGCACGAGGCGTACCTGACGCTGCTGGCCGAACAGGCCGGGGCGCGGGTGTCCCGGGTGCTGGCCGCCGGACCCGCCGGTCCGTCGCGCGATGCGCTCCTCGTGACAACCCCGCCCCCCGGACGGCCGCTGTCCGCGCTGCCCGCATACGTACTCCCCGCCGAGGCCGAGCCGGCGCCTGGGTCCGGGCCGGTATCCGGGACCGGGACCGAGCCTGGGTCAGGTTCGGCAGCGGCCGCACCGCACGTCGCCGGGGAGGTGCAGGGAGCGGCCGGAACCTTCGGCTCCGTGGGACCGACGGACGAGGGGGCCACGGTCGCCGTGGCGGACCCGGCCCGCCCGACACTCGGCGACGCCCCGCTCGACGACGCCGCACTCGACGACCTCTTCGGCCAGGTGATGCGACTGCGCTCCGCCGGGCTCTCCCACGGTGCGATCTCGGTCGAGACGGTCCGGGTGGACGACCGGGGGCGGTGCGGCCTGGTGGACATGCGGGCCGCCTCGACGGTGGCGCGCCCCGAGCAGCTCGACCGGGACGTGGCCGCGGCGCTGGCCGCCGCCGCGGTCGTGGTCGGTCCGGAGCGGGCGGTCGGCTCTGCGATGCGGGTGGTCCCCACCGACGTCCTGGTGGCCGCGCTCCCGTTCCTCCAGAAAGCAGCCATGAACCCGGCGGCCGCCCGCTCGTTGCGCGGGAAGAAGGCGCTGCTGACCGCAGTCCGCGACCAGGCGGCGGCGGCGGCCGGTGTCGACGTGCCAAAGCTGATCGAGCCCCGCAGGATCAGCTGGGTCGACCTCGCGCTCGTCGTCGGAACACTGATCGGCGGGTGGGCGCTGATCGGCGTCCTGGTCAACGTGACGAAGTCGTGGAGCACGATCACCGGGGCCAAGTGGGGATGGGTCGGCGCCACCTTCGTCCTGGCCCAGGCCGTCTACCCGGCGCTGGCCATGACCACCGTGGGCTCGGTCACCGACACCATGCCCTACGGTCGGACCGTCGTCCTCGAGGTGGGGAACACCTTCGTGTCACTGGCCGGTGGGTCGATTGGCGCGCTGGGCACCAGGGTCCGCTACTTCCAACAGCAGGGCTACGACGCCACCCTGGCCGTCAGCTCGGGCGTCCTGGTATCCACCGCCAGCTGGATCGTGAAGGGCGGACTCTTCCTCCTGGCGCTCCCCATCGCCCTGTCGCAATTCCACTTCGCCACGCCGAGCGAGACCGGGGGCGGATCGGGGAGCAGCACGGCGACACTGGTGTGGTTCCTGATCATCGCAATCGTCGTCGTCGGCGTCCTCGTCGGGCTGCTGCTGGCCGTTCCCCGCTGGCGACGGCTGGCCACCGCCAAACTCCGGCCGAAGGCCTCCGAGGTATGGGGCCATCTGAAGGTCCTGTCCACCCATCCGCGCAACCTGGTGGAGATCTTCGGTGGAGAGATCCTTGGCCAGCTGCTGGTGGCGATGGCACTCGGGACGTCACTGCATGCGTTCGGCCAACAACTGAGCCTCGCCGCCCTGCTCATCGTGCTCACGCTCGGGTCGATGCTCGGGGGGATCTCCCCGGTCCCGGGTGGGATGGGCGTGGTGGAGGCGGGGATGATCATCGGCCTCACCGCCGCCGGCATCCCCGAGTCCGACGCGGTGGCCGCCGTGTTCGTGCAGCGCCTCTTCACGGCCTATCTCCCGCCCATCTGGGGATGGTTCTGCGTGGTGTGGCTCCGGAAGAAGGAGTACCTGTAGGGCCCTGACCGTGCGACCGTGCGGTGGCGCACATGTCAGTCCGGCGGTCGTGGTGGACCGGTCTGGTCGAGGCCCGGGAAGTCCCGCAACCGGCCCAGCCGGCCGAGCCTTCCCACGTTGACCCCGGTGTCGGCGGCTCGAAGCATGCGCAGATCACCCCGGCTGTTGCCGTAGGCCCACATGCGGGCACCCTCCACACCGGCCTCCGCCATCCACAGTCGGAGCCTGCGGATCTTCTCCTCGCCACGGCAGTTGGCGCCGTCATAGCGCCCGGTGACCAGTCCGGCGTCGTCGATCTCGAGGAGCGTGGCGATCGACGCATCGGCGGCCAGCCGCTCCGCCGCCACCGCCACGTAGGCGTCGGGTGACGCCGAGACGACGACCACCCGGTCGCCACGTCCCCGGTGCCAGTCGAGGCGCCGACGGACCTCGGGCCGGACGTGTGCGGCGAGGTGGCGCACCGCGAAGTCCCGGGCCACCTGTTCGAGGCGGACGGCGTCGGTACCGGCGAGGACCCTCGTGAAGAGCTCCTCCTTGGTCCGGTCGGCCACGGTGCCTCCGGCAAGGGCGGCCTGAGCCAGTCGGGGGGAGAGCTCGACCGTCGCCCGCAGCACCGGCCGGCGGCCGACCACGGCGGCCAGGAAGTCGAAGACGCTCCCCCCGTCCGTGAGGGTGCCGTCGAAGTCGAATGCAGCGACGTCGGTCACCGTGGTGCCTTCAGTTCCCGGGCGCAGCGACGGTCGACCCGCCCCTGCCTGCCCCGGAGGCGAACCGTCCGGCGCCTTCGAGGGCCTCGCCGGAGGCCAGGCTGGCCAGTCCGAGCCGCGTCTCGTGCGCCAGTGCCTCGGGGACCGAGCGGTCCCACTGGTCGATGGTGGAGCGCCGGTCGTTGCGCAGGCAGACCTGGGGGAGTGCAGCGATCTCGTCCGCCCATGCCAGGGCGGCCTCGAGTGCCGTCCCACTGGGTACGACCCGGTTGGCCAGACCCATGGCCAGGGCCTCCTCCGCCCCGACGGCCCGGCCGGTCAGGATCAGGTCGAGCGCACGACCCTCACCCACGAGGCGCGGGAGTCGGACGGTGCCGCCGTCGACAAGCGGTACGCCGAACCTGCGGCAGAACACGCCGAAGGTGGCGTCGGCCGCCACCACCCGGAGGTCGCACCACACCGCCAGCTCGAGCCCCCCGGCCACGGCATGCCCCTCGACGGCAGCGACCACCGGCTTGGACAGCGCCAGGCGGGTCGGCCCCATGGGCCCGGCACCGTCCTCGGCGACCCGGTTGCCGGTCCCGGCGGCGATGGCCTGGAGATCGGCTCCCGCGCAGAACGTCCCGCCCGCACCGGTGAGGACGGCGACCGACGCCCCGTCGTCGGAATCGAAGGCCTCGAAGGCCTCGAGCAGTGCGTCCGCCGTCGGACGGTCCACGGCGTTGCGCCGCTGCGGCCGGTCGATGGTCACGACCGTCACCGGGCCGTGCTTGTCCACACGAATTGATGCGCTCATGGTCTCAGCATGGCGGAGGGGGAGTGCCGGGGCCAGTACCGGTCGCCCGCAGTCGGTCGGGACGCCCCGCGTCAATACCTGACGTCCCAGGTCGACAATAGGTCCCGATCCGGCTACTGTCTCCATTCGCCGGGCCCGGGCCGTCCGTACCCGAACTGACGGAGGCAGGCCTCTGGCGTACCGTGCCGCCGCACCCGCGGCGGAACATCCGGCAACCACTCCAATCGACGCAAGGAGCTTCACATGGCAATCCGTCTGGGCGACGAGGCCCCCGACTTCACCGCTGACACGACCGAGGGCACGATCAGCTTCCACGAGTACCTCGGGGACAGCTGGGGAGTGCTCTTCTCCCACCCGAAGGACTTCACGCCGGTGTGCACGACCGAGCTCGGTGCGTTTTCTGCCGCCAAGGCGGAGTTCGACAAGCGGGACACGAAGCTCATCGGCCTGTCGGTCGACGACGTCACCTCCCACGGCAAGTGGGCCGGCGACATCGAGGAGACCCAGGGGACCGCGCTCAATTTCCCGCTCATCGGCGACGAGGACCGCAAGGTGGCCGACCTCTACGACATGATCCACCCCAACGCCAACGACACCCTGACGGTGCGCTCGGTGTTCATCGTGGGCCCGGACAAGAAGGTCAAGCTCACGCTGACCTACCCGGCGTCGACCGGCCGCAACGTCGACGAGGTCCTGCGGGTCCTCGACTCGCTGCAGCTCACCTCCGACTACAAGGTCGCCACCCCGGTGAACTGGAAGGACGGCGAGGACGTGATCGTGGTGCCGGCGCTGTCGGACGAGGAGGCGAAGGAGCGGTTCCCCAAGGGGTTCAAGGCGCTCAAGCCCTACCTGCGGGTCACCCCCCAGCCCAACAAGTAGCCCTCTCCCCACCTTCCCCGGCCTGAGCGGGGGAGCGGGACGGGCAAGCGTGCTCCGGACCCGGCCGTCGGCCGGGTCCGGTCGCGCCCGGAGGGGCGCCACGGCCCCTGACCTTCGTCCGGACACCCCGTGGGCGGGGGCCGTCCGACCGGCGCGGAGCGTTCGGCCCGGGAGCGGCACCCGAGGAGCACCGGTTGCGGGGATCACGTGCGGGGGGTCTGCCTCCTGGCACGCTTCCTGCTAGCATTGACCGGTCGGCGTGTTCCGTCCGTCGGCCACCACCACGATTCCAGAGGTCTACTTCCCACATGCCAGACAAGCAGGCAACCATCGCCGAACACCGCCTCCACGAGACGGACACCGGCTCCCCCGAGGTGCAGATCGCCATCCTGAGCGAGCGCATCGTCCACCTGACCGAGCACCTGAAGGTGCACAAG
>Ga0209698_10008792_pt1 | contig 10388 bp, 8 predicted proteins | sample LitLauG_LLR_2012_FD_187203 | JGI IMG/M metagenome (GOLD analysis project Ga0209698, IMG submission 187203) | Freshwater sediment microbial communities from Pennsylvania, USA - Little Laurel Run_MetaG_LLR_2012 (SPAdes) (version 2) | ecosystem: Environmental > Aquatic > Freshwater > Creek >... | reverse complement strand
CGGCCGGATCCTCTTCGACGGCCGCGACATCACCGCGCGCCCGCCGCGCGATCGCGCCGCGCTGGGCATCGGGCGGACGTTCCAGAACCTGGCCCTGTTCGGACACATGAGCGTGCTGGACAACATCCTGGTTGGCCGCCATCACCTGATCCGCAACAATCTCCTGAACGGTCCGCTGTACTGGATCGGCGGGGCGCGCAGCGAGGAACTGTCGCACCGCCGCGCGGTGGAAGACGTGATCGACCTGCTGGAGATCCAGCACGTGCGCCACGCCGCGGCCGCCTCCCTGCCCTACGGGCTGCGCAAGCGCGTGGAGCTGGCGCGGGCCGTCGCGCTGCGCCCCAGCCTGCTGCTCCTGGACGAGCCGATGGCGGGCATGAACTACGAAGAGAAAGAGGACATGGCGCGCTACGTCATGGATCTCAACCAGGAGTGGGGCATCACCGTGATCATGATCGAGCACGACATGGGCGTGGTGATGGACATCTCGCACGAGATCATGGTGCTCGACTTCGGCTCCAGAATCGCCGCCGGCAGCCCGCAGGACGTGCTTGCCGACGAGCGCGTGCGCAGCGCCTATCTCGGCCAGGTCGCGTCGTGATCGCCCCGGGCGAGGACAGCTTTCCGCGGCTGCTCGCACGCCACGCCGCACAGCATCCGCACGAGGTCGCGCTGCGCGAGAAGGACTTCGGCATCTGGCGGGAATACACCTGGGCGCAGTACCACGCGCGGGTAGTGCAGATCGCGTGCGGCCTCCACGACACGGGGATCCGGCCCGGCGACGTCATCGCCCTCCTCGGCGACAACCGTGCGCACTGGCTGATGGCCGAGGTCGCGATCCACGCCGCCGGTGCGCTCAGCCTGGGCATCTACCGGGACGCGCTGGAAGGGGAAATCGAGTACCTGATCAACTTCGCCGGCGCGCGCGCCGTGTTCACCGAGGACGAGGAGCAGGTCGACAAGCTGCTGTCGCTGGGCGACCGGATTCCTTCCGTCGCGCACATCATCTTTTTCGATCCCCGCGGCATGCGCAAATACGGCGACCCACGCCTGGTCGCCGCCGGCGGGCTGGAGGAGCGCGGCGCCGCGCGCGCCGCCGCACAGCCGGGAATCTACGAGGAGCTGATCGCCCAGCGCTCCGGCGAGGATGCGGCGATCCTGTGCACGACCTCCGGCACCACGGCGCACCCCAAGCTCGCCGTGCTGTCGCCGGCGCGGCTGCTGCGGCACTGCCAGCGCTACCTCGCCGTCGATCCGCAGGGACCGCGCGACGAGTACGTTTCGGTGCTGCCGCTGCCGTGGATCATGGAACAGATCTACGCCCTCGGCAAAGCCCTGCTCAGCCGCATGCGGGTGAACTTCGTCGAAGAGTCGACGACGACCATGAACGACATGCGCGAGATCGGTCCCACCTTTCTCCTGCTGCCGCCGCGAATGTGGGAGCAGATCGCCGCCGACGTGCGCGCCCGCGTCATGGACGCTTCGCCGCTGAAGCGGGCCCTGTTCGCCGCCGGCATGCGGCTGGGCGCGGCGGCACTGGCGCGCGGCCGCCGGTCGGCCCTCGGCGAGCTGCTGCTGTTTCGCGCCCTGCGCGACCGCCTCGGCTTCTCGCGCCTGAGCTCGGCCGCCACCGGCGGCGCCGCGCTCGGCCCGGACACCTTCCGCTTCTTTCTTGCCCTCGGCGTGCCGCTGCGCCAGCTGTACGGCCAGACCGAGCTGATGGGGGCCTACACCATCCACCGCCGCGGCGACGTGGACTTCGACACCGTCGGCCTGCCGTTCGACGCGGATGTCGAGCTCCGCATCGATCAGCCCGACCGCAACGGGCTCGGCGAGATCCACACCCGCCACCCCGACATGTTCCTCGGCTACTTCCGCGGCGAGGCGGAGACGGCGGCGACGATGAGCGAAGGCTGGATGCGCACCGGCGACGCCGGGTATCTCGACGACGCCGGGCATCTGGTGGTGGTGGATCGCGTGCGCGACCTGGCGGCGACCTCCGGCGGCGACCGCTTCTCGCCACAGTACATCGAGAACAAGCTGAAGTTTTCGCCCTTCATTGCCGAGGCCGTGGTGCTGGGCGACGGCCGGCCCTGGCTGGCGGCGATCCTGTGCATCCGCTATTCCATCGTCAGCAAGTGGGCAGAGAAGCGCCGCATCGCCTTCACCACCTACACCGACCTCGCCGCCCGGCCCCAGGTGCAGGAACTCCTGCTGGCCGAGGTGGCGCAGATCAACGGCAGCCTTCCGCAACCGCAGCGCATCCGCCGCTTCGTGCTGCTCTACAAGGAGCTGGACGCCGATGACGGCGAGCTCACGCGGACGCGCAAGGTGCGCCGCGGGGTCATTCAGGAGAAGTATAGCGATATCATCGAGTCCATCTTCTCGCCGCGCGAGACGATCGACGTGGACACGCACATCCTTCTGCAGGACGGGACCCGGCAGCGCATCCGCACCCAGCTGCGGGTGCTTACGGGCGGCGCGCCGCCGCTGCCGGCAGCGGCTTCAGTGACGGCACAGCCCGCATGAACGGCCAGGCGCAGTCGCTGCTGGTGCCGCTGCTGGTCAACGGCCTGATCATCGGCATGCTCTACGGCGTGGTCGCGATGTGCTTCGTGCTGATCTACAAGGCCTCGCAGGTGGTCAACTTCGCGCAGGGCGAACTGCTGCTGGTCGGAGCGTGGGTGTGCTGGTGGCTGCTCACCCGCTATCACCTGCCGTTCGTGTGGGGTTTTCTGATTACCCTCGCGTTCATGATGGCGCTCGGCGTGCTCATACAGATCGCCCTGCTGCGGCCGATGATCGGCGAGCCGGTCATATCGGTCATCATGATCACCATCGGGCTGTCCATCTTCCTGCAGGCGCTGATGAAATGGATATTCGGCGTGTTCGCGCAGCCGTTCCCGCCCGTGTTCTCGACGCGGACGGTGACGCTGCTCGGCCTGACGATCGAGACCGCCTACATCATGTCGGCGACGGTCTGCCTGATCGTGATGACCGGATTCGCCTGGTTCTTCAAGTATTCCCGCGAAGGGCTGGCGATGCGCGCCACCGCCTTCTCGCAGCAGGTCGCGCAGTCCCTGGGCGTGCCGGTGCGCCGCATATTCGCGCTGTCCTGGGCCATCTCGGCGATGGTCTCAGCCGTGGCGGGCGTGGTGATCGGGGTGGTGAACGGCGTGTCGTCGGCGCTGTCGTTCTACGGCATCAAGGTATTTCCGGCCGTGATCGTCGGCGGCCTGGACTCTATCGTGGGCGGCGTTCTGGGCGGGGTCATCGTCGGCGTCGTGGAGAACATGGCCCACTACGCCGACACGACCTTCCTCCACGTCGGCAACCTGTACGAGGTCGCGCCGTTCTACGTCCTCATCCTGATACTGCTCATCCGGCCCTACGGCCTGATGGGCACGCGCGACATCGAGAGGGTCTGAGGGATGGCCGCCGCCGACACGCGACCGTGCGGGGACTACCGCACGAGCTACGGCGGCGATCAGACGATCTTCGCCACGCGCCTCGCGCTGGCGGCCTGCGTGGCGGGACTGCTGCTGCTTTGCGCCTCTCCGCTGTTCCTCGGCAAGTACTTTGTCAGCCTGCTGATCCAGATCGCCTATTTCGGCATCGCCGCCCTGGGCCTGAACATCCTGGTGGGATTCAGCGGCCAGATTTCGATCGGCCACGCGGCGTTCTTCGGCTTCGGCGGATTCGCCTCCGCCTGGCTGGCCAATCACGGCGTGCCGGTGTTCTTCGCCGTGCCGCTCGCCGGCCTGTGCACGACCGTGGTCGGGCTGATGTTCGGACTGCCGGCCACCCGTCTGCGCGGGCTGTACCTGGCGATCGCAACCCTGGCCGCGCAGTACATCCTGCAGGATTTCTTCGCCCGGTCGACCTGGCTCACCGGGGGCGTGGCCGGCTCGCCGGCGAAGCCGTTCGCGATCTTCGGCTGGCAGGCGGACAGCGACGTGCGCTTCTTCTACGTCGCCTGGGCCTGGCTCGTCGTGATGTACCTGGGCGCCACCAATCTCATGCGCACCCGCGACGGGCGCGCGCTGGTGGCAGTGCGCGACCATTACCTTTCGGCGGAGATGATGGGCGTCAACCTCACGCTCTACCGCAGCATGGCCTTCGGCATTTCGTCGTTCTACGCCGGCATCGCCGGCGCGCTCTACGCCCATTATCTGGGATTCATGTCGCTGGAAGGCATCGACGTCCTGCTGTCCATCCAGTTCCTCGGCATGGTGATCATCGGCGGGCTGGGCTCGATCACCGGATCCCTGCTCGGCACCGCCTTCATGGTGCTGCTGCCCGAGGCGGTCGGTGCGGCGGCCTCGGGGCTCGCCGGGAGCTGGCTCGACCAGCTTCTCGGGCTCAAGTCCGGCATCGCCTACCTGCGCGAGATGACCATCGGCGCGGTGATCGTGCTGTTCCTGATCTTCGAGCCCGACGGGCTGGCCCACCGCTGGCGCCGCATCAAGGCATACTGGAAGCTGTATCCTTTCTCATATTAAGCAACGCGAAGCGTTTCACGCTATCCAAGCCAAAAAAGGAGACAACATGTCCCGTCGCTCTCACGCAGCGTATATCCTGGCGGCGCTCGCCGCGCTTCCGCTCACGGCCCACGCCCAGAACAAGATCCGCCTGGGACACCTGGCCGACTACAGCGGACCGACGTCCGATGTCGGCGTCCCCTACGGCCAGGGCGTGGACGACACCTTCGCCTGGATCAACAAGAACGGTGGCATCGACGGACGGCAGATCGACGTCGAAACCGTGGACTACTCCTACCAGGTGCCACGCGCCCTGGCGACCTACAAGAAGTGGCTGGGTCAGGGCGACGTCGTCGCCATCGAAGGCTGGGGCACCGCCGACACCGAGGCGCTGGTGAAGTTCGTCGGCGACGACCACATTCCCTTCATGTCGGGCTCCTACGCCGCGGCGCTGACCGACCCCACCGGCAAGGGCGGCCCGCGCAGCGAACGGGCAACGCCGTACAACTTCTTCTACGGACCTTCGTATTCGGACGCGGCCCGGGCGCTCGTCCAGTGGGCGGCGGAGGACTGGAAGAAGAAGGGCGGCAGCGGCAAGCCCCGGTACGTCCACATGGGAGCCAATCACCCCTACCCCAACGCTCCCAAGGCGGCTGCCGAGGAATACGCGCGCGAACTGGGTTTCGAGGTGCTGCCACCCATCGTGTTCGCCCTGACCCCGGGGGACTACACGCCCCAGTGCCTGTCCCTGAAGCAGTCCGGTGCCAACTATGCCTACCTGGGCAACACGGCCGGCTCGAACATTTCCGTGCTGAAGGCCTGCGAGACGGCCGGCGTCAAGGTGCAGTTCCTGGGCAACGTGTGGGGCATGGACGAGAACGCCGCCAAGACGGCCGGCAGCGCGGCCGACGGCGTGGTGTTTCCGCTGCGCACCGCCGTGACCTGGACGGGCGACGCACCCGGGATGAAGCTGATGCACGAGATTTCGCGGATGTCCGACGCCGCCGGATCGGCCTACCGCCCGGTCCACTATCTCGCCGGCGCGTGCGCGGCGCTGTACATGAGCGAAGCGATCGGCTGGGCCGCCGCCCACGGCGGCGCAACCGGTCCGAAGATCCGCGACGCCATGTACGCGCGGACCAACTGGGTGCCCAAGGGCGCCGAGGGCGTGTGCAAGCCCTCGACCTGGACTGCGGAAGACCACCGCCCGTCACTGCAGGTGGATCTCTACCAGATCCACGTCAAGGGCACGACCGAGGCTCCGGTCGACGAGCTGATGCGCAAAGGCACGGTGACGCTGACCAGGGTCACCACCATCGACCTGCCGCGCAAGAAGGACTGGCTCGGCTGGTAGCACCGCGCCCGAAACCCGCGGACATGGCCGGGGCCGAGCGCACAACCGGCGCGGATCCGCAGGTGGCGCGTTCCGCACGCAGCGCGGGCGCGCTGCTGTCGGTCGACAACATCGAGGTGGTCTACGACGAGGTCATTCTCGTTCTCAAGGGCCTCAGCCTGGCGGTGCGCCGGGGCGAGATCGTTGCGCTGCTCGGCCCCAACGGCGCCGGCAAGTCGACGACGCTGAAGTCGATCTCGGGACTGCTCGCCGCCGAAGACGGGCGCATCACCCGCGGCGACGTCGTGTTCGACGGCGTGCGCCTGAACACGGTCGAGCCGGACCGCATCGTCCGCCGCGGGCTCATTCAGATCATGGAGGGGCGGCGCATCATCGAGGACATGACCGTGCGCGAGAACCTCCGCGTCGGCGCCTACACGCGGCGGGACCGCGAAATCGAGCCGGACATCGACAGGATCTACGCCTATTTTCCGCGCCTGCGGGAGCGCACCGGGCTCGCCGGGTATCTGTCGGGAGGCGAGCAGCAGATGCTGGCCATCGGGCGCGCGCTGATGGCGCGCCCCGCGCTGATGCTGATGGACGAGCCGTCGATGGGCCTGTCCCCGATGCTGGTCCAGGAGGTGTTCGAAATCGTCCGCCGGATCAATGCCGACACCGGCCTGACCGTCCTGCTGGTCGAGCAGAACGCCCGCATCGCCCTGCAGATCGCTCACTACGGCTACGTGATGGATCAGGGCAAGGTGGTGCTGGACGGACCCGCCGGGGAGCTGGCGGAGAACGAGGACGTGCGGGAGTTTTATCTGGGTCAGGGGCGCGGGGCGCGGCGCTCGTTCAAGGACCTCAAGTCGTTCCGGCGGCGGAAGCGCTGGCTGTGACGGAACCCCTCGCTCATTACGACGCGCTCGAGACGCGCGACCCCGAGCTCCGCGAGCGGGCGCTGATGGCAGCGCTCGCGGAGCTGCTGTCGTTCGCGAAGGAAAACTCGACCGGGTACCGCGAAATTCTCGCCGGAATCGACCCCGCCGCCGTCACCTCGCGGGAAGCGCTGGCGGCCGTGCCGGTCACGCGCAAGGCCGACCTCAGGGCCCTGCAGGCGCGCTCGCGCCCGCTGGGAGGCCTCAACACGATCCCGCTGGAGCGCTTCGCCAAGCTGTTCGCCTCGCCCGGGCCGGTCTACGAGGCGGAGGGCCATGGCCGGGACTGGTGGCGCACCGCCCGCGCACTGCACGCCGCCGGCTTCCGCCGCGGCGACCGCGTCGCCAACACCTTCGCCTACCACCTCACGCCGGCCGGATCGATCTTCGAGAGCGGCGCCCTCGCCTGCGGCTGCGTCGTCGTGCCGGCCGGCACCGGGCAGACGGAGCTGCAGGTGGCCACGCTCGTGGATCTGCGCATCGACGGGTACATCGGGACGCCTTCTTTTCTGAAGCTCATCGTGGATAAGGCCGACGAGCTCGGTGCCGACCTGTCCAGCCTGCGCCGGGCGATGGTGGCGGCGGAATACCTGCCGCCCTCGCTGCGGCGCAGCCTGGGCGCGCGGGGCATCGGCGTGATGCAGAGCTACGCGACCGCCGACGCCGGGCTCATCGCCTACGAGTCCGGGGATCCGTCGGGCGCGGTGTGCGAGGGCATGATTCTGGACGAAGGCGTGCTGCTCGAGCTGGTCGAGCCGGGCACGGGGCGGCCGGTGGCCACCGGCGAGATCGGCGAGGTGGTGGTCACGACCTTCAACCGCGAGTACCCGCTGATCCGCTTCGCTCTCGGCGATCTGTCGGCCGTGCTGCCCGCGGCCAGCCCGTGCGGGCGGACCAATACCCGCATCCGCGGGTGGCTGGGACGGGCCGACCAGTCGGTCAAGGTGCGCGGCATGTTCGTGCACCCTTCGCAGATCGGCGCGATCACCGCGCGGCATCCGGAGATCGGCCGGGCGAGGCTGGTGGTCGAGCGGCACGACGGGCAGGACAGGATGACACTGCACTGCGAGACGGCCCAGGCGGCGCCCGGGCTCGCCGCGGCGGTGGCCGCCACGGTGCGGGATATCACGCGACTGCGCGCCGAGGTGAGCCTCCGCGAAGCGGGCGCCCTGCCGCAGGACGGACGGCTCATCGAGGATGCGCGCAGCTACGGCAGCGCGAGCTGAAACCGCACTTCCGCCCGGCGGCAAACGGCCGGGGAGCGGGCGCGGGGCTAGAGAATCCGGCTGAACCAGAGCATCGACAGCAGGGCTCCGGCCAGCGCGGCAACGGCGCCGGCGGCGCAGAACAGGGCCGTGATCTCCGTCTCCCGCTTCTCCAGCACGAAGCGGGTGTTGAGCGCCTGGTAGACCTTCTTCAGATCCCCCGCGGTACCGGCGTAGAAGTACTCCGCATGCGTGACGCCGGCGATGTTCTTCAGCGTCTCCTCGTCGAGGCGGACCCGCATCGACCAGCCCTCGAAGCCGAGCACCTGGCCGTCGACCGTCCCCACGCCGACGGTGTACACCCGGACACCGCGCTCCGCGGCGGCCCGGGCCGCCTCCATCGGATCGGGGCCGGTGGTCGTCTGGCCGTCGGTCAGCAGGATCACCGCCGCCGAGCCGTAGGAGCCCGGCGCGACCGGCTGTGGCGCCGGCCGTTCCCGCTCCAGATTGAAGGGTGCCCCGCGGGCAAAGGCGCGGCGCCGGTCCGGCCCTCCCAACTCCAGCTCCACATCGGGAAACAGAGTTTTCAGCGCCACCATGATGCCGCTGCCGATGGCCGTGCCGCGCTGAAGCTGAAAGCGGTCGATCGCCGCCAGGACGTCTTCACGGCTCTGCGTCGGCGGCTGCACCACGAACGCGGTGGCGGCGAAGGCGACGACCCCGATGCGGGTACCCCGGGGCTGGTCGGCGATGAAGCTGCGCGCGGCCGCCTGGGCGGCGGCCAGCCGGTTGGGCTCGACATCCATCGCCCGCATGCTGCCGGAGACGTCCATCGCCAGGATGATGGTACGGTGCTGGGAGGGCAGCGTGATCACCGCCGCGGGTCGTGCCACGGCCAGAATCAGCAGGGTGAGGCCGGCGAGGAAGAGCAGCGGCGGAACGTGGCGCCGGAGCCGCTGCCCGGTCCCCATCGCCGCCTTGACCATGCTCAGACTGGCGTAGCGCAGCGCCAGGCGCTTGCGGCGGCGGAGCAGCACGACGTACACCCCGATCAGGGCTGGCACGGCGAGCAGCAGCCACAGCATCTCGGGCCATAGAAAATTCATCGCCGCAATTCCAGCTCAGCGGGCTGCGCGGACCGCCAGCGGACCGCGCCCGGCGGGCGGACGCGGCGCGGCAGCGGCCGGCCGCGCGCCGCCCAGGTGCTGCGGGAGGCCGCCTCCGGCGGCGAGCTGGCGGCGACGCCGGCGCAGTTCGGCGAAGCGCAGGATGACATTGACGATTTCGTCGCCGGTCGCGAGTTCCAGGGCGTCGACGCCGGCCTGCTGCAGCGCCGCGCGCAGCTCGGTTTCGCGCCGCTGCGCCTGCGCGGCGAAGCGTTGACGGAATCCGCGGTCGTGGGTGTCGACCAGCAGCTGTTCGCCGGTTTCGGCGTCCTGCATCATCACCAGACCCAGGTCGGGCAGTTCCATCTCCAGCGGATCGAACAGGCGCACGGCGAGGACTTCATGGCGCCGCGCCAGGTGCGCCAGCGGCTCCACCCACCCGGAGACGCTGATGAAGTCGGACACGAGAAAAATCAGCGAGCGCCGCTTGATGAACTGCAGCCCCGACTGCAGAAAGCGGCCGAGGTCGGTCGCCCGCGCGCGCGCGAGTTCCGGCCGCGCGAGCATGCGCTCGAGCAGGTGCAGGACATGGCGCCGGCCGCTGCGTGCCGGGACCATCGCATCCATGTCCTCGCCGTAGAACAGGCCGCCGACCCGGTTGCCGTGGCGGGTCAGCAGGCGCGCCAGCACGGCGACGAACTCGGCCGAGACCATGCGCTTGCGCGAATCCCGCCCGCCGAAATCCATGGACGGGCTCAAGTCGAGCAGAAACCAGGCTGTGACGTCGCGATCCTCGTTGTATTCCCGCACGTACGGCGTCTGCAGCCGCGCCGTCACGTTCCAATCGATGTGCCGCACGTCGTCGTGGTACTGGTACTCGCGCAGGTCGGCCAGGTCCAGGCCGAAGCCGCGGAACAGCGTCCGGTAATCGCCGTACAGAAGCCCGTCCAGACGGCGGATCACCGTCCATTCCAGCCGGCGCAGCGCGGCTTCAGGATCGCGCGGCAACTCGGACATGCGCTTCGAGCAGCTTTTCGGGGGGCTGCACCTGCCGCATGACGCGCCCGACCAGCTGGTCGGGCGTCAGGCCCTCGGCCATCGCTGCGTAGGACAGGACGAGCCGGTGGCGCAGCACGTCGGGCGCGAGATCGGTCACGTCCTCGGGCAGCACGTAGTCGCGCTTGCGCAGATACGCGAGCGCCCGCGCCGCTTCGATGAGATGGATCGAGGCCCGCGGGCTGGCCCCGAACGACAGATAGCGCGCCAGGTCGGGAATGCCGTAGCGGGCCGGCGTGCGGGTGGCCGACGCGAGACGCACGGCATACTGG
>Ga0209698_10008791_pt1 | contig 10388 bp, 9 predicted proteins | sample LitLauG_LLR_2012_FD_187203 | JGI IMG/M metagenome (GOLD analysis project Ga0209698, IMG submission 187203) | Freshwater sediment microbial communities from Pennsylvania, USA - Little Laurel Run_MetaG_LLR_2012 (SPAdes) (version 2) | ecosystem: Environmental > Aquatic > Freshwater > Creek >... | reverse complement strand
GGGTAGGTTTGAGGCTGCCGGTCATGCTCGCCACGCTGGAGCCGGGAGTCACGCTCGCTTTGCTCGCGGGGCGGACCAAAGGGTCCGCCCCTACACGTGCAGCGATGGAGGAATGACGTCTTATGTCGACGCTCTGGAAATCGCGGTATGCCCAGCGCACGCTGGGAATCAAGAGTTCAGCGATCCGCGAACTGCTGAAGTTCACGCAGAAGCCGGAGATCATTTCTTTTGCCGGCGGATTGCCCGCGCCCGACGTATTTCCGGTGGAGCGCTTCGAGGCCGCTTGCCACAAAGTTCTGACCGAGCAGGGCGCCGAAGCCTTGCAATACGGAACGACCGAGGGCTACCAGCCGCTGCGGGAAATGATTGCGCGCAACCTGGCCCGCTACGGCATCCATGCCAAAGCCGAGAATGTGCTGATCACCTCGGGCTCGCAGCAAGCCCTGGACCTGATCGGCAAAATGCTCATCAACCGCGGCGACCGGGTCCTGATCGAAGCCCCCACGTATCTGGGCGCGTTGCAGGCGTTCAACGTGTACGGAGCACAATACGTCCCGGTTCCGGTCGACGACGACGGCCTGATGACCGAGCAGGTCGACGCTTCGTTGCGCACCGGCCCGAAGTTCATGTACGTGCTGCCCAACTTCCAGAATCCGGCGGGCGTGACGTTGTCGGACGGGCGGCGGCATCAGCTGATCCTGCTCGCTGACAAGTACGGGATTCCGATCGTCGAGGACGATCCTTACGGGCAGTTGCGCTACGAAGGCGAGCACATTGCGCCCCTGGTCGTGCTTGACCGCGAGAACCTGCGGCGCGATAACGGCTTCACCCTGGGGAACGTGATCTACCTGAGTACGTTCTCGAAGACGCTGGCTCCCGGCATCCGGCTGGCGTGGATCGTCGCGCCCGAGGATGTGATCAGCAATCTGGTCGTGCTGAAGCAGGCCGCCGACCTGCACACCTCCACGTTCAATCAGTATGTCGCTTACGAGGTGGCGAAAGACGGGCTCCTTGACCAGCACGTGCGCCTGATCCGCCAGGTGTACCGGGAACGGCGCAACGCCATGCTGCAGGCCCTGCACGAGTACTTTCCGCAGGAGGTGACGTGGACGCATCCCAAGGGCGGGTTGTTCCTGTGGGTGACGATGCCGGAAGGAACGGATTCCGACGCGCTGCTGAAGGCGGCGTTGGCGGAGAACGTTGCCTTCGTGCCCGGCGACAGCTTTTATCCCAATAACGGCCACGAAGGCGGCCGCCATATGCGTCTGAATTTCTCGCACTCGCAGCCGGAGCAGATTCGCGAGGGCATCCGCCGTCTCTCGGTAGCGGTGAAGATGCAGCTCCGGTCCGCCCATCTGACCCGGTAGGCAGCTAAGCTCTGGTGGGGGTCATCCCGAGCGGAGCCGTCCTTCAGGCGGAGGGAGGGATCTCCCGGCAATTCACGCCGCGGTTCGCGATGACGCGGAGTCAAACTGAGCACACCCGAAACTCCAAGAGCTTTTCTTGCTTGGAAGATACCGCCGGCCATTGATAACATCCGGCCATGCTGAAAACTCTGCTGGTCGCACTCTGCCTGCTGGCACCCCTCCTGGCCGCCGACTTGCCGTCGAAAAAGTACCTGAACCTGGCCGCCATCAAGACCATGGTGGCGGGCGCCGAAGCCGAGGCCGCGCGGCAAAAGGTTTCGGTCACCCTCTGCATCGTGGATGAGAACGGCGCCTTGCTCTTCCTGCAAAGGGGAGACGGCGTCTCCGTGAACACGCTGGAGTGGGCGCAGAAAAAAGCGCGCCACGCCGCCTTGTACGGCAGCCCGTCGAAAGACGCCGGCGACATGATGAAGGGGGGGAACGCCGCGGCGCTGGCCTATCCGAATTTCTTTCCGGGGCAGGGTGGATTGCCCATCAAGGTCGACGGCCAGACCGTGGGAGCGATCTCGGCCAGCGGCGCCAAATCAGAAGTGGACGAAGCCATCGCCCAGGCGGGCCTCGACGCGTTGCTGAAGAAGTGATCCGGGTAGGGACAGCCGCCCTCGGCTGTCCGGGCGAGCGAAGCTCGCCTGTTCTGGCGAAAGTCTCTCCCACAAAGCGTCTTGGGCCTCGGCTTGAGTTGCAGCGGAGCCTTGCTCCGCCGGACAGCCGAGGGCGGCTGTCCCTACATGTGTTTTAGGGCGGACCCGTCTTGTCTTCCTTGACTTCGCCCACCCCGACAATCCTGGCGGACGTGCGGAACTTCTTGTAGTCGCGGAACGTTTGTTCTCCGGCGAGTTTGAAACCTTTGACCAGCGCCACGCGCGCGTCGAGCTTGAAGGTGACGTGGCTGGGCAGCCAGACTTCGTCGTTGACCTGCGTCTGCTCCAGCATGAAGCGCGTCCCTTTGTGGATCCGCGCCACGATCAGTCCGACGGAGACGGTGTCGATCGTCTCCACGTCGAGCTTCGACAACTGCAGGTCGGATTTGTCGACCCACACACGTCCGCGAAACTTGGGAAGGAACTTCGCATCCTTCATCTGCGGCTCATAGCCGGGGCGAGGTTCACCGGCAATCACCCACGCCTCGCGTCCGCTGACCACTTCGGTGCCGACCAGCGTGAAATTGTAGGCATCGGCAATTTCGCGCACGAACTTGCGGCCGTCTTCCCGCCCTTTTTCTTCTTTTTCAGTGCGTTTCCGGCGCTCGCCTTCGGATTCGTTCTTGCGCTTGTCGATGATCTTCTGAATCTTCTCTTCTTCCTTTGCCTTCTCTTTTTCCTCGAGCGGCTTGTCGTCTTTCTCGATCAGCCGCTGCACCTGCTCGCCATAGATCTCGAGCACTTCGAAGGTCTTGATCTCGGTGGATTTGGTTTCTCCCTTGCCGTCGAGTTTGTCCTGTACGTCACGCTCGATGTAGGTGTAGTCGCGCTGCCGTTTCTGATTTTCCAGATCCTTTTCGGCGACCACGCGGAACAGTTCGCGCATCTGTTCCTGGGAAAGTTTTCCGTTCGCGTCGGGCGTGAGGTCGAGTTTCGGGCTGGCCGCTGGCGGAGCCTCGGGCGGGACAGAGTTGTCTTGTGCCCAGGCCGCACCCAGCAAGGTCAGAGAAAGAAGCGCCAGAGCCCCGATCCGCATGCCCTCATTTTACGCGGCGGAGGTAGGTTTGGTTTTGAACAGGTCAAGCGCCTCCGAACTAATTCCCACTTCCCGCAACACCGACGAGAAGTGGGGCACCCCTCGTACCGTTAGGTTGATGGCGGGTTGTCCGCAGATTGCTGCATGGCCAGTTCGCCGCAAGTGCGCGCGATGAGATTGTTGGCCGCGTCCGCCTCCAGGAATTGAAAGCCGTAGCGGAAGGCGTTGCGCTGGCGGACCAGGGCGAGTACCTCGACGTCGCCGAGGGGCAGGGTGAACTCCAGGCGCACGACTTCGTCGACCCGAAGCTCTTCCCGCAGCAGGGCAGAGATCCCGGATTCGCTCAGGTCGACTGTATGCCCGCGAACCACGGCCGAATTGTGCGGATACACGCGGATTTCAACTTCGACTCTGAAACGGGGATGGCGGCGCGTGTCCATGAGTTCACGAGCCGGATCCGATCCGTACTGATGGCCGATTCCCAACTCGCTCCACTCCAGACTAACCCAACGCGTGAGGATTCCCGTCACTCCGCGCAGGCCGCGGAAGACGTTGTCTTTCCTATCGGCAGAATCATCCGGCAGGTTTAGGGGAAGGCACTCCGCACATGGAGCTCCGGACGCCCTCGTCCGGAGGACGCCGCTGTTCTTCTCGGGATGCGTTCGTGCCACGCTCGCTTCGCTCGCGGGGCGGAGGAATGCCTCCGCCCCTACACAATCCCGCGGCGGACGAGGGCGTCCGCCGCTCCATCATCGGTCAGCCTTCAGTCCCTGGTCTTGTAGGCTTTCCCCAGGCACTCCGCCTGGAACAGCCGCTCATCCACGCGATGCAGCCGTTTTTCCTGCGCCTTGGTCAGTAGCGAGTAGTGCCTGATCTCGAACAGGTGATCCACGATGAACCACACCGGTTTTTCGGTGGTCATCCAGTGCTGGCGGTCGAAGCGCTTCAGATGGACGGGGCCGGAATAACGCCGGAGCGTGCGCTCGCGCCGCAGGTTAAAGTAGGCGTTGAAGTAACTCAGTGCCAGTTCGCGCAGGTTGCGATAGATCGGCTCGCGCCAGCGGCAGCCGGTGTAGTTCGACTTGGCCACTGCGCCCCAGCAGCCATCCTCGCGGAAGATCGCAATGACGTGGTCGGTATCGTGCTCGGCCTCGAAGTCGAGCAGCAGCGGCGGATACCCGTTGTCCCGCAGCGCCGCAGCGCCGGAGATCGCTCCTTCCAGGCAGTGCGACGACTCTTCCGCCAGCACCTTGCGCGGAGACCAGGCGGTGTCTTCCAGGTGATACGGCATGTCGTCGAGGAATTTCTGAATGCCGTGGGGATTCTTCATGCTGCGCAACTTGCGCAGTTCTTTCGGGGTGAAACCAAAATGGTCGGAGGTCATTCGTGCTTTGTCGGTCTCGCTCCAGATGAAGGATAGACAGCAGTGTAGCGTAATCAAAGTCGTAGCCCCGATGACTTCGCCGGAGAGTACTGTCCTGAGTTTCGGTTTTTCACCACGGAGTCACAGAGGCACAGAGGAATTCAACGGCTTGGCAAAATCTTCCCCTGCTGGGTCTTTGCTTTCAAGGATTTCTCCGTGACTCTGTGACTCTGTGGTGAAAAAAGCAGTGAGACCCGCTCGCTCCCAGGAAGGCCTTGCGCGGCTCACGGAAGGCCCTGGCTCGGGCGAAAACGACCGCGATGAAGCACAGCATCGCCTGAGATTCGCCGCGCTCTGACGGCAAGCTAAATCGATTTAGCTTGCGTAATTAAGTGTCTTAAAATCAGCAAGATAGAAGGAATAATTATCACAGGACATTAGGCTTGTAAAACATTATCAATGCAGCCAGTTACGCGGGTTTGCACCGTTCTTGGTGCAGCGGCGACGCCTCACTTCGCAAACAGCGTGGCCAGTTCCTGGGGATGGTCCACCACGATGTCTGGCGAAGTGGCCTCGAGCGTTTGCGGGGCAAATCCGTAAGTCACGCCCACCGTCCACAGCCCGGCGTTCTGCCCGGTTTCAATGTCGGTATGGGAGTCGCCGATGATCGCGGCCTGCTCGGGCCGGACTCCGGCTTCTTCGAGGAGCCGGCGCGCGCCTTCCGGATCGGGCTTCTTGGTCGCGAAGCTGTTGCCGCCGTACACCTGCTGGAAGAATAAGCCTAGACCAAGTGCGTCGACGATGGCCCGCGACGGTCCGACCGGCTTGTTGGAGAGCACGGCCATCTTGCGCGCTGCGCCGTTGCGCGCAGCCTGAATCGAAGCGAGCGCCTCGAGAATGCCCGGATAGACGGTGGTGTGATCGAGTTTGTGGGCGCGATAGTAGGTCAGGAAAAATTCCAGGCCCTTGCGGACTACGGCCTCGTCCACGATTTCGCCGCCCAGCGCGCGCTGAATCAGGATGGGCGCGCCGTCTCCTACATAGCTGGCGATGACGTCTTCGGGCAATTCGGGCCGCCCGATGTGGCGCAGCGCGGCGTTGACCGAGTGCACCAGGTCGAGGCGCGAGTCGATCAGCGTGCCATCGAGGTCGAAGATGGCAAGCTGGATCGAGTGCGGATCGAAGGCTCGGCGGGTTCGGATCATGAAGTTTCAGAATAGCATCCGGTCGTCAGCGCTATGTGTGCGTCATCCTGAGCGGAGCCGTTTTTCCGGCGGAGTGAAGGATCTCCGAGCCCTTCGTGCTCGGGGGCAGTCCGAGATGCTGGGAGATCCCTCGGCCCGCTCGAAAAGGCGCGGGCCTTCGGGATGACTTAGGAGCATAGACCTGATCCGAGGCGCGGATCATGGCCGCTACAGCGTAGAATAACTGTGGGTTCTGCATGCGCCGGATTTACCTCGACAACAACGCCACTACGCCCATGCTGCCTCAGGTGTTCGAGGCGATGCGGCCGTATTTTGCCGAGAAATTCGGCAACGCCTCGTCGATTCATCATCACGGGCAAGAGACGCGGGCCGCGGTCGAAGACGCGCGCGAGTCGGTCGCGCAGCTGCTCGGGTGCAGGGCTTCGGAGGTCGTCTTCACCAGCGGCGGCACCGAGGCTGACAATCTGGCTATTGCGGGACTGGTGGCGCCGGGCGATCACGTGATCACGTCGAGCGTGGAGCATCACGCCGTGCTGCATGCCTGCCGGCATCTGGGCGAGAGCGGCTGCGAGGTGACCTGCGTTCCGGTCGACAGCCGGGGACTGGTCGATCCCGCGGATGTGCGCCGGGCCTTGCGGCCGACCACGAAACTGATCTCGATCATGATGGCGAACAACGAGACCGGCGTGTTGCAACCGGTGGACGAGATCGGCAAGGTAGCCGCCGAAGCCGGTGCACGGTTCCACACCGATGCGGTGCAGGCAGCGGGCAAAGTTGCCATCGACGTGAACGCGATCGGATGTCATGCGCTTTCGATTTCCGGCCACAAGATGCACGCCCCGCAGGGCGTGGGTGCGTTGTACCTGAGGAAAGGAACCCGCCTCCAGCCGCTGTTCTACGGCGGACGCCACGAGCGTTCGCGCCGCGCGGGAACGGAGAATGTCCCGGGCATCGTGGCCTTGGGCAAGGCGGCGAACCTGGCTGCGGAGTCACTCGGCGGCAGCCGTGATCCGAAGATGGCCGAACTGCGCGACCGCCTGGAGCAGGGAATCCTCGCGCAGGTGGAAGAGGTAGCAGTGAATGGCGTTGGCGCCCCACGGGTGCCGAACACCACGAACATTCGCTTTGACCACATCGACGGCGAAGCGCTGGTGATCGCACTCGATCTGAAGGGGCTGGCGGTGTCGACCGGCGCGGCTTGCTCTTCCGGCGCGATCGAGGGGTCGCACGTGCTGGTGGCAATGGGCCTGCGCAACGCTCAGGCGAAAGGCAGCGTCCGCTTTAGCCTGGGCAGGCAGACGACCGCGGAAGAGATCGATTTCGCGCTGGCGCTAGTGCCAGAGACCGTGGCGAGGCTGCGGGAATTGTCGCCGACATACAAGAGGCAAGCAGTTAGCACTTAGCAATTGGCATTTAGCCAACCTCGGCACAGGCCGTTAGCGGCCAAATGCTAAATGCTAAGTGCCAAATGCGAGAAACTAGAAGCTGGGAGGCCAGAAGCTGAATAACGACACCATCGCCGTGGCCATGTCGGGCGGTGTGGATTCTTCCACCGTGGCGGCCATGCTGCGCGCCGGGGGGCACGACGTCATCGGGTTGACCATGCAGCTCTGGAACCAGCGGCGGCTGGCCGGGCGCGAGGGCATGCCCGAGTCGGTGCAGGGACGCTGCTGCTCGCTGGACGACGTCTACGATGCGCGGCGCGTGGCCCAGCAGATCGGCATCCCGTACTACGTGGTCAATCACGAGGATCGCTTTGAGCGCGACGTAGTACGGCCGTTCGTCGAGGAGTATCTTTCCGGGCGCACGCCGATTCCGTGCAGCCTGTGCAACAACCATCTGAAGTTCGATCAACTGCTGATCGTGGCGCGGCAGATCGGTGCCGAGCGTGTCGCGACCGGCCACTACGCCCGCGTCGCCTATGACGACGCGCGCGGGCGCTGGCTGCTGAAGCGTCCCGCCGACTTGAGCAAGGATCAGACGTACTTCCTATTCGGACTGACGCAAGACCAGCTCAGCCGCACACTGTTCCCTCTCGGCGACATGACCAAGCCGCAAGTGCGCGAACTCGCGCACCAGCACGCCCTCGCCATCGCGGAGAAGCCCGACTCGCAGGAAATCTGCTTTGTCCCGGGCGGCGACTACAAGCGCTTCATCGACGCGTATCTGGCCGAGCAGGGCGAGGCGCTGCCGGATACGGCGGGCGACCTGGTCACGACCGGCGGCGAGGTGATCGGCGAGCATGGCGGCATTCACAACTTCACTGTCGGACAGCGCAAGGGACTGGGCGTGGCCACGGGATCCCCGCTCTACGTCATTCAGATCAGCGGCGCGTCGAAGCAGGTCGTGGTGGGCGGCGACGAGCATCTCTACACGCGCACGTTGCTTACGAAGCGCGTAAACCTGATTTCTGTGGACGAACTGCGCGAACCGATGCGGGTTGCGGTGAAGATTCGCCATCGCCATGAGCCCGCCGCGGCAGTAATCCAGCGATTGGGCGAGGACGAAATTCAGGCCACGTTCGACGAGCCGCAGCGCGCGGTCACGCCGGGACAGGCGGCGGTGTTCTACGACAGCGACGTGGTAGTAGGCGGCGGCTGGATCTCTTAGTCACTCCCGACACGCAAACTGACAGCTTTGTCATCCTGAGCCGCGCCTTGTGCGGCGAAGGACCCGTGCAACCTGTTGCCAGTGTGTCCGCTGCCCGCAAAGTGCAGAGGTCCTTCGGCGGGCAAAAAGCGCCCGCCTCAGGATGACAAGATTTCACGGGAGGACGACGGTTCATTCGATCACCGCGGGCTAAGTGGCCCGCCTGTCCTGGGTGCCCCACTTCTCGCTGTTTTTGCGAGAAGTGGGATCTTCGAAAAAGCGGAGTTGAAGGGCTGGGCTTCCGTGCGAATGGGTTTTCGGTTGGGTCCCTCGATTTCGGCCGGGTATAAGTCACCGGCTACCGGCTCGCTTTGCTCGCTGGGCGGACCAAAGGGTCCGCCCCTACACGTTTAGCTTGCGCCTTGCGTCATGGCGCGGACTCTCTGCAGATCCTTGAGAGAGGGGAATGAGGTTGGGGCGATCACTTTGCGCTCTTCGGCCTGGGCGCCGGTTTTCAGCGCGGCGCATAACAGCTCGATGGCGTTACCTACAAGGGGCGGCGAGACTACCGTGGCGGTGAGCCTGCCCTGGCGGACCAGGCTTTGCCCGGCTTTCGGCACGCCATCGCACCCGAGGATGGGCAGCCGTAGCCAGGCGTCGCGGTCCTCGGTGTCATGAATGTCTTCGAAAGCGCGGCGTGCGCCCATGGCCATGTCGTCATTCTGGCCGGCGATCAGGCCGATGTTCAATTCCCGCGAGGTACTCAGAGCGAGCCACGACTGGACCGCATGATAGCCACTGTGCTGGGTCCAGTCGCCTTTCAGGGTTTTCACCGTCACGCGCGGCGGCTTGGTGGACATCATACCCTTGGTCCGCAAGCGGGAGACGTCACGCACCGCTGGTCCTTCGACCAGAAGAACGCAACCTTCTTCGCCCAGAATCGTTGCGATCTGCTGGCCCTGGATCCTTCCAATTTCCTCGTGGTCCGACACTACGGAGAAAACCGGCACCAGGGCGTGCTGGCGCAATTGGGGAATATAATCGGCGGAAGTGTTGATCAGGACCCAGCCGATGCCGGCGGTAACGGCGGCCTTGGCCACCTGCGGCATGCCCGTCCCGACAGGTTCGACCACGATGGCGTCGGGGCGCTTGGCGGGTTCCTGGATGTAGCGGAGAATCTGCTGCGTCTGCTGGACGGCATCATTTTCGGCGTAGACGATTTCAATGCCGCAACCGAGTTTCAGAGCCGCGGCCTGCGCCGAGGCAGCCTGCTCTAACTGATAATCGTTGTCTTCGGTGATGAGGGAGACCAGGAAATTGAGCTTGTTCATGTAGCCGACAGCCTCTCTGACTGCCAACTCTGTTTGAACATTAGCGCACTCTTATCGTCTTGTTACAGGTAACTTTAGTGTCTTCGAGCATTTGGGCCACTTTGCCCCGGTCGGCCGCAAGTGGTTGAAAGCAACCAGCCTGGCTGAAATGAGCCAAGGCCCAAGCAGCAACTTTTTGGCTCGCGGAAGGTTCACACTACTGGGTGAACTGAGAAGGATGATCGGCACAGTCCAGGACGCAGAGAGTTGCAGCAAGGAAGCGGCTGGGCTGGGGCGGATCGGGAATCTGGAGGTGGGTATGAGATCCATGAAGTATTTCGCGCTGTTGGCGGTGTTGATGCTTCCCTTGGCGCATTCGCAAGCGCAGGTGGGAGTCGCGATCGGAGTGGAGCCGGGCTACGCGGCGGGACCGCCGGTCTGCCCGTACGGCTACTACGATTACTATCCGTATGCTTGTGCTCCTTACGGCTTTTACGGGCCGAACTGGTTCTCCGGCGGAGTGTTCATTGGCGCCGGACCGTGGTACGGCTGGGGACGGCACGGCTGGTACGGCCGTCCGGGCTACTGGGGACGCGGCTGGGGCGAGCGGGGCGGTTGGGGCGATCGCGGCCGGGGCTTTCAAGGCTATCGTGGCGGCGACCGCGGATATCGCGGCGGTGAAGTCCATGGGTACCGTGGTGGTGGTGGATACCGTGGCGGCGGTGGGTACCGTGGTGGCGGTGGATACCACGGCGGCGGTGGATACCGTGGTGGGGGTGGATTCCACGGCGGTGGTGGGTCCCACGGCGGTCGTCGG
>Ga0209698_10008790_pt1 | contig 10388 bp, 7 predicted proteins | sample LitLauG_LLR_2012_FD_187203 | JGI IMG/M metagenome (GOLD analysis project Ga0209698, IMG submission 187203) | Freshwater sediment microbial communities from Pennsylvania, USA - Little Laurel Run_MetaG_LLR_2012 (SPAdes) (version 2) | ecosystem: Environmental > Aquatic > Freshwater > Creek >... | reverse complement strand
GTCGTGGTCATCGACCAGTTCGAAGAGATCGTGACGCTCTGCCGGGACCAGGAGGAGCGGGAGCGCTTCGCCGGGGCGCTCGTCGACGCCGTCACCGACCCCGACGTCCCCGCCGTCGTGGTGCCGGTGGTCCGAGCCGATTACTACGGCGCCCTCGCCGTGCACCCCGACCTGGCCCGGCTGTTCGGGCAGAGCCAACTCCTCGTCGGGGCCATGACCGACGACGAGCTCCGCCGCGCCATCACCGCGCCGGCCCGCCGGGCCGGCCTGGCGCTCGCCGACGGGCTGGTCGACGCCGTCTGCGCCGACGCCGGGTCCGAACCGGGGGCCCTGCCGTTGGTGTCGACGGCGATGGCCGAGACGTGGACGAGGCGCGACGCGACCACCCTGACCCTGAGCGGTTACCGCGAGGCCGGCGGTGTCCACGGCGCACTGGCCCGCCTGGCCGACGACGTCTACGGCGGCCTCGACGACGCCGGCCGGGCGCTGGCCCAACGCCTGTTCCTCCGCCTCGCCGAGCCGGGGGAGGGCACCGACGACCTGCGCCGCCGGATGCCCCGCGAGGAGTTCAGCGCCGGCGGCAGCGCGGGCGACGAGGTGCTCGACGCGTTCGTCGGCCGCCGTCTGATCGTCGCCGACGGCGCGTCGGTCGAGGTCGCCCACGAAGCCCTGCTGCGGGAGTGGCCGAGGCTGCGTACGTGGCTCGAGGAGGACCGGGACGGCCGCCGCCTCCACCGACAGGTGACCGAGGCGGCGACGACCTGGGCCGCCGAAGGGCGCGACCCGGGGTTGCTGTACCGGGGGACGCGCCTCGGCGCCGCCCAGGACTGGGCCGCCTCCCACCCTGATGCCCTCAACGTCGCCGAGCGCGCCTTCCTCGACGCGTCGGTGGCCGGGCAGCAGCACGAGCTGCTGGCGGCCCGCCGCACGGCCCGCCGGTCGCGTTCGCTGGCCGGAGCCATGGCCGCATTCCTCGCCGTCGCCCTCGTGGCCGGCGGCCTGGCGCTGGTGCAAGGCTCGCGAGCCCACCACCAGGCGGCGACCGCCCACCGGGCGGCGGCGGCCGCCGACGCCGCCCGAAGCACGGCCGTGGCGGCCCAGACCGTGTCGGACGCCACGGCGCTGGCCAGCCAGGCCCGTGTGCTGCTCCCCGACCAGCTCGACCAGGCGTTGCTGCTCGCCGCCCAGGCCCGGAGGCTGGACGCGTCGACGACGACCGACGGCGCCCTCGAGGCGGTCCTCTCCCACCTGCGCGGCGGGCTCGACCACCAGGTCAACGTCGGCCAGCCCGCCGGTTTCTGCACCGACGCGTCACCCGACGGACGACTGCTGGCCGCCGCTGGCGCCGACGGGGTCGTCGTCTACAGCGCCACGTCGGGGCTGCCCGTCCGGACGCTGCCGGCGAAGCTCGGGATGTACTCGTGCGCCCAGTTCAGCGCCGACAGCACCCGGCTCGTGGCCGGCGGCACCGACGACTCGGTCTACGTCTGGGACGTGGCCAGCGGACACCAGATCGGCACGACGATCTCCGTCGTCGGACGGAGCGTGTTCTTCGCCGTCTTCGCGGGGGACGACCGGATCGTGACGGCGACCGTCGACGGTGCCCTCACGGTGTGGGACATCACCGATCCTGCCCACCCGGCCCCCATCGGTGCACCGTACGCGGCCACGTCGTCGGTGTTGACCAACACGAGTGACACGACCCTCGTGCCCCGCCCGTTCGTGGCGCCGGGCAGTGACCTCCTCGCCTTCAACCTCCTCGGCCGTACCGAGGTGTGGGACCTCACGACCCACACACCGCCCTACGCCGCCCTGCCCGGCGTGGCCGTCGGCGAGAGCCCGGACGGCTCGACGTTGGCCACCGCGGTGGGCGGCCAGGTCCTGCTGTGGGACACCGCCACCGGGCGACGCCGGGGCCGGCCACTGCCCGGCTTCGTGGCCGGGGGCGGTTTCGTGCTGTTCAGCCCCGACGGCCGGCGCGCCGCCATCCCCTCGGGCCCCAAGGTGACGGTCGTCGACCTCCCGGCCGGCACCCCGGTCGGCGACCCGATCCCCGGATCCACCATCCGCTACCTCGACGACGGGCACCTCGTGGTCGGCGACGGGCAGACCGTCCAGGTCTGGAACACCGACAACCTCGCGCCGGTGCCCTTCGCCACCGTGCTCGACGGGGCCCGTACGCCGGGGCTGGTGCATTGGCTGTCGCCCACCACGGTGTATGCGGCCGGGTTCTCGACCCCGGAAACGTCGGAGTGGGACGCCGCCACGGGCAAACCCACCGCCGACCGGATCGGCCGTCCGGTTCCGCCGACAGCCAACTTGGCCGGCGGGACCATCGTCAACCCGGCCGGGACCTACGCCGCCTTCCCGGACGGCGACACGGTCGAGATGTGGGACATCGACCACCACACCACCGCGGCGCGGCTCCCCACCGGCCAACGCCAGCCCATCCCCACCTGGGACCCCGCCGCGCCCGTCCTCGCCACGACCGGGCTGGGCGGCTCGCTGGCGCTGTGGGACGTTTCGGACGCCGCCCACCCGACGCTGCTGGGCCGTACCACTGTGCCGGGCTACACGGCGGCGACCGAGCCCTTTGCCCGCTTCAGTCCCGACGGTCACACCATGGCCCTGCTGTCGGCTGACCCCCTCGCCAACGTCTCCGGGATCCCCCTCCTGTCGGTGCCCGACGCCAAAATGCTGCGCATCCTCCCGGCCGGCCCGAACTCCCTGGCGGTCTTCGCGTCGGACTCGAAGAGCGTCGTCGTCACCACGCTGGCCAGCCTCACCACCAACGGGCAGGTGAGCATCTGGGACGTCGCCACCGGCACCCGACGACAGACGTGGTCCGTGCCCTACCCCCAGCTCCTGTTCGCGGTGTTCGTCAACCGGGACAGGTGGGTGGTGACGGACCAGTGGTCCGGCTTCCGGGACGTGCCCCCCGAGGGGATCACGTCGCAAGTCAACGTCTGGGATGTCACCACCGGCCGGCCGGTCGGCGAGCCGATCAACGTGAACGGCGACGCCGGGTCGCTCGAGGTCGACCGCCCGGGCGGCTCCGGCCTGGCGTCGAGCACCTTCGCCACCACCGGAACCGGCACAGACATGGTCTGGGACTTCAACCCCGTCGACTGGGCCGCCATGGCCTGCCGCATCGCCGGGCGCAACCTCACCCACGCCGAATGGAACGAGTACCTTCCGGCCCGGCCCTACCAATCCACCTGCCCGCAGCTGCCCCCGGGATCGTAGGGCGCCCGAGGCGGCGGCCCGCTGCGGTGCCGGCCCGGAGAACGGGCTCCCGCCCGTCCGTTCAGCATCGGGCCTTGCCCTCGAGGTAGCGACGTTCCGCTTCATTGGTGGCCAGGCCGGCCGCCGTCTCGTAGGCCTGCTGGGCGGCATGGCGGTCACCGGCCAGATCGTGGAGGTACGCCACGGTGGCGTGGTAGCGGTGGTGGTCGGCCAACACGGGGCCCAACGCGGCGAGCTCGCGCTGGGCGGCCCCGGTCCCGTCGCTGTGGGCCACGGCCACCGCCCGGTTGAGCCGGACCATGGGGTTGTCGGTGCGCTGGGCGAGCAGGTTGTACAGCGCCCGCAGCTGGGTCCAGTTGGTTGCGCCATAGGACGGTGCCTGGTCGTGGACGGCGGCGATGGCCGCCTGCAACTGGTACTCGCCCATGGCGTGGTGGGCCAGCGCGGCGCGCAGCAGGGTCAGGCCTTCGGCGATCATCGGCCGGTCCCACAACCGGCGGTCCTGCTCGTCGAGCGGAATGACTCCGCCATCGGCGGCGCTACGCGCCGGGCGGCGGGCATCGGTCAGCAGCAGCAGGGCCAGCAACCCGGTCGTCTCGGGCTGGTCGGACAGGCGCCCGTGGAGCTGGCGGGCCAGGCGGATCGCCTCGTCGGCCAGGTCCGTGCGGGTCTGTCGGGGGCCGCGGGTGGCCGCGTGGCCCTCATTGAAGATGAGATAGATGACCTGCATCACCGCGGCCAGGCGGTCGTCGATGAGGTCGGGCGGCGGGCGGCGGAACGGCTCGCCGGAACGGGAGATCGACGCCTTGGCCCGGCTGATGCGCTGGGCGATCGTCGCCTCCGGGAGGAGCAGGGCCTCGGCGATCTCCCGGGTGGTGAGACCACCCACGGCCCGCAACGTCAGCGGGATCGCCGCGCTCGGCGTGAGTGCGCCGTGGCAGCACAGGAACAGCAGCGTCAGAGAATCGTCCTCGGAGAGGACCGGCTCGCTCGGCGGGGTCGACCACGAGGCGACGAGCGCTTCGCGTCTGCGACGAGCGCTGTCGCGGTGATGGCGGTCGATCAGGCGGCGCTGGGCGACCCGGACCACCCACCCGACCGGGTGGTCCGGGGCTCCCCTCGTCGGCCAGGAGTCGACGGCGACGACGATGGCGTCTTGAACCGCGTCCTCGGCGTCGGCGAAACGTTCGCCCCGCCGCAACAACACGCCGAGCGCCGCCGGAGCAGCGTCGCGCAGGAGCCGTTCGACGTCGCAGGCCGTGGGCCGGTCGGGCATGGCGGCCTACGACGGTTCCGGCGCGCCGAGCACCTCTCGGACCTCTATGGGCTGGCCGATGGGCGCACCGCCGATGCCCGGCGCGGCCGAGATCAGCGCGGCGATTTCGACGGCCCGGTCCAACGAGGCCACCTCGACCAGCCGGTAGCCGGCGACGAGCTCTTTGGTCTCCGGGAACGGGCCGTCGGACACCACCGGTGGTCGGCGCCCGTCGGACGTGACGAAGCGCGCCTGGTCCGGACCGGACAGTCCCCGGGCGTCGACGAGCTCGCCCAGGGCGCTCAGCTCACGGTTGAGGGCGATCTGAAACTCGATGTGGGCCTGGATGTCGGCCTGGGACCACGCCAACATCGGGCCCATGCCCGACGCCACCGGCCCGTAGTTCTGCAGCAGCATGAACTGCATCGGTCACCTCCGGTTCAACGGTCGTAGGCCGCCTGCAGGGCCCCGATGTCGAGCCGGCCCATCTGCATCATCGCCTCCATGGCCTGTTGGGCGCGGGTCCGGTCGGGCGACCCGAGCAGGGTCCCGAGGATGCTCGGGATGACCTGCCACGACAGGCCGTAGCGGTCCTTGAGCCAGCCGCACCGGCCGGGCTCACCACCACCGCCGGTCAGCCGCTCCCACAACTGATCGAGCTCGGCCTGGGTCTCGACGCTGACGAACAGCGAGATCGCCTCGGTGAACCCGGCGTGGACGGGGCCGCCGTTGAGCAGCATCAGCTTCTGGCCGCACAACTCGAGGGTGGCCGTGAAGATCGGCCCGTCGTCCCCGTCGTGGCGGACATCCGGTGAGGCGGCGTCGGGGAAGATCGAGGTGTAGAAGGCGATCGGTTCGGCGAGATCGGAGTCGAACCACAGGAACGGTGTGATGGACGGCATGGCTGGCCTCCTGGCCTGTCGTTTCGTCGCCCCTGGCGGGTCGACTGCCAGTCTGTCGCAGCCGATGTCCCCGTCTCGACAGGTGCCGGCGAGAATTCCGGCGGATCGCCGTCGGGCGATCCCGGGTGGCGCCGCGTCGGAGGTACCTTCGGCGGTGATGAGCGCCGGGGACGCCGCCCTCCTCGCGTTGGCGGAGGTGATCATCGCCGACGACCGGACGGCGGTGGCCAGCCGGCTGGCCGCCTCGGCCACGTTGGGCTCGGCCCGGGTTGAGGTGGGCGCCACCAGAGCGGCGCCGCAGGCCTACTACCTCGAAGCCATCGGCCACTACCTCTACGCCGGGGACACGGCCCTCCACATCGCCGGCGCGGCCTACCGACCGGAGATCATCGGCCTGTTGCTGGCGGCGGGCGCCGATGTCTCCGCCCGGAACCGTCGTGGCGCCCAGCCGCTCCACTATGCGGCCGACGGGCTTGCCGGCTCGCCGCGGTGGAATCCGCCGGCTCAGGCGGCGACGGTGCGCGGTCTCATCCGGGCCGGGGCGGATCCGAACGCCGGTGACCGCAGCGGGGTGACCCCGCTGCACCGGGCCGTCCGGACCCGCTGCGCGGCGGCGGTCCGAGCCCTGCTCGATGGCGGAGCCGACCCCCGACAGGCGAACGGCAACGGCTCCACGCCGCTTGATCTGGCGACCTCGCCGACCGGTCGGGGCGGGAGCGGATCGCCGCCGGCCAAAGCCCAGCAGGCTGAGATCATCGGGCTGCTGGGAGGCCGGGCCGGGAGCTCCTGACGGCTTTCGTCACGGCGTCGGGCGGCGCGGCTCGAGGCCGGCGGCCCGGTACAGGGCGTCGATCACGGTCAGGTTGGCGACCGCGTCGTCGGGGCCGGTGGGGAAGGGTGCGCCGTCGAGCACGGCCGCGGTGAAGGCGTCGAGTTGATGGTCGTAGGTGTGGGAGCGGGCTGCCGGCTCCGACCACCGCCGGGCCCCGCTGCGCACCGAGATACGGCCGAAGAGATGGGGCATGAGGGGGTTGCGCAGGCGGAGCGAGCCGTCGGTCCCGGCGATGCCGACGGCCACCTCCAGGAGGTGGTGTGACCACATGGAGGTCACCAGCTCGGCGGTCAGCCCCGACCCGAAGTCGAGGCTGGCCGTCAGGGCCCGGTCGACGCCGGGGGAACGTTCCAGGGCGCGGGCGGTGACGACCGACGGCTCGCGGCCGGCGAAGGTGCGCAGGATGTGGGTCGGGTAGCAGCCGGCGTCCATGGTCGCCCCACCGGCCAGGTCGAGCTGCCAGCGGATGTCGTTGCGCCGCGCCAACGGGAAGCACACGGCGGCCCGCATCGCCGTGGGCGTGCCGATCGTCCCCTCGGCCAGCAGCTGCAGGGTGCGGGCCGCCATCGGGTGGTAGCGCCAGTGGAAGGCCTCCATGACCACCAGCCCGCTGTCGCGGGCCCGGGCGGCCACCACGGCGGCCTCCTCGGCGTTGGCCGCGAAGGGCTTTTCGCACAGTACGTGCTTGCCGGCGTCGAGGGCGGCGAGGGTCCACCGGCCGTGCAGCCCGTTGGGCAGCGGGTTGTAGACGGCGTCGACGGCCGGGTCGGCCAGCAAGGCGTCGTAGGAGTCGTAGCTCGCCGGGATCGTCCATTTCGCGGCGAAGGCCCGGGCCCGGGCCGGATCCCGGGCGGCGATGGCCCGGATGGTCACCCGGGGCTGGGTCCGGGCCGGCTTGATGACGGCGGCCGGGGCGATGCGGGCCGCCCCGAGGATGCCGAGACGCAACGGGGCGGCGTTCACGACGGGGTGACGACCGGCCTACCCGGCCGGGCGACGGGAGGAAGGCGGTGGTCGGGCTCCATGACGGCAGTCTCGCGCCGGCGCCCGGGGCGGGCCGCCGCCCGGCCGACCGTGTCTCTCTAGACTCGGCCCATGTCCTCAGTCGTCGTGTCGTCCGGTGTCACGATCGAGTACGAGGTGCGCGGCGACGGCGATCCGCTGCTGCTGGTCATGGGTCTCGGCGCCCAACTGGCGAGCTGGCCCGACGCGTTCGTCGACGGCCTGGTCGAGCGGGGCTTCCGGGTGATCCTGTTCGACAACCGCGACAGCGGCCTGTCCAGCGGGTCGACGGTGCCGGCGCCGCAGGTGTCATCGCTGGTGGCGGCCTCGGTGGCGCGCCGGTTCGCCTCGGCCCCCTACCTGTTGGCCGACATGGCCCGCGACGCCATCGACCTGCTCGACGCCCTGGGCGTCGAGCGGACACATGTCGTGGGCGCATCGATGGGCGGGATGATCGCCCAGGAGATGGCCATCGGCCACGGCCCCCGGCTGCGCAGCCTCACCTCGATCATGTCGACCACGGGAAACCGTCGGGTCGGTCAGCCCACCCCGGCCGTGCTGGCCAAGATGGCCAGACTGGCCCGGGGATCGGCGGCGACGGCTGTCGAACGCCAGATCGAGATTTCCCGGCTGACGTCGGGTAGCTCCTTCGACGAGGCCGAGGTGCGACGCCTGTCCGAGCGGGTCGTCCGCCGGGCCTACTCGCCGGAAGGGACTCTCCGTCAGACGGCGGCCATCATGGCCAGCCCCGACCGGACGGCCGGGCTGCGCCGGGTCCGGCTCCCGACGCTGGTGGTCCACGGCCTGGAGGACACCCTCGTCCGCCCGTCGGGCGGCCTGGCCACCACCCGCGCCGTCCCGGGAGCCCGAATGGTGGCCTTCCCCGACATGGGCCACAACCTGCCGGCCTCCCGGATCGGCGAGATGCACGACGCCATCGTGGCCAACGCCGGGCGGGCCGGGTTGGTCAGCGACGCCGGCTGGCCACCACCCGCAGGACGTTGATATAGACGAACACCAGCGACATCATCAGGGTGAGGGCGCCGTACCACTCGGCCTGGGCGGGTAGGCCGCGCTGCTCGCCGAGCTGCACGGCGTTGAAGTCGATGAACAGGTACAGCACGCCGATGGCCACGCCGATGACCCCGACGACGAGCAACCCGCTCTGGCTCGACAGGCCCGGGAAGAGTCCGAAGGCCCCGGCGATGAGCACAGCCAGGAAGCCGAACCCGGCCATGATCGTCATCGACACGAAGCGGGGCGTGACCTTCACCAGACCGCTGCGGAAGACCACCAGGGCGGCCAGGAACACCGCCCCGGTGAAGATGATGGCGAGGGGGGCCACGCCGTGGGAGCCGGAGCTGTACAGCGACGTCAGGGCGCCCAGACAGAGGCCCTCGGCCAGGGCGTAGAGGGGAGCGACGACCGGTGCGGTGGTGGGCCGGAAGATGCCGATCAGGCTGAGCACGAACCCGGCGGCCAGGCCGAGCAGCAGCAGGCCGGTCGAGGCGGTGGCGTAGCCGACCGCTCCGGTGACCAGGGCCAGCAGAACGAGCATGCCCAGTTTGTCGTAGACGCCGGCGGCCGTGTAGGTGTCGACGCCCTCGCCGGGGGCGTAGGCCGCGCCCATCCGGTCGTAGGCGCGCTCCATGCGTGCCGAGCGGTCTCTGGTTGCCATAGCCATGGTGGTGCGCCTCTCCGGTTCGGGTCACACCATCATCGCGCCGGTTCCGCCGGTTGTCGGGCCGACAGCGGCCGGCCGGAGACGGTCCCGTCCCGGTGGGCCGCCGGCCCGTCGATCGGCCGGCCGGGTCAGGGCCGGGCGCCCGGATCGGCGCCGGCGGGCTCGGGTGGACCGGCCAGGGCCCGGCGCCGGGCGAAAAGGTCCTCGGCGGCGGCCTGGGCCCGGGCCGCCACCCGGGTCACATCGACCGAGATAACGGTCCCGTCGGCCACCAGCCGGCGGCCCCGGACCCACACGTTGGCCACGTCGTGGGCGCTGGCCGTGAACACCAGGTGCGCCGGCACGTTGAAGTCGGAGCCGTGGAGCACCGGCACGAAATGGACGCCACGCAGGTCGACGGTCACGATGTCGGCCTCCTTGCCCACCTCGAGCGACCCGGACACGTCGGCCAGGCCGAGGGCCCGGGCCCCCGAGAGGGTGGCCATGTCGAGGATCTCCCAGGGGTCGCCCGTCGTCGGGTCGAGGGTCGATACCTTCTGGAGCAAGGAAGCGAACTTCATCTCCTCGAGCATGTCGAGGTTGTTGTTCTCCTTCTCGCCGTCCGTCCCCAGCGCGCACACCACGCCCCGCTCCCGGTAGTAGCCGATCCGGGCCGCGCCGGAGGACAGCTTCATGTTGGAACAGGGGCAGTGGGTCATGGCCGTGCCGGTCCGGGCCAGGATCCCCACCTCCTCATCATCGAGCCACACGGCGTGGGCGATGACCGTGCGCGGCCCGAGGATGCCCCGGGCCTCGAACTCGGCGATGGGCCGGCGCCCGGTCAGGCGTTGGCACTCCTCCACCTCCCAGGTCGTCTCCGACGAGTGGGTGTGGATGCCGGTGTCGAACTCCTCGGCCAGGGCCGCCGCGGCGCGGAACATCTTCTCCGAGCAGTAGAGCAGGTGCTCGAGGCCGACCCAGGTGCGGATCCGGCCGTCGGCGGCTAGGCGGTGGGTCTCGAGCAGCCGACGGTTGGAGGCCAACGACTCGAAATAGTCGAAGCGGTCGGCCGTGTAGGGGGCGAGGGTCGCCCGGATCCCGACCTCTTCGGCAGCCCGGGCCGAGCCCTCCATGAAGCGCCACATGTCGAGTACCGAGGTGGTCCCGCCCCGCAGGCCTTCGGTGTAGGCCAGGTAGGAGGCCGCTTCGGCGATGGGTGGGGTCAGGGCCCGGTGGGCCGGGTCGACGTGGTTGGCCAACCATTCCCAGAGGGCCAACGACTCGGCCGTGCCGCGCAGCAGGCCGCTGTGGAGATGACAGTTGTGGAAGCCGGGCAGCACGGCATGGCCGGCCGCGTCGAGGATCGTCACGGCGGTCGCCGCCGGGTGGGCGGCGACCTCCTCGACGGCGCCGACGGCCACGATCTGACCGTCGACCACGAGCACCGACCCGGGATCGTGGGCGGCGCGGGTGCCCTCCATGGGTAGC
>Ga0209698_10008788_pt1 | contig 10388 bp, 6 predicted proteins | sample LitLauG_LLR_2012_FD_187203 | JGI IMG/M metagenome (GOLD analysis project Ga0209698, IMG submission 187203) | Freshwater sediment microbial communities from Pennsylvania, USA - Little Laurel Run_MetaG_LLR_2012 (SPAdes) (version 2) | ecosystem: Environmental > Aquatic > Freshwater > Creek >... | reverse complement strand
TTTCAATGTGATCGACGGCCAGCCGGGCTGTGCTACCCGAGGAAAAAAGCTCGCCTTGTGCGGAATACGCGTCTCGCGCCAACCTGCCCTCGACTACATCGCCAGGCTTAAGAGACGAGAAACGGAGCTGCTTATCCATCTGTACTTTGAGATATACCGGAGGCACGGCTGGACTTCCATCTTGCGTCCAACCGGATGTCGCAGCTGCAAGCAGAAAGGTAGTTATGAATGGGAAAAAACGGTGGCAACGAGAGCTCATGCTCGATTCTAACCCGTTGCAGCTCTGAGTTTCGAGAAAGATGTTGCGGAAAGGGTGCGCCACGTGCGGAGAGATTCGAGAGGCGTATTGCGGGCGTGAGCGAAGCCGAAGCCCGCAGCCGAAATCCTGCGCTTGCGAAGATCGGGAACTGATGGTGCGCCCGGAGAGATTCGAACTCCCGGCCTGTTGCTCCGGAGGCAACCGCTCTATCCAGCTGAGCTACGGGCGCACAGAGGCTCTAGTTTACATGCCGGGTGGCTCGGAAGGCCACTATGCTTCTTCTTCCACCAACGCTTTCTGATGTTTCTTGCGCTGATTAGCTTGTAGAACCTTCTTGCGGAGCCGCAGCGACTTCGGCGTGACTTCAACAAACTCGTCGTCGGCGATGAATTCAATCGCCTGTTCCAGATTCAGCGCGCGGAACGGAACCAGACGAATGGCCTCGTCGGCGGTAGAAGCCCGCATGTTGGTGAGCTTTTTCTCGCGGACGGCGTTGACGTCGAGATCATTGTCCTTGGCGTTTTCACCGACGATCATTCCTTCGTACAACTCCGTCCCCGGTCCGACAAACAATTCTCCGCGCTCTTGCAGGCCCCACAGCGCGTATGCGGTGGCGACGCCACCGCGGTCCGCCATCAGCGCGCCGGTCAAGCGGTGCGGAATCTCGCCCTGCCACTCGGTGTAGCCGTCGAATAGCGAGTTCATGACTATGGTTCCGCGCGTATCGGTCAGCAACTGGCTGCGCAGGCCGATCAGTCCGCGACTGGGCACTCGGAACTCGATGCGCACGCGGCCGTAGCCGTGATTGTGCATGTTGAGCACTTCACTCTTGCGCGCACCCAGTTGTTCCATTACTACGCCGACAAATTCTTCGGGTACATCCACGGTCAGGCGCTCCACCGGTTCCATCAGCTTGCCGTCAATGCGCTTGGTGACAATCTCCGGCTTGCCCACCATCAATTCGTAGCCTTCGCGGCGCATCATTTCGAGCAGGATGGAGAGCTGCAGCTCGCCGCGACCCAAGACTTTAAAGGAGTCGGTGGTGCCGGTTTCCTCCACGCGCAGCGAGACGTTGGTGAGCAATTCCTTGGCGAGGCGGTCTCGCAGGTTACGTGAGGTGACGTAGCTGCCCTCGCGCCCAGCGAACGGGGAGGTATTCACTGTGAACAGCATCGCGATGGTGGGCTCATCAATCGCGATATGGGGCAACGGCTGAGGATTCTCGGCGTCAGCGATGGTTTCACCAATGGTGATGCCCTCGACACCCGCCACTGCGATGATGTCACCGAGTTCGGTTGCGGTGATGTCGGTGCGCTTCAGGCCCGAGAAGGAAAACAATTTTGTGATTTTCGTTTTGTGGAACGAACCGTCAAGTTTCGCAATGGCGACTTCCTCGCCGGTGCGCATGGTGCCGTTGAAAACGCGCGCAATGGCCATGCGTCCCAGGTAGTCGCTGTAGTCAAGATTTGCGACCATGATCTGCAGCGGGCCCGCGGGATCGCCCTTGGGTAGAGGAATCGTGCTCAGGATCGAGTCGAATAGTGGTCGCAGATCCTCGCCGCCAACCTTGATGTCCGTCGTAGCCGTGCCGATTTTCGCGTTGGTGTAAAGCACGGGAAAATCAAGCTGATCTTCCTTGGCGTCAAGATCGATGAACAGGTCGTAGACTTCGTTCAACACTTCCTGTGGACGAGCGTCGGAACGATCGATCTTATTGATGACCACGATCGGTGGGAGTTTGGCCTCGAGAGCCTTGCCCAGAACGTAGCGAGTCTGTGGAAGAGGACCTTCGCTGGCGTCAACCAGCAGCATGACGCCATCGACCATCTTGAGTGCTCGCTCTACTTCCCCACCAAAATCGCTGTGGCCGGGCGTGTCGACGATATTGATCTTCACGTCGTGATAGAAGATGGCGGTGTTCTTGGCGAGGATGGTGATGCCGCGTTCGCGCTCAAGCTCGTTCGAATCCATCACGCGCTCGACGTGGTGCTCGTTGGCGCGAAAGGTGCCGCTTTGCGTCAGCATGGCGTCGACCAGCGTGGTCTTGCCATGGTCCACGTGGGCGATGATGGCGATGTTGCGGATGCCTTTACTCAAAGTGTGTGTTGTCCTTAAATCGCGAATCGAGGATGGTGAATCGAGGATCGCGAACGGAAATCGCGGTGACCGCTGGTCGTCAGCCCGCGTTGCTCGTACTGTCTATGATTTTACTATGACAGCAGGATTGTCGGTAACCCAAAGACGGTACCGAAAACAGGAAATCGGCGAGCTACTCTACATTTTGTCGATAGACATGAGTTTTATTTGGACTGAAATGTTAAGTTGCTCACTGCCGCGCGTGACGTCCATTTGATAATTCTCGCCTTCGCGCGAGAGTTGCTCCCGTAACTCACCCAACGTGAACTTTGCAGCGGGCTTCCCGCTCATCGCTGAAATAACATCGCCCTTCTTGAATCCATCTTTTTCTGCGGGCGAGCCCGGACGAACGGCGGTCACGGTATAGGTGTGCAGATCAGCTGCAGAGGCAATGATCGTTAGACCATACGTCTTTCGCTCGGGAAACGGCCGTTGGGTTTCCGGCGTCGGCTCGAAAATAATACGGTTGCGGGCGTAATCGAGAAACACGTGGTAGCGGCGGAAAATGCTCTCGCCGATCGTTCCCGAGAAATTTGGGCTTGCGTAAGCGCCCTTGACGTTGACCGACAAATTCAACGGTATCGACTCGGCTGTCAGTTGTCCCAACACAAGCCGATCAATGTGGCCTCGCACGTTGTTCTGTGAGAAGAATTGGTTCTCCAGGCCGGCCGGGCGGTTCACACTGGCGTTCGTTTGCGCCAATTTCAGCAGATCGTTGGCTTTAACAAAGGGAGACGTCAGCGTCATAGTCTCTGCCGCGCCGAAGTCGAGAACGAAATACGCCGGAATATCTTTCTTGGCAGCTACAGAAATCATGCCATCAGTGAAAGGAATACCACCGTCGAAGGTGACCGGCACTGCGTAGCCATTGCCCGCATAGCTCCACGTCTTCGGGTCATGCAGGGTGAGCAGTTTCTTCTGATAATCAATCTCAACTACGAACCGGCTGATGAAGTCATAACCTAGCAGGCCGCCCAAAGGCATACCCAGCGCACGTTCCAGGCCGGTTTGGTCCAGAACTGCGACATGCTGATTGCGCAGCTCCATCCCAGGTAGCGTGAAGGTTGCCCCCGCTGCATAATCGTATTCTGCAGTGCCTCCTCCGCCCGTCGCAGCCGTCTTGCCGTAGGTCTTGAGGCCGAAATCCGCAAGCCGCGTTGTATTGATCACGTTCTCGTCTGCGCCGGTGTCGAGCAGGAACCAGATAGGTTCACGCCCGTTCAGTTGAATCCTAAAGATGATGTGGCTGCTTTCGAAATTGAATGGTATCGGCGGCGCATCCGGCTGGAGGACGGCGTCGGGCGGTCCAGCTTTCGGCGCTGCGAAAGTGCCGGGCGCCGTGTGCCTCTCGAAGAGTAGCGAGGTTTGCTTCCATTGGTAGTCGGGTTTGTCAGTCTCACTTACTGTCACCCGGTGAGGCGTTCTGATTTCGCCGGTTGCCAGCCAGTCGTCGTATGTTGTCGTGATTTCCGAGTCATCTCCGGGGCGGACAGACTTTGCTGGGAGCCAGGTCGCGCCGTCCACATACCACGTCATCGGCGCCCCGCCTTCAGGCGTCGTACGGAGCAAATACAACTTCTTGTCGTCACTTTGCGAAACCGAGATGTCTGGCATTAGTGCGGGAGGCCCAACGGTAATCGCGCTCCTCTCAAATATCTCCGTGCGCAAGCGGCCGAGTTCCTTTCCCTGTACGTCGCGCAGAAAGCCGTTCCAGTCACGTCGTTTGGCAAACTGGGAGGTTACGACTAGCTCACCGTTGTCGTAATCACGCTTCGTCGTGCGGCGATAGAGGCCGGAGGTCGTGATCCATTCCTGAACTCTTCCGGCGATACCGTCCTGGTCCGATTCGCTTGTGAGCTCTGCAAATTGCGAAGTCCTGGTTGTTTTGGCATGCACGGCTTTGCGCCATCTCGTCACAATCTCTTGCGAACTCATGTTGAGAGGCTGCTGAGCCTGACCTGCAACTAACGCCGTGAGGATCATGACCAAAGCGACCAACCTTAGATGGAGACTGCGTATATGCATGCGCTGAATTCCTCGGCTCGGGAACTACTGCAATCACGATTGTGGATACCGCTGATCATAAAGCAACTTTGAAGGAAATCTCACCAAACACAGTTGAGAATGCAGTCTGCTTTGCTGCTTACGTGCGAACAGGATCACGTAAACTCTTAGCTGGTTCACCCCTCATGCGCTATGACTCTAGGGCACGCTTCTCTCGCGGCTTCATACTTCTATTTTTTAGCGCAGTAGGTCTTTTGACTGGGCAAGTCCCTACAAGCGAGACCGCTCAGATTCCTGGAACTCCGCAGCCCTCGCCGCCCAAGCCGAAGAACTTCTTTGCCCGCTGGGCGGACTTTTACCGTCCGGACTGGTCGCCGCGGGCATCGACTTCGACTTCTCCCGCGCCGCCGCGTCGCGGCCTGCCGTCGCCGCTCGACTCGCCCCCGTTTCCCAACGCCGACTGGTCTTACGGGGGCTCGCCCACCATTGGCGAACCGGACACCAACAGCTATCCGCTGATGACCGCTATCAACGGCGCTCGCAGCCGGACCAAGATTTATGGATGGATTGCGCCGACGTTGAACTTCGGTACATCGTCAAAAAGCAACGCGCCGGTTGCCAACGACGTCTACTCGAATCGTTTTGAGTTGAATCAGTTTGTCTTATACGCCGAGCGCTTGCCTGATTCCGTGCAGCGCGATCACGTGGACTGGGGTTATCACGTCACTGTTCTCTACGGCACCGACTATCGCTACACCACTGGAAAAGGCTACGGGAGCGGCCAGTTGCTGAACGATCATCGCCAGTACGGTTTCGATCCCACGCTCGAATACGTGGACGTTTACATCCCGCAGGTCGCGCAAGGAATGAATCTGCGGCTGGGCCGCTTCATCTCTGTGCCCGGCATCGAGGCTCAACTGGCGCCAAACAACTACATCTTCAGTCACTCGTTGCTCTATTCGATTGATCCGTTTACCGACACCGGACTGATGGCGACAGTGAAGCTCAACGATCAGTGGCTGGTGCAATTCGGTATCACCGGCGGTCAGGATGTCGCGCTTTGGGTCGCGGATGCGAAACCCTCAGGCACCGCCTGCGTGAGTTATACGACCAAGTCGGTGAATGACAATCTGTACGTCTGCGCCAACGGCATCAACGATGGCAAGTACGCCTATAACAACCTGCAGCAGTACGACGCCACCTGGTATCACAAGTTCTCGAAGACAGTGCATATAGCGACAGAGACCTGGTACATGTATCAGCGCGACGTGCCCGCAATCGGCGGCACTATTCAGCCTGAACTCGGCGCCAACGGCGCATTCTGCTCGCCAGGCGAGCAGAAGTGTACCGCTCCCGAGTATGCAGTGGTGAACTTCCTGCAAAAGGAATTCTCACCGCACGACTTCTTGGCTTTTCGGAGCGACTTTCTCAACGATAAGAAAGGCCAGCGCACTGGCTATGCCACCCGCTACTCGGAGAACACGCTCACCTGGGTCCACTGGCTCGGCTCAACCGTACAATTGCGGCCGGAAGTGCGCTTCGACCGCGCCTGGGACCGGAAGGCTTACGACAACGGAAGAAAGCAAAGCCAGTTCACCGTGGCCAGCGATTTGATCTTTCATTTCTAATACCGAATTTTTCTCAAGAGGACAGCCCCTTGCGCTCTTTCCCAACCTTGCTATAATCTCGCAAAGTTTCGAGCTACCCGCTATCCCATCCGTCCGATAGCGACTATCGGAGGACACAATGAATCGCGAACCAACTCTGGCAGCTGTCATTTTTCTTGCTGCGTCAGTTCTTGCTACGTCTTCGCTATCGGCTCAAGACAAAGCCGCCGCTGGCGAGTCCGCCATCGGCGCGAAATGGGCGGCGGCATGGAACTCGCACAATGCGGACACAATGGTTGCGGCCTTCACCGACGAGGTCTATTACGAAGACGTCGCTTTCGGCGAAGTGAGCCACGGTACCGCCGAACTGCGCAAGTTCGCAACGGATGAATGGGCCGGCGTCTCCGATCTCCAGCTGAAAGTCGTGCGGGCTTCGGTCCACGGCGGCCACGGCACCATCGAATGGACTTTCAGCGGTACCGACAAAGGTGTGTTTAACACCGGGAAGAAGTTCACAGTGCGAGGCGTGAGTGTGGTGGATGTGCGCGGCGGCAAGATCTCGCGTTGCCTGGATTATTACGACGCTGCGACGATCATGAAGCAGGTCGGGGCGCTGCCAGCGGCTCCGGCGGAAGCGAAGTAGGGCGTAATCTTTGTGCATCGTCATCGTGCGGAGAATCTTCGCACTCAGGCACTGCCAGAATTGCATGGATCTTCGCTGCGCTCAGAATGACAGTCGATTGGAACTCTTGAAAGGATTCATATGACGCAAACGCCGCCCGCAGCCGACCGCGACTCCGCCCAACTCGAAAAGCTCGGCTACGATTCGAAGTTTGATCGATCGATGAGCATGTGGGAGAACTTCGCCCTTGGCTTCACATATTTGTCGCCCGTGGTCGGCGTCTATACGGTTTTTGCGTTTGCCATCACAACCGGTGGTCCGCCGATGTTCTGGAATTATTTGTTCGTCGGACTCGGGCAGTTGCTGGTCGCCTTGGTTTTCGGCGAGATCGTCTCGCAATTTCCGATTGCCGGCGGCCTTTACCCCTGGGCGCGGCGCTTGGTGGGGAAACGCTGGGCCTGGATGGCTGGCTGGGTTTACCTCTGGGCCTTGTTTACCACGATTGCGGCAGTCGCGGTAGGTGGCGCGCCTTACCTGGCGCAGCTCTTTGGCTTCAGTATCGGGCAGGGAGGAATAGTCGCGATCGCGGTAGTCATGATTGTCCTAACGACTGCGCTCAATGTCAGTGGTACCAAATTGCTGGCGCGCGTGGCCATGTTCGGGTTCATCTGCGAGTTGCTGGGTGCAATCGTGGTGGGAGCCTATCTCATCCTGTTCGCTCGTCACCAGAGTTTTTCCGTTCTGTTTCACAGCTATCAGATTGGCAACAACACCAGCTACTGGCCCGCTTTCTTGGCCTCAAGCGTGGCTGCCATGTTCTGCTACTACGGGTTTGAGGCTTGCGGCGATGTCGCCGAGGAAACTCCCAACGCCAGCAGCGCCATACCCAAGGCCATGCGCATGACGATTTACATTGGTGGTTTCGCGGCCATGCTGGTGTGCTTGGCGCTGGTGCTGGGTATCCCTGATCTGAACGCGGCGGTTTCTGGCCAGGATCCAGATCCAGTGACCACTACTCTTCGCGCCGCTGTTGGGCCGATCGGTCTGCGGGCGGTGATTGCCGTTGTCATGGTTTCGTTCTTCTCTTGCCTCATCAGCCTGGAAGCCGCGACCAGTCGCTTGCTCTATAGCTATGGGCGTGACCACATGATTTTCTGCGGTACGATCCTCAGCACGCTGTCCAAACGCACGCGGGTTCCGTTCAATGCGCTGCTCGTTGCAGGCGCAGTGCCTGCGTTGATTGCCATTGTCGGCCTTTTCCTTGAAAAGATGATCCAGACGATCATCGCCTTCGGCGCCGCGGGCATCTATGTCGCTTTTCAGATGATTGTGTTTGGCGCGCTCGTGGCCCGGGCCAAGGGGTGGAGGCCGAGCGGTGCCTTCCGTTTGGGAGCATGGGCGTGGCCGGTCAATCTGGCCGCACTTACCTATGGTGTTCTGGCGATCATCAACATGGTATGGCCGCGTACTCCGTCGGATCCTTGGTATCGCAACTATGGAATGATCGTCGGTACCGCGGCGGTGTTTACCGTGGGCTTTTTGTATGCAAGTATTTTCCGGCCCTATGATCGTGTAGATGCGCCAGAGGGTGACGCACATCTGGCTCATCTGGACGCGCCTACACGCTGAGAGCGCAACCGGTCCGGGAGTTGCAACTTAGAACGTGGGCGGCGTATTCACCCACAGGACCCAGGTTTCTGCCTTGCCAGGGTTTTTCCACTGATGTGGCGTGGTGCTCTCGAAATAAAAGCTGTCGCCCGCAGCCAGCTGAAAGGCCTTGTCGGCGAGAGTGATCGCCAGTCGTCCCCGTAACACGTAAAGAAAATCTTCTCCTTCGTGCTGGTACGCTTCGCCGCTCCCCGCGCCGGGCGCCAGACGGAACAAATGCGGCTCCATTGCTTTACCACCCCAGGCAAGCAACTCCATGCGCACTCCGGTGGCTGCCTCCAGCACCTTTCTGCCCTTTGGCCTTACCAGCGGACGGCTGCTGTCGGTGGCGTCAAAAAAATCGAGGATGTTGGTGCCATAGAAGTTGGCCAAGCGGCCCAGCGTTCCCACTGACGCGCTCATTTGTGAGCGTTCCAGCGCACTTAAAAATCCCACCGAAACACCCACTGCCCTTGCCACTGCCGAGAGAGACAATCCACGTTTGCTCCGCAATTGCCGCAAGTGGGCCCCGACGGCACCCGCCGCCCCATCGCCCGCCGGCTTCAGTTTGCCTTCGCGCTTCAGCAACTGAACGATGGCGACCGCATTCAGCCCTTTCACCTTTCTCAGAAATCTCGCCCGCTTCAGCAGTCTTACATCTTTGCTGGTATACAGCCGATACTTGCTTTCGGTACGTTCCGGACGAGCCAAACCAAGGTTTTCCCATGAGCGGATGACTGACGGTGACACGCCCACCTGTTTGGCAACATCGCCGATCTTCAGATAGCGTTCGGAATGGCTCAAGGTCATAAGGGTCGCGCTGTCGGCTTAACAAAAAAATGCGGATAGGAGAGACGCGTTTTTTCTCCTTGACAGTGCCCGCGCCCCTTCACTAACCTTGCGGGATTATAGCAAGGTTCCTTCGCGATACAAGCCCTTGCTTCGTAGGCATAAATTTAGAAAAACATCCCCCAATCGCTGGAGGTTCCATGCCGTCTCTGCAGAAGCTGGTGTGTCGGGCTGCGGTCCTCTGTCTGCTCTCCTCCACTCTATCAACAGCCCAGGGCACGGGCGGCCGCATCGTTGGTACGGTCAGCGACCCCACCAACGCCGTTCTCTCAGGCGTAAAAGTGACACTGATCAACGATGCCACCAACGTCTCCCGCACCGCTACCAGCAACGACAGCGGCGAGTACGTCTTTGTCGAAGTCGCTCCCGCCGTCTATCACACCGAGTTTGAGCTCACTGGATTCAAGAAAAATATCCGACGCGACATCACTGTCGAGCTCAACCAGGTTGTGACTCTCAATATGGTGCTGCAGATTGGCCAGGCGCAGGAAATTGTGGATGTGACCTCGGAAGCGCCTCTGGTGGATACCACCAGCACCCAGCTCGGCGCCATCGTCAACAACCGAAGCGTCAATGAGCTCCCTCTCAATCAGCGCGACGCGTATCAGTTTCTGCAGCTCCAGCCCGGCGTTCAGTCGCAGCTCGGCTCCAGCGGTGGTACGTTCTATGGCAGCGACAGTGCCGGATCGGTTTCGGTCAACGGTGGCCGCGACCGCGCGAACAACTTTAGTGTCAACGGCGGAGACGCCAACGATCAGTTCGTTAACTTGCCGACCGTCCAGCCTTCCCCCGACGCCATTGAAGAGTTCCGCGTCATCAGCAATACCTTCGACGCCGAGTATGGGCGCAACTCAGGCGCGGTCGTCAACGTAGTGACCAAATCCGGAACCAATCAGTGGCACGGCAACGTCTATGAGTTCTTTCGCAACAAAGTGCTGAACGCACAGGGATACTTCAACTCAGTCAAGCCGCAGTTCAATCAGAACCAATTCGGCGGAACGTTTGGCGGCCCGCTTCGCAAGGACAAAACATTCTTCTTTACGTCGTATGAAGGCCGCCGGGTGCGGCAGGGCATCTCTGGTGAAAAGGTTAATTTGCCCACAATTGCCGAAAGGGGTGGAGATTTTTCTGCAAACGGCCTTTTTGGAGGAAGTATTTCCGCCGGCACGATCACCAGCCCGGTGACTCCGTTCATACCGCAAGTGTTGGATGGGCGCCCCGGTTGTGACACGGCTCTTGGGTATACTGTTGCGGGCCTTCCGAT
>Ga0209698_10008787_pt1 | contig 10388 bp, 7 predicted proteins | sample LitLauG_LLR_2012_FD_187203 | JGI IMG/M metagenome (GOLD analysis project Ga0209698, IMG submission 187203) | Freshwater sediment microbial communities from Pennsylvania, USA - Little Laurel Run_MetaG_LLR_2012 (SPAdes) (version 2) | ecosystem: Environmental > Aquatic > Freshwater > Creek >... | reverse complement strand
TGGGTTGGGCGGGTTGTGGGCATCGACCTGAGCGCGGCTGCAGAAGTGGCTGCGAAGAATCTTGCTGACCGCGACTTTGTCGCCTTCCAGGCCGACGTGTTTTCGCTGCCGTTTGCCCCGGAAAGTTTTGACATCATCTACAGTGTGGGAGTGCTGCACCATACACCGGATTGCGAGGCGGCCGTAAAGTCGCTCGCAAAATATCTGAAACCGGGCGGTATCCTTGCCGTGTGGTTGTACAGCGGATACAACAAGTGGTACCGCTTCAGTGATTTCTGGCGCCGGTACACGAGCCGGATGAAACCCGAAAGGCTGCATAGCATCCTGAAAGTCGCGGTGCCGGTTCTCTACAACACGCAACAGGTCCTGAGGAAAGTGCCACTGGTGGGCAAGCCAGCCGCGGGGCTGGTGCATCATGTGTTTCCCGTGAACCGACAGAACACCCCGGAACAGAGGATGCTGGATACCTTTGACTGGTACTCGCCGAAGTATCAGTCCAAGCATACGTATGAGCAAGTGTTCCGCTGGTACGAAGCGATGGGGATGGAAGACATGCGGATCGGGGATTTCTCGATTGCAGTCCGGGGACGAAAGCCGCTGCGATAATCGGCTTTGTGGGAGCAGAACGCTGGGGATCAGAATCAGGACTTGAGAACGGGGTCTCGAGAACCACGTCTTGCCATGAGCTTTGCCAACAAACTCGCGTACGCCAGGAAAGTCCTGCCCGCGGCAACGTGGCGAGGGCTTCGCTCTCCGGTGTCCGGCCCGGTGCATCTCATCTTTGCGATGGCCGATCACTTTGAACCGGCGATCGATGCGGTGGACGGTACGAAGCGTGTCTCGCGCTCGGAGCAGGAGCGCCGCGTGGAATGGTGGTGCCGCGAATATCCCAACCTGGTCGATCGCTGGCGGGACGAAGAGGGCCACCCTTTTGTACACACCTATTTCTATCCCGCCGAACAATACGACGAAGGACTACTGGCAGCTCTGGCCGAGCATTGTCACGAGGGGTGGGGCGAGATCGAAGTTCACCTTCACCACGGAATTTTCGAGCCTGACACACCTGAAAACACTCGTCGCCAGTTGGTTGAGTTTCGCGACCAGATGGCTTTTCGCCATCGCTGTCTGGCGGTTGAAGAGGGATCGGCTGAGGTACGCTACGCCTTTGTGCATGGAAACTGGGCGCTGGCCAACTCCGCAGGCGGGCGGGTGTGCGGCGTCGATTCGGAAATGCAGATTCTTGCTGAGACCGGATGCTACGCGGATATGACCATGCCGGCGTCCGTACTGCATCCGGCCCAGATCGCAAAAATCAATTCGTTATACGAATGTGCACTACCGCTCGATCAGCGGGCCCCTCACCGCAAGGGCCACGCTCTGACGGCGGGACGCGCTCCAGAAACATATCCGATCATCATTCAGGGACCGCTGGTCATTGATGTCGCCAGTGCGGTGCGCGGTAACAAACGCGCCATTGAAAGCGGCGAGCTGAGTGAAACGAAACCGCTCACCCTTCATCGCCTCACTCTCTGGAAGCAGGCACAGATCCGCGTGGCAGGCCGTCCTGATTGGCTTTTCATCAAGCTGCATTGTCATGCCATGAATCCCAATCAGAAAGACGTTGTTGCCGGCGATTCATTCCGCAAGTTCCTGGACGATCTGGTCACCGGCGCACCGGAGCGGAAGGAAATCCTCCACTTTGTTACTGCGCGCGAGATGACGAACATTCTGCTCGCCGCCTGCGATGGGCGCGATGGCAACCCTGGCGACTATCGGGACTATCGCTTCAAGCGATTGGCGGCGGTTGCCTCGTCGCCGGAAAATTCTCGTCCCGTCCCAGTGAGCCAGAAAGGATAGGGAACCTAATCATGTGTGGAATTGCCGGAGTCGTCAGCGACACTCGCGAAAGCAATATCAGCGAGGCGCTCGTGCGCCACATGTGCAACCAGATCGTGCACCGTGGGCCGGACGATGAAGGCATCTACGTGGCCGACGGCGCGGGTCTCGGCATGCGCCGCCTGTCCATCATCGATCTCTCGGGCGGACACCAACCCGTCTTTAATGAAGACCGAAGTTGCTGGATCGTCTACAACGGCGAAGTCTACAACTTTCCCGAACTTCGCCCGGAACTCGAAAGCCGCGGCCATCGCTTCTATACCAAGACCGATACGGAAGTCATCATTCATCTCTACGAAGAGATGGGCGCGGACTGTGTCAAGAAACTGCGAGGCATGTTTGGACTCGCCATCTACGACAAGACGAAGCGCAAACTGATCCTGGCGCGCGACCGCCTCGGCAAGAAGCCCCTGCACTATGCCCTGCATAAAGGCAACCTGTACTTCGCGTCAGAGATTAAGAGCATTTTGGCGGTTGCTCCAGAATTGGCCGAAGTGAATGCGCAGGCGCTCTTTGAATATCTCTACTACGGCTACGTGCCTGAGCCGCTTACCGCATTTACCGGTATTCACAAACTTCCCTCCGGACACCTGCTTGAATTCGAGAATGGCGGCATTCGCATCCGCCAGTACTGGGACCTTCCCGCCTACGAGACACATTCTCCGAAGAATGAGGAGGAATGTCTGGAAGAGTTGGAGAGCCGTCTGTTTGAAGCGACGAAGATCCGTTTGATCTCCGATGTTCCCCTGGGCGCATTCCTGAGTGGCGGCACCGACTCTTCCACGGTGGTCGCCTTGATGGCACGCGCGAGTGCGGGCCCGGTAAAGACATTTTCAATCGGTTTCAAGAAAGATGATTTCGACGAAGCCAGCTATGCCAGGATCGTAGCCCAAAAGTTCGGCACCGATCATCACGAGATGATCCTCGAGCCCGATGTGGTGCAGACCGTCGAGCACCTTACCAGTTCGCTCGAAGAGCCGTTCGGCGATTCTTCCATGCTGCCCACCTACTACGTGGCGCAGATGGCGCGCCAGCACGTGACGGTGGCCCTCTCGGGAGATGGTGGCGATGAGGTTTTTGCCGGGTACGATCGTTACCGCATTCACGCTAGCCACGGGGTGTTCGAGCACATTCCCGGATGGGCTCGCAAATTCTATCGCGACAAGATATTCCCCCGCGTTCCTTACGGGATGAAGGGTCGTCGATTGAGCTATAACGTTTCGCTTCCCTGGCAGGAGCGATACGTCGACCGCCTTTCTTTTCTTCCCGATTTCGAACGCGATCGGCCGCTGCTTTCGGAAGAGTTCCGCTCTGTTCTTCGCCGAAGCGAGGATCCCGGTAACGTACTTCGCCGGCGCTTTGACTCGGCGCCCACGAGGGATCCCGTGAGCCAACTACTTTACGTCGACACGAAAACCTATTTGGTCGATGACATTCTGACCAAGGTTGATCGCATGAGCATGTTGAACTCGCTCGAGGTCCGCGTTCCCATCCTCGATCACGTTTTGGTGGAATGGGCCACGAGTCTTGGTCATGAGTGGAAGCTTCGCGGCACCCAGCAAAAATACATTCTGCGCAAACTGGCCGAACGAGTCGGCGTTCCGCGAGAAGTGCTTTATCGGCAAAAGCGGGGATTCTCACTTCCCCTGGTGCACTGGATGCGCAACGAACTGAAAGACATGCTCGAGATTCTGATCGAGCCGCGCTCGCTGGAACGGGGCTACTTTCAACCGGAAGGCATCCGCGGCGTAATGAGCGGAAAGAACACTGCGCGTATCTGGCGTCTGTTGATGTTCGAACTATGGCACCGCAACTTCCTTGAAAAATACGTTAAGCCCGCTGGTGTCTTTTCTCTTCCAGCAGTTGCCGATTCCCGGAGAAAATTGCCGGCTCGTCCCGTGTTCACACCAGCCCCGGTAGGGGAATGACGGGGTGGCCGCCACGAACGCTGCCAGCATAACCACAAGCCGTCCTGCCGAGTTGCCAATCCGCCTGTTTCTGATGATCAACACATTTGAAACAGGTGGATCGGAACGCCAGTTCATGGTGCTCGCGCAGAATGCCAGTGCCGAAAGGTTTCAGGTTCATCTGGGATGCGTGAACCCGCGCGGTGCGCTTGCCGGTCAATTCGGAGAGGTCGCTCAGTTTCCGCTGGGGAGCAGCCTGTTTGGATGGAGGTCGGTGCGTTCGCGGCTCAAGCTCGCGCGTGAGCTGCGCCAGAAGCACGTGGAGATTGCACACGCCTTCGATTTTTACACCAATCTCACGCTCATCCCGGCCGCTCGGTTGGCGCGCGTGCCGGTGGTCATCGGAAGTCATCGCCAGCTGGGTGACTTGATGACGGCTGCGCAATTTCGTGTACAAGCCGCCGCCTTTCGGTGGTGCGATGCGGTCGTGTGCAACTCGCAAGCCGGAGCGGACCGGCTGGCAGCAGCGGGGTTGGAGCGCGAGAAGCTGGTCGTGATCGGAAATGCTTTGCCGGAGGCGACCTTTGAGGTCGCAACGCCTGCACTGCCACGCCGATCGGGGGTGCCTCGTGTGGTGATGGTTGCGCGCATGAATGCGCACTACAAAAATCATGCCGGGTTTTTGCGAATCGCTGCCGAGGTTCACAAGCGCATGCCGGCGGCGGAGTTTTTGCTGGTCGGCGATGGGCCGCTGCGTCCCGAAATCGAACAGCAGACGGCTGCACTGGGACTGAGCGACCGCGCCATTTTCATGGGTGATCGCCGCGACATTCCAGCCATTTTCGCTTCCACGGATGTTGCCGTGCTCACCTCTGATTCCGAGGGGCTGTCGAATGTAATTCTAGAAGCCATGGCGGCGGGCTTGCCGGTGGTTGCGTACGACGTTGGCGGCAACGGAGAACTGGTCAACGAGCAACGCGGAGCGCTCGTTGCCCCAGGGAATGAAGCCGAATTCGCGGGTGCGGTTGTCCGGCTTCTGTCCGACGCCAGTCTGCGCGTTCAGCAGGGCAAAGACGCACGCCGGTTCGTGGAAAAGAACTTCCGTCTCGATCGCGTGCTCCGCCAGTACGAAGATCTTTATGTGGCGCTCCTCGATCAAAAAGAGCAGAGGAAGCGCACGGCATGAATGCGGCTTCCAGCCCCCAGATGAGCGGCTCTTCATCGCGCCCGCGTATGAAAGTCGCGATCGTCGCACCCAGCCTGCGCTATGTCGGAGGACAGGCGGTCCAGGCCGATCTGCTCTTGCGCCTTTGGCAAAACGATCCCGAAATTGAGGTGACATTCATCGCCGTGGATCCGCCTCTGCCATGGCTGCTCGCATGGGCCGAACGAATTCCTGGCTTGCGAACCATCCTGCGCGAGCCAATCTACTTCTGGCATCTCTGGCGCGGCCTCAAGGACGTTGACATCGCGCACATCTTCTCGGCGTCCTACTGGTCGTTCCTGCTGGCGCCCGCACCCGCCTGGGTTTTCGCACGGCAGCGCGGCAAGAAAACCATCATCAATTACCGCAGTGGAGAGGCCCGCGACCACCTGCAACGGTTTCGCTCGGGCAGGTTTGTTCTTGCTCGCGCTGATCTCATTGCCGCGCCCTCCGCCTATCTCGTAGATGTCTTCAAGGAATTTGGCTTACGCACCGTGGTGGTTCCGAATCTTGTCGATCTTTCCCAGTTCCACTACCGCGAGCGCAGGCCGCTCGCGCCGCATCTGATTTGCACGCGCGGCTTCCACGAGTATTACAGCATCGACAAAGTTGTCGCGGCGTTTGCCGAGGTTAGAAAGCAGTACCCGGAGGCGCGGCTCGATCTGGTCGGTGGCGGCTCGCTCGAGCCGGATGTGCGCCGGCAGGTCGCGGAACAAAAGATCGGGGGAATCAATTTTCTGGGGGTAGCCTCGCGCCAGCAAATTGGCAAGTATTACGACGATGCCGACATTTTCATCAACGCTTCATGGCTCGACAACATGCCGGTTTCGGTGATCGAAGCCTTCGGCGCGGGCACACCGGTTGTGACCACATCGCCCGAGTCCATGCCCTATCTGGTCGAAAACGAGCGCACCGGATTGCTCTCGCCGGTTGGCGACGAAAAAGCGCTGGCGGCAAATGTAATGCGCTTGCTCCGCGAACCGGAATTGGCCTCCCGGCTAGCGAAAAACGCTCATGAAGAGTCGCGCAAATACACGTGGAGCGTCGTGCGCGAGCAATGGGTGAGAGCCTATCGCGAGGTATTCACTCACACTCCCTCGTGTAAGAGTTGAATTGCCACGCACTATGCGATTGGGAGAAATGTGTTGTAGGCTGTCTCTTTGTGAGAGAACCGATTCTCGAAAATTCCAAATTCGAATGCTGACGAATCTCCAGACCGCAATTCTCAAGAAAATTTCTCCCGGATCCCCGTCCTGTTGCGGCGGTGGCGTCTACAAAGGCAAATCGAAGCTGAAGGTGCTGATGGGAGAAAACTTTTTTGCCAGTATCGCCGGCAAAGATGTCATTGATTTTGGTTGTGGAGAGGGATCGGATGCCATTGAAATGGCCGCAAAGGGTGGTCGGCGTGTGCTCGGCATCGATATCCGGGAGGATGTTCTACAAACGGCGAGACAGAGGGCGCTCGAGGCGGGCGTTCAAGATACTTGCTCGTTTGCGACCGCAACGAAAGACTTGTCAGACGTTGTCGTTTCTGTGGATGCGTTTGAGCACTTCGGCGATCCCGCCGAGATTTTGCGCATTATGGATACCCTTCTGCGTCCAAACGGCCAGGTTCTGTTCAGCTTCGGGCCGACTTGGTATCACCCCTTAGGCGGACACCTGTTCTCTGTTTTTCCCTGGGCACACCTGGTGTTCAGTGAGAAGGCCCTCATCGCCTGGCGATCGACATTCAAAACGGACGGTGCGACTCGCTTCCATGAGGTTGCTGGCGGGCTAAACCAAATGACGATCGCGAAATTTGAGGACTTCGTCGCGCGCAGCCCTTTCAAGTTGTCGACGCTGGAATTGGTGCCGATCAGGAAACTTGGGGGAGTTCATAACCGCCTCACCCGCGAATTCACTACGGCGATTGTGCGCGGTTGTCTCGCTAAGCGCGGGTAAGTGTTGGTTAGCCCTGGTGGCCTTCCATCATCCCATCGGAGATGAAACTGCTAAGAGACAACAGAATGGCGCACTGCGGAATCTTTTCATTTGACCGCGCGCGCGCAAGATAGTTGGTCGGAGGCAATCCAACTCAATAAGCCATTACGGGCAAACCGGTCGCTGATGCGGCAGAAGCCCCCTTGCGGAAAAAATCTTTCGATCGCGTAGCACCCCCAGGCATGACACACCCAATCTTCGAGTTGCAGTCCGTGGGACGCCATTAACTTCGCCCAGCTTCCCTTGCGGTACCGGCGATGCTCCACCTTAGGCAGCGGCCGAGCCGGACGCGCTTCGCCACCCATGAGACGACGCAGGGCGCCGACCACAGGCCGAATCGAGAAGCGAGTGCGAACCAGCGCACGATCCAGATAGAAAAAGGGACAAACACTGCTGGGAGTGGTGATGACGGCGTAGCCCCCGGGCCGGAGTACACGATGCATCTCTTTCAATGCGGCGTCGTCGCTGGCGAGGTACTCGACCACGCCCAGGCAGACGATGCCGTCAAAGGTATTGTCAGGGAAGGGAATTTTCTCGATGTCGCCGACCTGATAACGATCGCGGTTGTAGTTGGTGCGGGCATAATCGATCATGCCCGCCGACAAGTCCGTGCCCCAGGTGTCGTAGCCGCGGCGGGCGAGCTCGGCGGCGAGGTGGCCGGTTCCGCAGCCGACGTCGAGGATTTTCGATCCCTTGGGGAGCTTGGATTCGATCATCTCGATCGCAAAACGGCGGCGCGACACGAAGTTTTGAGCGGTCAGCGTCCTGGGTGCCGGGTCATCGTAATACCGAGCCCAGTCCTCGACGGTTTGTGTAAAGAGATCGTTTACCTGTTCCTTGGTGCTCACTTGGCCCTCATTTTGATCGTCAGTTAGCGTGTGCGGGAGACACAATTGTCGCCACGACACGCATGAATCAACCCCACTGGATTGCCACGGACCCGTCGGCGGGAACCCCAAATCGGTATGCTATCATAGGCCCGCTGCGCGTTTCGGGTCCTGGGGAGAATTGAGAGTGCTGAGGTCGAAATCCAAGCGCTGGTTCAAAAAAGCGCTGGTCCGCAGTCCGATTTTCAGCGCAGCTCACCGCTTTTTCCCCCCTGCCGCCGTCATCCTCTCGTACCATTCGATTCTCGAAGAACCCGAACTCACCGACCATATTCTGGGCATTTCGCAGCCCCGTGCTGCCTTCGATGCGCATATGGAGGCTCTCGCCCGGCACTTCTCCCCGGTGAAGGTCGAGGACATTGGACAATTCGCCGGGTCCGGGCGCCAGCTTCCCCCACGGGCTGTCGCTGTCACATTTGACGACGGTTTTGCCGACAACTACGAGGTAGCGCTGCCGGTTCTCAGCAAATACGGCATCCCCGCGACCTTTTACATTATGGTTGATTCGGTGGAAAACGGGACGTTACCTTGGTACTGCCGGGTTCGTTTCGCTTTTAACACGACGCGCGTGCCGAGATGGTGCTCTCCCGACGGGAAGCGGACCTACGACCTGACAGTGCTGGAAGAGCGCAACGCTGCCCGGGCGGCGGCATGGGACCGGGGCGCCGCCCTGACGCGGACGGCGCAACAAGCGTTTGTCGGCGGGGTCGAAAAAGCGCTGGAGATTGAACCGGTCAAGGCCAAGCGCGGATTCATGATGGATTGGGAGCAGGTGCGTTCGTTGAAAAAGGTGGGGCACACCATTGGAGGTCATACCCTCTCCCACCCGAATGTTGCACAAGTGAGCCAGAGCGAAGCGCAGTCGGAAATCATGGGGTGCAAGAAGAGGCTGGAAGAAGAAGTGGGCGCGCCCGTCGAACATTTTTCCTATCCGCATCCTGCGCTCAATCCGCACTGGTCGAAGCAGACGCTGGAGATCACGCGGGAGGCGGGATTCAAGTCAGCCGCACTTACGACCGCCGGGCCGGTGCGCGCGGGGGACGATCCGCTGGCAATGAAGCGGATTTATGCGGCGAACGACGTGGACCAGTTTACGTGGAATTTGCACTGCACGTTTCTGGGCAGGGCAGTGTAGCGCGGACATTCCTGTCCGCGCTGTGTTGATCACGAAGGCGTACACGCGGGCAAGAATGCCCTCACCACAGGCCCGCGGCACACGTAAATGGGGCGAGGCGCCCACACTACCTTGTGGTGGCCATCCTGATCTCTGGAGCGCCTACCTCTTCATGGGCATCGCCTTCCAGACAGACTCGGTGCCACAACTCCAGATTCAGCAGGCGCCAGATGCGGTCGTAGTTGTCGCGATGCTTCACGCGATGCTCGTCAAACAGCTTTTCGATGGCATCGCGCCGGAAGTATCCACGTTGCAGACTGCGCGGCTCGAGCAGCATCTCGCGGATCGTCCCCAGTCGAGGTCCGGCCAGCCATCCGCTCCAGGGAGTGGGGAAGCCCAGCTTCGGGCGATAGAGAATTTCGTGCGGCAGCAGATCTTCCATCGCCTTCTTGAGAATCCGCTTGCCCGCCAGTCCGTGAATCTGGACCTCGTGGGGAATGCGTGTCGCAAATTCCACCAGCACGTGATCAAGAAAGGGCACTCGGCTCTCGATCGACGCGGCCATGCTCATGTTGTCCTGCTTCATGAGGAGTTCGACTAGGTATGTTTTGATGTCGGTGTAGAGCAGCCGTTGCAGCATCCCGCCGCCACCTTGCGTGGCCGACCGCTCCCAATACGACAGTACGTTTTTGTAGGCAGTGCCGGGCGCAAACTGCTGCGCGAATTCGCTGGTCAGGAGTCCGTTCTGCTCCGCACCGCTGAACGCCGAGAAGAAATTGTCAAAGTAGAACGAGTCCCACGCTTCGCCGTCTTTGCCGATAAAAGTGTGCTCGAGTTTGCGACGGAGCGTCGCGCCGAGCAGGGAAGAGGTTGCGACTGAATGGCGGAGCGCGCGACGCAAAACGCTGGGCATCACGCTGCGATAGGCGCGATCCATCGCTGCGTTCTTCATGGTGAAGGCGTAGCGCGTGTAGCCGGCCAGGGTTTCGTCCGCACCCTCGCCGGTAAGGACCACCGTCACACGCTCGCGTGCAAGCTTGGCGACGAAATACAGCGAGATGCTTGATGGCCACACGATCGGCTCATCTTCGTGCCAGATCAGGTGCGGCAACGCGCTGAAGAAATCCTGCTCGCTGACTGAGACCTCATAATGCTTCGACTTGATGTGCTCGGCGACCGTGTGCGCAAAGGGCAGCTCGCTGTAGGTCTGCTCGGAGTAGCCTACGGAGAAGGTCTCGACCGGTTCGCGGCGCAGCTTTGTCATCAGCGCCGCGACCGCGCTCGAATCCACCCCGCCGCTTAGGAACACGCCCAGCGGGACGTCGCTCATCAGGTGGCTTTCGACCGCGCCTTCCAACAACTCGCGATAGGCGCGGACGTAGTAGTTCTCATCGCGTGAC
>Ga0209698_10008786_pt1 | contig 10388 bp, 9 predicted proteins | sample LitLauG_LLR_2012_FD_187203 | JGI IMG/M metagenome (GOLD analysis project Ga0209698, IMG submission 187203) | Freshwater sediment microbial communities from Pennsylvania, USA - Little Laurel Run_MetaG_LLR_2012 (SPAdes) (version 2) | ecosystem: Environmental > Aquatic > Freshwater > Creek >... | reverse complement strand
CTCGGTCAGTCCCGACGCCAGTCCCTACATGGTCATGTACTCGATCTTCAAGACCGGTCTCGACGGAGAAACCGCCAAGATCAAGAACCTGCGTCAGGCCGAGCGCTACCTGCCCGACAACATTTACGACGCCATCGACAACTTCCGCAAATCGAAGTGGACGACCGACCTTCTGGGCGAGGACGTCAAAGGCCGTTACGCCGACCTCAAGCAGGCGGCCGCCGATCGTTGCCCGCGCGCCCTCGGGACGTTTGTAAAAGCCCCAGAGGTGCAATATCACCATGAGGTCTACAACCAGTTCCTCTGGAACCTGTTCTAGAACGATCGCATCGTGGAAAAGCCCCGGCGAAAAATGCCGGGGCTTTTCCTTTAGTCGTGTTCCTCAACTTTACGTTTGTCATCCCGAGCGAAGTGAGGCGCCAGCCGAACGCCGTCGAGAGCCAGCCCTGAGCTTCGCCGAAGGGGACCTTGCGTCTACGCTGCATTGGTACGCGGCTGCTGCATAAAATGGTTCGTATCAGGGCGCGCCTTCAGGCGCGCCGTAATGCCGCAAAATAGACTCGGCTTTAGCCGCTGTCCGACTTGCCTCGGAAGTCTCTTCAATCTCCGGCCCGGCCTTTTGCAGAAACAAGTTTGCCTACGGCGTCCCCTCAAACACCTCCGCCCGCAGCCGGATCGAATCAAGATCATATTCCTTCGTAATCGCGCCATTCTCAAACACGGTCACCAGCCGGTCTTCGTTATCGAGCGCATCGCTCGCAACGTTTTCCATAGTATGAAATTCGCCGGGCTCGGCTTCGACCAGCGCCAGCCGCCCATGCTTCGAGTTCTTGCCCGGGTCAGTAATCGGATCCTTGAAAACAGGACTCCATCGCCCGTCGATCTGCGCGGCCGAGCATTTAAAGGCGAACTTCTGCGTATCGCGATTCAACTGCTGCAGCAGCGCGCCGCCCATCCCGAAAGCAATGTTGTCCGCGCTCCACCCATGAAACTTCGCCAACTGGTACAGCATGTTCTGAATGGTGAACATGTTCACACCGTCCCCCTGAATCACCCGCACACACGGCGGCAGAACCCGGTAGCCCTTCGCGTTGGTTTCATACCCGAACCTCTCTCCCAGGATCTCGAAGACCTTCGTGAGCACGTTGATCGGATCTCCCGAATCCGGCCGGATAACCAGAGTGCCCTGGCGATGCAAAACGTCCGGCTTCAGCAATTCGCCCCACAGCTTCTGGCAGGCGTTATAGATGTTGTAGCTGTCGGAGACGCAAGCAACCAGGCCCTCCGGGTAAGCGGTCAGCATGTTCCTGTAGGCGTCGGCTTCGTGATCCTTGCCCCACGCGGTAATCGTAGAATGTTCGGAAGCCGGAATGGAAAAGCCTGGCATTCCTTTCGTGTGATAGAAGTCCTGCAGCAGGACGATCCCAGCCACCGTGTCCGAACCCATGAAGTTCACCAGGTGTCCGGCGCCGCCGATGGCCGCCGTTTCCTCCGAACTCACGCCGCGGTACCCGAAGTCGTGCAACTTGAAAGGCAGCAGCGAAGGATCGCCCGTCCGCTCGAGAAAGCCCTTAATGATCTTCTTGATTTCCCGTGAGAGTGTGGCCACCGTGGTCGGATACCAGACTTTCATTAACAGCGTCTCGAGGTAATTCGTCAGCCAGTGAAACTCCGGGTCGGTGTTCTCGATCGTCACCATGACGTTGAGGGTTGGCACCACCGTCCCCTCCGGCACCGCCTTGATGCGGACGGGCAACCGGCCACCGTGCTTCTCCAGTAGCCGAGTCCAACCGTCCCGGTTGAACAGGTCTTGTCCGAAATGCTGCCGGCAGAATTCGTCCGCGCGCTGGATGTCGGGCTTGCTGAAGACGGCTCCCTGCAGGTAGGTCTTCAGGTAGTACTGCAGCCCGAAAAACACGGTGGCTGGAAACATACCGCCCCGCGATTCCAGGTACGAGTAGATCGCGGTCGTCCTCGGTGGATACTGCTTCCAGTGCGTGAATTTGTAGCTATCGGTTCTGAGCAGGAAGTTCATCGCGCGATTGTATTCCTTTGTTCCTCGGACTTAAGAGATGCGGGTCTTGCCGGAAGCCAGTTCTTAAACGATCCCCAAGCGCTGTTGATCGGGGGCATCGACTTCTATCGCGCGGGACGCCGTCCGCACACGGCGTCACGATAGCAACAGGGTGGGACGCCGGGCCATTTGGCGGGTCGTTGGTGCTATCTCGATTTTTCGACAACTATCCGCTCGTGAAGTCAAATCTGTTCAAAAGTGACCAGCCCTTGTACACGGTTTTGGGGCATTATCGCTCCGCCATGAGGAAAAAACTCACTCCCAAGAAGGTACTCGCTGTCCGTTGCCCAACTTGCGGCGCGGCTCCGGGGGAGAAGTGTGAGCTTAGTACGGGCCAACCTCGTACGGACCCACATCGCGACCGCCGACTGATTGCAACCGACAGCTGAGAATCGCTGCCGTAATGCGGATGCTTCAGCAGTTACCAATTCGCTAAGCTTTCAAGGGGAAAAACAAAACCGCGATCTCCCGAGATTGCGTCCGAGTTGCCGACTTTCTGCGCCCAATACTCCGCCTTCGCACAGTTAGGCTTTTAGGGATTGCCCTCAATTGGCTCTTAACCAGGGCTACAGCACGTCGATGACGATGAGCGTGATGTCATCTTGCTGGGTCGCGGAAGCAGGTTGCCAGCGGCGTGTCTCGGAGAGAATGTCGTCCGACAAGGATCCGCCCGGCATCACGACCCCGAATCGCGGCAATGCAGCACGCGGCCACGCCAATAAACAGAAAGATCGTCCTCAGAATAATGACGCCGAATTGTTCGCGGAGTATCAGCACCCTTGATTTCCCAGATACGTACCCCGAGTGAACCGCAAAAATACCAGAAGTCGATGTGCACGTCTGGGGCACCATGAGAATCGGGTCTCCACTTCGTCGCGGGCGGCACCTTTGATGAGCAGGCCTCTTTAGTGAGAAGCCCCAACGTCCATCGGAGCCGTGATGTGGCCAACATCGTGGGACTTCAGCAGCGCCTGTGTCTCCGCGTACTCCGTCTGGGCCAGTTGCTGGATCTGTCGATCGTATTGCTTGATCTTGATCGTCATCTCTGCGATCTGTTCGAGCACCGGACCGAGCGCCTGCGCAACGGCGGTGGTGTCGTGACGGTGCCCGTCAGGTTCAACGCCGGGTTGGGCGGCTTCCGGGACATTGTGTTTCGATTCACTCACGTTCCCTTTTCTCGGCCGCCTCGCGGAGAAGTACGGTCTGTCCGACCGCCAGTTGACCGATGCGAGTGACCGCGCCGTAGATTCCCGCGTGGTTCTGGTTCGCACGAACGACCGCCTTCAGCACTTCTGGCGCTGGACTTGCTGAGTCGGGATCAAGGTTCAACATCGAGCAGCGGACGTCGCACGTCGTGACGGTGATGGCGGGGGCGTCGTCCCCCTCGCCGAATGAGAGCACCCCGCCCAACCACTCTTCCTCCTGGAAGGGAACCGATCGCAGTGAACGAACCACAACATTCGGGCGAAATCGTCGCACGTCCAAGCTCCGCCCTGCGAGTCGTCCGATCTCGCGCACCGTATCCAAGGAGATCACCGAGATGCTCGCTTCATCGAAGATGCCATGATTCAACTGCATCATCTGCACGGGAGCCCCGTACCGACGTCCGACCTCCATGGCCAGGTCCTCCCCGAAGACAGGCATCACTTCGCCACCCGGCGTGCGAATCTGCGCAGGAAGGTCTCCCTGAGCACCGTCTTCACGGCGGTGCGGAGCAAACAGGAGCAGGTCGGGAAGCTTGCTCGCTGTTAGCCACGGGAACCCGCTGCGGTCATCTATCCGCCGGAATGCCAGGCGTCTGTCACCCTCGAGGCCGTGCCAGCCCAACTTGGCGACCTTGAGTCGTTCGCCGCCCATGGACTTCACGGGATACCGGAAGATCGCCTCCACATGTCCGATTTCTATGAGCATCCTCGATCCGAGTCCGCCCAACAGGCTTGTTTCCGTAGGCACCGACGAGGATGTGCGTGCATGTTGGAAGCTAGTGCGCCTACGGAAACAGCTTGTTGGACTGACGCCACGTCTCCGGGCTGATTACGGGACGATAAACGCCGATTACTGTCAATTCGACATCGGTCACGCCCCAAGAATAGCGCACCCGTGACCCGCCTGTTGAGAACAGTTAGCACTCATCGACCCGAAATGAGGGCTGGCCCCGCCTGGAGTGGATTGGAATGAGGTGGTGGCTTTGAGTGACACCTCTCAGCGGCTTTTGGCCGCTGAGAGTGGAGGCCTAAACGGACTCGTTGAGCGAGCCCTCTACGCGTTCTGGAAGTACTCTCCCGGAAGCGCGACCATCGTGTTTCGAGTCGCACCCGCGCGCGCTGCTGTCGTGAGGCTTCTGACTTCTCTTTCCGGCCTCTGCACGCCCGCCAGATGAGTGTTGGCGTCCTTCAGTTCAATGCGCAGACCAAGAGTCCGCTCCAGCTGGCGAACATCCACCCGCTGGTGGTGTTCGAAGAGCGTGGAGGCCAGGCCCAGTTCCCCGGCGCGGCCGGTACGGCCTACGCGGTGAATGAAGTCCTCGGCGAGTTGCGGCAAGTCGTAGTTGATCACGTGCGCGATGTCTTGCACGTGAATTCCACGCGAAGCCAGGTCGGTCGCAACCAGGATCCGTACCCGGCCTTGCTGGAACGCAGTCAGCGCAGCCGTACGCTGCGACTGCGAACGATCCCCGTGAATCATCGCAGCCGAATAGCCCTCGCGACTCAGGCGCTGCGCCAAACGCTCGGTGGCCCGCTTGGTCCGCGCAAATACCAGGCACCGTCCGGTTTCTTTCGCGAGCAACTTCTGGAGAACATCCAGCTTCTCGCCCGCCGCAACTTCGAAGCCCTGAATGCGTACATTCTCGGACGGCTTCAGAACCGATCCGAGCGCGACCCGCACCGGCGTCCGCATGTGGTCGGTCACCAGGTGCGCAACCGATGCTTCCAGCGTCGCCGAGAAGCACATGGTCTGGCGGTTCTTCGGCAACCCGCCCACGATACGCCGGACGGCCGGGATGAACCCCATATCCATCATGCGATCCGCCTCATCGAGCACGAGCAGCCGCAAGTTGCGGAAGTCAACCAGCCGCCGGTCGAGGAAATCTTCCAGGCGTCCCGGAGTCGCAACTACCAGCCGTGCTCCGCGCCGGATAGATTGAATCTGTTGTTTCTCCGAGAAGCCTCCGACCACGATGGCCGCCTCAGGAAGTTTCGTGCCCCGCAGGGCGTTGTATTGTTCCGCGACTTGCATGGCAAGTTCGCGCGTCGGAACCAGCACAAGCGCGTGGATCCCGGCGGTGTTGCTCTGAAGTAACTGCTCCATCATCGGGAGCAGAAAAGCCAGCGTCTTACCGGTGCCTGTCTGGGCCGTGGCCAGGACGTCTTTGCCCTGGAGTGCGGGCGGAATCGTCTCTGCCTGCACGGGTGTAGGAATGGAAAAGCCAAGCGTCGCCATGCGCTCCTGTAAATAGGAACACAAAGGCAACTCTGTGAAATGTGTCAAAAGGTACTTTCTTTCTGTCTGGAGGAATTGATCGCGGCGCGCACCCGGTTCGCCGGGCGGACACAACAATTCGTGTTGGCCAGTCGTTCGATTTACGCTGAAGACTTACGGAGGGGACTGCCGGCGGGAATCCTTAGATCAATTCCTGAACCCAGAAGAACCGCACCACACAACCGTGGTATCAAGCGCAAACACAGTGTAGCACATGCGGTGCAAGGGGTGAAATTACCGAAGTTTGGACGCAGGCACCGAACTCGGAGACTCGCTAGCCTCGGCCAGTCGCTCATTCTCGGATCGGGTCCACCGTAGCTCCTCCAGCAACTGGAGGTCGTTGCCCACAACCGTTGCAGAAATCCGGGCGCTCCTGTGCAATTCCTCACGCAGCCGGACCAGCAGCAACTGGCGTGCGACCTCGGGCGATTCGGATTCGCTGACAATGTTTTCCCGCGCCACTCCGACTTCCACCGGATTGTCGCCTAACCGCAGCCGCAAGATCGGCCGCCCGGCCTCGTCCAGTTCAGGCTCGGCCGTTGCTTCAAGCCGCGGCCACTTCACCGTCTCCGGTCGTGAATCGTCCTCTTCGATCCCACGGCTGAGCAGGTCCAGCCGGCCCTGATACTCGCGCCGTTGTTCTGCGCTCATCGGCGGCTCAAGATCGCGGCTGGGATCAAACACCAGCGCCTGCCGTCCTGGATCGAAGCCTCCGCCGGTTAAGTATGCGGCCGCAAAGCAACCCACAATCGCCGGGTGCCACACCAGCAACGGCACCATGTACTTCTTCGCCTTGAACGCCGACTCCACCACACCGCGCACCTGCCGGCTGCGCTTGATGGTACCCGGAACCTGCGGGATCACATAGTTCGTGTATTCGAGCTGCTTGTGGTGCTTGCTGTAGCGCACCAGGCACTTCGCGATCTGCTTCGGCGTGGTCACGCCAAAGTCGGCAATCACGCTGCGATGCAGCGCTCCCGGATAATAGAAGTTGATAATGCCGCGCACGAAATCCGCGCAATTGGCGGACAGCAGCTTGTATGCGCCCTTGTTCGGGCCTGCATTAAACAGACGGATCAGTTCATCGTCCTTGTCCGCACTGGTTTCGATCTCAAACGCGTAGATCGTCCGGTCATACGCGGCCCCGACCAACTGGATCCACGGCCCCTCGGGTGTCTCCCCGTTATTCACATCCGGGATGACTTCCTCCAGATACTTCCGGCGATAGCGGTCTCGCAGGAACGCTTCCAGCTTCGCATCGGCGTAGAGCGGCACCTTCTCCGTCGAGTCGACTGCATATAGATAAGGAATGAGTGGCACCGCCAGCCAGTCGTATCCCGCAATCCCGTGGTAGCGGCTCAGCACCTCGCCCTGCTCCCCGGGCGCGCAGCGACGGAGCACCACCGGCGACTCGGCGCAGACCCGGCTCAGGTACACGGCAGTGTGGCCGGTCCCGGCAAAGGTTCCGTCGTAACTGTAGGGCTCTTCGAGAAACAGCGGTGCGCCGGCGTGCGCGCGCAGACTGCTCCCCATCACCAGCAAGAGCACCGAAATCAAGAGCCTGCGTCCCGTCATACTCATCTAAAACTCACCACCGCCAAGAAAGTTTCCCTCTACTGGGACTGAGCACACTCATCTGCTGCTTCCCCACACCATAAGTTTGACGTCCTGAGGTAAGTAGCCTCAAGTAACGGAAGGGTTGTCTTTTGTGTTGGTTCGGGTGAATTCCGGGGTTGGGACTTTCGGCACGTTGCGCCTGCGGATGCCCGCCAAAGATGGGATCTAACTGATTGTCAATGCGGGACTTATCGATTTCTTGTGGACTGCAGCCGGGGAACTCTCACCGCACCAGCCATTCAGTCAAAGTATGGGTCTCACCGAGGACGGTCCCGTAGCTCAGAACCAGGATCCACACCCCTCCGAGGAGAGAAAACGCGAGGTGCCAGGGCACCCGCGAAGGGGACCGCCGCGATTCCTTCCAATTCAGCAGGCGCGCCACTCGCGTATTGACCGCTCCCGAATTTTGCACCAGCGCGCTCGTCAGGGTGGCGCCCGCATGCACCGGGGCAAAGCGCGACAGCTTGATCAGAGCGGAAGCCAGATCGAGCGCCTCGTCCGCACAACGGACCGCAGTGTCGTCGGCCGCCATTTCCGCCGCGTCGCCCCAGGCCGCCTCAAGGGCCGACATGCCAGGAAAACCGCACACATAAAATAGAAGCTTCTTGAGATTGTCGCGACGGCGAACGTGTGCGAGTTCGTGCCGCATCGCGATCTCAAGTTCCGGCACGCTCAACACCGCGGAGGCGGCATCCGACACCAGCACTCGCGGCGAGCACACTCCCGCCACTGTCAGAGCAGGCACGGCCGGCCGAATACGGAATACCGGCACCGGTTCGTTGGCGAGTGCGGTCGCCTCCGCCAACCAGCCCGCTACTGTTCGGGAAGTTCTGGCATGCGCGGTCGCCGCATTCCACGCGCCCGCGGCAAACAGCGCCAGGCAGCACACCCCCAGAAAGAGCGGCAGCTCGCCTACCGGTTCCGACGATACCCGCGGCTCCAGCAGCAAAAATGATGGCACCACGAACGCGAGCGTGGCCAGCATTGCTGTCGCAAACGGCAGCGCCCGCAACACCAGCAAACCATCCGCGACGGCTCGCGAGGAAAGATGAGCGAACCCTCGCAGTGCAAGCCGCCATCCGCGCAAGACGGCCAGCGACGACAGACAATAGAAAGCCAGAAAAAACGCAAGCGACACACCCAGGCAGCGCAGAGCAAACATCACGGCGTCTCCCGTTTTTTCAGTTCGCGCCGCTTTTGTTCGACGAGATCCTGCAGTTCGTCGAGTAACTGGACATCGTGTTCAGAGACAGCCTCTACCAGATACGACAGCGGCAGCGAAGAAGCCGCACCTGATTCCAGCAGTTGGCGGATGGCCTGGCCGGCCGCGGCCCGCTGCATCTCCTCTTGGGTCACGCACGGCGCGTAGCGGAAGGCTCGGCCGTCTGGCTCGCGGCGCAGCAGACGCTTCTTGTACAGCCGGTCGAGGGTCGTCATCACGGTGGTGTAGGCGATGTTCAGGTGAGATTCCTGCAGCAGTTCACGCACGGTCGCATTCCCGCGCAACCAGATTTCTTGTAGCAGGCGCTGCTCGAGCGGTCCCAGTCGCGCGAGCGATGGCTCGCTGGAACGAAAGAAACGATTCACACTCCCCCCACTGGATCTGCGAAATTCTACCCCAAATGGAGCGCGGATTGTTTTGCCGATCTACCTTTTTGCGCTTGGAAAGCCCCCGGACCTCCACCCCAGTTGCAATCTCCCCGCCCGCCAGAGACAATCGCAGCATGAAGAACACGTCGGACGCGACCCAGCCTGCTTCTGGAACCGCGAGCCCCTTTCAGCCCGACACCATGGTGGTGGTCACGCTGGCCAATCCGCGTGAAAAGTTCTGGGGAGCCATCCTTGCACTGAGCGCCGAAGGCTTGAGCCTGCGCGGCATCGAACTGGCCTCGTTCGAGGACCTGGTCGCCCTGGTCAAAGACGGGGAGCCGTTCTCGCTCGGCGTCGTCTTCTTCCCCATGCATCGGGTGGAACGGATGGAACTCGATCTGCCCGACGGGAGCATCCCGTCGCTGTCGCAGCGCTTCACCGCCAAGACCGGACTGGACCCCGCGACCATGCTCTCCGCGCACGCGGGCGTGGCGGAGAGAGCATGAAGGTCTCGCAACTGCTGACCGCGCCCAACCAGCTCACGCTGCTGCGCATGCTGTTTCTGCCCTTCATCGTAATCAGCCTGGTCGACCGGCACTATCCCATGGCGCTGGTTCTGTTCGTGCTCGCGGGCCTGAGCGACGGCCTCGATGGCCTGCTCGCGCGCCGCCTCCACCAGCAGACCCTGCTCGGACAATACCTCGACCCGATCGCCGACAAGCTGCTGCTCAGCACGCTGTTCCTGGTGCTGTCGATTCTGCACAAGATTCCGTGGAAGTACACGGTGATGGTCTTCAGCCGCGACATGGCGATCCTGGCCACCAGCGCGGTGCTTTACACCATCGCGGGTCTGCGCAACTTCAGCCCCAGCATTTTCGGGAAGGCCAACACCTGCGCGCAGATCTCGGCTGTCTTCTTCGTGCTGTTGTTTGAAGTGGAGCGTCTGCGCCCCATCTGGATCGCGCGCACCGTGTTTTTGTGGGCGACGTTCGCCTTCACCGCGATCTCCTGGGTGCACTACGCCTTCGTGGTGCAGATGCGATTGCGCGCCCAGCACGAAGCCGTGCACGGACCGCAGCCCACGCCAAAGAAACAAGTGGCGTGAGCCTCGGGGGGAGTGGGCGCGGGGTTTCGACCTCACGAAAGGCGCTAAGGGTTGATCCGGGGCAAAACTGCACCATGTTCCACGGTGGAACACTCTCACTTTTTTCGCGAGATGTTAATTAGCTCTTAGATAACATACAGCCTGGATACTTTGGGTGGACAGCAAGTTAGGCGTGAATTTGGAAATGGCCGGTTTTGGTGCTTGTCACAAGTCTTCGCTTTGCGCGACAAAGTGAGGAGACTATCGATCAGAACCGGACGACCAGTTCTGCAGGCCGCATCGTGACTCCACTCAATCGCAAAAAACCGCGATTGAATGGGCGACCCCGGGCTGTGTGGGCCACCCGCCCAGACAGTTAGTCGTCTTCCGCATGCCTGAAATATCGCCGCATAAGTTGGTGCGCCACTTTCTTGCCCAGGAGCCTGCCTTGAACTACAGAGTGGTGATAGTGGAATCCGGCGTAGATTCTGGCGTCCTCGACTTCACTGACCAGTTGATCGGAGCTGGTGAAGGTGTGAGTCG
>Ga0209698_10008785_pt1 | contig 10389 bp, 6 predicted proteins | sample LitLauG_LLR_2012_FD_187203 | JGI IMG/M metagenome (GOLD analysis project Ga0209698, IMG submission 187203) | Freshwater sediment microbial communities from Pennsylvania, USA - Little Laurel Run_MetaG_LLR_2012 (SPAdes) (version 2) | ecosystem: Environmental > Aquatic > Freshwater > Creek >... | reverse complement strand
CCCGATCCCGGAGGCCGGGAATTGGAATCTCTCAAGCGCGAGTCTTAAACCCCACGCCGTAAACGGACGATAGAACTAACCAGGACGATGCAAGACGGCATCGATGTTGCGGCAGAACCCAAAGCTGCGGCGGCAGTATGCGCCTGCGCGTTCGCGTAGATGGGAAAGTCAACAGCGCCGTGACTCATAACCAATCGCTGGAAAACATCCTCGCGCTCATCAACCAAATGGAAGCTACCATCCTGGGATTGAGGCAACTGCGGGGCTACGTCGGGAACGACCTGGGCGAGGAGATGCTGGAAGTGCTGATCGAAGAGACGGAAGCCAAGCTGGCAGAGATTAAACGGAAAGTAATCCAGTAGCCGGCAACTTGGCCTGCGCGGTCCTACCTCCGCCGCTAAAGCGGCGATTCATTTTGCTGCAGTTACGGCGCGGCTGAAAAGCCGCGCCCTTTCAAAACAGAACCGGGACCAGGAGTCCCGGTAGTTCCCTCTCCCGGAATGAAGTCGTCTATCCCCGTGTGCGTTGACAAGCGGTGGTAAGCTCGAAGCCAATGGACACGGGGGTGCATGCATGCGACCGGAGATCGTTGTCCAGTCAGGTCACACCCTTGGCATAACCGACCTTTGTTTTTCCCCAGACAGCCGGTTCGTCGCCACCGCGAGCGCCGACGAAACGGTGCGCATCTGGGACATGCGTGTCGGGTGCGAATTTCGAGTGCTTAGCGGCCATCAAGGGCCGGTTTATTCCGTCCGGTATTCTTCTTCAGGAAATCTTCTGGCGACCGGAGGCTACGATCGAGCGCCGAGGGTTTGGAATGCGGCCAGTGGCGAGCTGATCCGAGTCCTGGAAGCGACCCGGCTTCCGGTGAGCGACCTCCAATTCGACGGCCGGGGCAGCCGGTTGATCAGCGTAAGCCAAGAGATCCGGGGAAAAGCGGAAATCCTGGTGTGGAACACGGGCGATTGGTCGTTGATCCGCAGGTTTGATCTGGAGTATGACCGCGATCAGACCTCGCAGTGTGTAGCCTTTCATCCGGACGGCTCAATGTTGGCGGTGTATTACGAGAAGCAGAGACGAGTCGCTTTGCTCGATATTGCGAAGGGTAAAGAAAAATCTTCGATTCGCCTACCTAAGCAGGCTGCAACCAAGAAAAAGAAAGCACCAACTGTTACCTCAGCGGAATTCGCTTTCACGGCCAGTGGACAGGCACTGCTCGCTTGTAGCGAAGGCAAGGCAATCCTCGTCCCCATCGATAAGCCCGCCAAGGCAAGGCCGATCAAGTCTGCCATAAAGAAGGTCCAGGGCTTGTCGGTGCAGGCGAACGGGATGATCGCGCTGTCAGGTGAAAGGGGCTTCGAACTATGGGATGCGGAGGCGACAAAGCGCATGCGAAAGGCGTCCGTCGCCATGCGAGCGCTGAATCCCGACTGCACCTTGGCGGCCACGGCGAATGGACGGGCTCTGAGGGTGATCGACGTGAACACGGGTGCGCAGATTTTCGAACTCGGCGAACGCCCGTCGACTCCCTCCTTTCTTGGAAACCTTGGACGCCATTACGCCGTGGCCACCAACCCGTTTTATCCGATGATCGCGTGGTCTGGACCCGATAAGTTTGTGCGGCTGTGGGATCTTCGTTCCGGACAAGGGCCGACGATCTTCAAAGGCAGCGATCACGCCATCGAGAACTTAGCGTTCAGTCCAAATGGAAAGGCCCTGGCCGCGGCGACGAGCCCGATTCGGATCTGGAATCCATGGTCGGCGAAGGTGCTGGCTGAAGTCGCGACTGAGTCCTCTCCGCGGCACTTGGCGTTTAGCTCCAGCGGATCTCACCTGGTGACGGTCGGCGATCGCACGTTGACGGTGATTGCTACGGACAACTGGGCGTCGAAAGAAATCAAACTTGATTTGAAGGACCATCCCTCCGGCATCGTCTTCGAACCGGAGAGCGACCGGTTTTACGTCGCCACGCGCGGCGGGGAGTGGGCCGAGTTTGGACTCGGTGATCTGCAGCCGAAGGTCAACGAACACAAAGCGCCTATCGGTGCGGTGGCAAACAACTATTCTGCGCTTGCCCTCGTCTACAGCCAGCACAAGTGGATCGAAGGTCAGATGCGCTCCATGGGTGGCTTCGACGACAAGAAGCCACAATCCGCGGTGAACTTTCTCCGAGACGGGAAACCGATGGCGCTGCTGGGCGGGTCGCCGTATGTCTATGCAGCGGCTGTGAGCCCCGATGGCGCGCTGGTGGCGACGGCTTGTGGTGGTGGCGAAATTAATGTGTGGGATCCATCACAGCCCAACCAGCCGCGCATCTGGATGGCTCATCCGGGAGCCGCAACTTCGATCGGGTGGATGTCGGATGGGCGTTTTCTTGTCACTACAGGCATGGATGGCGCCTTGCGATTGTGGCGAGCGGAGGACTATCAACTGGCGGCTACACTCGTGTCTTTTTCCGACACGGACTACGTGATTGCGGCTGCCGACGGGTCCTATACGGCGTCGCGCGGCGGCCTCTCGGGCGTGGTATTTCGGGTTGGAGACCGCGCTCTTCCCTTCGACCAGTTTGATCTGAGCTTGAACCGGCCGGATCGGGTCCACGAAAGCCTGGGCTATGCTTACGAAGATCTGATCAATTCGTTCCGTCTTGCCTACGAGCATCGCGCGAAACGGATGGCGGTGACGCCCCAAGGTGCGGATCACGAGATGGAAATGCCCGACGTGAAAATGCTGTCGGCGCCTGTTCCTCTGGCGATTTCCACGCGCCAGCTGAATCTCAGAGTGCAGGTGGTTCCTGCGTCGGTGCCGCTGCATCGTTTACTCGTATACGTCAATGATGTTCCCTTCCCCAACCGGAGCGGCTTCGAGCTGGGTGATTCGCTGCAACCGGTCGAGAGAGAGATCACGCTGCCGCTCTCAGCCGGACCCAATCGAATTGAAATCTCGGCGCTGGCGGCGGATGGTGTGGAGTCTCTCCGGCAAGTGATCCAGACCACGCAAACGGAGAACGCTTCTGCGGGCAAATTGTTTTTCTTAGCGATGGGCGTTTCGAATTACCGCGAAAAGAGCTTGAGTTTGCGGTACGCCGCCAAAGATGCACACGACCTGGCGGACGCTTTGCAGGAACGCAAGAAGCACTTCGCATCGGTGGAAACCTGCGTTCTCGCCGACGCCGACGCGAGCAAGAAGCGGATCACAGAAAGCCGCGCATTCCTGGAACGCGCGACCGTAGACGACCAAGTCATGATCTTTTTCTCGGGTCACGGAGCGCTTTTCGGCTACGACTACTATTTCTTGCCATACGATTTCGATCCCGATAATCCGACCGCGACTGGGTTGCCGTATGACAGCATCGAAGCGTTAGTCGACGGCATTGCCGCCAGAAAGCGGCTTGTGCTGCTGGACACCTGCCATGCGGGGGAAGCGGACTCGGTCGTGCCCGTGGGAAGTGGTCCCACCGCCAGTCCGGTCAGCGGAGTGAAAGCGTATAAGCACTTCGGCCTTCCCCAGCAGCAGGCGGAGCGGCACGTAGCCGGAGTGACCGACCGCACGCTCGCGGAATTGTTTGCCGATCTTCGCCGGGGAGCAGGAGCCTTCGTGATTGGAGCGGCTGGAGCCGACGAGTACGCGGTGGAGCGGGAGAATCTCGCCAACGGAGTGTTCACTTATTGTGTTTTGCAAGGCCTGAAAGATAGCGCTGCCGATCGCAATAGCGACGGAGTTCTGCGGGTCTCCGAACTACAGCGCTATGTGATCAGCCGCGTGGTCGAACTGACGGGTGGGCGGCAGCAGCCCATCTCGCGGCGTGAGAACCTGAGAAACGATTTCGTGGTGATCTAAAATGTCTATGCCTCCAATGCCGATTCCCTTCAATCCTAGCGAGCGCCGGATGGGAATGACCCAAGACCGGTATTTAGGTCTGTTCTTAGAGGCCGCCGACTTTAACCCGCCTATGCGGCGAGTGCAGGACACCCGGCTACAGGGCCCCGATCCTAAGAATGTTTGGTTCGCGAAATATCAGGGCATTCTTACCGGGTTTGCCGTGTGGATGGGTTCCCCCGATGCTGTGATCTGGCGCCTCGTCGATATTCGAGCCGTTTTCCCGACGGCGTGGCAGGCCAGCGCGTGGCATGCCGAGGCGTTACGTTACAATTCCGAGTCGCAACCGCCAGTCGCCAAGGCGCCTGCCGTAGGTCAAGAATGCTGCGTGTTCGGTGGGGTTGCGCCAGACATTTTTGGAGCGGGTATTAAACTCACCCACTTCTTCTACCTCTTCCGTGTGGGGCGCGTGGGAGTCAAGCTCTACACTGCGCAGGGGATGGAGTCAGCCGTCGCACTGACTCCCCAGCATGTCGCGGCGGTTGCATCGCGCATTGTGTCTCGCATCGAAAACATAGAGCGCGGTTGACCACGCAATTACCCCAGGACTTTCGCTAAAGCCTTCAGTCCATTCTCCGAGTTGAAGTAGCTCAGGTGGTCGCATGCGGTCTCGACGACCAACGGTTGCGGTGTGTGCGTAGTAGGAACTTGGCCGATGGCCGCAACACTGACTGCGATGTCGTTGGGCGAACCAAAAAACGCGAGCGCCGCCGAGTGATCCAGCACGCGTTGCGGGGATAGTCGGGCGAGCAGTCTGGCTAGCCGGCTCCTGCCCTTGTCGGAATCATCGAGCATGGCGTCTAACAAAGAAGTATTGCCGGCAACAATCGAATACCGGACGCGAGGATCTTGGCTAGCGGACAGTTCTTGCAAGAATTCCGATTTGGGATTCATCTCTTGCAGGGCGACTTGCACCACCTCCGCATGTTTCGCCGCGGCCGTACCGATTTTGGCCAACACTCCGGTCAACTGCCCGAGCAAACTGGGGGCCCAGGACATTTTGGAGAAACCATTGAGTCCGAGACCGACAAGCATTGTGATCCAGTCGGCAACGACCGGCCAGGGAGAACCCCCGTTGGGCGTGCCCAGCATGATCAGGTGCTGTACCACCTGATCGCCGCCCTCGTGCTCAATGAACCAGCGCGAGACCAGTCCGCCCATAGAGTGCGCCGCGATGTGAAGCTGCTTGCCGTGGCCCGGCTGTAGGCCCACGTCTTGCAGCCGACGCTTAAGGTCGCGCGCGGTGTGTTCGATCGGTGTGTTGAGATTTTCGTAGTCGAACGTCAGGATCAGATCGTAGAAGTCTTTCGCTGGCGGAATTGTGACGCTCGGACCGGGAAAGGCGCTTGCGGCCATTCCGGAAGTGTCTCCAATGATGCCGTGTATGTAGAGCAGAATGCGCTGCGCTTGTTGTACCCGGGAACGTACCGCATCGCGGGCGGTAATGCGCTGCATCCGCCCGTCTGCGCTCGGCTCCGCCGCAGCGAGCACCGGATACTCGTAGCCTAATCCCAGGTGTTCGGAAATCACCTTCTTGAAGAAGATACGAATTGAACCGGTCAGAGAGCGCGCGTTGGGCAGCGGCCGTGGGAGGCGAACCAGGTTGATATCGACGCCGTCGGCGGACGACTGGCCCCAGCCCAGCGGCAGAAAGAACTCGCCGTCAAACGCGAGCGGCACCACGTATTCGTTCTCTGCAAGCGGAGCTTGGACGCGCACAATCAGTGGTGCGTCCGGGGTGACGGTGGCCGCGCTCTCGTGGGTCACGTCGTCGAGTTCCAGCGCGCTGAGTCCAGCTTCGCCGCCGCGGCCGGTTGAGAACTGGAAGGGGCGCACGACGGACGGATCGTCGACCAGCCAGGGCGGTAATGGCGGCAGGGGAGGCAAGTCTGCATCGCGGCTGGCGGTGACCGCGCTGCTCAGACGCACAACCGCTTTCAACCCCGAATGGCCGGACAATACGACGTTCGGCGCCAGAGACGCGCTCGTGCCTTCGGCCGGCACGGCGATTCCTGCACGCGGGCAAACGATCGTGACACTCAATTCGCTGGCGGTCCATTCGGTCAGGGAGGACGGCTGTTCTCCTCCGAAGTGGCGGAAATTTACCCGGTACATGAGGCGGTCGAGTGTATTCGAAGGCAAGGCGCGGAAGGCGCGCCGGGCGGAATCGAAGCGAACGCCGAGATCGTCCTGATCTAACAGCGTGGCATCGCATTCGTCCGTGCTGACGATTAGCTTGAGGATATCTTTGATCTCGGTGAGACCTTGCTCTACGAAGGGAGCAGGGATGGATGCGGGAATGATCGGATTGCCGTCAATCTTGGCCCACGCTTCGGCTCCCGGATCGAGCCAAACGCCGTTTCCCTCCAGCAGGCTGGAGGAGACCGCGAAGGTTTCCGGCAGGTCGAGCAACATGCAATAGAGTCGCTGGTTGCTCTGATTCTGCAGCCGCATCTTGAACTGGGGAGGCTGCGGTTTTCCGTCAACGAGGTCGTAGCTAAAACGCAAGTCGCCATGTGCCGTAGTCTTTACAAGGGTTTCCTCGCCGGATAGCGAAATCGAGAACAGATCGAACTTGACCGCATCGGGAGCCAGCCTGCTGCATGGGTTACCCATTTCCGCGATTCGGGTCCAGCGGGCGATGTGTTCCAGATTCTCGACCGCCTGGCGCGCACTGGCTTCGTTTGCGCCCTGGATATCGACGACCAGAGGACGATCATCGGCGGTGCGCCGGATGCGGTAGCTCTGCTGTTCCGCGAGCAGCTGAAAATCGCTGGACTCGTGGCGTTCGCGCACCAGCCAGGAAGGAGAATTTCCCGGGCCCGAGGTTGCGAGCGCCTTGCGGAACAGAGCGACGGCAGCATCTTCACCGGTCACTTGCAGACTCAAGGGCGGAAGAGGTAATCCCGTGACTATCGCGCCGTAGGTTGTCGTTGGGTCTGGATTGCCTACTTTGAGACTGAGTGCGACTTTGCTGCGCGTGGGCAGGCTTTCAATGACGCGAGCGTCGCCGATTGCGCGGCCCGAACCGGCAGCTTTTTCTATCGGTGAACCGGGGTCAAAGAGAGCGAGGGTGGTGGTTTCATTTCCAACCGGGGCGGGAATACCATGGACGGCGCCGCCATCGATGACCCAACCCGCCCCTTTGTCGAAGCTGACGGTGAAATAGGGCGCGCGCGCCTGAATTGCGCCGCCCAGGAATGGGCGGTCCAAATCACGGATATCGGTGGCCTCGATCACCGGCGACTGTCTGGCCACCTTGGCACGAACCAAAGCGTTCACGCGTTTGAAGAGGTCACGATAGGTGAGAGAGCCACCGCTCGCACTCTGGAGCATTTCGGAGAGGTAGTAGGAAAAGGCTCCGCGTGGTTGCGCGTTGCCCGACACCTCTTTGGCTTCTTCGTCCTCCCGGCACGCCGCCATCAGAATGTGGTGGCCGCGGGGCACGGTTAGCCAGCCAACTGCTCCCTCTCGCGTGCGCTGACCGGCGAGTTGCTGTGCTTCACCCGGAGTAATCAGGAAGGTATTGAGTTTGCGCTCCCGGGTATCGGTCGGCGCGCGGCGGACCTTGCCCTCGCCCGACGGAAGGGCCCGCGTGCCCGAACCCGAATGGCAACAATCCAGAACGATCAGGACATGGGGGTCGTTTTTTGCTACATGAGCTATGAGCTTGGCTAACTCTTTGTCGGCAAGATCGTGGGAATTGCTCGAGCGGCTGTCGTAGCAGACCAGTGTTTCATCCAGGCGATCCGGTTCGACGTGCCAGAATTCAGGCGGTGTGCGCTCCTGGGAACCGTGTCCGCTGTAGTAGAACAGCGCGACATCTTCGTGTTTTGCCCGGCTGAGGTGTTTCAGAAATCCGTCAATCACTGCCTGCCGCGTTGCCTCGCCGTTGCGCAAAGTCTGCATCTCAAGACGCAGATTGCCGGAAACGGTTCGAGCGCGCAGCAAGGTTTCGATTACGGTAATGTCATTCACGCACCCATTCAGCAGCGGCACCGGTTCTTGATAGTTATCGATCCCCACCAGTAACGCATAGAGTGTCGTGGACATACACCAGTGCAGCCGAAGCAATGATAGTCCCAGGGCGCGTCCACCGGATAAGTGTTTGATTGCGACGGCAGCGGGTCCGCCTCGGCTGACCATGTCGTTCGAACCAGCGAGCGTCCTTGCGCACTTCCGTAGCGAGGCGCATCGTTCTTTTCGAACGAGCGTGCGAATATCCGTTCAAAAATCGGCGGTTTTTTCAGCACACTGTAAAACCGTTGGGAAGTGTCATGCCGCCGGTGAAGTCGTGTCCGTCCCGGACTTGCTTGCGTCCCCCGCAAAAATCTATTCATTCGCGGGCTGCTGAGGTAAGCTGAGTGGCTTCATATCTAACTCGGAGATCGCATTCATGAAAAGTGATTTTGTTTCGAGGCGGTCGTTTTTGAAGTACATGTCGGCGGGAGCGGGGGCAATGGCGGTTCCGCTGCATGGGATGGGTCTCGCTCCAAACACAAACTCGCAGGCCGCTCAGACGCAGAGTTCGCCGGAACTCAGCCGGGAGGCGGCGACGCGCGACAAGCGGATGGCCTGGTGGTATGAGGCGAAGTTTGGGATGTTCATTCATTGGGGGCTGTACAGCATCATTGGGCAGCATGAGTGGGCGATGGAGTTGGAGGGCGTTCCGATCGCGCAGTATGAGATCCTGGCGAAGCATTTTCAGCCCAAGCCCAATGCAGCGCGGGAGTGGGCGCGACTGGCCAAGCGCGCAGGACAAAAGTATATGGTCATGACGACCAAGCATCATGAAGGGTTCTGTCACTTCGACACCAAGCTGACGGATTATTGCGCGCCCAAGCAGGGGCCGGGGCGCGACCTGGTGCGCGAGTTTGTGGAGGCGGCGCGGGCCGAGGGATTGCGGGTCGGGTTTTACTATTCGCTGATGGACTGGCACCATCCGGATGGAGTGCGCTGCAAGACGGATGAAGAGGCGCGGAAGAGGTTTGTGGCGTACACGCACGGGCTGGTCCGCGAGTTGATGACGAATTACGGGAAGATCGATGTGCTGTGGTACGACGTGGACTGGCCGTTGACGGCGGAGCAGTGGGAGTCGGAGAAGATGAACCAGATGGTGTTCGAGCTGCAGCCGGACATCATCGTGAATAACAGGAACGGGCTGCCGGGAGATTTCTCCACGCCGGAACAGGAGATCGGGTCGGAAGAAAAAGGGCGCGCGTGGGAAAGCTGCATGACGATGAATGACAGTTGGGGATTCAATCGCGGCGACGACGGGTGGAAGAACGCGAAGACCATCGTCAGCAATCTGGCGCAATGTGCGCGTGGGGGAGGAAATTATCTGCTGAATATTGGTCCGAAGCCGGATGGATCAGTGCCGCAGCCGTCCGTGGAGGTGCTTGAAGCTGTGGGCAAGTGGCTGGAGACGAATGGGAAATCGATTTATGGGACCGAGCGCGGAGCGTTTAGCTGGAATGTGAACGCGCAGTACACGCGGCGCGGGAATACTTTGTATGTGCATCAGCAGTACTGGCCGGGAGGGAGTCCGGCGGCGGAGTGGCTGCCGTTTTACCAGCCGGCGACGGTGGTGGCAATCGGCGGGTTGAAGACCAAGGTCAAGTCCGTGCGGTTGCTGAAGTCGGGACAGAGCGTTCCGTTTGAGCAGGACGAGTTTTCACTGCGCATAACGGGCCAGCCGACGCAAGCGCCGGATTCTCCCGTGACGGTGTTTGAGGTGGAATGCGAGAGCGAGCCGAGGATCAGCCACGAAGAGATTCGGTCGCGCTGGACTCGCTATGCGGCAGGGGTGAGGACCTAGTTGAAAATCCCCCGGCTGTAGTTTCACCCTGTGGAATCTGCATCTCTGCAATTCTTAGATTCGTGACTTTGGTGATACCGGGGAGGTCTGTTCCCCGCTGGTTTCTGCTAAGCTCCGTGAAGCCCTGTTGTGATCTGTGCATCGACCGGGGGATCTCTCCGGATATCGAGTCATGAGCCATGTCGAAGGCAATGCAGCAGCAAGATGTGTCGGTGCTGTCGGGGGCGAAGAATGGGTTGATTTACCTGACCGCAAATGACTGGACCCTCATCGCCGACAAAGCGACGCGAAAGAAGTTCAAGACGGGCGAGCCAGTCGTGCAGCTCGGGAAGCGGACCTATGGAGTGTTCCTTCTGCTGGCGGGAACGGCGTCGGTACAGATCGGAGGAGGGAAATCTCCGAAGATCGGACCCGGGCAGGTGTGCGGCGAGATTTCGTGCCTGGACGACTTGCCCGCAACCGCGACCGTGGTAGCAGATGGCGAGGTAGAGGCCTATTACATCGACCGCGCCACTCTCGATTCGTTGTTTGAGTTATTTCCACACTTGGGATCGAGGTTTTACCGCTCCCTCGCGGTCGCCTTGTCAAGGCGGCTGCGGGAGTTGATCGGGTCAGAAGAGCCGCAGAAGAAAACCCAGCCACAAGAATCCCAGAAAAAGTGAATACAGAGACCGAGCTGAACCTCCGCCGTG
>Ga0209698_10008783_pt1 | contig 10389 bp, 8 predicted proteins | sample LitLauG_LLR_2012_FD_187203 | JGI IMG/M metagenome (GOLD analysis project Ga0209698, IMG submission 187203) | Freshwater sediment microbial communities from Pennsylvania, USA - Little Laurel Run_MetaG_LLR_2012 (SPAdes) (version 2) | ecosystem: Environmental > Aquatic > Freshwater > Creek >... | reverse complement strand
GACGTTTGACCTGACGATCAGCGGCAACGGCACTCTCTACAAGCAAGGCGGTGCTGAACTCGACATCAACGCCGTGGCCACCAACACCGGCGGCACCGTCATCCAGAACGGCCCGGTTTACTTCGGCTCGTTTGAAGGTGACACCCGCACCTTGAGCACCACGGCGATGTTCGGCCCGGGCAACATCACCGAATACGTCGCCGGCTTGATCCGCTTCAACGGCATCGGCAACCTCAATCCGACCGGCTTCTTTGGCGTCGGCTTCGGGCGCCATCGTGAAGAAGATCACGTCGGCTGTGCCGTCGCGCAGAAGTTGGGCTGCTTCGGCCGAGCTTGCGCCGAGAAACGTCGCGTTTGCGGCGTCGACACCGCTGATGCCCAGCATGCCGGTCACGAGGGGGCGTGTGCCGCTGCCCTCGGGGCCAACCGCGATGCGCATGCCCTTCATGTCGGCAAGGCGGTCGATTTTCACGTCGGCGCGGTAGAATACCCAGAGCGGCTCCAGGAACACCCGTCCCAGCGAGGAAAGCCCGGGGTTCGATGCGCCATCGGCGAGGCCGCCTTGAAGCAAGGCGACCTGGACGCCGGAGTTTGGGTCGTTCAGGCGGGCGATGTTCTCGATCGAGCCGGCCGAGGGACGGACCTCCAGCGTGATGCCGGAGCGGGCAAGGATGTCTGCGTACTTGCGGCCGAAGGCGTAATAGGCGCCCTTTTCGTTACCGGTCGTCATCACGACGTGGCGGGGCGGCGGCGGCTCGACGTATTGGTAGGCGAGCGCGAAGCCCGCCACGATGAACAACAGCACCGGGCCTACGATCAGCGCCCAGTCCCTCAATTGGCGATACCGCGAATTCATGACCAAACCCCTCGCACTATGACCCTGCGGGCTGGGCGCATGCCCATCCGCGACGTGACCCTGCGGGCTGGGCGCATGCCCATCCGCGAGCAGCACCCCAATGCGGCCCCGTTATCCGCGACCCAGCTTATACCTGCAAGAAGGCGTTGACCCGCAAGCAGCTTTTGCAGAGTGACGGCGGTTATAGCCGGTAGTCGGGGTTGTCCCAAGCGCGGCCTTTAGCCCCGTGTGCGTCTTTTTTCAGCGTCGGAACCGTTGAGCCGAAAACATTCAACAGTTCCGGGTCCGGCGCGTTGGCGACTTGGAGGCTATATCGCGGGTGTGGAATTGCCCGGGTGGCACCCAAAGTGCCGTGCGTCAGGCCGCGCGGTAAGCGCCAGAGCTGGCGGCGGGGTGCGCGGGATCGGGGACGAGGCGCGGGTCGAGGCCGGTTGCGAGATCGTTCAAGATGTCGAGAAGCAGGTCGCGGGCCGGGGAGCCCAGGCGATCACGGTCGAGCATGCGGGCAAGCCATTCGACGGAGCAGACCTCGATCTCGTCGCCGGTGACGATGGCAATCCGCTGGCGCTCGAGGGCGGCAATGTTGAGGTCCTCGCGGCTTTCGGAGCGGTAATTTGCGGTCGCACGGGCAATGTGGAGGCGGAGTTGAGCGGGATCGGCCGATGACTCGCCGGGGCTCAGGAAAAATTCGCGCGGCGGGCCGGCACGGTTCGAGGCAGCGAGGTTGGCATCGAGGAGTGCGCGGCAGAACAAGTCGGTCCAGGCTGGATCAACGGCTCCGCGAGCGCCAGCCATGTCGATGGCGATCAAGCCGGAGGCTTCGGCATGGGTGATCGCGCGCACGTCGCTCTTGCCGGCGGCGTAGAGTATGCGGCGGACGACCTCGGTATCGTGTTCGGTAACGACGCCTCGGGGAATCGATGCGTAGCGGCCGGAGCGGAGGGGGCCATTACCGGAGGCAACGGCACAGTAGACTTCGTCCAGGAGGGCCGAGACCAGACGCTGGGGGGCCCAGCGCGCGGTGGACAGGATGGTGGTCAGCAGCTCGAATAGAGTGGAGGAGAGGATGCGGCCTTGGGGGGCGGCTATCCTTAAGAGCCAGTCGGCTTTATCGGCGGTCAGGTAGCCGTCGGGGGCCTGATCGTGGATCGCGAACGCCGTCATGGCGTCGAGGAAGAACGCTTTCCAGATCCCGGCTTTGGGTATGTCCGACAGCTCGAGGGTGAGGAGCGCGTGGGCTTCGTGCTCGGTAACGGGGCCATCGTAGCTGAGGCCGTCGCGCAGGCGGACCACGTCGACGGCGCTGATTTCCGGCTTGGACAGCAAGAGGTCGACATTCATACCAGCAAAAGCCATGGTTCAACCCATTCCTACGACAGCGACAATGGATTTCAGGGTAGGCTCCGGGGTTAAAAGAAGTGCTAATGGACGTCCGAAAATGGGGCGTGTTGGATCGGGCCGGCGGCTATCGCAGGGAGCCCGTGCCATTTGGGACACATGAAGGCATGGCTCGTGAGGGTGCTGAATGGGCGGGGGGAACGTTATGACGGACACGCAAATGCCGCCCGCGCCGATCGCATGGCAACAGCAATTCGCCAAGGCGCAGGCGGACCGCACCGTCAACGTCGTGTGCATGAAGTGGGGGGACCGCTACCCCGCGATGTTCGTGAACCGGCTCTATGGCATGGTCATGCGCAATACCTCATGGAGGGTGCGGTTCGTGTGCTTCACGGACGATGCTACGGGCATCCGCAACGAGGTTGAGACCCAGCCGCTACCCGCCTTCGAGTACGATGCCGCGCTCGGCAAGTATTGGCCCAAGCTCGGATTGATGCAGGCCGGGCTTGGCGGGCTTACCGGCATGACGTTGTTCCTGGATCTCGATCTGGTCGTCCTGGCGCCGATCGACGACTTTTTCACGCATCCGGGGCGGTTTCTCATCATCCGCGAGTGGAAAGACCCCCATCTCGGCTATGGCAACAGCTCGGTCGTCCGGTTCTTCATCGGTGCGGAGGCGGCCGTGATCGAGCGGTTTCATGCGACGCCGCCCGCGGTCATCATGGGGACGTATGGCGGCAAGGAGCAGAATTTCCTATCGAAGGCGGTCGACGAGATTGCGTTCTGGCCGGCCGAGTGGGTGCCGGCGTTCAGCCTTGCGTGCCTGCCGCGCAACAGGGTGCAGCGGTTTTTTGCGACGCCCAAGAAGCCGCGCGGCGGGAAAATTCTGGTGTTCTACGGGTCGATTACCCCGCAGTCGGCGATGCTCGGGCAACATGAGCGCGGCAAGCGGGTGGGGCCGGGATTTGCGCTAAGGATTTCGCGGCGGCGGTTTGGGCCTGCGACCTGGATCAGCGACTATTGGACGGACTAGGCCGTTTTGGGCATAAGGCGCGGGGGAAGCAGAGGAAGCCTTGAATTCATGAGCGATGCTGGTGAGATGAGCGTGGGGGAGGCCGTGTTGCCGGATCTTCCGGAGGAGTACCTCTGGAACGAGGGCGGGCAGCCGTATCTTGTGTGCGCGTTCTATACGCCGAACTACCTGCCGCAGATCGCCTCGCTCAAGGCGTCGCTTGAGACGCACAAGATCAACCACTTCCTGAAGCGCTATGAGCCGCGCGGGGGGTGGGAGGCGAATACCCGGCTGAAGCCGGTATTCGTCGATTATTGCCTCGCCAAATTTCCCACGACCGACATCGTGTATCTCGATGCCGATGCCGTGGTGCGAAAGCCGCTGGCCGCGTTCGACAACATGACGTCCGATGTGACGATGTTGTTTCACCCTACGTATCAGAACCGGAAGTGGTACCTGCGGATTTCGGCCGGCACAGTCGCCGTGCGCAACACCCCGGGCGGGCGCAGGTTTGCAGCGCTTTGGAAGGGCGGGGAAGCGAGGGCTACGGCTGCGACCGTGGACGAGGACCTGGTCTACATGGCGTTCGAGGAGATGGCGGGGATCTCGATCACCGTGCTTCCGCGGGACTATTACAAGATCTTCGACGCGCCCGGAGACGACCCGACGATCGAGCATTTCCAGGCGAGCCGGGGTCAGTTTAAAATTCGCAAGACATTGCGACGCACGTTGCAGAAGGCCGGGTGGACGGCCGGGGTGCTGGCGCTGCTGTATCTCGGCTGGCGGTTGATGCACGGCTGAGCGGGGACCGCCGTCGCATCTCAGCTGTGCAGGGCCTTCCGACGGGACACAGCTGCGGGCCGCATGGATCAGTAATCGGCTGGATCACTCGTCGGCACTTGCCCGATCACCCGTGACTGCCCGATCACCCGTGACGCGACGACCCACTGCGCCCGGAATGACGCTGGTTGCCGTTATAGTCACTATTGCCTCGATAGCCTGAATTCCGGCCACCTTGGTCCCAGCCGTGGCTGGAGCGTCCGTAGCGGGAGCCACGGTCAGAATTTTCGTACGAACGGCTGTACGAACCGTTGCCGTAACCATTGCCGCCCGAACGATACTCGTGGGCGAAGGCTGGCAGGGCGATGGCGGTCGAAGTTGCTAGCACCAGAGCCGCAGTCAAGAGGCGGGGGAAGGTCATGGCGGTATCCTTTCAGGAATGTTCGAAGCGATCGGGGCGACCACTCCACCATTGCATCATTGACACGCCTACTTTGAACCGGGCCTGAGCCGACCGATCACGCGGCGTTCATCCATGCCCGGCGCTAAATCCCGGCGTACATGCGCCCAGGATTGAGAATGCGGGCCGGGTCGAAGGCGTCCTTCAGGCCTCGGCTCAGACGCTCGATTGAGCCGGTCATGGGTTGGAACACCTCGACGCTGGCGCGGACGTCGGGAGAGGCGCGCACCAGTGTTGCGTGGCCGCCGTAGCTTGCGAGCAAGCGGCGGATATCGGCTGCGCCACCGTCGGCGGATGCCATCACCTCGAGCCAAATGATTCCACCGGAGGCATCGTAAAGCGCTTCAAGTTGCATGTTGCGGCGAATCTGGCCGACGAGGCTCGCTGCAACGCCGGGTGCGGTCGAGAGGCGCCAGAGCTGGGTAGGTGCTTCGCCGGGTGTGGGCGTCATGACGGAGAGGCGGCGAAGTTCCGACCACAGCTGCAGCGAGGCTTCGGTGCCAAGCCGGATGGGGGTGCCGTAGACCTTCAAGGCCTCGATCAGGCGCGGTGCGCGGTAGGCAATCGAGGAGGCGAAATTTTCAAGACGGATCGCGGTCAGGGGAGCTGCCTCGCGGGCAAGGGTCGGCTGTTCCAGGCGCACGGTGAGACCGGCCGTCAGGTGTGCGGTGCCGGTTACCTCGTAGGGGGTCGAGAGGGAGGCGCACATGAGCTCGGTTGCGATCTCGTCGGACAGGCCGGCGTAGATCAGTGTCTCGGTTTCTTTGGGTTTAGGCAGTACCTTGACGGTCACCTCGCTCAAGACGGCGAGGGTGCCCCAGCTGCCGGCCAACGCGCGGGCGACATCGTAGCCAGTTACGTTTTTGAGGACGCGGCCACCGGACTTGAAGATTTCCCCGCGGCCGTTGATCGCGCGTACGCCGAGCAAGTGATCGCGGGCCGCACCCATTGCAATACGGCGGGCGCCTGAGATGTTGGTCGCGATGACGCCGCCCAAGGTCTGGCTGCCGCCGTGACCGCCGGTTGCCGGCCCCAGATCCATCGCCTCGAACGCCAGCATCTGGCCGCGTTCGGCGAGTGTGGTTTCGATCTGGGCCAGAGGCGTGCCCGCCCGTGCCGACAGCACGAGTTCGGTCGGCTCATAGAGCGTGATGCCGGACAGCGAACCGGTTTCAATGCGGACTGGCGCCTGTGAGGGACGCCCGACGGCGCGCTTTGAGCCACCGCCGACGATCTCGGCGGGCGTGCCATTTTCGTTCAAGCGCCTGATCAAGCCTTGAAGTTCCCACTCTACGGCTGGGCGGAAGGTTTCAACCACGGTGTCCATTCCCCTCAGGCTGCATCGCTGTGGGCGGCTATGTGACCAGGATTGCCGAACCCGGTTTGGGCCGCGGCTTGTGCGCGGGCGGCGGCTTCGAGCGGGAAAACCTTGCCGGGATTCAAGAGCCAACCCGGGTCGAACACGGTCTTGATACGCATCTGAACGTCCAAGTCGGTTTGGTCGAACTGCTTGGTCATCAGGTCGCGCTTTTCAATGCCGACGCCATGCTCGCCGGTGAGGCATCCGCCGACATCGACGCACAGCGAGAGAATTTCGGCTCCGGCCTTTTCGGCGCGCTGCTCGCTCGATGGATCGTTGGCGTCAAACATGATGAGGGGGTGGAGGTTGCCGTCGCCAGCGTGGAAGATGTTGGCAACCTTCAGGCCGTGGCTCGAACAGATGTGGGAGATGGCGGTGAGGACTTCCGAAAGGCGGCCGAGCGGGATGGTGCCGTCCATGCAGTAGTAATCGGAGATGCGGCCCAACGCGCCGAACGCGGACTTGCGGCCCTTCCAGATGCGGGCGCTCTGCTCGGCGCTGGCACTGATGGTATGGGTGGCTGGGCGGAAAGGCTTGGCGATTTCGAGCATCTGTTCGAGGCGTTCGGAGATTTCAACCTCCGACCCTTCGACCTCGATGATGAGCAGCGCCTCGACATCGAGGGGATAGCCCGCGTGCGCGAAGGCCTCACAGACCTCGATCGCCGGGCGGTCCATGAACTCGATCGCGACCGGAATTATGCCGGAAGCAATGATGGCAGCCACGCAGTTACCCGCCGCCTCGCTCGACTGGAAGCCCAGCATCATCGGGCGGGCGCCTTCTGCCGCTTTGATGATGCGGACGGTTGCCTCGGTGATGATGCCCATCTGGCCTTCCGAGCCGATGACGAGGCTCAGGAGGTCGTAACCGGCGGCGTCGACCCAAGGGCCGCCGATATCGACGACTTCACCGGTCATGAGCACCATGCGCACGCCAAGAACGTTGTTGGTCGTGACGCCGTATTTCAGGCAATGGGCGCCGCCGGAATTCATGCCTAGGTTGCCGGCCAGGGTGCAGGCAAGCTGGCTCGACGGATCGGGGGCATAGAAGTAGCCCTGCGGTGCGACGGCTGCGGTGATGGCGACGTTGGTGATGCCGGTTTCGACGCGCGCTGTGCGGCCGGCGGGGTCGATCTCGAGCACCTTGTTCATTTTGGAGACGCCGACCACGATGGCATCCTCATAGGGTAGCGCGCCGCCGCACAGCGACGTGCCGGCCCCGCGGGCGATGACCTTCAAGCCGGACTGGTTGCAGTAACGCAGAACGGCGGCAACCGCTTCGGTGGTGCGGGGCAGAACGACAGCGAGCGGCATGCGGCGGTACGAGGTCAGGGCGTCGGTTTCGAAGGCGCGGCGGCCGTCCTCATCGGCGATGACGGCGTCCTTGCCCGCAATGCGGATCAGGTCGGTCAGGATGCGGTCGCGCCTGGTCAGGATGGCATTATCGGGTTCGAGCAACTGGATGAGCGACATGACGGGACCCGGCGGACCGGCCTCTGAAATAGGATGTTGCGCCCCGGTGAGCTGGGCACCTGGCAGAACTATAGCCCAGCGCCGCGTCGCTGCCGAGGCCGGATCTTGTGTGGCGGGTCGGCATACTTTGCATGAAATCATGCGCCGTTTTTCTGTATGTAGGCTGAGTTTGCCCTCAAGAAGCCGCGATTGCGCCACAATTTTCAACGGCACAGCATAAGTGTATCGTGTCACGGCGATTGCAGAACCATAGTTTGGACATCAGGCATACCACAGCTTCCGGGAGACAGTTTTATGTCGGTCGAGATTCCCAAGCCTAGCAAGGACGCCTCCGTGACAGCTATCAGTGACTTGGAGATTTTTGCGCGGGTTGCGCGGACCGGTAACATGTCGGCCGCCGGTCGCGAGATGGGGTTATCACCCGCCGTCGTGTCGAAGCGCGTGAGCCTGCTGGAAGAACGGCTTGGCACGCGGCTGTTCCAGCGCACGACCCGGCAGCTGACCTTGACGGAAACGGGCGAGGGTTATTTCAAGCGCGTCGTCGACATCTTGAGCCTCGTCGAGGAAGCCGAGGATTTCGTGAGCCGGCGCAATACCAAGCCGCGCGGAATTATCAAGGTTTCGGTGCCGAGTTCGTTCGGGCGGTTGCACGTGACGCCGCACCTCTCCGCGTTTTTGGTGCGGTTTCCCGATATCGCCGTCGACGTGCAGTTGTCGGACTCATACGTCGACATCATCCGCGAGGGGTTTGACCTTGCGATCCGCATCGGCGACCTTGAGGATTCCTCGCTGGTGGCCCGCAAGCTGACGATCGAGACCCGCATCCTGTGTGCCGCGCCCGGATATCTTGCCCAAGCCGTGCCCTTGCATACCCCTGACGACCTCCAGCATCACAACTGCCTGACCGTTGGCCCCATCGAGGCATGGGAGCTCCAGGGACCGGACGGCAGAACGTCGGTGCGGCCGAATTCGAGCGTGCGGACGAACTCGTGCGATTTCGTTCGGGAGGCAACGCTTGCTGGCTTGGGCGTCGCGTTGAGGCCGACGTGGGAGGTCAGCAGCGAGATCGAGCGCGGGCGTCTCGTGCGCGTGCTGCCATCGTATGCGGGAGCGGGCAATCCGGCGATCCATGCCGTGTATCCGAGCCGGGATTTCCTGCCGGCCAAGGTCAACATCTTCATCGAGCATCTGGCCGATATCTACGCCAATGACGCCTCGTGGCTGCAGAGCCAGGGCGATTACTCGGGTAAAGCCGGGCTGCGGCAGGTCGGCAAGGCCCGCGTCGGGGCGCGCTGACGCTTGCGCTTGGACGCCCACTTTGCGGGGAAACTCACTAGCCGCCGCGGACCGCGTTCCAGACCGCGAACGGGGCTCCCGATAACATCACCTTGACGTAGCGCCGATCCTGGTAGTCGCCGTTGAGCGATAGCCGCGGCAGCGCCGTCAATGAACGGGCGTGATGATTGAAAATCAGCCCCTTCCTTGTCGTCACCGCCGTTTTGATTCCGAGTTCATTCGCCAGATCGAATTCGCGGCGACCGGCGCTGACGGGGCATCCATATGGGTAGCTCAAATGCCGGCACGGGCGGCCAAGCTCGGCTTCGATGCGGGCGAGGTTCTCGACGATCTCGGCGCGGGCATCCTCGAGCGGGAGTTTGCCGAGCGCGAAGTGGCCGCGGGTATGACCGCCGATCGTCACCAGGGGATCACGCGCAAGGGCGCGCAATTCGTCCCAGTTCATGGCGAGGCTGCCGCACAGGGCCGCGGGGTCATACCCGATCGATTGGGCGAGTTCGGCCACCACGTAGCGGGCGCGGTCTTCGGGCAGGCGGCGGAGCCACCAGTAGATGGCGTCGAAGGCCGCGGACTTTTCGGCCACGGTTTCCGACGGCAGGTGACGGATGGTGCCGTCCATCTGCACGGTCACGTTGGGGGCGCGTTCGATTACGGCCTCGAGCACCAGCCACCACAGGTCGCCGGTGCCGTCGGCAAAGGCGCTCGGCACGTAGATGGTGAACGGCACATTGTGCCGTTTAAAGACAGGATAGGCGTGCTCGGCGTTGTCCTTGTAGCCGTCGTCGAGCGTAAAACAGGCGAAGGGGGGCCCGTCATAGTCCGGTTTCAGACGGGCTGGGAGATCATCGAGCGCGATGGGATCAAAGCCCGCCTGCTTGATCTCGACGATGACGCTTTCCAGGAACTGGGGGGTAACTTTCAGAATGCGATTGGGCTCAAAGGCGCGCGGCGGCTCCGGCCGCACGTGGTGGAGCATGAAAATCACGCCCTGCCCCCGGGTCAACGGCGCGAGCAGTCCGTCGGCGCCGACGAAGTGGGCGGCAGACAGGGCGGCTTTCAGCAGTTGTGTGCCATGACGATGCATCGCGTGGGGCGGTTCCGGTGAGATGCACGGGAAGAAGCAAGTCCTATGCCCGGAACGCGGGGTCAGGCGGGCTGCTTGGCGCGGCGGCCAGGGGCCTGTTCCTTAATGCGCAGGCCGGCCGCCGCCATGGCCGCGCTCGACTGGGCTATTTTCAAGAGGTGGATGTCGGCAACCTCGAAGCCCAGGAAGGTGCCGTCGGGGTCGCGCAGGGTCGCGTGCGGCTGATCGGGATCGGTGACGACGATGCCGGCATCAAAGCGGCCCTCGATGGTTTCAAACAGGGTGCGGACGAAGTCGTGCTCGCCGGTGACGATGATGTGGGCATAGGCCTCATCGAGGGCATCAAGCACGAGGTTGACCTGATCGGGGTCGCGCGCGGCGGCGACGGTTTCGAGGCCGTCTCCTGCGGAGAGGAAATGGCATTGGGTTCCGGGGATCGTGGTGATCACGTCCTCAAAAGTTGCATCGCCAGCTATCAGCTCCGCCAAACCCGGAGACGAGGCAAGCCCGAAGCTTGCGGCCAGTTGCGACGTACCCGGTGCCCATTCGACGAGAAGGGAGGGCTGTGTCGCGGCGACGAGCCCTTGGGCGAGCAGGATCGCGGTCGGGCCAGCATCGATGCCCTGGGATTGGGGGGCGACAAGGGTGCGGTAGCCGCCGCGCTCGGGCGTGCGATCGAGGATCAGGGTGACGAGGTCGTCAGGCGTGGCTACGGTTTCAATGACGGGGAG
>Ga0209698_10008782_pt1 | contig 10390 bp, 4 predicted proteins | sample LitLauG_LLR_2012_FD_187203 | JGI IMG/M metagenome (GOLD analysis project Ga0209698, IMG submission 187203) | Freshwater sediment microbial communities from Pennsylvania, USA - Little Laurel Run_MetaG_LLR_2012 (SPAdes) (version 2) | ecosystem: Environmental > Aquatic > Freshwater > Creek >... | reverse complement strand
GCGCAAACGTCTTCGAGGGATTGGAATAGGTCGGCGGACATGTCGAAGGCGCGATGAAAGGTGACGTTGAGCGGGCGCGCCAACTCGACCAGTTGGCGGGTGCAGTGGACATCGATATGGCCGTCGGCATCCAGGATGCCGAGAACGACGCCGTCGGCGCCCAGTTCCTTGGCGACGGCGATGTCGCGGCGCATGATCTCGACTTCTTCGCCGGGATAGCAGAAGTCTCCGCCGCGGGGGCGAATAATGACCTGCAGGCCGATGGAGACACGGGCACGGACCAGTTCGACCAGGCCGGCACTGGGAGTGACTCCTCCCTCGAGCAGATCACTGCACAACTCGACCCGTGCCGCCCCGCCCTGCTGCGCGGCCACTGCAGACGCCACCGAGTCGACGCAGACTTCAATCAGTACTTGTTCGGCCATGGGTCCCGTTTATGAAGATCGTCGCGAGAGTATCGAGCATTCGATCCTGATTCGCAATTGCGCGAACCTCCCATCGCCGGCAAACGGATTCGGTGAACAGTCTGCGCGGCGAAAGAGACTCCCGGTCTTGGGAGGCCACCCGAAGCGCATGCTTCCGGGCAGCCTCCCACCGGTCGAGGCTAGAAGGAGTAGTGCAACCCGATTTGAATATGTCGTTCTTGGGAGCGAACGCTGCTGATTGCACTGAAGTTGCTGTCAGTGATCCCGTTATCCGGATTTCCGTAACTGGCGATATTGAAAATATTGAAGAAGTCAGCGCGGAAGCCAAGCACGTGCTGCTCACTCCACAGGTGGAAGTCCTTGAAGAAAGACGCATCGACGCTGCGATAGCCCGGGGCACGTTGGGTGCTATTGCGCGCTGTGCCGAACGTGAACGGCGCCGACACCCCATAGGCACAGATTCCATTATCTGCGCCCATGCAGGGCTGGGCCGATGGATCCGTTCCCCACCAGTTGCTTAGCGAACGGTTCCGAATGATCATGGGACGGTACTGATTGGCCCGACTGAAGCCCCATCCGCCGTTGTTCGTGTTGCTGTTATTTGGGCCAAAGATGGTGACCGGCAATCCTGAATACACGATGGCCGAGGTTGCAAGCCTCCATCCTCCAAACACTGCGTCAAGGGCCCCTTTCGCGTTGCCACCGAAGGCCCTGCCGTGGCCGAAGGGAAGGTCATAGACCCCTACGAAGTTCAGGCTGTGCCGAACGTCCATTGCGGAAGAGCCGTAATCGGCGTTGAGATCATAACCGTTCTGGACCGAGAGCCCGCCGAAACTTGTATTCGACACCGCGTAGTTCCCGGATGAATCGGTCAAGGATTTTGCAAACGTGTAGTTCAGCGTATATTCCAAGCCTCGGTGCGTTCGCTGACGCAACGTAAACTGGGCCGCGTTGTAGGTCATCCTGGCCTGGGACTCGGTGATGAGAATACTGCCGCATTCTCCCACCAGGGCGAAGTAAGGAGGTTGGTCGGCAGCCGAAATGTTCGACCCGCCGCAGCCTCCAATGGTGGAAATATCCTGCGCCTGAGCCGTGGTGAGCTGATTGCCGTTGCGGTAGTCGGCCAGGTGATGCCCGACTTGGCCGTGATACCCCGCGCTCAGAGATAGCTCACTCGTGATCGCGTATTCCGTGACTAGAGTGAACTGATGGGTGTAGGCGGGTTGCACATCTTGCGGCCAAACGGAGTACAACGAGTTGTTGATTCCCAGAGGTTGGCTGAACGCATCAGCAACCGTGAACGGCGAGCCCCCCGAATTCCCCGACGGAGTGTTGGCATTGCTGTTGATGGCAAGCGAGAAGGGTGGACTGGAAGTCAGGCGCTGATTGAAGGAAAAACCCTCAAAGAAACTGGTTGCGCCGTAGCCGCCCCGAACGACGAGCTTCGGCATGGCTTGGAAAGCGAAGCCCACCCGGGGCATGATTTGTTTGTAACTGGCGTTGTAGCACGCGTGAGTGGAGCAAACGATCGACCCAGGTGCCGCGCCAGCAGGCACATGCCCCGCGTACTCTACGACACCGCCTGGAAGGACGTTGGCGGTCTTGTTGTTCTGCTCATACCAGGGCTGGTCGTATTCGTAACGAATTCCAAGATTCAGGGTCAGCCTGGAAGTCATCTTGAAATCGTCCTGGAAATAACCTGCGAGCCGCCACTGCCGATTGCCGACCCATCCAAGGGGGGACGCGAGCTGAACATTGGAAATCCGGCCAAGAACGAAGTCTGCCGCACCCCAGCCTACCCCGCCCGCAGGGCCCGTGAATTGACCGCCGTAAACGAACTGACCCAGAAATCCGACGTTTCCCGCGTTTAGGTAGTTCTGCTGATATCTCGTGGCCTGTCCGCCGATTGAGAGGTAATGCTTGCCCCGTTGCCAGGTCAGATTGTCGTAGTAGTTGAAGGTATTGTCGGTAAAGACCTGAGGATTAGCATTTGTACCCAGATAACTCACGCCGTTGCTGATGCTCTGTCCTGTGAAGCCCACATATTTCTGAGTGCCAAAAGGAATGCCGACTTTTGAGTCGCCAGTGTAGCCAAAGAGTCCCGTTGGATCGCTGGGGACACCATTGTTCCAGCGCACTCTAGTGAAGCCGAAGCGAGCTTCATTCACGATCGTCGGTGAGAACGTGTGAACAAAACTGGCGCCGGCAATCTTCGTAGGGTAGGTGTTGTGGTTGGGAAAATCTACCGGAATGAGGGCTGTCGTATAGTCGCTGCCCGTGCCCTGAGAATAGAAACCCGAAATCTTGTTTTTGTCGCCCGGAGTCCAGTCGACCTTGAAATCTTCCTGGTTGTTCGAAACGTAGCCGGACTGCGGGCCTACAAAGTTTCCCTGAATCAATCCGTCCCCTCCGCTCTCAATTGATACCGGAGGCCGGTTGGGCAACGGGTAGATTTCTGGATGCGCAAACAGGTAGGCCGCAACCGGATTCACGATGGGCACGCCCTGGTCATTTGCGTAAGGCGTGAAGTTGTTTTGCGTGTCGTAAAGCTGAATCGGTGAAGCAGCGTCGGTCAGCAGGGCGGAGAAGTCTCCGTTGCGCATTGCCTGGGTAAGGACGCTCGCCGAGCTCATACCTCCCGTGTGATGGCGCACGCCCTCGTAGTCGCCAAAGAAGAAAAGCTTGTTCTTGACGATCGGCCCTCCAATCGTCGCGCCGAAGATGTTCTGCGTGTAAGAGTTCTTCGGAGTGACTGGAGAGCTCAGGCCGTTCAACCATGAATTGGCATCGAGCTTCTCATTCTGCAGCAGATCGTACAAAGAGCCGTGAAACCCGTTGGTGCCGGATTTCAGAACGGTTACGATCGCGCCCCCATTGGCGTTTCCGTAGGTCGCGTTCGCATTGCCCGAGACGACGCGAACTTCAGCAATGGCGTCGGGAGCCGGGTTATAGCCGATCAGATTGTTCTGCGGCTCGTTGTTATCGGCGCCTTCGATCGTGTAGTTGTTCGCCTGCTCGCGATTGCCGTTGATTGCCGCTATGCCGCTGTTGTACGTATTGCGCTCGATGGCGTTGTTTCCGCTCATCCCGGTGGGATCGGTATCGATTGCCCCCGGCTGGAACAGGGTAAGCGCGGAGAAGTTCCGCCCGTTCAGGGGAATATTCGCGATTTCGTTGGTCGAAAGCGTGTTCCCCAGGGTGGCGTCGGTGGTGTCGAGAATCGGGTGAATCGTTTCCGTCACTTCCACCGTCGTCGACTCGCTGATTTTCAGCCTCGCATCCACCTTGGCCGTCTGGTTGATCTCCAGGGGGAAGGCTTCCACCTTCTCGGTCGCAAATCCCTTCGCCGCAATGGTGACGGTGTACGTGCCGATGGGCAGGAAGCGGAGGGTGTACACGCCGGCGGAATTGGTCTGCACCGAGGTTTTTACTCCGGTCGCAGTATTCTCGGAGACTACTTTCGCTCCCGCGACCACCGCGCCGCTGGGATCGGTGACCACTCCAGTAATTGAACCCGTGACGGTTTGCCCCGAGGCGGATGACAACCAGAATAGGGCTATCAACCAACCGGCTAACAGGTAGCGGAACAGATTTGTTCTCATAAGTGTCCTCTTCTAAGAGCCGACGGTAATCAGGAGCGTTGATCACTGTCAAGAATAAAATGATCGTTTTAGGTATATATGATCATTTCTGTGAAGTATTGGCGAGGTTGATTGCATTGGAAGGCCTGCCGCCCTGCATGTTTTGAACCCAAAGGCCCGGTCGGTTGATCGGGCCTTTGCGTTTTAGGGGGCTGTCAGTGCTCGTCCGGGGTGCAGCCGGTGCTGACCTTGGTCAGAGTGTTGGGATGAGAAGTAGAGCGACGAGGGACACGATGAAAACAGCGATGGAGGGGATGCATAAGACTCCTTAGCTGAGGTGGGCATTCCGGCGGGATGGCGCCTCCCGGTCCGGGGTACGCCTTATCGCACTGAGTCGTGTTCATTGTCAAGGCCAGGTTGATCGAATTGTACGAATTCAATCAATTCGATGCTCTGTATGCAGAATTATGCACACTGAAGTGTGGCTTGTTATAGTCTGAGCTCGCGTAGGGTTTTCGTTTCTGGTAAGTTTTCACACCCCACGGCAGTAGGGACGTTCCAATGAAGACACGACCCCGGGAAGACCAAATCCTGAGAGAGTTGCGGCGGAAGGGAAACCTGTCGCTGGACGAGTTGATCGCGGACCTCGGGGCGTCGGCGGCGAGCGTGCGGCGCGATCTGGCCAAGCTGGAAGCAAGAGGGCTGGTACGGCGAACACACGGTGGGGTAACGCTGGTCGAACCGCTGCTCTATGAGCCCTTCCGATACGATTCCCTGTTTCAAAACCGGGAGCAGCATCGCCCGGCGGAGAAGCGCAAGATCGGACTGGCGGCGTCTGAACTGATTTGCGAAAACGAGACTGTGGGCTTCACGGCCGGCACCACGACGACGCACGTGGCGCGAAATCTGAGGAACCGGCACAACATTCGCGTGATCACGAACGCGATTAATATCGCGATGGAGTTGAGCAATTGTCCGGGGTTGAAGACATTCGTTACCGGAGGATTCGTGCAGTGGGCGGGGTCGTTCTCGTTAGTGGGACATGCCGCGATCACTTCGCTGAATGACATTTATATGGATCGAGTGTTTGTGAGCGTGTGTGGAATCGACCTGGAGCGCGGCATCACGGTGATCGAACCGGAAGAAGGATTGACTTTTCGCGCGATGATTCAGCAGGCCAAGCAGACGATCGTGGTGGCGGATTCAAGCAAGATCGGGATGGTGACGCCGGCGCTGATTTGTCCGATCTCAGACATTGACATGCTGATTACCGACAAACGAGCTTCAGACAAGGCGATTACACCCTTCCTGGAGCGGGGCATTGAGGTGCAGCGGGTGTAAGTTACGGCGAACCGTCTTTCGAATCGAAGAGCTGGAATTCGCGGATATGGGCCTCGGCGGACGAAGAGAGTATATTGAGGCGCACTCGTGAAGCGGCCACCGGCGCGAAGTGGTCGATTCGCTTGTGCCCGATGGCATTGCCTTTGAAGACCTGGATCCACTTACCTTCCCTGTAAATCTCTATCGCGTATTTCTGGATGTGCTGGCCGGCGTTCAGCCATTCCATGGTGAGCGCCTGGTCGAAGGTGATTGGAGTTGCGAAATTCACTTCGATCATGGCGTGGTGCGAGCCGGCGGACGCGGACCAGAAGGTGTCCGGACTGCCGTCGAGCGCGAGTTCCACTTCCGGGGTCGCCTTGACATGTCTCGCGACAAGATTCTTGCCGTAACGCTCGCGGAGCGCGGCGCCGAATTCCTTCAGGCGCTGCACGTCGGCCTCGGGTAGGAGGCCGCGACGGTCGGGCGCAATGCCGAGGACCAGCTGTGCCCCTCTGCCGACCGTTTGCTCGTAGGTTGCGAGCAGCTCGGGCAGGCTCTTGAGACTGGATTCGTCGTTGGGATGCCAGAACCAGTGCCCTTTGCGCAGCGGAGTGTCAGCCTCAACGGGGCGCCAGCGGAGATATCCGTGGCGGTCGATCACATTCCAGTTCTCGTACGGGATGACTCCATCTTCGTTTCCCACCCAGCGAATGTCGCCGTAGTCAAACAGCGCGACGTCGGCAAACACCAGCGTGTTGGGCTGGTAGGTGCGGAGTTCCTCGATGATGCGGGGAAAGTTGTAGACGTGATCGGCGCTGCCGGCGCCATCAAGCCAGAACTCCTGTAGGTCGCCGTAACCCTGGGCGAGTTCGTCGAGTTCGGCAGAGTAGTACTTGTCGTATTCGGCGGAGTTGCTGTAGCGGGACTCGTGGCGATCCCAGGGAGACAGGTACACACCAAACTTCAAGCCATATTTTCTTGCGGCTTGCTCGACTCGGCGAACCATGTCTCCGTGGCCGTTTTCCCAGGGGCTGCTCTTGACGCTGTAGTCGGTCTGGGCGGTGGGCCAGAGGCAGAAGCCGTCGTGATGCTTGGCGACGAAGACCACGTACTTGATTCCGGCCGACTGCAGAACCTGCATCCATTGCTCGGGATCGAATTGGGTGGGGTTGAATACTTTCGGGTCGGCGGTGCCGTCGCCCCATTCGCGGTCGAGGAAGGTGTTTGGACCGAAGTGGATGATGGCGCCCATCTCGAGATCCTGCCATTCGACCTGCTGCGGAGAGGGTTTTATGTCGGTGAACGTCTGTGCGTGGCTCCGTGCGAGCATGATCAGGACGAACAGGACAATGTTGTGCGCGCGCGTAGGGATAAGCATGCGCAAATCGTAACACTCAATCGCGTTCTCCGTTTCTTGCGTTGCCGGCGCATGTTCTTTGCAAGCTCTACGGGTAACAACAGACTCATCGCGAAAGACGCAGAGGATTCCGAAGGGCGCGGAGAAACACTTCCGGCCGGTCATCAATGCTTCGCCTCGTTGGACGCTGCCTGATCGACGCGCAGGTAGGCGCTGCCGAAGGCGGCGATCTCAAGGTCACGCGCTCGGTTGATGATTAGTCCTGCGGCATCACTCGATCGGACTGAACCGGAGAAACCGTTGTTCCAGAGAAAGTCACCTCTCTGGATCTTCTCGGTTGGGTTGTAGAGATAGACCAGCCAGCTGTGCCCGTCTGCAATCGGCTTAATGGAAGAGATGAGGACGTTGGGTGAAGAAAGACGCAGCAGGGAGGAACGCGGTGGAGTAGAGGCGTCGGCCAAGGAGACGATTAGCGGCTGCCGGCGTTCTGTGCCGAATTTCGCGGCATCGACGGCGTCGAAGGTGGCATGGGGCAGGATCGAGTAAGTGAACGTTACCGGGCCTTCCTGATCTGCCTTGTAATTGGTGTGCCAGTAGTTGTTCATCACGTAGGAGTAAATCGAAGACGAGGACGCAATCGATTTCATCCAGGGCTGCTCGGCGGTGATGGCGCCGATTTCTACCAGCGGGGCGGTGGGTGAGGCCCAGGTCACACCGTAATTACTGTTGGAGATGTCGATCCAACTCTGTACGGAAAAGAAATTCTTGCAGGCGCCGGCTAGTTGGTCGACTTCGGGACGAACGAATGCGTCGGCGACGTCGTAGCGCAACTGGCCGCCGGGCACGGCGAAGGGGAAGGAGATGTGGATGCCTTCTTTGTCGCGCAGCGGAAGCTTGTCGATATTGGTGATCAGGTCGAGGCGGTCGACACCTTCGACGAGGCGAATCTCGGTGGAATAACGCTTCGCACCGGGTGCGTCGGCTTCGACCAGCAGCGAGACCACCAGATTCCCTTGCTCCTTTACTCGCACGCGAACGTTCGAAAGCGGCTGCGCTTTTTCAGGATCTGTGCCCAAAACGTAGAGGTACTGATTCAGGCCAGTGCGTTGCGCATGATCGACCAACTGAACTCCTTTTTCCTTCCAGGTCAGCGCGTCGATTGCCCCGCTTTGCAAATTGACGGAGACAGCGATGTAGTCGTTCTCCAGGCTATGGGGTTGAATCTTGGTGGCATTGCGACTGAAGGCTTGCCCCTTTTCTACGAACAAACGCTTGGCGGAAAACGGCGGAACGTTCTCGGCGAGGACGGCGAGCTCCCCGGTGGAGAGACGCTGGCTCGGCACGGGGTGGCCATCGAGGTCAACGACGCGATCACCCTCCGCACTCAGCTCGTTCGTGAGGAATATCACGTCCGTGCGTAGCCAGGAATTTGTGTTGTAGACATCGATCGGCGTTCTGGCTTTGGACGGCGCGGCGGGCGAATGCAGGACTTCTGCCAGCAAGTCGCGTGATGCGCGATCGGCGTCGAGTGCGAATTTTCGCTTGATCTCCCATTGCTGTTTGACGAACGGCAGATCCGGCTCCTCGGTGCTGTTGTGGGCTCCCCAGGTGTGCTCGTCATAGAAAGTTACGTTGCGCCAAGCGGAATCGTATTCGCTGGCGGGATAGGAAGCCGGCGAGAGCATCGACCACAAGGCTTCGCCCTGGATGAGCCGATCGACGGCGGCGCGGTTTAGTGCGGTTTCGAAGGCCGAGGAGGCGGCTCCGTCTTCCCAGTACGGAGTGAAGTCTCCCTGCATGACGGGGAGGCTCGAGCCGTAGCGCTTCTCGAACTCCTCGAACATTTGCTCGTGCGTCGCCACGATGAGGCGTGGCGTGACGTAGCGATCGTTCCACTGGCGGACGAAGTCGGCTAGTGTGGGATCGGGCGGGCCGTTGTCGCCAAGCGTGTAGGGAAGCTGGAACATTTCGTAGGGATAGGAAATGTCGTCCAGCTTGCGCGCGAGTTTCATGATCTTGTCGTCGCCCAGTTTGCTGAGTGGTCCCTCGTGGAAACTGGCGTAGCTGGCGCCGGCCATCCAGGTAAGCACTTTCTCCTCACCGGATTGGGAGGTCCAGTAAAATGGCTTGTCGCCCCAGGCTTGCAAGGTGTAGCCGATGCGATCGCCAGAGTTGGGCGCGGTGGCGAAATACTTGACGCCGCTCTGTGCCATCGCGGAAACGATTCCCCAGCTGAAGCCGGGGACGTCGGAGGTGACGGCGGTCGTCATGGGAATGTGGTAGTCGGCGCGCAGAGCGCGGGCGAAATCGAAAAAGTGGCTCATCTCCACGGAATTGGCCAAGCCCGTGAGCATGTTGGCGTAGAGCGCGCTGAGTCCGATGCTGCCGGAGCCGACGTCGGCAAAGAATTCGTCGCGCTGGGCCGCGGAGGCTTGCTTCAGATAGCTCTGCAGGGCCCAGAGGGTTTCCATATTCCATTTGTAGCGGGCATCGGCGGGATAGTCTCGCGTGTCGCGGATGAGGCGCATGGCCTGTTCCAGGTTGTTCCACTGTTTGCGTTCGACGTCGCGCTGCAGATCGGTGTATCCGATGTCGTTGTGAGAGTAGGAGAGAAGATAGATATCTCTCTTGTGAACGGGCGCGATGGGAACTGTGCTGGTTTCGACGACGTTTCCATTGAGCTTGAAGACGAGGGGGATGGTGGTGGCGGAAGCGACTGCGGGGATGGGCAAACGCAGAACGTTCGCGCCGATGTTGAGATCGGCGCGGATCGGTTGGTGATCGGGGGTGTGAACTTCGATGGTGCGGCCGGCGACCAGGTTATCGAGGCTGAGCCGCAACTGTTGCAGAGTGTGTGCGCCGTCCTTGACGAGGGCGGGCTCGGAGCGCACCTGGGGCACAAAATTGAAACGGTGCTGAAACGTCATGTACCAGTCTGCACTGCCGGAGTTGTCGCCTTGCACTTCGAGCGTGAGGGGTCTGCGGGGCGGGAAATCGTTTGCGGGAAGTTTTAGTGTCATGTAGCCGAACAGATCGCCGACGTGGTCGGTAGTCGTCGCGGCAAAAGAGAGTTCTCCGCCGTCTTTTCCGGCAACTTGCCAAGCTTTAGCCGTCGCGTCTTTGGCGTTCTTGAATGTGAACCAGAGCTGGCCGTTGATCAGAAGGTTGAATTGATGACTTTCCTTTTCCTCGGCGAAACCGGCGCATTCAATGCCCGCCAGCCAGATGAATTGGTAGGAATCGCCGGACGGTTCGGGCAAGGGATCGGTTTGCCAGGAGACGGTATGGGCCATGCGCTGCCCACGAACGAGCAAGGCGGAATCGGCATCGGGATCGGAGGAGTGGTACTCGATGGTCTGTCCGTCGATGGAAGAGTGGAAGCCGTTCAGATATTTGCTAAGGGACGCGACAGGCGCGGTTGGCGTGGCAGAGTCCTTCGCGTCAATCACGATTGCATTTTCGGTTTGCCGCCCCAAAGCATTGGCGGCGATAAAAATGGCGAGGAGCGCTGCGGCGGCTCGTAGCTTCATCGAATTCTCCCGGTGTCTCTCCGGTGTCTCTGAGGATGTTCAATTGTGTTCATGCTTCGTGGAAGGAACGTCACGGCGATAAACGCACACATAGTCGACGAGCATTGACCTGCCCCCTACTTTCGTTCACGTAAGAATACGCCAAACTCGTTCTGTTCCATCCTTGGGTTGAGCGGG
>Ga0209698_10008781_pt1 | contig 10391 bp, 7 predicted proteins | sample LitLauG_LLR_2012_FD_187203 | JGI IMG/M metagenome (GOLD analysis project Ga0209698, IMG submission 187203) | Freshwater sediment microbial communities from Pennsylvania, USA - Little Laurel Run_MetaG_LLR_2012 (SPAdes) (version 2) | ecosystem: Environmental > Aquatic > Freshwater > Creek >... | reverse complement strand
TTCTAGGATGGCGTCGATTTGCGCGTAGCTGAGGGTGAGGGAGTTGCCACGGCCGGCGGCTTCGAGTTCAGCGGCGCCGACGAAGCGATACTTGCGGCCGTCCAGCTTTACGCCTTCGAGCTTTTTGGACTTGCCGTTTTCGGTGATCGTGACGTCTTGCTCGCTGAAATACTTGAACAGGTTTTCCTTGGCCTCGGCGCGGCTGCCGCTGCCGCGAATGACGCGAATGACGTTGTCAAGGTGGTCGAGCGCGATCTGGTAGCCGACCAGGATGTGCTCGCGCTCTTCCGCTTTGCGAAGCTCGAAAATGGTCCGGCGGCGAACCACTTCCATGCGGTGTTCGATGAAGAGCTTGATCATCGGAATGAGGCCGAGCTCGCGGGGCTGGCCGGCGACGATGGAGAGCAGGATCATGCCGAAGGATTCCTGCATCTGGGTGTGTTTGAAGAGATTGTTGAGAATGAGCTGAGACTCTTCGCCGCGCTTTAATTCGACGACGATGCGCATGCCCTCGCGGGAAGATTCATCGCGGACGTCAGAGATGCCCTCGATTTTCTTGGTCTGCACGAGTTCAGCGATGCGCTCGATCAGCTTGGACTTGTTGACCTGGTAGGGAATTTCGGTGATGACGATATTTTCGCGATCCTTGCTGGCTTCTTCAATGGCGGCTTTGGCGCGCATGATGAAGCTACCGCGGCCGGTGCGATAGGCGGCTTCGATGCCTTCCCTGCCCGCAATGTAGGCGCCAGTGGGAAAATCCGGGCCAGGGACGATCTTCATGATTTCTTTCAGCGGGGTGTCTGGCTTTTCGATCAGGAGAATGGCGGCGTCCACGATTTCGCGCAGATTGTGGGGAGGGATGTTGGTGGCCATGCCGACGGCGATACCACTGGCGCCGTTGACAAGAAGATTTGGAATGCGCGATGGAAGGACGACGGGCTCTTCGCGGGTCTGGTCAAAGTTGGGGATGAAATCGACAGTTTCTTTTTCGAGGTCGGCGAGAATGTCCTCGGTGATTTTGGCCAGGCGTGCTTCGGTATACCGCATGGCCGCCGGGGGATCGCCGTCGACGGAACCGAAGTTACCCTGTCCGTCGATCAGCGGGTAACGCATGTTGAAGTCTTGCGCGACGCGAACGAGGGCGGGATAGATAACGGCTTCACCGTGCGGGTGATAGTTGCCGGAGGTGTCGCCGCAGATCTTGGCACATTTGCGATAGCCGCGATTGGAGGCGAGGCCGAGGTCGTTCATGGCGACGAGGATGCGGCGCTGAACGGGCTTGAGGCCGTCGCGCACGTCGGGAAGCGCGCGGGCGATGATGACGCTCATGGCGTAGTCGAGATACGACTTACGCATTTCGGCTTCGATATCGATGGGAAGGAGGATTGATGTGTTCTGCTCGTCTGCCATGTGCCCTCAGCCTTCGTTCATTATGGTCTTGCCGTAATCCACGTCAGAAAATGATTCAGTGATTCGCGCGTTCGAGTGCGAATGCCTTGACGGTGTCGAATGCGTCCGCTGCGTTGGTAAAGCGTTTCGATGCAAATTCAGCTTCGATCAGGCGCAAGAATGAATCGCACTCTGCCTGATCGCTAAGACTTATTGACACACCTTTTTCATTGTCGGGCGTAGATGTTGGCATCGCACGAAACTCACTCACACTCAATCCACGCAGCCCAGGCAACGTAGTCCAACCAATTTGATAAATCACGGTCGCCTGCTCAGCCAGACAATTTCATGTTACTCAGAACGTACTTCAATCGCTTGGTGCTCAGTCGAAGTGTAATAGTTGTCCATTCAGGGCCTACTTTTACCTTTGTGATCTTGCCGCCCGTAGCCTTTGGTTTCATCCGCTTGCCTTTTGGCATTTTCCCCCCGGCGCACTATAGATTTTCAAGACTCCCTAAATATCGAGATTGACGACTTCGAGGGCGTTGTCCTCGATGAATTTGCGGCGCGCTTCGACGTTTTCGCCCATGAGAGTGGTGAAAATATCCTCGGCGGCGACAGCGTCCTCGAGCTTAACCTGCAGCAGCGTGCGGGTGTCCGCGTTCATGGTGGTTTCCCACAACTGCTCGGCGTTCATTTCGCCCAAGCCCTTGAATCGGGTGATGGTGAAATCTTTCTTGGCGTCTTCCATGACGTAGTTGAGGACGTCGGTGGCTTTCTCCCGCGTGACCTTGGTGCCGTTGCGGGCGACGGTGAACGGAGGATGGTTGAACTCCTCAATTTGCTTGCCGAGAGCCCTAAGGCGCTTGTACTCGGCGGTCGAAGCAACCGCCCAACTGATTTTCTGGTTGTGGGGAAGCCCAAACTGAATCTCGTAGAGACTGTGCTCCTCATCGAACGCGATCTTGCCTTCCAGTTTGAGTTTCGACTTGTCTATTTCCTTGAGCAACTTCTCCAGCGCCTTCTTGTCCTCGAAATCCGTTTTCTTTTCGAGGCCGCTGTCGGCGAGAAGTTCAACGAGGCCGGGTTCCCGCAAGCGGCGGCCGAGTTTCGCGGCGGCGGCATCGTATTCCTGGACGTTCAGAAGAAATGTAGTCAAGCGAGCGCCTTCCAGGTTGACGCCTTCTTTGGCCTTCACGATGTGATCTTCCGTGGCACGCTTCATAAGTTCGCGGGCAAACTCGCGATCGTCGCGAATGTAGCGCTCGGTCTTGCCGCGCTTCACGCGGTAGAGGGGAGGTTGGGCGATATAGACGTGGCCGCGCTCGATGAGCTCCTTCATGTGGCGGAAGAAGAAGGTGAGCAGGAGCGTGCGGATGTGCGAGCCGTCAACGTCGGCGTCGGTCATGAGAATGATTTTGTGGTAGCGGAGTTTACCGGCGTCGAAATCGTCCTTGCCAATGCCGGTGCCGAGCGCAGTGATGATGGCGCGAATTTCCTCGTGGCCCAGCATTTTGTCGTAGCGGGCCTTTTCGACGTTGAGGATTTTGCCCTTGAGGGGAAGGATGGCCTGGTATTTGCGATCGCGGCCCATTTTGGCGGAACCGCCGGCGGATTCACCCTCGACGACAAAGAGTTCGCATCGGGCGGGGTCGCGCTCCTGGCAATCTGCGAGCTTTCCAGGCAAACCACTGGAATCCATCGCGGATTTGCGGCGCGTGAGCTCGCGGGCCTTGCGGGCGGCTTCGCGGGCGCGGGCCGCGTCAATGCACTTGCCGATGATGCGGCGGGCGACGGTGGAATGCTTGTCGAACCACTCGCCGAGCTTTTCGTTGACGAGTTGCTCGACATCACCCTTGATGTCGCTGTTGAGTTTGCCCTTGGTCTGGCCTTCGAACTGGGGCTGCGGCAGGCGGACGCTGACGACAGCCACCAGGCCTTCGCGAACATCGTCTCCTGAGATGGAGACTTCGTCCTTTTGCTCTTTCAACATGCCGGCGCCGGAGGCGAAATTGTTGATGCTGCGTGTGAGAGCGGAACGGAAGCCGGAGAGATGCGTGCCGCCGTCAACGGTGTTGATGGTGTTGGCGAACGAGAAGACGTTCTCGCCGTAGGTGTCGTTGTATTGCAGGGCGATTTCGATTTCGGCGGTGCCCTTTTTCCCTTCCATGTAGATCGGAGAATCGTGGAGGGTGGTCTTGCCACGGTTCAAGTGTTTGACGAATTCGGAGATGCCGCCGGTGAAACGGAATTCAGCAGATTTTTCGTTGCGCTCGTCGTTGAGCGTGATCTTTAGACCCTTGTTGAGGAATGCGTATTCGCGAAGGCGCGTGGCCAGCGTGTCGTAGCTGAAGACGGTCTTTTCAAAAATGCTGGGATCGGGATGGAAAGTAACTTTTGTGCCGGTTTTGCGGGTATTGCCGGTCCGCTTCATTTTTTCGTTGGGCTTGCCCTTTTCGTAGCTCTGCTCCCAGACGCCGCCGTCGCGCAGGATTTCGAGTTCGAGCCAATCGGAAAGTGCGTTGACAACGGAGACGCCGACGCCGTGGAGACCGCCGGAAACCTTGTAGGTGTCGCTATCGAATTTTCCACCAGCGTGAAGAACGGTGAGGACCACTTCGGCGGCAGAACGCTTTTCGGTGGCGTGCATTTCCACGGGAATGCCGCGGCCGTTGTCGATCACGGTGACGGAATTGTCGGCGTGAACAGTGACGTTCACTTCATCGGCGAAGCCGGCCATGGCTTCATCGACGGAGTTGTCAACAACTTCCCAGACAAGATGGTGGAGGCCCATTTCGCCGGTGGAGCCGATGTACATGGCGGGGCGCAGGCGAACAGCCTCCAGTCCGCCGAGGACTTTAATGGATTTCGCGTCGTACTGGTGTCCACCCTTACCGGTGACCGTTTCTTTATCGCCCATTTGCTCTCCTGACGTGCAAGCCCGCGGCAATCAAGCCGCGCGAAACGCAGCCTCCCGATGGAGGCACTCTATGGCAACTGCGTAAATCCAAATTTTTCGAAGCAAGGAAGGCGTGATGATTGAATCCTGCAACCGTCGCCTTACCCTTTGGCAGCGATCCCACTGGGCCAGATCGGAGCTCGTAGGGTTTCCTGCTTCATCCCATCCCGCGATCCGGGACGTGGCGAAGACTTATGTTCTCCAGGCTGCGGGACCTGCTCCTGGCGCAGAGCGTAGTAGGTCGGGCGAGTCTGGCGGACGTGTCGATTGGGAGGAAAAATGGCCGATCGACAACAGTTTAATTTTACTGGAATTGGGGGTTTTACTCAAGTTTCAGGAAAGGGGTTGTGGATAAATAAAGTTAAATTTTTCAATAAGATACAAGAGGCTAACGCTTTATCTCATGGTCTGCTAAGCCTGCTGAGATACCTACTCTTTTAGGGACAAAATTAGATGTCTCGAGTAGTGGCTTTTTGATATCGCAGAGTGGAATATCAAACGGGATCTGTGAACTTTGCAAATGAATTTGAGGTCACAAGTTGTGGTCTCAAGCGCAGTTCGTTTGAGTACAACTCAGATGCGCATGGGCATGATGACGTAGCGGTAGCGATAGCTTTCGTCGGCGAGAGGACGCATCTGGCCGGCGGATTGTTCGTCCTTGAGCTCGATGCTGATGGGGCCATCGGCGGCGGCGGCAAGGAAATCCAGTACATAGGCGGAGTTGAAGCCGATCGCGATGGTGTCGCCTTTGTATTCCTTGTCGATGGTTTCCTTGGCTTCGCCGTACTCAGGGCTAGAGGCGGAGATTTCCACGCCTTCGGTAGAGACGGAGAGTTTGACAGCGTGAGAGCGCTGGTCGGCAAGTTGCGAAACACGGCGCACGGCGTCGCTGAGTTCCGTGCGTTCGAGGACAATGGTCTTGTTATTTTCGCGCGGCAGGACAGCTTCATAGTTCGGGAACTGGCCGGTGAGTATGCGGGAGATGAGCAGGCGATGGCCGACCTGGAAGAACAAATGACTTTCGTCCTTGGCGAATTCCAGATGGGCATCGGAGCCGGCGGCGGCTGAAAGCTTTTCGACTTCGTCCATGGCTTTCTTGGGGATCAGGACACGGACTTCACCGTTGAGGCCGGCGAGTTTTTGATCGGTTTCCGCGAGGGCCAGGCGATGGCCATCGGTGGCAACCATGGCGAGCGTGTCCGGCTTCAGGATCAGCAACCCGCCATTCAGCGTGTAGCGCGATTCCTCCATGGAGATGGCAAATTTGGTTTTGGCTATCAGGCTTTCGAGGACCACGGCGGGAATCTTGACCAGCGTGTGGGGCATCGCAGGAAGGGCCGGGAAGTTTTCCTTGGCCATGCCAACGAGTTTGTATTTCTTTTTTTCGCTGACGATTTCGACCCAATGATTGTCGAGCAGTTTGAATTTGATCTCGCCTTCGGGGAGGAGGCGGACAAGTTCAAGAAGTTTCTTGGCGGGAATGGTGCCGGCGCCTTCTTTCTTGACCTTGGCTTCACAGGAAGTGCGCACGCTGAGCTCAAGGTCGGTGGCCGTGATCGTGACGCGGCTACCCTTGGCCTCAACCAAAAGGTTGGAGAGAATCGGAATCGTAGTTTTGCGTTCCACCACGCCCTGCGTGGTGGTGAGTTCGTTGAGCAGCGCGGATTTGGTTACGCTGAATTCCATGAATTGACTTTCCTCACGTGCGGTACCGGTTGCCGTCATGTGGCTTTCCCCCGTAAATGCGACCCGCTTTCGTACTGTACTCGTTTTTTAGTCAAGTATAAAGCGCGCAAGTGGCCAAGAGACTGTGGAAATGCGGGAAGTTGAGGATATCCAGGTAGGTGCTGGATTTGGCGAGCGAGATGAAAAAATCCACAACACAAAACTTTTCACAAGACATGTCAAAGAAAAATAGATCTATAAAGCTTGTTGTTGTGATGAGTGCTGTGGATTGGTGGAAAAGCCGAAAGGCGCAGCTACTAACTTGCGTTTTTGAGAGTGGTGTCCGGTGGATTCCTGGGCGCTTCTTAGGAAAAGCGGGCTGAGTCAAGCAGGAGGAGTATTTTCGATCACGCGCATGCACAATCCGTCCGCAACTTTCCCACACATTCTTCACAATATGTGCACACGTGCTCCGCGTGACGAAAAAAAGCAGAGTGCATCAAACAAACACCAAGTTAGAAGAGATATCCATAGGAACTTTCACCTACTCTCGTTCTGACCAGAAATTTGGCGCACTGAGGAGAGACTGATCATGTCAAGTATTTTGATTACCGGAGCAAATCGCGGGCTCGGGTTGGAATTTGCGCGTCAGTACGCAGCGGATGGATGGGACGTGATTGCGACAGCGCGCACTCCGGAAACTAGCCAGGAACTGCAGAAATTAACAAGAAATAAAATGGTGTCTTTGCATGGCTTGGATGTGACCAGCGATGAATCAGTCAAACACTTAGCGGAAACTCTTGGCGGCAAGCCGGTAGATTTGCTAGTCCTAAACTCAGCCATATATCCCCGAAACGGAAGCAAACTTGGCGCACTCGATTTTGCAGGATGGCGCGAGTCCTTTGAAACAAACGTTCTGGGAGCGATCCGGGTCGCGGAGGCGTTGATCGAAAACGTCGCGGCAAGCAAGCGGAAACAGATCGCCGCAATCAGCACCGGGATGGGTTCAATGCAAGCGTTGGGATCCACGATCGGGTTTGGAATCGCTTATCAATACAGGACGAGCAAAGCGGCGCTAAACATGACGATGTCGATCCTGGCTAAAGAGGTGGAGCCGCGGGGAATCAGCGTGGTGATATTCAGTCCGGGATGGGTGCAGACGGACATGGGAGGCGCGAACGCGGCACTGACGCCCGAACAGAGCATTGGAGGCATGCGCAAGGTGCTCGAAGGAAATCCGATGGAGCTGACGGGGAAATTCCTGGGCTACGACGGCGCGACTTGGCCCTGGTAATTTATGTCTGAAGAGTTTGCCCGTCGAAAGTGAAATTGGCGAGAAGTTGTTACTGCAAGGCGTCCATCAGACGGGTGATGGTGCGATTGAGTTCCTTGTCGGAGCGGCGGAGCTCTTCGATCTTGTTGATGGAGTGAAGAACGGTGGTGTGGTGTTTGCCGCCGAACTGGCGGCCGATTTCGGGCAGCGAAGCGGTGGTGAGCTGCTTGACGATGTACATCGCCACCTGGCGCGGGAAAGCGATGGCACGGGTGTTGCTGCGAACTTTCAGATCTTGTTCGCGAAGATTAAAGTGTTCACTGACGCGCTTCTGAATGAGGTCAATGGTGACGCGCTTTTCTTGCGAGGCAATGATGTTGCGCAGGACCTGCTGCGCGGTCGTAAGCGAAACAATGGTTCCCGTTAAAGACGCATAAGCCATCAGGCGGGTGAGAGCGCCCTCGAGTTCGCGGACGTTGGACTTGATCGCGCGCGCGATATACTCGGCAACTTCGTCGGGCAAATTGAAGCGATCGTTTTCCGCTTTTTTCTGCAGAATCGCAATTTTGGTTTCCAGGTCGGGCGGCTGAATGTCCGCAATCAGACCCCATTCAAACCGTGAGCGAAGACGTTCCTCGATGGAATTGATGTCTTTGGGCAGGCAATCCGAAGAAATGACGATCTGTTTCTGCTGTTCGTAGAGCGCGTTAAAGGTATGGAAAAACTCTTCCTGGGTGCGCTCTTTTCCGGCGATGAACTGAATATCATCCACGAGCAGGACGTCCACGGTGTGGAAGCGGTCGCGGAAGCTGATCATGCGGTCAAAGCGCAGCGAGTTGATGACTTCGATGGTGAACTTTTCGGCGCTGACGTAGCTGAGTCGCATGGCCGGATTGCGCTTCTTGATGGTGTGCCCAATGGCATGCATCAAGTGGGTCTTGCCCATGCCCACGCCGCCATAGAGAAAGAGCGGGTTGTAGGCTTTCGAAGGTTGCTCGGCAACCGCGCGGGAAGCCGCGTGCGCGAATTCGTTGGATTTGCCGACGACAAACGTGTCGAAGGTGTAGCGCGTGTTCAGTTGGTGATCGCTGCTTTCAAAATCGAGCTTGGCTTGCTTGTTGCCATTCGCGGCGGGAGCGGCTTGCACGGTCTCTTCCTCAGTGCAGACATATTGCACTTTCATCTGGGGGACGCCCATCTGATGAAAGACAGCCTTCACGATTTCGCCGTAGGTGCGGGTAAGCACCTGGCGGAAAACGGTGCTGGGAATCTGGACGTAGAGAGTGTCGCCTTCCGCGCGATTGAGGCGCGTGGGCTGGAACCAGGTGGTGTAAGTGTTGATGCTGACCCTGGACTTGATCAAATCGAGGAATTTATCCCAGAGGTTCTGAGTTTCTTTTTCGCGGCCAATTTGAGTAGCAGTTGTCATCAGAAAAAGCCAAACCTAGACTATTTCCACAGGTGTGAAAAAACTGTGGAAAGCCAATTTCACCCGAAAGCTGCAAGCTTTGGAGTTCTTACCCGCGCCGGAACGATTAAATTTTGCCCCTGTGGACCTGCGCGGTTCTTTCAGACCAGCTGAACCAAGCACCACTGTCTTAACTGCGTTGGATTCTCGCGCACTGTCCCGGCGGGAGCAAGCGAAAAGTGTGCGAAGGGGTTCAACGAAGTTCACATGCCATGCACAACTTTTCCACAAGCCCGGGAAATGTGCAAGTGCGAAGAAAAATTAAAATTTACAGGGAAAAAACATCGTTTACACGAACCGGAAAATGTGAATGCACTGTTTCTGTGCAAAGCGACCTGAGGAAAAAACAGTGAATTTTTTCACTGAACGCGGTCGGGCCGCGCGAATTCGTAGACGCCTAGGGGATCCTCGCCGATGAGGAGCCGATTTTCCTCGACAAGAATCACGTTGGCTTCGAGGCGCGCGCCGTCCTTGGTGTAGATCTGGTACTCGGAACGCCGGTTTCCGTCCTTGTCGAAATGAAGAAGGGTGTTGTGCAAGGCCATCCACAGGTCGCCATTCACGGGGTCGACGCCAAACGCGGTGAGAATGGGATGCAACGAGGGAGGTTCGGTGCGTTTCTCTTGTCTTTCAATTTCCTTGCGCGCGGCGCGCGCTTCGGAGAAGGCGTCAATCGTGGTGAATTGAAAATCCAGCTTTGCAAAGCCAAAGCGGTCGTACTGGCGGACGAGCGGCTCAGGCAAATAGTTGTAGCCGTAGTAAAGGCGGCCCTGCGGATCGGAAGCGAGCCGGCCGATGCTGGTGTAACGGTTCAGGTCGTCGCGCTCGGAAATTTGCTCAGGGTCGCCAAACTCGCGGACCAGCCGGCCGTTGGCATCAAACACGGTGACCAAGTGAAGTCCACGCGGAGCGGCGGCGGCCACTTCTCCATCCGGAAGCGCCGCGACGGAGACGGGCGAGTTGAACGGGATGGAACGCAACAGTGCACCGGCGGGTGAGAAGACATTGATGAGATTGTAGCCGCGGTCGGCGACGTACAGATTGCCGTGCGAGTCCACATCCAAGTCCTCACCAAAGGCGATAGCGGAACGCCCCGCGGCGTTGGCAACCAGAGAAGCGGGGGGCGCACCGAGGACGGTCAATTGTTTTTCCCTGGAATCGAAAATGGCGATGCCAACGTTGGGAGAAGCCAAGAGGTAATATTTGCCATCCTGACTGTGACGCAGCGCGCGGAGCCCCGGTCCTATGGAGGGGAACACACGCCGCTTGGCCATGAGGTCGCCGTCAACATCCGATGCAGCGGAGAGAATCGCGAAGCCGAGAAGAATGCAAACGGCGACGCCGGCGAGATATTTTGCGTTTTTCGAAAGCATGGTGGATCAGATTACCCCGTGGGATTGGTGGTTGCCTGTCGGAATCGCTGGATGAGTCCAGTCGGTCTTCAAATGGTAAACCGAACCTCCGCGACTAATCGATGAGCAGGCGGAGGCGCTCGATGGATTTGGCCTTGAGGCGGCCGGTTTCGTTGCGCTCGCCGGTGTCGTCCGTTTCGATGAGGACGGCATTCATCTGAACGTCGCCGGTAGCGACTTCGAACCGGGTGGGGAGGCCATCAAGAAATTTGCGAATAATGGTGG
>Ga0209698_10008780_pt1 | contig 10391 bp, 9 predicted proteins | sample LitLauG_LLR_2012_FD_187203 | JGI IMG/M metagenome (GOLD analysis project Ga0209698, IMG submission 187203) | Freshwater sediment microbial communities from Pennsylvania, USA - Little Laurel Run_MetaG_LLR_2012 (SPAdes) (version 2) | ecosystem: Environmental > Aquatic > Freshwater > Creek >... | reverse complement strand
GGCCGATCCGACATGCTCGCCGACAAGGACCGCATTTTCCGCAATCTCTACGGTCGCCACGACTGGCAGCTCGCCGGCGCCACGCAGCGCGGCGCATGGGACGGCACCAAGGTGTTTATCGACCGAGGGCCCGATTGGATTGTCGATGAGGTGAAGGCGTCGGGCTTGCGCGGACGCGGCGGGGCCGGCTTTCCGACCGGCATGAAATGGTCGTTCATGCCCAAGAACGATCCGCGACCGAGCTATCTCGTGGTCAACGCCGACGAGAGCGAACCGGGCACCTGCAAGGACCGCGAAATCCTGCGCCACGACCCACATCTGTTGGTCGAGGGATGTCTGATCGCTTCGTTCGCGATGCGCGCGCATATCTGCATCATCTACGTGCGCGGCGAGTTCATCCGCGAACGCGAGCGGCTAGAAGCGGCCGTGCGCGAGGCCTACGAGGCCAAATTGATTGGCAAGAGCAACGTCCATGGCTGGGACTTCGACATCATCGTCCACCATGGCGCTGGCGCCTACATTTGCGGTGAAGAGACAGCGCTGCTGGAAAGCCTCGAGGGCAAGAAGGGCCAGCCGCGGATGAAGCCGCCGTTCCCGGCGAACATGGGGGTCTACGGCGCACCGACGACCGTCAACAACGTCGAGAGCATCGCGGTCGCACCCGACATCCTGAGGCGCGGTGCCGGTTGGTTCGCGGGGCTCGGCAAGCCAAACAACGTCGGCACCAAGCTCTTTTGCATTTCGGGCCACGTCAACAAACCCTGCACCGTGGAAGAGGAAATGGGTATCCCCTTCCGCGAGCTGATCGACCGGCATGCCGGCGGCGTTCGGGGTGGGTGGGACAATTTCCTCGCCGTCATCCCCGGCGGATCGTCGGTTCGCTGCCTGCCGGCAAACAAATGTGGGCCCGAGTTGACGATGGATTTTGACACGCTCGGCAAGCTCGGCTCGGGCCTCGGCACGGCGGCGGTTATCGTCATGGATCGCTCGACGGACATCATCGCGGCCATCGCGCGGCTCAGCGCCTTCTACAAACACGAGAGCTGTGGCCAGTGCACGCCCTGCCGCGAAGGCACGGGCTGGATGTGGCGGGTTATGGAGCGGCTGGTAAAGGGCGAAGCGGACAAGTCGGAGATCGACCTGTTGTTCAAGGTATCCAAGCAGATCGAAGGGCACACAATTTGTGCGCTTGGCGACGCGGCGGCCTGGCCGATCCAGGGCCTCATCAACCATTTCAGACCCGTTATCGAGGCCCGTATCGACGCCGCCCAGGTACGCCGGCAGGCGGCGGAATGAGCTGAGCAATGCGCCGGCCTCGAAGCTGGCGCTCTCGATATCACCAGGAAACCAAGGGGAGCGCTATGCATCTCGCCGAACTCAACATAGCGCGCCTGCGCTATCCAAAGGGGGACCCGCGGGTGGCGGAATTCTTCGAGAATCTCGACCGGGTGAACGCCACGGCGGAGCGGATGCCCGGCTTCGTGTGGCGGTTGAAGGACGAGGCCGGAAATGCCACCGACATCCCCTTCAACGACGATCCTCTCGTCATCGCCAATCTCAGCGTTTGGGAAACGCCCGAGACCTTGGAACGGTACGTGTTCCAGACCGTGCACACCGCCTTCTATCGTAAGCGGGACCTCTGGTTCGAGAAACTCAGCGGCCCGCATATGGTGTTTTGGTGGATAGGACCCGGCACTTTGCCGACCCTTTCCGAAGCGGCCGCGCGTCTCTCCGATCTTGCGATCAACGGTCCATCGGAGCGAGCATTCGGCTGGTCCGATTTGGCATCCGCCGAGCTCTGGCGCACCCAGCGATGTGCTTGAGGCCCCCGCGACATGACGGCAGGGGTAAAGCCACTTTAGCCTGATGCCATGGCTCGCCAATAAGTCCGGTTGGCGGATTTTGCTCCGAATCAGGTACTCTCGGCGCCAATAGGCAACTTGAGGGACGATGCCATGTCTGATCGCACCATGCTCGCCGTTGGCCGCGCAACCTATTCGGTACCGCGTCTGACCAAACGCGCCGCGCAAGTGCTGATGGCGGTGGCGCTCACGGCCATGGCTTCCCTCGTCATCTTGGCACTCAACGATGTGCTGACGACCCACAGTGGCTGGCGGGCCGGCTTCGACTTGTGGCTTTCGTTCATTCGGCGATCCGACATTCTCGGCACCATCGTGCTCACGGCCGTCGTCACGGTCGCCTCGGTCTATTGGACGCCGGATAGAAGCAAAAAGTAGAACCAGCTCCTAAGGAGCTCGAAGCCGACCATCCGTTTGCCGGCCAAAAAAGATGACTTCGGAAACAACGACATGCGCAGCCTTTGACGATCGTCAACGGTAGCCCTCGATTTTGCCCCCAATTCCCGATTTGGCGCACATCGTTGTTGGCAAGAATGGTCCCGCGGTGATTGAATTGGTTTTGGTCGTGCCTGCCATATGCAGCAAATGGCAGATGCGAATGGGCACGCGCGTTGCCCCGCTAATAATGATTGCCCAATGGGAGGAACCAGAATGAAAAACCGCATCGCCCTAATCACTGGCGGCATGGGTGGCCTTGGCGAGACCATCAGCACCAAGATGGCGGACGCAGGCTACACGGTTGCCATCACCTTTTCACCATCCAACAAGACCAGTGAGGCCTGGCTCAGCGATATGAAGGCCAAGGGCTACGCGTTCAAAGCCTATCCGTGCGACGTCACCGAATTCGAATCCGCCAAGTCCTGCTGCGCCAAGGTCGCCGCTGATCTCGGCCCCATCGACATTCTCATCAACAACGCCGGCATCACCAAGGACACCACGTTCCGCAAGATGGACAAGGCGGCCTGGGATGCGGTGATCCGCACCAATCTCGATTCGGTCTTCAACATGACCAAGCAAGTCTACGATGGCATGATGGACCGTGGCTGGGGGCGCATCATCAATGTCTCCTCTGTTAACGGCTCCAAGGGTGCGTTCGGCCAGACCAACTATGCTGCCGCAAAGGCCGGAATGCACGGGTTCACCAAATCACTGGCGCTGGAATCGGCAAAGAAAGGCGTGACCGTCAACACGATCTCACCCGGCTACATCGGCACCAAAATGGTGATGGCCATCGACAAGACCGTGCTCGACACCAAAATTCTTCCGCAGATCCCGATCGCCCGGCTTGGCAAACCCGAGGAGGTCGCCGGCCTCATCATCTACCTTTGCTCGGAGGAGGCGGCGTTCGTCACCGGTGCAAATATTGCGATCAATGGCGGCCAGCATATGAGTTGACACGGATCGGCACCAGCTCCCATGTCCACGCCCTGCATCATCACCGTTGCAATCACCGGATCGCTTCCAGGCAAACGCGATAACCCGGCGGTGCCGATCACAATCACCGAGCAAGTGGAATCGACCCAAGCGGCCTTCGACGCAGGAGCATCACTTCTGCACGCGCATGTCCGCGACCAAGAGGGTCGGCCGACGTCGGACCCGGAGCGCTTTGCCCGATTGATGGCGGGCGTGAAAAAGTACTGCCCTGGCATGATCATCCAGCTTTCGACCGGAGGTCGCTCCGGTGTCGGCCGGGAGCGCGGCGGCATGCTCCCACTCAAACCGGACATGGCATCACTCTCGACTGGCTCGGTGAACTTTCCAACGCGGGTCTATGAAAACGCGCCCGACTTAATCGACTGGCTCGCGGCCGAGATGATTGTCCACGGAGTCAAGCCCGAGATCGAGATTTTCGACCTGTCGATGCTCTTCAAGGCCGTGGAGATGCAGCACGCGGGCACGCTGAAGGCGCCAATTCACGTTCAATTCGTGATGGGCGTCAAGAATGCGATGCCGGTCGACCGGGCGGTATTCGAGTTCTACGTTGCGACTTTGAAGCGGCTTGCCCCGGAGGCCACCTGGACCGGCGCCGGGATCGGACAAGGTCAGCTGGCGCTCAACCGCTGGAGCCTTGAACTCGGCGGCCATTGCCGAACGGGCCTTGAGGACAATGTGCGTTGGGACAAAGCGACACTGGCACCCTCGAACGCTGCCTTGGTCAAAAGAGTGGTCGACCTATGTTCCAACTATGGCCGCCGGCCGGCGACCGTAGCGGAGGCGCGGGCCATGCTGTCGCTTGCTCCGGCCTGAGGCCATAGGCTCCCGGTTTGAATTTTCAACGCTAAAGAAGATCAGTTGTTGCGAAGCATTTGATCGGGGATATTGTGGCCGTAGGGACGGCAACCCCCAAGGTATTGTGTCATGGCGAAAAAACATCGGGCCTACTGGAAGGGATATCTGCGATTGAGCCTCGTGACGATCGGCGTCGAAGTCTACAACGGCATCGAGAGCAAGAGCGAGATCAGCTTCCGGCAGATTCACAAACCCACGGGCCGGAGGATCAATTTCGAGAAAGTCGTGCAGGGCGTCGGCAAGGTCGAGAGCAGCGATATCGTCAAGGGCTACGAGGTCGACACGGACACCTACATCATTCTCGAGCCCGATGAGATCGACGCCCTCAAGCTCGAAAGCAAGAAGACCATCGACCTTGTACAGTTCGTGGACGCCAAGGAGGTCGACTATCGCTTCTTCGAACGCCCATATTTCGTCGCGCCGGCTGACGCTCTGGCGGGGGAGGGTTTCGTCGTCATTCGCGATGCGCTGAGGAAAACCGGCAAGCTGGGGCTAGCCCAGATCACGATCGGCGGCCGCGAGTGGCTGGTCGCGGTTGCCCCGATGGGGGACGGTCTCGTCATGGAAATGCTGCGCTACGTCGAGGAGCTTAGACAACCTGACGAGTTCTTTGGCGAGGTGCCATCGGCCAAGCCGCAGAAAGAAATGGTCGACCTTGCCGTGCAGCTGATCGAGCAGAAGACCGCACCGTTCAAACCGGAGGCGTATCAAGACCACTTTCAGGAGGCCCTCAAGGCCCTGGTTCAGCAGAAGATGAAGGGCGCCAAGGTCGTTGCGCCAACAGAAGAAGGTCGTCCTACCGGCGCCAACGTCGTCGATCTCATGGAGGCCCTGAAGCGCAGCGTCGGCCAGCCCGGTAAGTCAAAGCCGGCCAAGGAACCACCGGCCGAGCCGGCGTCCTCAGGAAAGTCGGCGGTAAAGAGCAAGCGAAAGGCTTGACGCACCGGAGGCTGATCGATCGTGGCCAAGAGCCTCGAGGGCTATCGCGCCAAGCGTGATTTCGCTGTCACGCCGGAGCCGAGCGATGTGGACGCCCGCCCGATCAGTCCCTCTGAACACCTTCGTTTCGTCATCCAGAAGCACGACGCGACCCGCCTCCATTACGACCTGCGATTGGAACTAGACGGAGTGTTCAAATCCTGGGCCGTCACTCGCGGTCCTTCGCTTGATTCGGGCGAAAAGCGGCTCGCCGTCGAGGTGGAAAATCACCCGTTGCAGTATGGCGACTTCGAGGGAACGATCCCCGAGGGCGAATATGGCGGTGGCACGGTGATGATCTGGGACCGTGGCTTCTGGGCACCGGAGACGACCACGCCGCCAGAGCAGTCGCTGCGCGACGGCGAGCTGAAGTTCGTTCTCGCCGGTTCCAAGTTGAAGGGCAGTTGGGTACTTGTGCGCCTCAAGCGCAAACCGGATGAGAAGAACGTCAACTGGCTGCTGATCAAGCACCGCGACCGGTGGGCAACGCCAGGACGCGACGGTATTCTCGACAAAGAAAAGTCGGTCGCCTCCGGGCGCGCGCTGGCCGCCATCGCCGCAGGCAAGGGCAAACCACCCCAGCCGTTCATGACCGTTGGAGCCGCAGCCCATCCTGCGGCCGTCTGGGATGCCAAGAACGTCGAGCGCCGGCGTCAGCGGACCCTTGCCGCCGCACCCCCTTCGACGACGACAACCTTGCCCCGCCTGACCAATCCGGATCGCGTACTGTGGCCCGACGTAGGCATCACCAAGCAGGATCTCGCGGAATATTTGGTCGCCGTGGCACCTTGGATGATCCAACACATCTACGGGCGTCCCTGTTCGATGCTGCGCGCCCCCGAAGGTATCACAGGCGAGACTTTCTTCCAGCGGCACGCCATGTCCGGGCCGGGACAACCGAAGTCCGTCCATGTCGACGGGGAGCATGAACCCTATCTTCAGATTGACGACGCCCAGACTTTGGTCTCGATGGCGCAATTGGCGGCGGTGGAGTTTCACCCCTGGAATTGTGCGCCGTTCCAGCCGAGGGTTCCGGGACGCCTCGTCTTTGATCTTGATCCCGCGCCCGATGTTGCCTTCAGCTCGGTCATCTTGGCTGCGAACGAAATCAGAGAGCGCTTGAACAAACTCGACCTTGTAGCTTTCTGCAAGACCACTGGCGGCAAGGGTCTGCATGTTGTCTCACCGCTTGAGCCCGACGAGGCGATTGGGTGGCCGCAGGCAAAGCTGTTCGCGCAAACCGTCTGCGCACAGATGGCGGTCGATAGCCCTGACCGCTACCTGACCAAGATGACCAAGAAGCTGCGCACCGGCAGAATATTCCTCGACTACCTGCGAAATGACGCCCTGGCGACGGCGGTCGCGCCGCTCTCGCCACGGGCGCGTCCCGGGGCAACCGTTTCGATGCCCTTGACCTGGGGGCAGGTCCGCAACGGCCTTGATCCGCACCGGTTCACGGTGGCGACCGTACCAAAGTTGCTGGCCAAATCCGCAGCCTGGGCTGACTATGGCTCCAGCCGGTGTTCGCTGAGGGCTGCCGCGCTCAAGCTGGTCGGGGCCCGTGGATGAGCCGGCTCCGCAAGCCCGATACAAGCCCCAATCTCCGCTTCGTAAAGCCGTGCCTCGCCCAGGCGACGAACGAGGCACCTTCGGGTGATGAGTGGGTGCACGAGATCAAATATGATGGATATCGCGTGCAAGTTCACCTAGTCGGATCGAAAGCTACGCTTTTTAGCCGCAACGCACTCGATTGGACGCGGCGGTTCGGACTTGTCGTAGGCGAGCTGGAGAGACTGGGTGTGGGCAGTGCCATCGTTGACGGCGAAGCCGTTGTCCAAGATCAAAATGGCGTGGCAAACTTTGACGCGTTGCGCCGCGAACTCGGGAAAGAACAGAAAGCTCAAATCATGCTGATGGCTTTCGACCTGCTGCATCTTGACGGCGAGGATTTGCGACCGCGGCCGCTATTGGAGCGCAAAAAGTTGTTGCAAGTCCTGCTTGGCGCCAGACGGAAATCTTCGCTGCTCAGGTTTAGCGATCATATGCACGGCGACGGCAAGCAAATATTTGCGAGCGCTTGCAAACTCGGGCTGGAAGGCATCGTCTCCAAGCGACACGACCGACCCTATCGCTCTGGACGTTCGGCCGATTGGCTGAAGATCAAATGCATAATGGCCGACCCTTTTGTGGTCATTGGTTATGTCCCTTTGCAGGGGGCCAGCCAAGCCATCGGTTCGCTGGTGATGGGCTACTACGATCACGGAACTCTAACCTATGCCGGCCGCGTTGGCACAGGTTTTTCGGCCAGCGATGCGGGCGCGATATGGGAGGGATTGCAGACGATAAAAAGCGTCAGTTCGACGTTGCTCAAACGCCTCACTCGCGAGCAACGCGACGGCGTCGTCTGGGTGCAACCCGAACTGGTGGCGCAGGTTGAATATCGCAGCTGGTCTCCGGATGGGCTTCTACGCCATTCGTCCTTCAAGGCGTTCCGACAAGACAAGCGTCCGTCCGAGATCGGCAGACCGGCTTCGTTGGCAGTCGCAAGCGATTGAGGGAATATCGATGCATGAGCGATTTCTCGTTGATGGCCCGAGCAATGCTCCGCTCACGATCATTCTGGCGCATGGTGCGGGCGCACCGATGGATTCCCAGTCAATGACGGCGGCATCATCAGCGCTCGCTGTGGTTGGGCTTTGCGTCGTGCGCTTTGAATTCGCCTATATGGCCGCCCGCCGCTCGTCCGAGGGCCGCAAGCCGCCGCCCAAGGCCGAAATGCTCATCCCGGAATACACGGCCGTCGTCGACGCGATCGGTGGATCCGGCCGGATTGTTGTTGGCGGCAAGTCGATGGGCGGACGGGTTGCCAGCATGATCGCGGACGACCTCCATGCGGACGGCAAGGTTGCAGGCCTTCTTTGCCTCGGCTATCCGTTCCACCCGCCCGGCAAGCCGCAACAACTTCGCACCAAGCATCTTGCCAAGTTGCGGACCCCGACGCTGATTTGCCAAGGGACTCGCGATGAATTCGGCACTCGGGAAGACGTCGCGAGTTACAGCTTGTCAGGCAGCATCGAGGTGCTTTGGCTCGAAGACGGTGATCATGATCTCAGGCCACGCAAGAAGATTTCGGGGTTTTCGGCGGACGATCACCTGAAAACCATGGCAGCAACTGTAAGGGCATGGGTCGAACGGCTGCCGGTCCAATGATGGTCGCTCGAAAGCATCCAGCATTTCCAGCGATGCCTTGATTGGCGTTTTACGCAATCGCATTGTGGGGGTACATCGATGCGCCGAGGAGAACCCTATGACCGATATCCGACCGCTGATCGTATCGATTCCGGAACCGCGAACGCTCGACCTCATCTTCACGCCCGCCGATCTCGCCCAACTCAGGCGTGCGTATCGCATCGTTGAGGGCGCGGGGGATGCCGCCGCCGACGTGCTGAACGCAAACTTGCCGTACGCTGCCTACATAATCGGCCAGCCGCCACTGCCTCGTGCGGCTCTGGAGCGCGCGCCCAATCTCAAGGCGGTGTTCAATGTCGAGACCAATCTCAGCGACAACATGGACTACGCCTACTGCTTCGCGCGGGGCATTCACGTTCTCACGACCGGGCGCGTATTCGCCCAGCCGGTTGCAGAAATCGGCCTCGGCCTCGCCCTGGCGCTGGAGCGCAATATCTGTGGCGCGGACCGGGCGTTCCGTGCGGGAACGGAACTATGGGGCGGCGACGGCAACACCGAGGCGCGACTGATGCTTGGCGCCAATATTGGCTTCATTGGATTTGGTGATCTCGGCCGCGCGCTGCACCGATTGCTGGCAGGCTTCCGCGCTCGCATCCGGGTGTCGGACCCCTGGCTGCCGCCGTCACTTCTCACGGAAATTGGTGTCGAGCCTGCGACGCTGGAAAAGGTTCTGACGCAGAGTGACGTCATTTTTGTCGTTGCCTCGGTAACCTCGGAAAATGGCGGCTTCCTTGGAGCCAAGGAGTTTGCCAGCATGCGCAAGGGCGCCAGCCTCGTGTTGCTTAGCCGCGCCGGGGTGGTCGACTTCGACGCCCTGATGGCGGCGGTGGCGAGCGGCCACATCCGGGCGGCCAGCGATGTCTACCCGCAAGAACCGCTGGCGCTGGATCATCCGGTTCGCAAGCTCGAGAATTTCATCTTGTCCGCACACCGCGCCGGTGCACTGGACATCGCCTTCAAACAAATGGGTCGAATGGTATTGGACGACCTAGATCTTCTCGACCGTGGTCTGCCTCCCCTCGCCTGCAAGCGGGCGGAGCGCGAAACCGTGGGGCGTATGCGCTCTAAGCCGGTTACGCGCAACTAGCGGTAACCGGTTCGGCCTCAAGGTGCGCGCGTTCAGCCCTTGTATTCGACGATGTAGAGGCCCGCGCTGAAGTCCGTCACGTAGCACAGAGCGTTCTTGTCGACGAAGACATCGGCGGAGTGAAGGACGATTGGGCGATTGGGGCGAGGATCGACCCACTTGACGGGTGGCGGCGGCACGAATGCACCCACTTCACGCGGGCGGAATGGGTCTTTTATATCATACACGCGCAGGCCCGCGTTCTGATAGGTGGCAAATATTGTGTCTTCACTGATGAAATTTCCGGGACGGTTCTCATAGACATTGTGCGGGCCAAAATGCCCCCCCACCTTGAGATAGTCCTTATCGGAAGGTGCCGGGAAAGTCGCAATGCTGATGGGGTTCGATTTGACCTGGTTGTCGAAGACCCAGATCGGTTTGAACCCGTCCTCCTGGTTGTCGAGCACGGTCTCATCGACCACGATCAGCAAATTGCGACCGGGCAGCGGTAGCGCATTGTGGGTGCCGCCACCGAAGGGCGGTGCCCAGACCTTGTGGGTGATCAGCTTCGGGTTGGCCTTATCCTTCACATCGACCACCGCGAGGCAACCGTCACGCCAGCTGCAATAGGCGATATCGTCGTGAACGATCGGGTGGTGCAGGCCAAAGCGGCCGTTCTTGGTCGGCCAGCTCGCAATTTCACCATTCGCCACATTCATGCCTGGTAGCCAATATTTGCCGGTGAGCACCGGTTTCCTCGGGTCCTGCATGTCAATCACGATCATGATGTAGTCTGAGAAGCCGTCGAGCAAGGCCGAGGCGTAGGCCCAACGACCACCGGTGTACCAGATGCGATGGAGGCCCGTACCCTCAACCGGCAAAAAGCCGATCTGGACGGGTGATTCGGGTTTGGAAAGGTCGTAGACCGCCATTCCCGCCGACCAGTCGCG
>Ga0209698_10008776_pt1 | contig 10396 bp, 11 predicted proteins | sample LitLauG_LLR_2012_FD_187203 | JGI IMG/M metagenome (GOLD analysis project Ga0209698, IMG submission 187203) | Freshwater sediment microbial communities from Pennsylvania, USA - Little Laurel Run_MetaG_LLR_2012 (SPAdes) (version 2) | ecosystem: Environmental > Aquatic > Freshwater > Creek >... | reverse complement strand
CCTCTCGATGGCATCGCTTACGGCTTCCGTGGGGCTCAGATTTTGGAACTCGATTTGGGGCGGCGTTTGCATCTCATCCTCCAAAACATCGCACGCAGATCGCGCGGATTCGATCCGCGGAGATCAGCGAATGAGATGACGTTACGGCAAAATGATATCGGGCCATCTTGACGCAAATCAACATCGGCCCGCGCACGCGTTGCTAATAGAGCAATGTTTCACTGCGGCGAACAAGATTACCCCCTACTGGAACTCTTCGCTGACGCAGTGGAAGAAAGGTCACGCACGAATGGAGGACGGATCATGGCCGAAGCCACCAAACTGCCCGTGAAAACCGAAGAGAGGAAAGCGCCGGGCGTCGCACCCTGGCGGCCGTTTGAATCGCTCCGCCACGAAATCGACCGCCTGTTCGAAGACTTCGACGGCGGCATGTGGCGCTCGCGATTCGGTCGGCCGATGTTCGACCTGCAGCCTTTCTGGCCGCGCGGATCGACCTGGGCTGCCGTGCCCGCCGTCGATATCGCCGAGACCGACAAGGCTTACGAGATCACGGCCGAGTTGCCGGGGATGGACGAGAAGAACATCGAAGTGAAGTTCGCTGACGGCGTTCTCACCATCAGGGGCGAGAAAAAAGACGAGAAGGAAGAAAAGAAGAAGGACTATTATCTCAGCGAGCGCAGCTACGGCTCCTTTCAGCGCTCGTTCCAGGTTCCCGATGGCGTCGATACCGACAAGATCGAGGCAACCTTCAAGAAGGGCGTTCTGAGTGTCGCGCTGCCGAAGAGCGTGGAGGCGCAAAAGGCGGCCAAGAAGATCGACGTGAAAGCCGCCTGACTGACTGTCGCAAAACTAACTATGGCAGAAATGAAAAATCCGGATTGTGCCGTCAGGCGCAATCCGGATTTTGCGTTCCGCGTGTAATCGCCGGCCAAGTGACCGGTGCAGCCGACGATCAGCCGTTCGACGCAATCGGACGATAGGGCCGGTAGTGGCGTCTGATCGCCGGCGCTAGCACCGGTACTTCCACAACGCGCTGCCATACCGAACCGTTGTCGAATTGAATGGTCATACCATCGGGCGAATAAAACGCGCCCTCGTTCCAAGCTGCCACCCAGATGTGACCCGGATAGTCGATCCAGGCACGCGACGGAACGCCGGCTTCGTTCACCAGGTTCAGTTCCCAATCGGCCTGCGTCAAATAAGCGAATGCCGGCGGCGCGGCGAGGCACAGCCTCACACACTGGAACTGACCCGTGAGATTGAGGACTTGCGCGGATGCGCCGGTCAAACTCGCCGCCAGGACGGTTGCAGCGCCAACAAGCGTCATCAAGCTCGCTCTCATCGCCTAGCCTCCTTGAAGATGACAGTTTAAAGATGAAAGTCGCTATCGACATCTTTTGCGAGATCATTGAGCAACATGAAATCGGGCATGATGACAAGAGTTCATCGCGCTGACACGAACGACAGCTCGAACTTGGCTTGATCTATCATGAATATTATTTGACGCATTCGAACGTTCATTCCAACGTTACAAATTGATTTTGATATGCCTCAAACGGATTGGCGGCGGGTTGTTTCATATGAATAGCGCCGATGACGCGGCAACGTCGGTGGGGAAAATGCTCGTCGCTCGTAACACGCGCCGGCGCGAGGGGCACAAGCTTCACCGGAAAATGAGCAACGGATAAGCCGATGGACGCTGCGGCGGTCGCGATCTCACATCGGCGGGCGCAGGAAAAAGCCGGCACTGCCGAGCTGATTGCGCTCAGTCAACTGTCACCCGAGCCGGCCTGTCAGAAACTTGCAACAAATCCCGTCGGCCTCGCTGAGGATGAAGCGGCGCGGCGCCTGAAGGCTTATGGGCCCAATCTCGTCACCCGTGAACAAAAGCCGACCATCCTGCAGGAGATCTGGGGCCGGACCCGCAATCCACTGAACGGGCTCCTGCTCACGCTGGCGACGGTCTCCTATTTCCTCGGCGATCTACGCGCCGCCCTCGTCATTGTCATCATGGTCGTCCTCTCAGTCGTCACGGCGTTCATTCAGGAGCACCGGTCCAATGAAGCGGCGGCCCGACTAAGAGCGATGGTGAAGACGACGGCGAGTGTGCGGCGCGGCGGCCCGACCGGGCCGGTCGATTTTGCCGAAGTTCCCATTGAGACGCTGGTGCCGGGCGATGTGGTGCGGCTGTCCGCCGGCGACATGATACCGGCGGACCTGCGGCTCCTCGAAGCGAAGGATCTGTTCGTCAACCAATCGCCGCTCACCGGCGAAGCGATGCCGACCGAGAAATATGCGCACGCCTGCGACGGGCGTCTCGACGATCCGTTCGACCTGCCGAACATCTGCTTCATGGGCGCCAACGTCGTCAGCGGCTACGCCGCCGGCGTCATCGTGCGCACCGGCGCGCAGACATTTTTCGGTCAACTGGCTGACGAGATCGCCGGCCGGCACGTTCCGACAGCCTTCGACCAAGGCATCAACCGCTTCACGCTGCTGATGATCCGCTTCATCGTGGTGATGGGGCCGCTGGTCTTTCTGATCAATGGCTTGACCAAGCACGACTGGCTCGAAGCGTTGCTGTTTGCGGTCGCGGTGGCGGTCGGCCTCACGCCGGAAATGTTGCCGATGATCGTCACCGTCAACCTGGCGAAAGGCGCCACCGCCATGGCGCGCGCCAAGGTGATCGTCAAACGGCTCAATGCCATTCAGAATCTGGGGGCGATGGATGTCTTGTGCACCGATAAGACCGGCACGCTGACCCAGGATCGCATCATTCTCAAACGCTGCCTCGACATTCGCGGCGAGGATTCGGAGCGTGTTCTGCACTACGCCTATCTCAACAGCCATTTTCAGTCCGGCTTGAAAAATCTCCTCGATGTCGCCGTGCTCGAACATGTCGATCTGCACCAGATCCTCAGCATCGACAACGGCTACCAAAAAGTCGACGAGATTCCGTTCGATTTCTCCCGCCGGCGCCTCTCAGTCGTGGTCGCGCACGGGAACGATAAGCACGTTCTCATCTGCAAGGGCGCGGTCGAGGAAATTTTCGCGGTCGCCACCCGATATGAGATCGACGGCACGCAGGGCCCGCTCGACGAAAGCCACTTTGCCACCGCCAAGGAAGAAACCATCGCGCTCAACGAGGACGGCTTTCGCGTCATCGCCGTCGCTTACAGGCAAATCGACAACCCGAAAGCGGCGTATTCCGTCGCTGACGAGTGCGATCTCACGCTGCTCGGCTATATCGCATTTCTCGATCCGCCCAAGGATACCGCCCGGGCGGCGATCGCAGCGCTCGCCGAAAAGGGCGTGCAGGTCAAAATCCTGACCGGCGATAACGAGGTCATAACCCGCAAAATCTGCCGCGAAGTGAAGATCGACCCGGGCGCAGTTCTGCTCGGCAGTCAGGTCGAGCAATTGGACGACGCCAAGCTTGCCGAAATCGCCGACCGCACCACCGTGTTCGCAAAACTCACGCCCGGCCAGAAAGAGCGGGTCGTGCGCGCGCTGCACCTCAAGGGCCACGTGGTCGGCTTCCTCGGCGACGGGATCAACGACAGTCCGGCGCTCAAGGCCGCCGATGTCGGCGTTTCGGTCGATACGGCGGTCGATATCGCCAAGGAATCCGCGGACATCATCCTGCTCGAGAAGAGCCTCTTGGTGTTGCAGCAGGGCGTGATCGAGGGACGGAAGATATTCGCCAATATCACCAAATACATCAAGATGGGCGCAAGCTCGAATTTCGGCAACATGTTCAGCGTGCTCGGCGCCAGCCTGTTCCTGCCTTTCCTGCCGATGGCGCCGATCCAGGTGCTCACCAACAATTTGTTGTACGATTTCTCGCAGACTACTATCCCGACCGACAATGTGGACGAGGAATATATCGCGGCGCCACGCCGCTGGGACATCAGCAACATATTCAAGTTCATGGTGTTCATCGGGCCGATCAGCTCGATCTTCGACTACGCCACTTACGCGATGATGCTGTTCGTGTTCGACGCATGGACCAATGCTTCGCTGTTTCAGACTGGATGGTTTGTGGAATCGCTGCTCACCCAAACGCTCATCATCCACATCATCCGCACGGCACGCATTCCGTTTATCGAGAGCAGAGCAAGCGCGGCGCTGATCACGACGACGATCATCATCTGCATTGTGGGAATTGCGCTGCCGTTCACCTGGGCAGGCGCCGCGCTCGGCTTTACGCCGCTACCCTCGCTCTATTGGCCGCTGGTCGCGGCTATGCTGGTGAGCTACGCGACGCTGACGCATCTGACCAAGATATGGTTCGTCCGCCGCTGGGGAATGTAAAGAGGCGATCGGACCGATTGATCCAGAGCTATCGCGTCAAAGGCTTGCGCGCGACATTATTCATCAGCACTGCCAGCTTGGCCTGTTCTTCGGCGAGCAGCCGCCCCAGCGTGGGACGCTTGGTCAGATCCGTTTCGGTGCAAAGCAGTTTGCGGTAGTGTTCGATATTCAATTGGGCTACGGCCTTGTCCATGGCGGGGGTTTCCACGTGACTGGCGTCTAACTAATATTAGAACGTTCCATGAGACCGGTCGAGTGGATGATGTTTTCCTCACAGCAGTGAACGGTTAGCGCAAGTGCTTGAACGACTGGCCGCGATCGCTTTTGCAATTGTCATAAACCTTTCGGGGTCTGGCCTGGCGGCCGCCGAAGACGGCGCGCCAAGCGAACTTCAGCGCGAGGGTCTGGCACTGGCAGAGCGCATGTGCGCCCCCTGTCATGCCATCGGCAAAACCGGCGCGAGCCCGCATGCGCCGGCACCTCCCTTCCGCGATCTCGGCAATCGGGTGGACCTCGACGATTTTACGCACCGGCTGCGCGAAGGCCTGACCAGCGGGCACCCGGACATGCCGACCTTCCGTTTCACGCGCGAGGACGCCCGCGCGCTGACCGCTTATCTGCGATCCATCCAGGCGCAGTAGCCTGGGCGAGCACGCGATCCGGGATCGGCCACCGGCCCTGCGATCCATCAACGCGCGATTGATCAAGATCAAGGCCGGCTGTCCGCGCGTTTTCTATACGATCAGGGAGGGAAGCAGGACGTATGCTGGATTTATGCCATGACCAAGCCCATACCGGACAAAGCCGAAGTCGCCCTGGAATACCCGGACAAGCTTTATATCGGCACGTTCGAGCAGTCGGCGCGTTTCGACGCTCATCTCGATGAGAACGGCATCTCGCTCAGCTTGCACCGTACCGGCGCGGACGACGTGCGCAAATCGATCCGCATGCACTTCCACTACGGTCTGTTCGCCGACATTCTGCGCGATCTGGCGAAGACGGTAAGCTCGCTGCCGGCCAGCGATCTCGCCCACCGCGCAGTGCTTCGCGACGCCGCGCAGGCCCTTTATTCGGCGCTGCATGCCGGCGATCAAGGCAGCGGCGACGAGACGTCCGGCTTGACCGCCAAAGAGGAAGTGCAGCTTCTCCACATCATGGAATAGCTGGCGCGATCGAAATAGCTGACGCCAGCACACACGCGCACACCGCTTTTTGTGTCGCGCACGCGATATCGATTTGAGGTCGCGCCGTTCGTCAGCTCCGCCCGCAGGCTTCGCGAATCCGATCGAGCAGCGCGTTGCCAAATAACGGCTTCTCCACGATCGGAACCTCGGCTCTGGCGGCGCGCGCGGCCACGCTCAGATTGGGCTGGCTGATGAGGAGGATGGCCGGCGTCCGCACCTCAAGAGTGCGCAACTTGGCGATCAATTCCATGCCGCTCATGCCCGGCATCCTTTGGTCGACGACCAGACAATCGCAAGCCCAATCGTCGGCGTTCAGGAACTCGGCCGCATTGCCGTAAGCCCGCACCACGAAGCCTTCGAGCTCAAGGGAAAACTTCAGTGAGCTGCAGACCGCCGGGTCGTCGTCCACGATGACCACGACCGGCGATCGACCTATCGGAACCCGCGGCGTCGCGGCAATCGCTTGCACCTAAAACCTCGCATCCTGCGCCTAATTTTTGCAGAATGCGCAGGTCTCATACAGTCGACATTGATGTGGCTCAAATTCGCGGCAGCCATAGCCTAGGACGTGATCAGGCAAAGCTTGACCGGCTTTTCGAAAAGATCATGCTCCGCCAAAATGCTCTAGTCGGACCCCACCATGCCGACGATCAGCGCCATGCGGACAAGGTCGGACAAGCTGCCTGCCTGCATCTTGTTCATGAGATTGGCCCGGTAGATCTCGACCGTGCGCGGGCTGATGCCGAGATCGAAGGCGATCTGCTTGTTGGCCCGTCCCGCCACCAGCCCGCCGAGCACGTCGCGCTCGCGGTTGGAAAGAGCGGCCAGCTTGTTTTCGATTTCCGCCCGTTCGGCACTCCGCTTGGTATCGCCGCCCCGGCGCTCGATCGCGGCCTTGACGCTCGCCAGCAGAACTTCATCGTCGAACGGTTTTTCCAGAAAGTCGATGGCGCCGATTTTCATCGCTTCGACCGCCAGCGGCACGTCGCCATGGCCGGTGATGACGATGACCGGCACATCGATTTTCATTTCGCGCAATCGTTTCAGCAGATCGATACCGCTCATTCCCGGCATGCGCACATCGGTAATCACGCAGCTCAACTTGGCGCCGGGAATTTCCTCCAGAAAGGCCGCAACCGAGGGATAGGTCGCCGCCTCGATCCGCGCCGTGCGCAGCAGGAAAGCGAGCGACTCGCGCAGCGCATCGTCGTCATCGATGATATGGACCGTCCCCTTCTCAGACGGCATCGCCGACCTCCTCCTTCGTCACCGCAGGCAACGTAAAGCTGAACACCGTTCCGCCTCCTGGATTCGGCCGCGGCGCGATCGAACCGCCATGCGCCTCTACAATGGTGCGCGAGATCGACAGGCCGACGCCCATGCCCTGGCGTTTGGTGGTGATGAACGGCTGGAAAAGCTGGGCGGTGATCTCCGGCGAAATGCCGGCCCCGGTATCGGTGACGGTGATTTCGATCATGTCGTCGGGCGCCGACGCGGTCGAGATGACAAGTTCGCGACGCTCGGAATCCTCCATAGCCTCGATGGCATTGCGCATCAGGTTGAGCAGGACCTGCTGAATCTGCACCTTGTCGGCCAAGACGAAAACGGCACGCGGATCGAACTCGAAGCGGACGCGCACGCCCTTGTCCTTGACGCCGACCAGCGCGAGCGCGCTCGCCTCCTCTACGAGCTTCTTGACGTCTTCCACGCGCCGCTCGCTCTCGCCGCGGGCGACGAAATCGCGCAAGCGGCGGATGACCTGGCCGGCGCGCAAGGCCTGTTCGGCGGCCTTGTCCATGGCGTCGCGCAGGATCGTGACCCGCTCGTCGGTGCTGTCTTCAAGGAGCCGCCGCGATCCCTTCATGTAGTTGGCGATGGCCGACAGCGGCTGGTTGAGTTCGTGCGCGAGGGCCGATGCCATCTCGCCCATCGCGGTCAGGCGCGAAACGTGTACCAGCTCGGCTTGCAGCTCCTGCAGTCGCGCTTCGGTTTTCTGCCGCTCGGTGAGATCGCGGATGAAGCCGGTGAAATAGCGTTGCTGACCGGTCTTCATCTCGCCGACGCTGAGCTCGAGCGGAAAGGTCGAGCCGTCCTTGCGCTCGCCGACCACCACCCGGCCGATGCCGATGATGCGCCGCTCGCCGGTCAGCTTGTAGCGATCGAGATAACCGTCGTGGCTTTCGCGATATGGCGTCGGCATCAAAATCCTGACGTTCTTGCCGAGCACTTCGGCCGCGCTGTAGCCGAACAGGCGCTCCGCCGCCGCGCTGAAGGATTGCATGACGCCGTGCTCGTCGATCACGATCATGGCGTCGGGAATGGTGTCGAGAATGAGCTTCATGTGGGTTTCGCGCGCCAGCGCTTCTTGCGCGCTTGCCGCCGCCGCGCTGCGCGAACGACGCAACATTTCGCCGCGCCACGAAGCGCCGACGCCGACCAGCACGAAGACGAAAGCGTTGACGATGTCGGCGGCTGTCAGCGCGCGATAATCGGCGATGAAGAACAACCCCATCAGCAGGCCGAGAAAGGTGGCGAATACGCCGGGACCCCACCCGCCGAGTGCCGAAGCGACCAGGATCGCCGGCATATAGAACAGATAGGAGGCGGCGCCCTCGAGCACCGACGCCAAGGCGGTGCGAAGCGCCAGCGCCAGTGCTACCCCAATGATGGCAATGCCGTATGGCTCAACGAGTGCGCGCGCCGAAGGGCCCCAAACCGCCCTGCTGACGGACGAGCGAAGGTGTGAGAGGGCTTCTGTCATCGCAATGCCGATGGTGGTCGCGGAACGCTGTTGGACCCTGCGGCGATGCCCCGCGCCCCTCCGGGAAACCCCTTAGGGGCATTATCTGAATTTTTCGCCTATCCCCCGAGGGTTACCAATACTCCGCGACACTCACGGAGGTAAAGACCCATGCTCCCCCAGCCCGCCGTTCGCACGTCCATCCACACCGATTCGATCCGCCAAATGCCGAAAGCGCCGAGCCATCCGGTTGGCGCCGAGCAGAATGCGCTCGCCCAATCGATGCAGATGATGGGCGCCGTCATGTCGTTTCCGCGTAACAGCGAGATTTTCGGCGAGAACGAGCCGGCCGACTATGTCTATCGGGTGATCAGCGGCAGCGTGCGGACCTATAAGATCCTCAGTGACGGCCGCCGGCAGGTCGGGGGATTTTATCTGCCGGGCGACATTTTCGGGCTGGAATTCGCCGAGGAGCATACGTTTTCGGCCGAGGCCATCGCCGACGCCAAGGTGGTAGTCGTCAAGCGCAGCGCCATTACGGCGCTCGCCGGCCGCGACCCGGCAATCGGCCGCGAGCTATTCGCCCTGACCGGGCGCGAGCTGCGGCGGGTGCAGGACCGCGTTTTGCTTCTGGTCAAGAGCGCGCAGGAGCGCGTGGCAAGCTTTCTCCTGGAAATGGCGGAACGCGCCAGCGCCGGCAACATCGTCGAATTGCCGATGTCGCGTCAGGATATCGCGGATTATCTCGGCCTCACCATCGAAACCGTTTCCCGGACGCTCACGGGTCTCGAAAGCGCCGCTACGATCGAGGTGCCGACCTCGCGCCGCATCGTGCTGCGGAACCGTTCGGCGCTGTCCCGCTTGAATTGCTGATCGCTCGCAGAGGCCGATCTGCTTGAACGGTCAAACTATCTGAAAAGTGAAATTGCTTGGGCGGAGGAAGCTAATGCAAGTCCGCGACGCGATGAGTGCGAATGTCATTTCCGTTGCAGCACAAGCGACGATCCTCGAGGCCGCGCGCACAATGCTGCGCAATCGCGTCAGCGGCCTGCCGGTGGTCGATGCGGAAGGGCAGTTGGTCGGCATGGTGACCGAAGGCGATTTTCTACGCCGCAGCGAAATCGGCACCGAACGGCGGCGGCCGCGATGGCTTGAATTCGTGCTCGGCCCCGGCCGCATGGCGGAGGACTATGTCCGCGCCGCCGGCCGCAAGGTGGAAGACGTCATGACTCGCGACCCTGTGACGGTGCGCGAGGACGACGACTTGGAGACGGTGGTGGAGCTGATGGAGCGGCGTCGCGTCAAACGCTTTCCGGTGCTGCGCGACGGCAAGATCGTTGGCATCGTCAGCCGCGCCAATCTGATGCGCGCGCTGGTCAGTCTGGCGCCGACGGAAGAAGCGCCCGCCGGCGGCGACCCGGCAATACGCGAACTCATTGTCGCGGCCTTCGCCAAACAGCCCTGGGCGCCGCACGTCAATGTCGTGGTCAAAGAATCCGTCGCCGAATTATGGGGCACCATCACCGACGAACGCGAGCGGCAAGCTTGCATCGTCACCGCCGAGAACGTCGCCGGCGTGCGCGCCGTGCATGATCATTTGGTCTGGGTCGAGCCGATTTCCGGCATGGCGTTTCCATCGCCGGAGGATGAGGCCAAGGTGCGGACTGCCGGATCGCCGAAGGCGGTGCACTAGAGCCGAAATGCCGCGTGGCCGCTCATTGCACACCGTGCACAGCCGTTGCGTTTCCTCGTTCCCTCTGTGCTAACCTCGCTCGCCCATTCAAGACTTCCGCCCAAAACTTGCACCAATGGGCGAGTCCTGCATGGGAAACCGCAACCTCGCCATTTTCGATTTCGACGGCACCATCGCCGACAGTGCCGCGTGGTTCGGCAACGCGTTGAACGAGCTTGCGCGGCACAATGGATTTCGCGAAGTCTCGGCCGAACAGCGCGAAATGCTCCGCGGCCGTTCCAGCAGAGAAATCTTCGCCTATCTCGGCATTCCCTCCTGGAAATTGCCGCTCGTCGTCCGGCAGCTGCGCGAGATCGCGGCACGTGATGTCGAGCAGATCAGCATATTCCCCTGGGTCCCGGATGTTTTTGCCGCGCTCCAAAGCCGCGGCATTTCGATAGCGATCGTCAGCTCCAACACCAAGGC
>Ga0209698_10008774_pt1 | contig 10398 bp, 10 predicted proteins | sample LitLauG_LLR_2012_FD_187203 | JGI IMG/M metagenome (GOLD analysis project Ga0209698, IMG submission 187203) | Freshwater sediment microbial communities from Pennsylvania, USA - Little Laurel Run_MetaG_LLR_2012 (SPAdes) (version 2) | ecosystem: Environmental > Aquatic > Freshwater > Creek >... | reverse complement strand
AAGCAGCAAGGATGCTCGAAGGGATGGAAAAACTGGCTTGGTCCCATCCAAGCATCCCGTGAGCGTCCTTCGCTGCTTTCCAGCGCCACGGTCGAGATCGGCGTCACGCCTTCCACCCTCGGCCCCGCTCCCTCATCGAAAGATTGCCGGAGAGCTGAAGCCTCAAAACAGCATGGTTGATGCTTGTAATGGTTCACTTCATTGGCGTGAATCGGGCGAAGGCGATACTCGCCACCCCTCTTTACGTTGCTCAAAATGATCTCAACGAAGTTGTTCGCTTCCATGAAAACGCTGTTTGGAGGCTGTCCGAAAAGGATTGGATCGTTGAAGGTCAGGAAACAAGAAAGCTGACAGCCCGGAGTCGGAACTCTCTACCATCGACAGGGGCAGAAAAAAGGTGCCGCGAACTTGAGATCGCCTATTAAGAATGGAGACCGGAACCTGTGATGGGTTCCGGTCAGCCCGATTATTTTGCACCCACTTGCTCGTAGAATGTTACTTCTTGTCCTCTTTAAGTTCTGCGATGTGCGCCTGATGGCCTGCATCCGAGAGTGCCTTTACCAAGGCGTCGGCGCTTCGGGGCGTGGTAGCTTTACCCGAAAGAATATTGCGGAAGCTTTCGTGCTTGCCGTAAATCGCGCGCGTCGAGTCGTTATCCTGCTCCACCACCGCACCTTCCAGGGTCAAGCCGGCGAACACGCCTTTCGAGCGCGAATAGGTCAGCAATTCCGTATTCATCTTCCAGTCTGTTCCAGCGGAGGCGTGACGGCCAACCGGGCCGGCAGCAACTGATCCTTCACCGGTAAGTTCGAACTTACTGGAGAGAAGATGCTGCAGACCGGCGTCGTTCATCACGAGCATGACCAGGTCCACGCCTTCAATTCCAATCTGCAAACCCCAACTTCCGCCGCCAACCGAAATAAAAGCGGGGGCGCTCCAGCCTTCGGGCGTGCGGCAGGAGGCAACGCCACGGCCGTGTTTGCCGCCAATAATAAAGCCGCCTTTGATCAAGTCGGGCACAATGACCATGCATTTTGCACCGGTCAGGACTTCTTCGGGGATACCTTTGTCGGGTGTTGCCAGGATCGCGTGAAGAACGTCGACGGATTTTTGCATGCGATCGACCGAGTCTTCACGAGCGGAGCCTGCCCAAGCTAAAGTGCCAGCCAAAGCGATCAAACTCATCAACAGAACAGAAGTTGCCTTTTTCATGAATTGTTCCTTGTGGGTTACGGAACTAAGAGGAGAGGACTTCAGATGGGCTGACTTAGCTCAGATAACCTGAAAGAGAGAGAAGAAGAACTCGTCTCATGAGCCATCATCGCTCAAGCAGAGCCGGAAAGCTGATCTACATTGCTCACATTGGTGGAGCAGGTGTCAGTTCTCAGGAAAGCCGACGGGCCGTTTTCAAGATTGCGACCTAAGGCCTGACACCTGAAACCTGCTTTTTGTGAGCAATCTTGTACAGAATCATTGGTCCGCATCTGCCATCCTCGTGCTGTAGGTGAAGCGTTGATGAACGACACTCTTGATCGCGCGCGGACTCGGTTTCGCATGCGGCTGGCAGGAGCCAAAGCATCGGTCTCGAAGTTGCTGTCATGGCTTAGACCATCTGGGCGCGGTTTTGCATCGTCGAGGATTTGCCCGTTTTGCGGATTGATCACTCCACGTTTCAAGACATCATGCCTGGAATGTGGGAAGAGGCTGGCTCCGGCCGGCGCGAGATAATCAGTTGTAATGGCGCTCGAATGAGCGGAGGGGGTCTACTATGCTATGGACAATTTTCGTCGTGCTCCTGATTCTGTGGCTTCTGGGTTTCAGTCTTCATGTGGCCGGCGGCCTGATTCACTTGCTGCTGGTGGTGGCGTTGGTTTTACTGGTGATTAACCTTGTGAGCGGCAGGCGGGTAGCGTAAGAAAGCGCGGCCTGAGATCTGAGGAACCTGAATGAAAAAACATTACCTGCACCTCTCCGCTTACTCGTGTGACAAGTGCGCGGGCCCGGTGATAGCGGGTTGGACTACCGTACGCGAAAACGAAATCTCAAGAGAAACTGACCTCTGCGAAGTGGGAGCAATTTGCCTTTCGTGCGCCCACCGTCAAAGCAAAGCAACCGAGCCGGGCTTGACGCGCAACTTCCCGCCTATGCAATGGAAGGCAGTCCCAAGGATTGATGCGATCGCGACTGGCGATTAAGCGGAGAAGGGCGGGATGCTTCAGTTTCGCGAACGCGTGCCTGCGATGCTCAACGCGATCCCACTCGCGATCAGCACGATGCTGATGACAGGCGAAACCCGCTCACTGTGACTGGTCTGAACGCCCAGGTTGGTGTTCCCGATCTTGATGCCTTCCGTCTCGGTGTGTGGAATGGGCACGACCAGGGAAGCAATGCCGAGCACAACCAGAAGCAGTCCAGCGTAGAGCAAGATCTTCATCTCAATTCCTCGCTTTGGGAATTCGCTGCAGAGAACAGATTAGTCGTGCAGAACCACACTGAGCAGGGAACTGTGGACCTGCAACCCGCCTTCGGGGCCGCCCGAGTAATCCACAAAACCCAGCTTGCGGAAGCGGTTCATGAAAAAACTCACGCGCGAACGAGTCGTCCCGACCATCTCGGCCAGGCTTTCCTGACTGATTTTCGGAACCACGGTCTCGGGCACGCCGTCCTTGCCGAAGTGCGCGAGCAACAGGAGCACTCGCGCCAGCCGCTTTTCGCTGGAGTTGAACAACTGGTCGACCAGATCTTCTTCATAGCGAATATTGCGCTCCAGCAAATACTTCACGAACAGCTCGGAAAACGCTGGCTCACGGTGCAGGGCAGCCATCATCGCCTTTTTGTCGATCCGCTGAATCTCGCAATCCGTCATCGCCGACGCGGAGCCCATGCGGAGAGTCTGGCCTGCCAGCACGCCCTCGCCAAAGAAATTTTCAGCGCCAAGCAGACCGAGAGTAGCCTCTCGTCCACTCTGGGAGACGACGGTGAGCTTCACTTTGCCTTTTTGAATATAGAAGACCGCATCCGCGCCATCCCCCTGCGCAAAGATGGGCTGTTTCCTGGCGAAGGTCAGGTTTTTCCTGCCGTCGCCAATGGTGGCGAGGAAGGTGCTGGGGTCGAACTTGCGAGTCTTTTTGTCTACCGCTAACGACGAACCCATTTAGCCTAATTATAGTCTTGAAAGATCACTTTTCCCATAACACTGTCCGCCGTATCACACTGCTCTGTCTGGCGGGTTCTCTGAAAGTGAGCCCTTGTGCACAGTATTGGGTACGAACATGAACGAGAATTGAGGCAGCGATGAGCCCTGCTCATGGGTCAAGTCAGTCTCCTTCAGCAGCGAGGCACCGGGCGGAATGCGGGTCCGTGCGTGGCTGGCCAGTACTTAGCTCGCACTTCTCCCGCGGCTTCGCGCCGCAAGTGGGACAACGAACATTTAAGGCTGGGTCTTTCTCGGGCTTCATAATCACATGATGCACACTTTTGCGGAAGCACGCTGTTCAATTTTGATCGCTTTTTTCTCGCCGCTTCGACGAATGCGAAGTTACTGACAGGGCGCGCCTTTGTCGTGAGCTACGTAGGGATCGTCAGCCTGGCCACCGAGCGATTTCTCCTCGGGCGCTGGAACGCAGTGAACCCTTCGGAGTTTCGGACCGCTCCTTCGCGGCGCTGGGCCGGCTTTACATTAAGAATGAAGTGCACGGTTGCCAACAGGAAGTGCGGCCCGTCGGATTCGACCACGAGCGCGTCCACCGACTTTAGAGCATTGGCGGGTAATTCCACATGATCGGCCAGCATGACAACCGGGACATCAGGCCGAGCTTCCTTGATTTGATCGGCGATGGCCGCGCCATCCACGAGACTCAAGTGGTGCTCGATGACAACCGCATCGACAGGGCGCGACATGAAAAGCCGCAGGCCATCGGAACCGTTTGTAGCGATGGTCAGTTCATAACCGTGTTCTTTCAATAACCCCAGTTGACCCGGATCCCGGTGTATGCACAGCAGAGTGCTGTTCGTCAGCATGTGGATTGTTTATACGGGCCTGGAGCCCCGAAGTCTGTCCAGAACAGCTCACAACTGCGAGCGATTCCTACCCCTGACTGAGCAATTTTGACCAGTTACGAAGGGCCATCTCATTGAATACTAAGAACAGCCAACTCTGCAGTGGACGAAACATCCAGCCTGGAAGTCGCGGGCCCGTCTGCAAACCAACCTCTTTACAGACCTGTAGTCCAGGAAGTGAGGGAACAAATGTCGCTGCCGGTCACCGTATTTTCGAAAGGAACGCTGGAAGTGGTTCCTCCTCCCTTGGCTGTACCGGAGGTACGGACACTTGCTCGAGCGCGGACGCAATCGAAGCCCTCGCTACCCAGCCGAATCGCAGTGATCGGCAACTACCTTCCACGTCAATGTGGAATTGCGACGTTCACCACCGACCTGTGCGCGGCCATATCCGCAGAATACGGGACTGCTCGATTGCTGGCGCTGCCCGTAAACGACACGGAACAGGGCTACGACTATCCCGATCGCGTGCGATGGTCGCTGGCGCAGGACGACGTGAAGTCGTATGAAGATGCGGCTGAATTTCTGAACTTCAACAACATCGACATGGTTTGCCTGCAGCACGAGTATGGGATCTTCGGTGGTCCAGCCGGAAGCCATATCCTGCAACTCCTGCGCGGTTTGAAAATGCCCGTCGTGACCACCCTGCACACGGTTCTACGCGAGCCGAATCCCGATCAACTGATGGTCATGGAAGAGATCGCCGAGCTTTCAGATCGTCTCATCGTGATGAGCCAGTTGTCCTCGCAATTCCTGCAGGAAATTTTTAAAGTGCCCGGCAGCAAGATCGACATGGTTCCGCACGGCGTTCCGGATTTGCCGTTTCTCGATCCGAATTTCTACAAGGACCGCTTTGCCGTGGAAGGGAAGGCTGTGCTGCTGACGTTCGGCTTGCTCTCGCCGAACAAGGGAATTGAAAACGTGATTCAGGCGTTGCCCGAGATTTTGTCGAAGCACAAGAATGTTGTGTACATCGTCGCGGGGGCAACGCATCCGCACATTCTCCGCCGCGAGGGAGACAAGTATCGAGCCAGCCTGCAAGCCTTGGCGAAAAAGGTGGGAGTGGAATCGCAGGTGATTTTTCACGACCACTTTGCCACCCCGGAGGAAATGGCCGCATTCATTGGCGCGGCCGATATTTACATCACTCCGTATCGCTATGAGGAGCAGGTGGTTTCCGGGACGCTTGCGTATGCGCTGGGCGCGGGCAAGGCAATCATCTCGACTCCGTATTGGCACGCGATTGAGTTGTTAGACGATCGCCGGGGCGCGCTGGTGCCGTTCCAAAACCCCGCGGCGATCGCAAACAAGACGATCGAACTATTGAATACGCCTGCGATCCGCCACGCCATGCGCAAACGCGCCTACCAATTTGCGCGCGACATGGTCTGGAAAAGGGTTGCGCAAGGTTATATGGAGAGCTTCTCGCGCGTGCGCAGTGACCGCATGGAAACGCCACGCGTCCAGTTCGCGGCTCGCGCAATTCCCAAGGCGCTCAATCAACTGCCGGAATTGAAGCTGGATCATGTGAATGCCCTAACCGACGACACGGGAATTCTGCAGCACGCGATCTTCACCATTCCGAATCGCGCGGAGGGCTATACCACCGACGACAACGCACGCGCACTGATTTTCGCGGTGCAGTTGGCGCAACCGGGCAAAGCCGACATGGGCAAGCCGGAGTCGCATGCTCCGGATTACTCTGCCCGGTATTTGTCATTTCTAGAACACGCGTTTCATTCAGAGAACGGAAGATTCAGAAACTTTCTTGGCTACGACCGGCGGTGGAGTGAGGCTGCAGGATCGGAAGACTGCCATGGGCGCGCGGTGTGGGCACTTGGAACGGTGCTCGGCCGGTCCGACAATGAGGGATTGAGGAATGCAGCCGGGCGACTATTTGAATTTTCGCTGCCAGCGGTTGTCGAGTTTTATAGCCCCCGCGCCTGCGCGTATGCCCTGCTCGGAATTCAGGGATACCTCAAGTCTTTTCCTGGAGACCGTGACGCGCAAAAAATAAGATTGGTGCTGAGCCGACGCTTGCTCGAAATGTACGAGTCGATCCGCAGGCCGGATTGGAAGTGGTTCGAGAACGTGGTCGCTTATGGCAACGCGAGATTGCCGCAAGCCCTGCTGCTCGTGGGTGAAGCTTGCTCGGACGATCGCATGGTGTCGGCCGGCCTCGAAGCGCTGGAGTGGCTGATGAGGGCGCAGCATTGTGAAACCAACGGGCACTTTGTGCCGATTGGTTCGCAAGGTTTCTATCACCAGGATGGGGAAAAGGCGCGCTTCGACCAGCAACCGATTGAGGCCGCAGGTGCGGTGTCGGCGTGCCTCGATGCGTACCATGCGACGGGGAACAGCCACTGGCGAAGCGAAGCGTGGTCGGCTTTCAACTGGTTCCTTGGCGACAACGATCTGCAGCTTCCTCTCTATGATTCGGCGACGGGCGGGTGCCGCGATGGCCTGCATCCCGAGCGCGCCAACCAGAATCAGGGAGCGGAGTCGACGCTATCGTTTCTGGTGGCGCTCCTGGAAATGCGCTCGCTACAAGACTCTCAGACGTTGGCTAGAAGTCCGGAAGGAACACCATGACCGCTCCTGATACAACCATTTTGAACGTCGAAAGTTCGCATTACCCGCCTCTACTTCTGCGTCACCCCGGCAACCCGATCCTCACGCGGAAGGATTGGCCGTACTCCATCAACAGCGTGTTCAATGCCGGGGCGACCCTGCTTCCGGATGGAACCACTCTGCTGCTATGCCGGGTTGAAGACCGGCGCGGGCTGTCGCATCTCTGCGCAGCGCGTTCCCGGAACGGCGTGGATGGTTGGCAGATTGATAGCCAGCCTACGTTGATGCCCGACCCCAAGCAATATCCGGAAGAAATCTGGGGCATTGAGGATCCTCGCATCACGTTCGTACCTGAACTGCAGCAATATGCAGTCACCTACACGTCTTATTCGCGCGGTGGACCCGGGGTGTCGCTGGCTCTGACGAAAGACTTCCGAACTTTCGAGCGGTACGGAGTCATCATGCCGCCAGACGATAAAGACTCCGCGCTCCTGCCGCGAAAAATCAACGGATACTGGGCACTGATTCATCGGCCCATGACGCCACTGGGATCGCATATGTGGATCTCGTACTCTCCTGACCTGCGTTATTGGGGCAGACATCGGCTGATGCTGGAAGCACGCCGAGGCGCGTGGTGGGATGCCAACAAAATTGGGTTGTCGCCGCCGCCCATTGAAACTTCGCGGGGATGGCTGGTTTTCTACCATGGAGTGCGGCACACGCCTTCCGGTTGTCTGTACCGATTAGGATTGGCCCTGTTCGATCTCGAGAACCCGGAAAAGTGTTTATCGCGGGGAGACTCGTGGGTCTTTGGGCCGGAGGCCGACTACGAACGCCACGGCGACGTGGACGACGTGGTCTTCCCGTGCGGCTACACAATGGATGCCGATGGGGACACGCTCAATATCTATTACGGAGCTGCCGATTGTTCCATTGCTCTCGCGAGAGCCAGCGTAGGCTCGCTGCTAGCCTGGCTGGATGCAAACGGAAGTTGCGAACGCCGGCAGAGAGCAGATGACTTGTGAAATCTCTGCGGTGATTTCGATTTTACGAATGTGAGCTATCTAGCTCAGACGCGCTGACTCGTCCCTGTCATTCTTGTTTTACTGAGTGTGTAGACGAAGCTGCGGACGCTGATTCGCAGCTTGATTCCTGGGTCGCCAGTCCTCAAAAGGTTGAAGCGACCACATCCAGCCAATCGGCATTCTTCATTCGTGTATCCGCCGTCAAACCTGGCGGCGTGACACGATTCGACCCTAAGAATTCTTGATAGCGAAGATAGGCCAACACCTCGGGCGGATGAGAGGCTTTAGCTGCACAGCCTTAGCCCGTAAACAAGAAAGGACAAAGATCATGCCTTTAATTCAACTACTGGAAGTTCTAATCGTGGTGGGTGTTCTCCTCTGGCTGGTGAATCGCTTCATTCCCATGCAGGGATCCATCAAATCAATTCTCAACGGTGTCGTAGTCATCGCCGTCGTGCTCTGGCTGCTGAATGTCTTCGGATTGTTCAATTCAATCTCCCACATTCACGTTGGCACGTAAGCAAAACCGGCCCTGCAAGCTGAGCAAAACTAACGATCGATACTAGGCAACATGGCAGAAATCTGCCAAGGAGAAATTGTGAGAACCAGAATCTTGTTAGCACTGGGTGCCACCATCAGTTTGAGCGCATTTGCGCAAACCAATTCTCAAACGCGTATCGAGCCTATGGCTCACACACCGACCTTCCGCGTAACGGTTGTCAGCCGCAGTGTGCAGGCCGTCAACTATCGCCATCGTAGCGGAGATTCCAAACTGGATTTCGCAGGCACGGACTTGATGGTCTCAGCCAACGGCGAAGCTAAAGTCAACAGCAAGCGGGGATCGATTGAGATCGAAGCCGAGTTTGGCAACCTCGCGAAACCGACGACCTTCGGCAATGAGTATCTGACCTATGTCTTGTGGGCGATTTCACCTGAGGGGCGCGCAGTAAATCTTGGCGAAGTATTAGTTGGAGAGAACCATCGCAGCAAAGTGCTCGTGACCACGGATCTCCAGGCTTTCGCTTTGATCGTTACTGCCGAACCTTACTATGCCGTGCGCCAACCGAGTGATGTAGTTGTGCTTGAAAACGTAGTTCGCGAGGACACCAAGGGATCTACCGAGTCGGTGAATGCGAAGTACGAGCTGATGGAACGTGGCGGCTATATCCCCACGGGCTACAAGTTTGATCCAGTGGTTCTGAATGCCAGGCTGCCACTGGAATTTTTCGAAGCGCGGAATGCCATGCGCATCGCGCAATCCGAAGGAGCCGAACAGTATGCCAGTGACAGCTACCAGCATGCTCTTCAATTGATGAACAATGCGGACGAAAAAGCGACACGAAAACATATCGACAGAAAATCGCTGATCGCAACCGCTCGCGAGGCAGTCCAGACTTCAGAAGATGCGCGCGAAATCGCCGTCAAGAAACTGGACGAGTTACGCCTTGCCGACGAGCGTCAGAATTCCGCGGATGCCCAGGCGAAATCGCAGGGACAGGCGGACGACGCGATGCGGCAGAAGGAACAAGCCGAGTCCGACAATGCGAGAGCGCAAGCCGCCAGAACTCAGGCCGAATCGGATACCCAGAATGCCCGGGCCGCGAAGGCTCAGGCAGATTCGGACGCAGCCAAGTCTCGCGCCGATGCTGCGGATGCACAAAACGCAGCGGCACAGGCCAAATCTGATATGGCGAACAGCCAGGCAGCATCGGCTACAGCTCTGTCGGCAGCTCAGGCGGACGCGGAGCAATCCCGATTGGCCGCACAACAGTCACAGGCGAGTGCGCAACAAGCGGAGGCCGACAAAGCCGCTATGCGCACGAAGTTGTCCGAGCAGTTGAATTCCATTCTCCAAACTCGCGACAGCGCTCGTGGGCTCATTGTCAGCATGTCCGATGTTCTGTTTGACACCGGCAAATATTCGCTGAAGCCGGGCGCACGCGAGAAGCTGGCGAAAGTCGCCGGAATCTTGTTGGCTTACCCATCGCTCAATATTGAAGTTGGCGGTTACACGGACAATGTGGGTAGCGACTCCATGAATCAAACGCTGTCTGAGAATCGCGCTGGTTCCGTGCGCGACTACCTCGTGCAGCAAGGGGTGTTGACGAATTCAGTGTCGGCCCGGGGTTACGGCAACACCTTGCCAGTGGCCACAAACGATAACTCTTCCGGAAGGCAGCAGAACCGGAGAGTGGAACTTCTCGTCTCAGGCGAGGCGATTGGCCATCCGGTCAACGCGACCACTGGAAGCTTGCGCTAGAGCTAGGGCACACAACGATCGACAGGAGGCAAATCCCATGAAACGAATTGGAATCGTCAGCACAGCGGTTCTGTCTTTGGCCCTCGGAGTCGCGGCTACCGCGTTCGCACAGCAGGAACAGCGCGACCAAAAAGACGAACAGAAAGACAAGTCGGCCCAGGAAGAGAAAAAAGCGCAACCAGAAAAGTCCGCGAAGCCGGAAGAGAAAAACGGCCATCAGCAGGACAAAAACAATAAGTCAGCAGAGAAACCCGCACAGCAGCAGCAACACGCCCAGGAGGGTCAGCCTGGGAAGCAGGAGCAGCGCGCTGGTGGTAACGGTGGTGGCCGCATTCCCGACGACCGCTTCAAGGCCAACTTTGGAGAGCAGCACAGGTTTCGGGTAAGCCAAGGCGAATACAGCAGGGATCGCCGCTTTCAATACGGAGGTTATTGGTTTGCGTTCGTGGACCCGTGGCCCAGCAACTGGCTCTATACGCAAGA
>Ga0209698_10008773_pt1 | contig 10398 bp, 8 predicted proteins | sample LitLauG_LLR_2012_FD_187203 | JGI IMG/M metagenome (GOLD analysis project Ga0209698, IMG submission 187203) | Freshwater sediment microbial communities from Pennsylvania, USA - Little Laurel Run_MetaG_LLR_2012 (SPAdes) (version 2) | ecosystem: Environmental > Aquatic > Freshwater > Creek >... | reverse complement strand
GCCCAGATTCCCTCCCCACCGCCGGCCCAGATAGGTCAGCAGCAGACTTCCTGCGTGCTTCGGACGGCGCAGCAGCGGCTGCCCCGGGTCATACACGGGATCGAACGGCGCCGGATTATCCAGGTACTGCGACGAAGTGTACGTGTACGATCCGTTCAGCAAGAGTCGCGACCGGAGCTTGCCCTGCAGCACAAGTTCCGCGCCGTGGGCAAACGCCTGATTGACATTCACGTACTGCCCCGGATAATTCGGCGGCTGTTTGAGCGACACATAGTTGATCTGATCCCGAAACAGGTTATTGAAGTACGTAGCAGTAAGAACCAAGTCATTGTGGAATAGACTCTGCTGCACTGCCGCCTCGAAAGATCGCGTGCGCTCCGGCTTCACCCCCGGGTTCGGAATGTTGTACGGATTGGCCGGAATGCCATTGAACGTTTCCTCCAGCCGCGGCTCCTTGAATCCGGTGGCAAAAGAAAATCGCAAGCGTGTGCCCGAGAGAATCTCCCCTCCGCGAAATGCCTGCCAGGTTACCGCAACGCGCGGCACGCCGGTGTTGCCGAAGGCGCTGTCGTGCACGAACCGCCCGCCGGCGATGACGGACAGCGTTCGCAGCGTGACTTGCTGCTGCACATACAAATCGTCGTTCAGCCGCTGCCCGTGTGTCTGCGGCCCGTATTGCAGATTCCCCACAAATCCGTTCTCGTTCTCCACGCGATATCCGAACGTGGTATGGGCCCAGCTGCGCTCCGAGTAATCTCCCTGATACTCAAATCCCGCGCGATTGATGCGGTCCACCTCGTTCGAGGGCAGGTCGAATACCCTGGCAGGGTCGCCGTTCTGATTCAGTTCGTAGTATCGGTACAGATAATCGAATCCGGTGAAATGATGTTCCCAGCCGGACGGCCCTGACACCGTGAGCTCCGCACTCCCCAGAACGTTGTTGAGTTGAGACCAGTCACTCGGATCGGGCGGCTGCAGCGGCGAACCATTGAAATCCCATTCCCCGGAAACGCCCGTGTGGCTGTTGGAATGACGGACGCGCACGCGCAGCCAGCTATGATCGTTCAGCGCCGCGCCGACATTGGCTCCTTCCAGCGAATCGGAGTAAGCGTTGTTCGTTCCCGCGCCGTTGGTGTTGAACTGGCTGCCGAACAGGTTGTAATCGAACCGCCCGCGCGCCCCCGCCAGCGAGGCGTATCCATTCGCGGTCGTGAAATTGCCGCCGTCGGCCCCGAAGCGCAGTTCCGGCACGCGCGTGCTGCCGGTGCGTGTCCACACCTGGACCACGCTCGTCATCGCATCGGATCCATAGATCGTGCTCTGCGCGCCGCGCACGAATTCCATGCGGTCGGCCTGATCGATTGGAAGGGTGCCGAAGTCAAACGTGCCGCCCGGTTCGTTGACGGTTACGCCATCCACGATGATTTTGTTGTAGCGGGATTCCCCGCCGCGCACGAACAGCGAAGTCAACCCGCCGCGCTGGCCGCTGTCGTTGACGATCGCTCCCGGCAGGAATCGCATGGCGTCACCGGCGGCCGTGGGCCGCATGGCGTTGAGCTGCGATCCGCTCAGCACCTCGACGTCGGAGCCTGCGGCTTCCCCCGCGACCGGCGTCCGCGTGGCGCTCACCACCACGGTGTCCGAGGCTAGGCTCAAGTGCAGTGAGACGGTCACTTCGTTTTCCGACCCAACGCTCATGGTTGCTTTGGCGAAGCCCGGAGCGAGGACGGTGATCTGGTACGGGCCAGCCCCAGTCCGCTTCAGCCTCGCGATCCCTTCCGGGGAAGTCATTCCCCGGGCCAGCCGTCTGCCGCCGCGATCCACCAGCGACACTTCCGCGCCGACCACGGCAGCTGAGTCCGGATCGACGACTTTTACGCGGAAGTCCGCATCCGTGGCGGCCGCGTGCAAACACACGCAGACCAGCAATGCCAATAGAGCGAAAGAGAAACCCCAGAACTTGCGCATACCATCCTCCTTTGCACGCGAAAGGGGTTGACGTGACGGAATGCGCCGGTCTCCTGGCTTCGCGAGTAAGGATGAGGTCTCATCCGTGATCGCCGCGGCCTTCCCGGAATTTCTCCAGTGGCCGGAGGCGGTGTCCTCGCTTACAGTTGCGCGGCAGCGCGGGATTTGCACCCGCTTCCCAGTCTTCGCCGAGCGGCAAAGACGCGCGTTCCAGACGAGATGAAAAAGAGCAACGACAGAACGTGTGACGAATCTAGCGGGACGGGAATGGAAAAGTCAACTGTGGATTCCGTGAACCGCACCGAGCCGATCGCGACAGAGCCGGCTAACCGGTCACTTCCGCCATCGCCCCACCAGGTAGACCACAATCGACAGCACAACACTCAACAGCAGCGAAGTCGCCAGCGGAAAATACACGGTCGCATTTTTCCCGCGATACACGATGTCCCCCGGCAACTTGCCGAGCGGCAAATGCGCGCGTCCCATCAGCAGCAGGATCGCTCCGGCTGCCACCAGCACGACGCCGAAGACGATCAGCAGCTTGCCCGTTTCGTTCATCGGTTGCGACCTCCGCCCTTCGGCGGTGATACTACAGTGTCTCATTCTCCTGCGAGGTTGCCATGCTTCTGCGAGCTCTCTGTCGGCTGCTACCAGCCCTGATGCTTGTCTCAGGCCTGCCCGCGTCCGCCCAGCTTTCTCCGGAACTTTCCCAGCGGATCGACAAGATCGCCGCCGACGTGCTGTCGCAAACCGGAGTCCCCAGTGCCTCGGTCGCGATCGTGCAAAACGGCGAGATCGCCTACATCCACGCCTACGGCGACGCCCGCCTCGAGCCGCGCGCCGCAGCCGCTCCGGCCATGCGCTACAGCATCGGCTCGATCAGCAAGCAATTCACGGCGGCCTCCATCCTGCTGCTTCAGGAGGAGCATAAACTCTCGCTCGACGACAAGGTCTCCCGCTTCCTGCCCACGCTGACCCGCGCCAACGAAGTCACCATCCGCCAGCTTTTGTCGCACACCAGCGGCTACCAGGACTATTGGCCGCAGGATTACGTCATGCCCAATATGCTGCAGCCGGTCACGGCCGAGAAAATTCTCGATCAGTGGGCGCACAAGCCGCTCGACTTCGACCCCGGCTCCCGCTGGCAGTACAGCAACACCAACTTCGTCATCGCCGGACTGATCGTGGAACAGACCAGCCACAAGCCTCTCCTGCAGTTCCTGCAGGAGAGAATCTTCACCCCGCTCGGCATGAAGAGCGTGGCCAACATTGATCAGGAAAAGCTCGGTGACACCGATGCTGCCGGCTACCTGCACTATGGCCTCGGCCCGCTGCGTCCCGCGCCCAAAGAAGGCAAGGGCTGGCTGTTCGCCGCCGGGGAACTGGCCATGCCGGTCGAGGACCTCGCCCGCTGGGACATCTCCATCATCGGTCAGAAGCTGCTGCAGCCGGCCTCCTATCGCGAACTCGAAACCGAGGTTCTGCTCAACAACGGCCAAGGCACGCAGTACGGATTGGGCGTCCAGGTCGCCGGACAATCCGGGCACCGCGCCCTCTTTCACGGCGGCGAGGTCTCCGGCTTCACCGCACAAAATACCGTCTTCCCGGATGAGCGCGTGGCCGTCGCCGTGCTTACCAATCAGGACGCCTCCGGCGCCGCCGGGGCGATCGCCGGCGCCATCGCGCCTTTGCTGCTCGCAGGCGAAGATCCGCAAACCGCGGCGAAGCTCGAACAGGCCAGGCAAATCTTCGACGGCCTGCAGCACGGGACCATTGACCGCTCGCTGTTTACCGCGAACGCCAATTTCTATTTCAGCGAGCAGGCCCTGGCCGATTTCGCCGCCAGCCTGCGCCCGCTGGGCACGCCGCTGGAATTCGTGCAGGCAAGCCAGAGCCTGCGGGGCGGCATGAAGCTGCGCAACTACCGCGTCCGCTTCGCGCAGAAAACCTTGCGCGCCTGGACTTTTGAAATGCCCGACGGCAAGCTGGAACAATACCAGATCGCCCCGCTGCAATGACGTCAGCTTATTGGGGCTGCTGAATAAAAGAATGGTCGGTGGTCCGGTGAAATTCTGCTTGAGACCCGGAAAAGCCGAGCAGTGCCGACCCTCAGCCGCACTCGCAACCAACGTTCACCGGATTCTGATAGCGTGGCTTCCCACCGGAACGACTATACGGACGCACTCGGAACGTGATATTTCCGGAAAGACTCGAAAATATTCCGCCCGGGAAGGGTGCGACTTCCAGTCGCACCGCTGATGCGCCCACACCAATCCCGGCTTTAGCCGCTGAGGGGCCTGGCTTCTATTCTTTGCATCACAAAGTACTTGACATTTGCAGACCGCGACTTTATCCTGCCTGCATGTTCGATCCCCGCCCGCATCGGCTCCGGCGTTTCCATCGTTCTTCCGCGCCGCTGCGTCTGCGGGAGTCTTCCAATCCCGCCGACGACTTGCGCTTCATTCGCGACACCATGGAGCGATCGGCAGCATTTACTGCCGTCTCGGGATGGGGATACCTGGTCATCGGCGCCACGGCGCTGGGCGCGACCTGGCTCGCGGCCCGGCAGGCGTCTTCGTTCGGGTGGCTCAGCGTCTGGCTTGCCGAAGGCCTGCTGGCGGTTGCCATGGGATTGCTTTCCTGCACCTGGAAAGCGAACCGCCGCGGCCTGCCCTTGTTTTCCGGACCCGCGCGCAAAGTCGCGCTCGGCCTTGCGCCTCCGTTAGTGGCCGGGGCCTTCCTGACGTTCCTGCTGTCCCGCGCCGGGCTGGACTCCGCTTTGCCCGCGGCCTGGCTGCTGCTGTACGGCGCCGGTATCATGACCGGGGGCGCGTTTTCCGTCGCCATCCTGCCCATCATGGGGCTTTGCTTCATGCTGGTCGGCGGCTTCGCAGTTCTGGCTCCTGCGGCCTGGGGAAACTTTTTCCTGGCCGCCGGATTCGGCGGCCTGCACATGATCTTTGGATGGCTCATCGCCAGGAGGCACGGTGGCTAAAGCAGTTGCAACACACCACAAACCGGAGAAGAGCAGGCTGCGAGGCCACGCCCGCGAGCGCGATCATGAGCGCACGCCCACCGCTCCCGAACTGCCCGAACTCGATCGCCTGATTCACGAGCGGATCCGGCTGGGCATCGTCAGCGCCCTGGCTACCAACGACTCGCTCAGCTTCAACGACCTGAAGCGCGTGCTCAAGACCACGGATGGCAACCTGAGCGTGCATGCGCGCAAGCTCGAGGAAGCCGACTACATTTCGTGCGTGAAGTTCTTCGAAGGACGCGTGCCGCGCACCGAGTATCGCCTGACGGCGACCGGCCGCCGCTCCCTGTCGGAGTACCTCGATCAGATGGAAGCCTGGATCCGAGTAACCCGCGATCAGTAGGCTGGAGCCCCGGACGCCCTCGTCCGGGGAAGGATCGCCAAGGAATTATCCCGCGAATGCGCCGCTCAACAGGGGAAAAGGGAATTACACCGAGTGAGACATTTTTGACTGTTATACTTTGAACTGCAAAGAACATTACAACACCATGACCACCCCGCTTGCTCCGCACCCATCCTCCGCCCTCCACTTCTGGGAGCGCGGACGTCTGCTCTACAACGTCATCCTCTGCCTGATCGTTCTATTGTGGGTCGCACTCACCTGGCCGCACTTTCGTCCGTCGCTCACGTTGGGTTCGCTGGTGGCCATGCTGGTGCTGGCCCTGGCCGCGAATCTCTGCTACAGCGCCGCCTACCTGGTGGATGCCTTCATTCGCTCCGCTCTGCCGGAGGCCCGCCGGCGGCGCGCCCGGCAAATCCTTTTCGCCCTGGGCACGCTCCTCGCCATCCTCCTGGAAAACTACTGGATCGCCGACGAAATCTATCCCTACGCCAACCAACCACCTCAACTCTTCTCCGGAGCCCATTCCATGCCGACCGCCACCATCGCCAGCAACATGAATTTTCCCGCGCCGCTCGCCGTGCTGGGATTCCTCGCCAGCAGTCTTGGTTTTGCCGTAGCTCTCGCTGCGGCGCTGATTTTCTGGTTTGCCCGTAAACCGAAGCCGGCCCGCATCGCCGCCACGATCTTCGGATTTGTCGCGGCCGCCTACATCGCGCTGCTGCTGGCCTTCTCCGCTTCGAGCCGCACCACGGTCCTCGCGCGCGGACAGGAAAAGTATTTCTGCGAGATCGACTGCCACCTCGCCTACTCTATCGTCGGGGTCGAGTCGCAGCCCGGCGGCCGCTACCTCGTTACCCTGCGCACCCGTTTTGACGAAACCACGACTTCGCCCAACCGTCCGAAAGAGGCTCCGCTCACCCCGTCTCCGCGGGAAGTCCGCCTCATTGACTCCAGTGGACGCGAGTACTCGCTCGCCGCGACGCAAGGCACGCCGCTCCTCACCCCGCTCAAACCGGCCGGCTCCTACACCACGCAACTCGAGTTCCTCGTCCCACCCGATGCCGCAGGGTTGAAGCTCCTGCTCATCACAACTCCGGGCTGGCCCGATCATCTCGTCATCGGTGACGAAAACAGCTGGCTGCACAAGAAAACCTACTTCGCGATCTAACCCCAAATCGAGATCCGGGTGCCCCACTCTTGTCGCTCTTTCTGCGACAGGGTGGGGATTTTGATTTCCTTCGGCGGGTGGCCCATCCGAGCCGCGTTCTTTGCGGCTAGGGTGGGACCGGCCGATTCACTTCTGCTGCCTTCGGAAGATAGTGGGGATTGTTGACTCGAGTGTCCCCGGACCCACACCGTGTTCAACACTCCACGCGGAACCTCATTCCTGCCACCGCTAACCCTCGCTGAATCAACAAGCCCTGTCGTGGCCTCCTCCGTGCATTTCTCTACGCAGCCGCTAGCCGGCAGGAGGTGACCAACCATGACCCGCATCAACGCACTTCGCAACATCCAAGGATCCCGCGACTCCGTCGCCTGGGGAAAGAACGCCGAAACCAAAACCATCGCAACCGCCGTCTGGGGCAAGGTGAACACGCTGATTTTCGCCGCTGTGCTCATCGTTTGCTCTATCGCTGTGGGCTGCTCCAGCGAGAAACCAAAACCCGTCAGCTCGAACATCCAGATTCCAGCTGCGTCGACACCGGCGCCGGTAATGACGCCGACCGCAGCTTCAGTGCAGCCCGAGAGAAAGCCGGCCGCGAAAAAAATCGTGCACAGGAAGCCCGCGACCGTGAACTACGCCGACAAGACCTACGGCGTGACGTTCGAATATCCGCGCCGCTATGCCATTGAGACCGGCAACGCCGCCGGCGATCTGCTGATGTCGAGCCCGGTTCCCATGAACTTCGTCGCGCCCGGCGGACTCGCGCTCGCCGCCGTGGAGTTGCCCGAGACCGGCTTCGCCAACACCGATTTCGCCTCGGCCTTCTTTGACGTCAGCGTGCACAAGGGCCTGACCGCCGATCAGTGCACACAGTTCGCCGTGCCGCAGCCCAAGATCGTAGCTGAGACCATGGTGAAGACCGAGCCTGCTGCTGCTCTGGTTGCCTCCACACAGGCGAACGCGGACACGAAACCGGCGGAGAACACGTCCGCGCAGTCTGCAACACCCTCGGAAGCCAGGCCAGACGCCGCTCAGGCAACCTCGACTCCCGGCAGCGATGCGCCGAAGTCGGACGTTGCGTCCACGGACTCCAAGGCCGCCAACAAATCGGCCTCCACGGCGTCCTCGCAGCCCGAGTCGAGCAACTCCAAGCTGCTGATCGGTGACATGGAACTGCGCGCCACCGAAGCCGTCTCCGGCGAGGGAACGCGCCAGAGCGACGCCAAGTACTTCCACGTCTACCAGAACGGAGCGTGCTACGAATTCGCGCTGAACGTGACCACCGTCGCGTCGCAGGACGGATTGATCAAGCACGTTGATCGCGACAGAGTCTTCAGCCGCCTCGAGAAAATTCTCGACACGGTGAAGATCAACCAGGTGACCACGCCCGAAGTGACCGCGGAAGCCCCGGCCACGCCGTCCCCAGCCGGAACCCCGGCGCAGTAAGGAGTGTAGCGCGGGCGCCCCGCCCGCTGCAGCCGAACTCCCCATCCTGGCCGCGCCATCGGCGGCCAGGATGGGGATTCTTATTTAACCCACGCCCTGAGCAGACCTCTCCCCGGAAAAACCGTCCAAAGCAAGTGACGAGCAGGCTCGAACCCGCATAGAATCCTGCCCTGGAGAACTCAGATGAGCGCTACCGTGGCAGCCACTCCATCAGCGGTCAACCCCACAACAACTTCCCGCATTGCTTCCATTGATCTGATCCGCGGCACGGTCATGCTCCTGATGGCCATCGATCACGTGCGCGTGTATTCCGGCGTACCCGCCGGCGGCCCGACTCCGGGTGTGTTCTTCACCCGCTGGATCACGCATTTCTGCGCGCCCGCGTTCCTGTTCCTGGCCGGCACCAGCATCTTCCTCTACCAACGCAAGCATGCAGACACGTCCCGCTACCTGCTGATCCGAGGCGCGTGGCTGATCCTGCTCGAATTCACCTTTCTCCGCGTGGCCTGGACCTTCAACTTCGACTTCCTCAATTACGAGATGGCGGGTGTGATCTGGGTGATTGGCTGCTGCATGATCCTGATGGCGGGCCTGATCAAATTGCCGCTGACGGCCGTGGGAACAATCGGCGTCGTGATCATCGCCGCTCACAACCTGATGGATGCGCACATGGGCCAGCTGCTGGATGGCCTCGACAGCAACCCGCTCTCCGGCCTCTGGAAGATCGCCTACGTCGGATTTTTTGCCGGCCCGATTCGCTTCAGCGCGCACGGCCCCAACCTGATCGTGCTGTACTCGATCATCCCGTGGATCGGCGTGATGGCGGCTGGGTACGCCTTCGGCAAGATCCTGACACTCGATTCCGCGCGCAGAAAGCAGCTTTGCCTGATGATCGGGGGCGCGGCCATCGTGCTGTTTCTGCTGCTGCGCGGATTCAACCTCTATGGCGACCCGCGGCCGTGGCACGCGGCAACCGCGGACCGGCCGATGCCCGCGTTCCTATCGTTTCTCAACACCAGCAAGTATCCAGCATCGCTGAGCTTCCTCCTGATGACACTAGGACCGACCATTGCGTTAATCCCGCTCCTCGAAAACGTTCGCGGAGCGGTGGCTCGCGTCATCACGCTATTCGGACGCGTGCCGTTTTTCTATTACATGCTGCACATCCCGCTGATCCACGTCCTGGCGCTGGTCGTTTCAAAGATTCGACTCGGCGTCGTCAGTCCCTGGCTGTTCGCCAATCATCCGATGGGCAATCCCGAGCCGCCGGATGGCTACACCTGGAGCCTTCCTTTGCTCTACCTGGTCTGGGGAATCACCATCGCGTTGCTCTACCTCCCGTGCCGCTGGTTCGCAGAGGTCAAGGCAAGAAAAGGCGGCTGGCTGCAGTATTTCTGAGGGATGCGTGGCGCGGGCGCCCCCGCCCGCGAGAACCGTCCAAAGGCAATACGTGAGCAGTTTTCCACAACAGGCCCCAATTGGATGTCAACAAGTCACAGACAAAGTCGGTCAGTGATGGTTAAGCTCCTGGCAGTGGCGGGCGAGGGCGCCCGCCCCACACGCAGACGGTCATGTCCACAACCCCGTTGGGCAAGTATCGGTATCGCCGCCGCCTCCCGCATTTACAGAAGGCGGACCGTGATTTGTTCATCACCTTCTGCACTGGAGCGCGGCAGGCTTTGCCCGAGCCAGCACGCGACTTGGTTCTGGAACACTGCCTGCTCGAGCATGGCAAGAGGATCCGTCTGTATGCCGTCGTGGTCATGCCCGATCACGTTCACTTGTTGCTCCTGCCCCTGCGCGATCCCGATGGCTGGCCCTTCCCTCTGGTTGACGTCCTGCAATGCATGAAGAGCGCTACCGCTCACCGGATCAACAAGCTCTTGGGTCTCTCCGGGCCGGTGTGGGAGGAGGAGTCGTTCGATCACGTGCTCCGGTCGGATGAGAGCTTGAAAGAGAAGTGCGAATACATTCGGCAGAATCCGGTGAGACGAGGTCTGGTGCAAAGGCCGGAGGACTATAGGTGGCTGTGGCTGAATCCTGATGTTGGTGCATGTGGCGCGGGCGCCCCCGCCCGCGAAAAGCCGCCAGAGAACACACCGTAAGTGTTCAGTATTTAATTCCGGCAGCAGAAAGCCCGCAGCCGAAGCTCTCCCAGTGCGCGGTTGCCAACGCCAGTCGGGCGTGTGGCGCGGGCGCCCCGCCCGCGAAAAGCCGCCAGAGAATACATCGTAAGTGTTCAGTATTTAATTCCGGCAGCGAAAAGCCCGCAGCCGAAGCCCTCTCAGTCTGCTGTGCCAACGGCAGTCAGGTGTGGCGCGGGCGCCCCGCCCGCGAAAAGCCGCCAGAGAACACACCGTAAGTGTTCAGTATTTAATTCCGGCAGCGAAAGCCCGCAGCCGAAGCCCTCTCAGTCTGCTGTGCCAACGCCAGTCAGGT
>Ga0209698_10008772_pt1 | contig 10399 bp, 9 predicted proteins | sample LitLauG_LLR_2012_FD_187203 | JGI IMG/M metagenome (GOLD analysis project Ga0209698, IMG submission 187203) | Freshwater sediment microbial communities from Pennsylvania, USA - Little Laurel Run_MetaG_LLR_2012 (SPAdes) (version 2) | ecosystem: Environmental > Aquatic > Freshwater > Creek >... | reverse complement strand
GGCCATCCCCGCGCCGACCCCGGAAGCGCCGACGGTGTCGGCGGTGGCGTCGATGGGGGGCGCCAGCCTCTCGCTCGACGAACTGTGCGCGGCGAGCGGGCTGCGGGCCGAGTACGTCGGTGAACTCCAGGAGTACGGGCTCCTGCGGGCGACGCTGGTCGGCGGGGCCGAGTACTTCGACGAGGAGGCGTTGACGGTCGCCAACGTGGCCGCCAAGTTCGCCGCCTACGGCATCGAGGCCCGTCACCTGCGGCTGTACAAGAACGCCGCCGAGCGCGAGGCCGGGTTCATCGAGCAGGTGGTGATCCCCATGGTCCGCCAGCGCAATCCCGAGGCCCGGGCCCGGGCCGTCCAGACGGCCGACGAGCTGGCCGGGCTCGGGAGCCAACTCAAGGGGTCGCTCCTGCGGACCGCCCTGCGGGACCTGCTGAACGGCTGAGCCCGGCACCCGTGCGCCCCCCGGCGTGGTGCGGTCCCGCCGGATGCCGACACGCGGACAGGCCCCGGCGAGTAGGTTTGGTGCCATGGTCGAGGTGCGGCTCCGTGCGGTTCGGGTGGACCTCCAGTCGAACACGCCGGTCCTGCTGCTGCAGGAATCGGAAGGACTCGGCCGCACGCTCCCGATCTTCATCGGGGCGCCCGAGGCCACGGCGATCGCCTTCGCGCTGCAGGGCATGGACACGCTCCGCCCGATGACCCACGACCTGATCCGCGACCTGCTCGAGGCGCTCGGCACCGAGGTGGCCCGGGTGGTGGTGACCGAGTTGCGGTCCAGCACCTACTACGCCGAGATCGTCCTCCTGCAGGACGGTCGCGAGCTACCGGTCTCCTCCCGCCCGTCCGATGCGGTGGCGGTGGCCGTGCGCACGGGGTCCCCGCTGTACGTCGCCGACGACCTGATGGACGCCGAGGGCATCATGTTGGCCGTCGACGAGGAGGAGGACGACGGGTCCGACGACGGCTCAGTCGACGACGACGGCAGCCCCGAGGAGATCGTGGGCGAGTTCCGCAGCTTCCTCGACAGCATCCGCCCCGAGGACTTCTCCTCCTAGCCGGGCCGGCCGCGGTCCCCCGGGGTCGGTCGGCGGATCGTGTGGGGTCAGCCCCCGGGACGGACCAGCATCCGCCCCCGGACCCTGCCGGCCAGGATCGCCTCGAGCGCCGGGGCGAGGCCGTCCAGGGTCACCTCGCCCTCCACCAGCGCGTCGAGCGTCGCGGGCGGCAGGGATGCCGCCAGCTCCACCCAGACGGCCCGCCGCTCGGCGACCGGTGTCTGCACCGTGTCGATGCCGAGCAGGGCGGCGTTGCGGACGATGAACGGGTACACGGTCGTCTCGAGCCCGGGCCCGCCGGTCAGTCCGGAGGCCGCTACGGCGCCGCCGTAGCGCAGCGTGCGCAGCACGGCGGCCAGGGTCGCCCCGCCCACGCAGTCGACGGCACCGGCCCAACGCTCGGGCCCGAGGGTGCGTCCGGGGTCCACGACCAGGTCGTCGCGACCGATCACCTCGGCGGCGCCCAGACCGACCAGGTAGTCCCGCTCCGACGTCCGGCCGGTGCTGGCCACCACCTCGTAGCCCCGGGCCGCACAGAGGGCGACGGCCATGCCGCCTACGCCGCCCGAGGCCCCGGTGACCAGTACCGGGCCGTCACCCGGTCGCAGTCCGTGGTGTTCGAGCCGGTGGAGGGAGAGCGCAGCGGTGAACCCGGCGGTCCCGAGGGCGGCGGCCCGCCGGCCGTCCAACCCGTCAGGCAGGGGGACCACCCAGTCGGACGGGACCCGGGCGTAGCGGGCGAACCCACCGTGGCGCGACACCCCGAGGTCGTAGCCGTGGACGATCACCTCCCGGCCGACGGGGACCGCCGGCGACTCCGACGCGACCACGGTGCCGACCAGGTCGACGCCGGGCACGAGGGGCGAGGTCCGGGCCACCCGGTTGCCGGGCCGGGTCACCATCCCGTCCTTGTAGTTGACCGCCGACCAGGCCACGTCGACGAGCACGTCCCCCTCGGGCAGGTCGTCGAGGGTGAGTTCGGCGACCCCGGCCCGGAGGTCGTCGCCGGCGCCGGTGACCACGAATGCGGCGAAGGGACCGTCGGGCGGGGTGGGAGACGGGGGACGGTCGGTCATTCCAGGTACCGTACAGATTCCATGACGACCGAGGAGACCACCGGGGGGCGCACCGGGGACACGTCGCCCCGTCCGGGGCCCTCGACGGGCGCCCCGGGGGCGGGCTGGTGGCCGTCCCCCTGGTCGGTGGCCCAGGTGGCGGCGGGCAAGGTGTCGCGGGGCGGGCTCCAGGCGGACCGGGGCCGGGTGTACTGGACGGAGTCCCGGCCGGGCGAGGGAGGGCGCCAGGTGGTGGTGGCCGTGGACCCGGCCGACCCCACCTCGCCCAGGACCGACGTGTCGCCCCCCGGGGTGAGCGTGCGCAGCCGGGTCCACGAGTACGGCGGCGGAGCGGCCACGGTGGCCGACGGCACGCTCTACTTCGTCGACCAGGCCGACCAGGCCTGGTACCGGGTGCCGACGGACGCCCCCGCGGGTGCGGGTGGCGGTCCGGAGCGGCTCGGCGGGGTGGACGGCCCGGGCACCGGTGCCGGTCCCGACACCGGTGCCGCCGCCGGTGGCGACGCACCGGACGGCCCGGCCCGGCACGCCGACGGACGGGTCACCCCCGACGGCCGGTGGCTGTTGTCGGTGGAGGAACGGGTCGGCCCCGACCGCACGACCCACCGCCTGGTGGCGACCGCGCTCGACGGCTCGTCCGAATCCGTGGCACTGGTGGTCGACGGGCACTTCGTGGCGGCCCCCCGGCCCTCGCCGGACGGCCGGTGGCTGGCCTGGGTCACCTGGGACCACCCGGACATGCCGTGGGACGCCACTCGGTTGCGGGTGGCGGCGCTGCGCACGGGCCACGGCACGGCGGAGGTGGGGGAGGCCCGCACCGTCGCCGGCGGCCCGGCCACGTCCGTGGGACAGCCCCGCTGGGGCGCCGACGGGTCGTTGCTGTTCGTGGACGACCGGAGCGGGTGGTGGCTGCCGTACCGCCTGCCCCCGGCCGCGTTCGACGCCGCCGGGCCCGACCCTGCGGACGCGGTCGCACTGGTCGACGACCACGCCGAGTACCACGGGCCCGACTGGGTCTTCGGCGCCCACACCGTCGACCGGCTCGACGACGGCCGGCTGGTGGCGGTGCGCAGCGTCGAGGGTCGGGACGGCCTGGTCGTGCTGCACCCGCCGGCCGACGGCCCCGACGCCGGTGGCTGGTCGTGGGTGCCGGTGGAGCAGCCGTGTCTGCGGCTGGACGCCGTGGTGGTGACCGGTGACCGGTCGGTGGCCGTGCTCGGGGCCACGGCCACCGAGGCCCAGGTCGTGCTGGCCGTGGACCTCGACGGCATCACGCCGCCCCGCCGGCTCAGCACCCCCCCGGCGGTGTCGGTCCCGGAGGAACGTGCGTCCCACTCGGTCTCCTTCGTGGCCCGGGCCGGGGCAGGAGCCGACACACCGGCCGACACACCGGCCGACGTACCGGCCCTGGACGTCCCCGGACGGTTCTTCCCGCCGACCAACCCCGACGTGGAGCCCGACGGTGTCCCGCCCCTGGTCGTGTTCTGTCACGGCGGGCCGACGTCGAGCGTCCAGCCCGGGTACGACCCGGTCGTGCAGTTCTTCACCAGCCGCGGCATCGCCGTGGCGGCCGTCGACTACCGGGGGAGCTCCGGCCACGGCCGGGCCTACCGGGACCTCCTGCGGGGGGCGTGGGGCGAGGGCGACGTGGACGACTGCGTCGCCTACGCCGAGGCCCTGGTCCGGGCGGGCCTGGTCGACGGCTCGCGCATGGCCATCCGGGGCACCAGCGCCGGAGGCCTGACCGCCCTCGCCGCCCTGATCCGGGCCCGCTGCTTCGCCGGGGCGGTGGCCTGGTACGGGGTCACGGACCTGACGGCACTGGCCGCCGACACCCACGACTTCGAGTCCCGGTACCTCGATTCGCTGGTCGGGCGGCTGCCCGAGGCCCGGACGGTGTACCGGAGCCGCTCGCCGATCCACCATGCCGACCGCCTGGTGGGCGAGGTGCTCCTGCTCCAGGGGTCCGACGACCCGATCGTGCCGGCAACGCAGGCCGAGCGGTTCGCCGAGGAGCTGCGGGCCGGAGGGGCCGAGTGCGACCTGGTCGTTTTCCCGGGGGAGTCGCACGGGTTCGTCCGGGCGGACACCATCGAGGCGGCGCTCAGCGCCGAGCTCGGGTTCTACCGGGCGCTGTTCGCCGACGGTGGCGACCGTGGCGGCTGACCGCCGTGCCGGGCCGCCGGCGGCGGTCGCCGCACCCTGGGACTGGCTGCGGTCGCTGACGCCGGAGGGCCGCGACGCCCTGCTGTACGGCGCCTCGGCCCTGTTCGCCGGGACCACCGCCCTGTCGGTGCGGATCCCGCTCTACCGAGAGTGGGGGCGGATGGCGGCCGGTCCGTACGCGGCGTGCACGGTCCTCACCCTGGTGGTGGCGCTGGTGCTGCGGTCACGGGACCGGGCGGCCGCCCGGGGCGAACGCGACGCAGCCCCGGACCGGTCGGCGACGGCGTGGCGGGCCGCCCGGTTGGCCGCGTTCGGGATCGCCCTGCTCGGGGCCACGGTGGTCCCGCTCGCCCTCGAGGTGGTGTGGGCGAGCCACGGCGACGCCTCGCTGCACGTGCAGCCCGAGGTGCTGGTGGTGGAGCGCGCCGGCGTCCGTGCCGCCCACGGCCAGGACCCCTACCAGGTGGTCGACCGCAACGGCCACATCCTCATCCGCCAGAGTGCCGTCCCGGTCTACGAGCTCTACTACCCGTACCTGCCGGGCATGGTGGTGTTCGGGTTCTCGAGCGGGAGCAAGGTGGAGGCCCGGCTGACCGACGCCCGGATCCAGTTCCTGCTGTTCACGCTCGTCGTCACCCTGGTGGCGCTCAGTCGGGTCCGGCCCCGGTCCGACCCCCGCTACCGGTCGCTCCAGGCCCTGACCGTGCTCCCCACCGCCGCGCTCCCGCTCGCCACCGGCGGGGACGACATGCCGGTGGTGGCGCTGATGCTGTTGGGCATGGTCGCCCTCCAGCGACGGCGACCGGTGCTCGCCGGCCTGGTCCTCGGGGCGGCCAGCACACTCAAGTTCACCGCCTGGCCGCTGGTCTTCCTGGCGGTGTTCGCGGTGTCCGACCGTGAGGGCCGCCGGGCGGTCGGCCGCTACGTGGCGGCCGTGCTGGCCCTCGTCGTGCCGGTGGTGCTCCCGGTGGCCGTGCACAACCCGTCGGCCTTCGTCGACAACGTGGTCCGGTTCCCGCTGGGCCTCGCCGGCGTGGCCTCGCCGGCCGCCAGCGCACTACCCGGGCACATCCTGGTGTCGGCCTTCCCGGGGATCCACCGCCCCTACGTGGTCGTGGTCGTGGTGGTGGGGCTGGCCGTCCTGGCCCGTCGCCTGGTGCGCAGGCCGCCGCGGGACGCGGCCGGGGTGGCCTCGCTCGCCGGCTGGGTGATGCTGGTGGCCATCCTGCTGGCCCCGGCGACCCGGGTGGGCTACCTGCTGTACCCGATCAACCTGTTCCTGTGGGCCTGGATGTTCCGCCGGTCCTCCGACCCGCTGGACGAGGCGGGACCGGCCGGTGGCGACGGGGCCGGCGAGGGTCAGTTGCCGTCGGGGGTCTCGAGCACCTCGACGGAGTACGGCGTGACGCCGGCCGGGGTGGTGGGGGAGACCACGACGCCGGTCTCCCAGTAGAAGCCGTCGCCGCTGCCCCGCTTGGCCAGCACCTCGGAGGAGCCCGGAGTGCCCTGGGGGGCCGGACCGCTGTAGATCACCTGCCAGCCCACCTTCCGCAGCAGCTTGGTGTAGCCGTCGAGGACCTGGGTCTGCGACAGGCCGCTGGTCAGCTGGGCCGTGCGGTCGAACTGGGCGGCGCCCTGGTCGCTGCTGGTCACACCGGTGACCGAGGACCCGGCCAGGACCCCGAGGTTCCCGAGGATGTCGGCCGGCGGCTCCGAGTTGGAGACGATGGCGTGCAGCTTTCCGGCGGCCGGGGCCACCGCCACGGTGGTCCCGTCGGCCAGGGTCACGTGGCGCACCGTGAACGACGGGCTCGACCCGCTGGTCAGCGCCGAGCCGACCACGCCGCCGAGCAGCAGGACGACGGCCAGGCCGAGGACGATCAGGGCGGGTCCCCGGACCGACATCGGCTCGTAGCCCCGCCCGGTCGGGGTGGTGCCGGCGCCGGTCGCATCGAAGGTGACAGCACCGTCGGACGAGGGGTCGGCGGCCGGCGCATCGGTCGGCGAGGCGCCGTCCGATGCCAGCGTGTCCGACGTGGGGGCCATGGGGATCATGCTACCGGGGGCCGGTCGGACGACCGGGTCGGCGCCACGGGACGGCGTCCGGTCAGGGTCCGGTCAGCGTGCGGTCAACGTCCGCCGTCGGCCGGCGGCGGGGAGGTGACGCCGACCGGCCCCAGACCGGGGCCTTCGGCGGGGTCGAGGGCCACGGCCACCCGGAAGGACACCAGCGCCGCCCCCACCGTCGAGGCCAGGATGGCCCAGCGGGTCAGGGACGGCAGCCGCCGGAAGGCGAAGACCGTCACCGTGGCGTCCACCGCGTCGGCCATGCCGCCGAGGGCCACCCACGGTCGGGCCTCGGCGTCGTCGACGCCCAGGGCCCGCAGGGTGCCGATACCCAGGGCCAGGTCGCGCCCGCCCATGGTGCGCGACAGCAGCCGGGCGTCGGCGGTGGCGGCCCCGTCACCGATCCACGGGCGCACCATGGCGGTGGGGGCGACCAGGGCGGTCACCCCGATGCCGATCCTCCCGAGGGCGACGAGCTGGGCCAGGCGTCTGGCGGCCGGAGGTGTCATGCGACCACGGTACCGGGGGGCGGGGCGCAGTCCCCGCGCCCGGGGTCCCGACCGGTTGCGGTCCGGTCGCAGTTCGTCGGAATCTCACGGGGAGCATCGGAACAGGCACGGTGAGTGAAAACCGTTCACCAGATGTTTACATTGGTCACGCGATCCCTCACAATGCGCAGGTCGACAGCGCCGGTACGCCGGACGCTTCGCAGGAGGGGGTGACCCGGTTCCGAGGAACCGGGCGACACCAGTGGTACCGGGGGATTCCGGGGGAGGCAGAGGCCGGGTCGCGAGACCCGGCCTCTGGCGCGTCCGGGACCCGGTCCGCACCGACGGTCAGCTGCGTGGGCCCCACCCGAAGGGATCGAGCGGTCCGTGTCCCCGGCCCAGGTGCCATCCCGCCGCACCCGCCAGGGCGCCGTGCACGAACCGTTTCGCCCCGGCCACCGCCTCGGGCACCCCGGCCCCGCCGGCCAGCAGCGCCGCGGTCGCCGAGGCCAGGCTGCAGCCGGTCCCGTGGTTGTTGGCGGTGACGACCAGCGACTCCTCCAGCACGACGGGCTCGGGGCCGCCGACCAGGACGTCGGCCACCCGCGCCGGCGCCACGGCGCCGTCGGTCCCGTGCACCCCCGGCAGGTGGCCGCCCTTGACCAGCACCCAGCGCGGTCCCAGTTCGTGCACCCGTCGGGCCAGCTCGACGAGCGTGTCCACGTCGGCGCCCTCGACCGGGGCCACACCGGCCAGGATGGCCGCCTCGTACAGGTTCGGGGTCACCAGCAGCGCCTCGGGCACGAGCAAGGTGCGGTAGGCGTCGACGGCGTCGTCGTCGAGCAGGCGCCGGCCGGTCGAGGCCACCATCACCGGGTCGACCACCAGGTTCGGGAGCGCACCCGCCCGGGCACGGTCGGCCACCAGACGCACGGTGGCGGTGGTGGCCAGCATGCCGGTCTTGGTCGCCGCCACGGCGAAGTCGCCCAGCACGGCGTCGAGCTGGGCGGCGACGATGTCGGTGGGGACCGGATGGACGGCGGTGACCGACGCCGTGTCCTGGGCCGTCACCGCCGTCACCACCGTGGTGGCGAAGACGCCGAGGGCGCTCATGGCCTTGAGGTCGGCCTGCAGGCCGGCCCCGGACCCCGAGTCGGACCCGGCGATGGTGAGGGCCACCGGGGGTCCGCCGGAACCGGCGTCCGCGCCGGTACCGCCGGTCCGGGGTGCGGCGTGCGTCCCCGACGCGGTCCCGGCCCCGGATCCGGTCGGCGTGCTCACCGGCCGACCAGGCCCTCGGTGGGTGACGACGCCTCCGCCACGAAGCGTCGGGTGATGCGTCCGGCCCGCCGCGCCGCCCGCCCGGCCCGCACCGCGTCGCGCATGGCCGCCGCCATGAGGCGTGGATCTTCGGCCCGGGTGACGGCCGAGGCGACCAGCACCGCGCTGCAGCCGAGCTCCATGGCGACGCAGGCGTCCGATGCGGTGCCGACACCGGCGTCCAGTACGACCGGCACCCCGGCCTGTTCGACGATGAGCTCGATGTTGTGGGGATTGCGGATCCCGAGTCCGCTGCCGATGGGTGCCCCGAGCGGCATGACGGCGGCGCACCCCACCTGCTCGAGGCGCCGGGCCACCACCGGGTCGTCGCCGCAGTAGGGGAGCACGGTGAACCCGTCGTCGACCAGCTGCTCGGCAGCGTCCAGCAGCTCCACCGGGTCGGGCAGGAGGGTCCGCTCGTCGCCGATGACCTCGAGCTTCACCCAGTCCGTGGCGAAGGCCTCACGCGCCAGTCGGGCGGTCAGGACGGCCTCGGCCGCGGTCATGCACCCGGCCGTGTTGGGCAGGATGCGGATGCCCAGGCCCTCGAGCAGGTCGACCAGGGAGTGGCGGGTGGTCGGGTCCACCCGCCGGACGGCCACGGTGGCCAGCTCGGTGCCGGACGCCTGCAGGGCCTCGGCCAGCGACTCGGGACTGCGCATCCCGCCCGTGCCGAGCAGCAGCCGCGAGCCCAGCTCGGTGCCGCCGATGACCAACGGGTCGGCGGACGGGCCGGCCGACGGGTCGGGTGGCTGGTCGGCGGACGGGTCCGGGGCGGTGTCGACGGTCATCGTCCGCCACGGTACCCCCGGCACCGGCCCGACCCGGCGGTGGTCCGGCACGATACGGCGGCGGTGCGGCCCGATACGGCGGCGGTCAGCCCCCGGCGGCGGCGGACACCAGCTCGACGGTGGCACCGGGCACCAGGGCCGTGACGTCCCACGCGCTGCGGGGCACCACAGCACCGTCCACGGCGACGGCCACGCCCCGGGGCGACGGGCACCAGGCGTCGACCAGGGTGGCCACCGTCGAGCCTCCGGCTGCCTCCCATCGTTCACCGTTGACGGTCAGCACGACCGGGTCGGCACTCACCGTCGGCCCCCGACGGCGGCGGGAACGGCGTCGAACCGGTCGGGGCGGAACGCCGCGAACGGCCCCTCGTCCGGCGACCCGCCACCGAGTGTCCGGACCACCTCGTCGGCCGTCAGGGGGGCGAGCAGCACCCCGTTGCGGAAGTGGCCGGTCGCCACGACCAGACCGGCCGTGGTCGTGGGGCCGACCAGGGGGCCGTTGTCGGGCGAGCCGGGGCGCAGTCCGGCCGACGTCTCCACCCACTCGTACTCGTCGAGGGCCGGCACCACCCGACGGGCGTCGTCGAGCAGGTCGACCAGGCCGCCCACGGGCACCGAGAGGTCCTCCCCCCGCTCGTCCATGGTCGCCCCGACCACCAGGCCGCCGTCGTCCCGGGGCACCAGGTAGCAGGTCCGCCCGTGGACGAGAGCCCGGACCGTCCGGCGCAGTCGGGGCACACCGGACCCCGCCCGCAGTCGCACCGTGACGCCGCGCACCGGCCGCACCGGAGGCCGGTCGTCGTCGGCCAGGCCGGGCAGCGACCCGGACCGGCTACCGGCGGCCACCACCACCGACCCGCAGTCGATCCGCCCGCCGCCGGCCAAGGTGACGCCGGTGACCCGTGGGCCGGTCGACCCGGCACCGGTCGCGCCGAGGACCTCGATCACCCGGTCGCCGACCAGGGCGACGCCCGACGACCGGCACGCCTCCAGCAGCGCCGCCACGACGGCCCGGTTGTCCACCTGGTGGTCGGCGGGCAGGTCGACCCCGCCGTGGACCCCGGGAGCGAGCAGCGGCTCGGCCGCCCGGCAGGCCCGACCGCCGAGGCGCTCGGCCGGCAGCCCGATGGCGTGGTGGAAGGCCAGGACCCGGTCGGTGGCGGACCGGTCGGAGGGGTCGACGGCCACGAGGAGGGTCCCGTCGGCCCGGAAGTGCACGGGTCGGCCGGACGCGGCCTCGAGGTCGGCGGCGAACACGGGCCACGCCGCCACCGCCGCAAGGTTCAGCGTGGCCAGCGCCTGCTCGCCGAAGTGGGCCTCGGCGACCGGTGCCAGCATCCCCGCCGCCGCCCACGTCGAGCCGCGGCCCGGGTCCGGGTCCACCAGGGTCACGTCGAGCCCGGTCGCCGCCGCCCGCCAGGCGACGGACAGCCCGATGA
>Ga0209698_10008770_pt1 | contig 10400 bp, 13 predicted proteins | sample LitLauG_LLR_2012_FD_187203 | JGI IMG/M metagenome (GOLD analysis project Ga0209698, IMG submission 187203) | Freshwater sediment microbial communities from Pennsylvania, USA - Little Laurel Run_MetaG_LLR_2012 (SPAdes) (version 2) | ecosystem: Environmental > Aquatic > Freshwater > Creek >... | reverse complement strand
TTTTTGCATGGCCGAATCATGTTTCGCGGCCCGCGCCACGGCAAGGCATTTGGCGGGTCCGGTGGCTGCGGAAAAAGTCTTGAAAAACTTGTTGCGCCGGATTTGGGCTTTGATATAGTCCACGTTCCGTTTTGTCTCCCGGAGACGGCGGAACACGAAATAATTTAAGCGAATGCCGACAATCAATCAATTGGTCCGCAAGGGCCGCAGCAAGATCCGCTACAAGTCCAAGTCGCCGGCGCTGGAAAACTCCCCGTTTCGGCGGGGCGTTTGCATCCAGGTCATGACCCGCACGCCCAAGAAGCCCAACTCGGCGATGCGCAAGGTCGCCAAGGTGCGCCTGACCAACGGCCACGAAATCATCGCCTATATTCCTGACGAAGGCCACAATTTACAGGAACACTCCATCGTGCTGGTGCGCGGCGGACGCGTGAAGGACTTGCCCGGTGTGCGCTATCACATTGTGCGCGGCACGCTCGACGCCGCCGGCGTGGAAAAACGCCGCGTCAGCCGTTCCAAATACGGCGTGAAGAAACCCAAAGCCGCCAAGCCGGCGGCCGCCGCGAAATAACTTTTAACCCGCCAACGATTCAACGAACCCATGTCCCGACGACGACAAGCCTCCCGGCGCCCGGTTTCTACCGACGCCAAATTCAACAGCACGCTGGTTTCACGCCTGGTCAACACCGTGATGCGCTCCGGCAACAAGAGCACCGCCCAGCGCATCGTGTACGGCGCTTTTGACCAGTTGAGCGAAAAAAATCCAGCTTCGAACCCGCTCGAAATTCTGCAGCGCGCGGTGGACAACGCCAAGCCGCGCCTGGAGATCAAACCCCGCCGCGTGGGCGGTGCGACCTACCAGGTGCCGGTGGAAGTGGCCAGCGACCGCCAGTTTGCGCTGGCGCTGCGGTGGCTGGTGGATTTTGCCGACGCCCGCAAGGGCATTCCGATGAAGGAGGCGCTCGCCGCCGAAATCATGGAAGCCTACCAGGGCCAGGGCAACGCGATCCGCAAACGCGACGACGTTCACAAAATGGCGCAGGCCAACAAGGCGTTCGCCCATTTCCGCTGGTAACTACGCCGCGCAATCGTTTCCAGATTTCAAGCGCAACGCCGGAGCCCTTCGCTCCGGCGTTCGGCTTTTCACCTCAAATTTAGCTCGAACCCCTCCGCCAGCTCGCAATGCGAACCGCAGTGGTGCACTGACAACGCCTCAGAGTCGTCTGATAAACGCGTCTATTCCGCCTTGGCTGGCGATCTCGCGTCCGAATTCCGTGCTCATGCATTTGGCGTGGGGCCTTGTGCCCACGCGTCCAAGGTCGAGCCGGTCGGCATTCCAGCAAGTGCCGATTGTCGGTTCGTCACTCAGCAGGCCATGAGTGTGCCAGGTGCAAGTGTAATGAAGCAGTTCGAAATGCTCGTCGCTGATCTCGAATAACACTCCGCGAAGGCTGCCGGCGTAGGCCGCGCCGCGGGCGCCGTGGGAGTCATCCCACCCATCATGCTCCCGGCGCGAATCGTGAAAAACGGCAAGCAGGCGGACAACCTGCTCGACTGTTCTGCTGCGCTTGGCCACGAGCAGGCCGTTGCGCTCGACCCGGCGCCAGTGGGATGGCCCATGCACCGAGTCGCGGGCGCACTGAAACTCGCGGCTGATCTGATGCCAAAGATTTTGCCAGTTGATGGGCATTTCAAACATGCATGTTGGTGCGGCCTTGCATCACTGAACCGCCGCCGATTTCCGCACGGGAACCGCAACGATGTGGCCGGCCGGGTCATCGCGGCCCTCCGGCGACCGGTTGGCCACACGCTCAAAGGTAGAGCAGGTAAGCGGGCGCCAGTGCCGCGGCGGCGCTGGCCTGCAGGGCCTGCTTGGTATTGCGAGGCAACAACAGAGCGAAAAAACAGCAGCATCGGCAGCTGGGCGGCCATGAGAAACTGCCAAATATGCGCCGCCATATTCTTCTCCAATGTCGTTCCCGGTCTGGAACGAATGCAGCGCTCTACCGAAACCCCGCTAAGGGCAAAACAGGCGATGGCGCCGAAGTTGGTCTACCGTTTTTTGCCGCGAGAGAACGCAAAGAACAGAGAGAAATTTCTTTGCGTTCTTTTGCGGCTCAAGACTAAAGGCAGGTGCGTTCTCTGCCGCTGACTCCCATGGCCGCTCGTGGTTTCCGCGTTAAGTCAAATTCTGCTCGGCGTAATACCGGTAGCGGTTGACGCGATAGACCCACGCCAGAACTTCGGCGACGGCGGCGTAGAGTTGGGCCGGCACTTCGCCGCCCACGCGGGCGTTCTTGAAAAGCATCCGCGCGAGCGGCTTGTTCTCGATGATCGGCACCTGGTGCTGCTGGGCGATCTCGCGGATCTTTTGGGCGTTCAGGCGGATGCCTTTGGCGATCACTTTCGGGGCGCGCATGGTCTTGCGGTCGTAGCGCAGCGCGATGGCGATGTGCGTCGGGTTGGTGATTATGACGTCGGCCTTGGGCACTTCGGCGAGCTGTTTGGCCTTGGTGCCGGCGCGGCGCTTGCGGCGGGCGGTCTTAACCTGCTGGTTGCCTTCGGAGCTTTTCATTTCCTCCTTCAGCTCCTCCTTGGTCATCATCAGGTCGCGCTGGTTTTCCCACCATTTGTAGCCGTAATCCGCCGCCGCCACGGCCAGCAGCGCCAGACAGACGCGCAGGAAAATCCGCAGCGTGGTTTGCGCCAGGAAGCCGGAGATGCGCGCCACGTCCACCGCGGTGGTGAAAATGGGATCGCTGAGGATGCTGCGGAATTCGCCGTACGCCAGCGTGATGATGATGGCGAGCTTGACGACGCTCACCAGCGTGGGCACGGCCGAGCGCATGGAGAACAGCCGCTGCGCGCCGGCGACGGGATTGAGGCGCTCCCAATTGATGGAGAGCGCCTCGGAGGCGGTGTTGAAGCGGTTTTGCGCGACGCCGGCCAGCAGGCCGCCGAGCATCGTGCCGAGGACGACCGGCGAGGCGCATTTGAGAAACAGGAGCGCGCCGGAGATCGCGTAACCTTGCAGCGAACTGGCGGAGAGCGGGGTGTCATGCAGATGACTGAGCGAAGCGACCGTGGCCAACACCATTTGCCGCCAGGTTTCCTGGCCGGTGAACGCCAGCGCCGCCAGTCCGCCGAGCAGGACGAACGCGGTCTGCACCTCCGGACTGCGGGCGATCTGGCCGCGTTTGAGCGCGTCCTCCAGCCGGCGTTGTGTCGGTTGCTCTGTCTTCTCGCCGGTTTGCTCGCTCATGCTGCGCCGGGGTCAGGCGTGGAAAAAAGTTTCTTCATTTCGCGCCGACGAATTGCGCCACCTGCAGCAGATCATCCGGCAGGCGGTGGAGGTAATTGGTGACGTATTGGGCGGTCAGTTGCAGCGTGAAACCGAACACGGCCAGGCCGCCGATGATGCGGAAGGAAAAGCTCAGTTGAAACACGTTCATCTGCGGCACCGCGCGGCTCAACACGGCAAAGACCAGCGTGATGACGAACGACACCGCCAGCACCGGCGCGGAGATTTGCAGGCCGATGATGAAAATGCGGTTGGCGCGGGCGACAAAGTCCGCGAACAACTCGCCGTTCAAATGCGCGCCCCCAACGGGCAGGACCGAGTAAGTCTGCTGGAAGCCCACCAGCATCCAGTGGTGCAAATCCAACGTGAGCATGACCACGGCGGCGAGATAAAACAGAATGGTTCCCGGCACCGGCGAGGAATCCTGTTCCAGCGGATTGAGGATCGCGCCCATGTTCAGACCCAGTTCGGTGGCGACCACGTTGCCGGCGAGGTCCACGGCGTAAAACACCATGCGGGAAACAAAGGCGAGCAGCAGCCCGATGGCGACCTCCTGCGCCATCACGCCGAGCAGCGAGCAGAGGGGGAGCTGGCCCGCGGCGAAGGGCGGCAAGGTCGGCGCCAGCAGCAGCGCGAGCAACGCCGCCAGCGCCACGCGGATCGTGGCGGGAATGTTGGTGGAGGAAAAGAACGGCAGCGCCAACAAGAATGCGCCCACCCGCAGGAACACCAGCATCCAGTTGGAAACCTCCAGTTGCATCAGCTAGTAAAAAGTTCGGGCAAGTCGGGGGCGTCGGGGAACTCCCGGAACGCGAAGCTCGCGCCGCGCTCCCAAGTGAAATTCATTGGACCATCTGCGGAATTTTTTGAATGACCGCGGTGGTGAACTCGACCAGCGAACGCACGATCCACGGGAGCATGATCAGCAGCACGGCCACGATGCCCAGCGCCTTGGGGACGAAGGTGAGCGTTTGTTCGGAAATGGAAGTCACCGCCTGGAACAAACTTACCGCCAGCCCGATCAGCATGGCGGTGGCCAGGAACGGCACGGCCAGCACCAGCGCCTGGTAGATCATGGTTTTGAGCAGTTCAATCGCAAATTCAGGATTCATGCGATTGATTGCATAGAAAGTTACATGCCAAAACTTTGCACCAGCGAATGAACCACCAGCGACCAGCCGTCCACCAGCACAAACAGCAACAGTTTGAGCGGCAGCGAGAACGTCGTCGGCGGCATCATCATCATGCCCATGCTCATCAGCACCGTGGCCACGATCAGGTCAATGAGGATGAACGGGACGAAAATCAGAAAGCCCATCTCGAACGCGGTGCGCAGTTCGCTGATGATGAAACCGGGGATGACCACGCGCAGCGGCAGTTCTTCCGGCCGGGTCGGCGCCAATTTCGCCATCGCCACAAACAACTCCACGTCCTTGGGCCGCGCCTGGCGCAGCATGAAGTTGCGGATGGGCGCCGAACCGCGCTTGAGCGCCTCGTCGGCGGAAATTTGCTTTGCCTGGTAGGGCACCAGCGCGTCGTGATTGATGTTTTCCCACACCGGCGACATGACGAAAAAGGTGATGAACAGGGAAAGGCCGATGATGATTTGGTTGGCCGGCGTGCCTTGCAATTGCAGCGCGGTGCGGACAAACGACAGCACGATGGCGATGCGGGTGAAGCAGGTCATCAGGAGCAGAATGGACGGCGCGAGCGAAAGCAGCGTGAGCGTGAAGAGGATCTTGATGCCGGTGTCCACGTCCTGCGGCCCGTTGCTCCCGCCCAGCGTGAGTTGCACGGGGCCGAATCCGGTGGTGAGATTGGTCTGGGCCGAGGCCGTCAGTGCACCGGTCACCAGCCAAATGAGGAGCACCGGCAGCACACGACCGATGAACCGGGGAAGCTTCGAAAACCCGCAATTCAAATTTGAACCCAGCAGTTTCTTCCCGGCAGAATGTCCGGCGCCTGAAACTTGGGACCTGGAATTTCGCGCGTTCATTTGCCTTTGAGCACTTGCGAAAGCGCTTGCGCGAACGACGACGGCGGCGGATTTTTCGCAGCGTCCGGCAAAGCCGCCTCGCCGGCCGGCAAATGACTGAGCAAGTTGACTCCATTCGGCGAGGCGGAAAGAAGAAAGCGCTCCTGTTCATACGCGACAACGTAGAGCGCCTGGCGTCCGCCGAGCGAGCGCACTTCGAGCACGTTCAGCCGGGGAGCACGCCCGCCGCGCTGCAGCGCGAGCCGCTGCCAGTTCTTGAAAAGCCAAACACCGCCGAGGAACAGCGCAATGACGAGCACAAACGCGCCGCTCACGCGGAGCAGCGACGGACCGACGGACGGCAGGACGGTCGGGAGCGCCGCCGGGGCATTGGTTTGAGCAAACGCCCGAGAAGCGATGAAGAACGGCGAGGTGATGGTCGCCCGGCGCAACCAGAGAGCAAAGCCGCGGTTCATCGGGTTCTCGAGGCGGAAAACATTCATGGCGCCGGGCGGACGGCTCAGGCCGCCGCCAGCGGGTTGCCCAGGACTTCCGTGATTTTGACGCCGAAGCGCTCCTCGATCACCACGACTTCGCCGCGCGCAATGAGTTTGCCGTTGATGCTCAACTCGACTGGCGCGTCAGCCGGTTTGTCGAGCTGAACAACCGAGCCGATGTTGAGTTGCAGCACTTCTTTCATCGGCAACTGGCAACTGCCCAGTTCGATGGTCAGGCTCACGGGCACGTCGAGGACCAGGTTCAGATTGGAAGGATTTTCAAGTACAGCGTTCATGTTGGAGCGGTCAGGTCGTTGCGGGTCCGGTCAATTCCACGGCCCATTTGCCGCCGCGGGTGCCAGGGCGTCCGAGAAATTTGGGGATCTGGCTGAAACGCAGTTGCACCTGCGCGACGCCGTTGGGGTCGAACATCAGCACGTCGCCGCACCGGAGCCGCGTGATGTCGCCGGCCGATAGCTTCAGGCCCTGCCACTCGGCGATGACCGGCACGGCCACGTCGTCGTATTCCGCGCTCCATTTGGGTTTGGCTGGCCGCGGGGACTGGCCGTCGGCGTCGGTGAGACCGGCGGGGCAGAGCAGGCGAACCAGCGGCTCGACGGTGGCGTAGGGAAAGGCAAGCTGGATCGGCTCAAGCTGATCGCCTTGTCCAGCGTTGAGCGTGAGCACGAGCATCGCGGTATCGGGCGTGGCGGTCTGCAGAAAACGGCTGTTGTTTTCGTGTCCGAGCAGCGCGGGGTGCAGCTCGCGCATTTCCGGCCAGTGATTGCACCATTCGGTGAGCAGCAGCGTCGCGATCTGATCCACCAGGGTGATTTCAATTTCGCTCAGGTCACGGTTGTCGGGCGACATCTGGCCGGGGCCGCCGAGCAGGCGGTCCACCAGCGTCAACCCCAGGCGGGGCGGCAGCACGAGCAAGCCGACGCCCTTCAGCGGTTCGGCCTTGAACAGCGTGATGTGCGTCGGGCTGGGCAGCGCCTCGGTGAATTTCTGGTAGCTGACCATCTGGAGCTTGCCGAGTTGGACGACAAATTCCAGGCGCAGAAACATCGCCAGGCGTGCGGCCAGGCCGCGCACGAATTGTTCGTGGCGCTGGCGGATGCGGCGCAGTTCGCTGGGCGTGAGAAAGCCCGACTGGCGAAAATCGTGGTGGCGGATGGAGCCGCTTTTGCGCGAGGCGCGCGCGCCGTTGGAGGAGAGCACGGAAATTTCCTCCTCCGCGCGGGGCGCGGCGGCAGCGGCGTCGGCCGGCGGCGAGGGAGGCGTGGGGGGATTCATCGGGCGATTATTGGATGCCGAATTCGGTGAAATAGAGTTCCTGCACTGCCGAGCTGCCGAGGATGTTGTTGAACCCGGACAAGAGTTCGGTGCGGATGAGGTTGCGCGCGCCCGGTTTTTCCAAGTCGGCGAGGGTCTTGGTCGCGAGCACGCCAGTGGCCATGTCGCGCAATTGCGCGTCATATTCTTTGGTCTTCTCCTTGAAATCGGCGGCAGTGCCGACGATGGACACGCTCACCAACAGGTAATGCGCTCCCATCGTGCCCGCGATGTTGACCAACAGTTTACTGAGCGCGACCGACTCCTTCTTTTCCGGGCCCTCCGCTTTGGCGGCGCCGGACGCAGCGGCTCCGGGCGTGATTCCGAGACCTTTTTGCAACTTGGGCAGCAGCACGAAATTGGTCATCGCAAAGGCCAGCGCGGGCATGGCGACGATCGTGATGATCAGGGGCAACAGCGCCTTGATGCCGCCGCCGGATGGCGCGGCCGCCGGTGTTTCCGCCGCGGCGGTTTTGGAGTCAGTTTTGTCGGCCATGGGGATTAGTGTTTCAGATTGTTCACGGCTTGAAGAACTTCATCACTGGTGGTGATGACCTTGGCGTTGGCCTCGAAGGCGCGCTGGGCGGTGATCAGGGCGGCCATCTCGGCGGCCAAATCCACGTTGGACGATTCCAGCGCCTGCGCCTGGATCGTGCCCATCCCGGAAGTGGACGGAGCGCCGGTGCCGAGCGAGCCGGCGGTGGCGTCAAAGGTGTATAAATTACCCCCATCCTTGATCAAGTGTTGCGGCGCGGCAAAGTTTTGCAGCACCACCTGGCCAATCACCCCGGCCTTGTTGTCACTCAAGGTGGCGTTAATCTGGCCCGCGGAATCAATGCTGAATTGGGCGAGGGTGGGTGCCGGCACGGTCGTGTCGCCCAGCGCCGTAATGGCGGATCCGGCGGTGATTTGCAGGTCGCCAACCGGGCTCGCGCTGGTATAGGGCCCGGCACCGCTGTAGCCTTGCACGCGGTACTGCTGGTTGGTGACCAGGTAGCCGTTGGCGTCCACTTGGAAGGTGCCGTCGCGCGTGACGAAATTTTGGCCCGTGGAAGTATTCTTCACGACAAAAAAGCCCGGGCCCTGAATGGCCAGATCCGTGGCGACGCCGGTGCCGTTGATCGTGCCCTGCGTGAACATGGTATCAATGCCCCCGGTGGCCACCCCGGTGCCGATCTGCGAAGGGATGGATTTCAGCAGACTCTGGCTGAAGGTGTCCTGAAAATCCATGCGCGCGGATTTGAAGCCGGTGGTGTTGACGTTGGCGATGTTGTTGCCGATGACCTCGAGGTCCTGCTGGAACTGGTCGAGGCCGCTGATGCCGGTTTGAAGGGATCCGATCATAATTTTTCTATAGGCTGTTCAATTCAGATTGGGTTTAGGGAGTGGCCGTATTCCGGTTCGGTGGTGGCGTGGCCAATGTTGAGGTTCCGGAGGTGGGAAGGGTTGTCGTCGTCGTGGTTGTAGCCGGGCTGACCGAAATAATTTGGCCGAGATCGTACGATTGGTTGTTGACGACAATTCGCGGAGTGCCGGTCGAAACATCCACGCCGGTAACCACGCCTTGGGCGGTGGTTTTGGCGTCCACCTGCAGTCCGACCTGGCGACCGAGCAAGTCCGCCGCCTGCGAGAACACCTGGTTGTTCTGCATGGAGTTCATGTCCGACTGCATCGTGGTGTTGCTTTGCAGCGTGCTGAACTGGACCATCTGCGAGAGCAAGTCCTGGTTCTGCATCGGGTTGAGTGGATCCTGCGAGGTCATCTGTTTGACCAGCAGGTTCAAGAAATCTTGCTGCGAGAGCAGCTTGGTCGCGGAGGAAACCGCCGTGGACAACGGATTGGCGTTGGCGCTGGCGCTGCTAACCGGGGGGATCGAGGTTGACATATTTTGTTCAAGAAAACTTTATCTGGCTGTTTCAGGCCCATGATTCCCAGCCCGGTGCGGCGCGGAGAACCAGTTTTTTGGCCGGCCCCGGAGATTTTCCACCGTTCGCGAACGCGAACTCGGTGGCCCCGCTCTCGCGAGGCGTCTCGGACTGCGGGCGCTGATTTTGGGATTGCGAAAAATTGAAGGTCGTCCCACCCGACGAACTGTCGGTCGTGAGCGGCGCGAGCCGGATGCCGCGCTGTTCCATCTCCTGTTGCAGGTCGGACCAGTGGCGGCTCATGAAGTTAAAATCACCCTGATTCATCGAAGCGCTCACCTCGACCGCGCCTCCGCGCAGTTTGAGTTCAAGCGACAACTGCATCGTCGGATCGGGCTTGATCACGACATGCAAAGAATCCAGCGACGTTTCCCGCATTTGGAGCGCATGGGTGGCGATCAAATCCTGCGTCCGCTCGACCGCCCGCAGCGCGCCCCCGGTGGAGTCTACGGTTACGGCCGTGCCGACAGAAATGGTTTCCACCCCGGACGACGCGGTGTGGGTGGGCGAGGCACCACTGGCGGTTGAAGAAATTTCCGGCAGTGGTGGCGGGGTTGCCGTAGCCAGGGCGAAGCCGTTGCGATGCGGCAACAAGTCACCGGCGTTCAACGCAGTTGCACCCGGCACTTTCTGCTCCACCGACCCGGCAAGATTTTGCATTTGTTCGCGCATATTCACAGGCGAATTCTGTGGAGCAGGCGAGGTGCCAGTCGCCGGCGGCTGCGACTTACTCGGAGCGGACTTGCCGAACAAACTGGTCGCATCGGGGATTTTCGGTGTCGTGCGTGAAACGATTTTCGTTGCGTTTCCAGCCAAAAGATTTTTTCCATCGCTGCCGGCAGGCTCGGCGCTCGCGGCTGCATTTTCGATTAACTTTTCGCCGGCGGCGACTGCTTCGGTCAGCCCGGCCTTGGCCGCGGGTGTGGTGGAGACGGGAGTTGCGCCCGCTAAATTCTGCGCACCGGCGGCAACCGGCAGCGCGCTGTTCAAAGGTGCGGGGGCACCACCCATTTTCACTGGTAACGGCGCTTTGGAGACCGGTGGCGTCACTGGTGGTGGCGGCAGCAAGGCCAGAAGAACGTCCGGACTGACGCCGTTTGCGGCATCGGTATTCGCACCGGTCTTTTTCTTCGGCGCATCGGGCCGCGGCGAAGAATCATCGGACGAAGTCTGGGGATCCTTTCCCGTCGCGTTGCCGGAATCCGGGTTTACTGGCGGCTGGCCGTTGAGCGCCTGGCCCATCAGCGTGTCGAACGGCGGGGCGGATTGGTCCGGCTTGGCGCTGGCGGGATGCGGAGCAAAATTGTCCGGCGTGGAATTGCCGGCGGCGGGAGCGATAAAATCCAAAGCAGGCATCAGGGGGGGGG
>Ga0209698_10008769_pt1 | contig 10401 bp, 6 predicted proteins | sample LitLauG_LLR_2012_FD_187203 | JGI IMG/M metagenome (GOLD analysis project Ga0209698, IMG submission 187203) | Freshwater sediment microbial communities from Pennsylvania, USA - Little Laurel Run_MetaG_LLR_2012 (SPAdes) (version 2) | ecosystem: Environmental > Aquatic > Freshwater > Creek >... | reverse complement strand
ACGCGACCATGTAGATGCTCATCACCCGACCGCGCATCTCGTTGGGCGCGATGAGCTGAATGAGCGACGTCACCGTGGAGAACACCACCATCAGCGCAGCGCCGGTGACGGTGCTGATCGCGGACTTCAGCAACCACACCGGCGATCCCGTTTTCGACGGCACACTGGAACCAGCTCTCAAACTGGCCATGGAAGGCGCGACATTCATCAACGCATATGACCGCACGCGGATGCGGGACCTCGGCCTGAAAGCCGTCTCCGGCCCTCTGGACGAAGGCGCCGCCATGAAGATCGCGGTAGCGCAGGGGCTGAACGTCGTGCTGTCCGGCTCGCTCGAACATCGCGGCAGCGGCTACCAGATTTCGCTTCGCGCCATGCAGGCCGTCACCGGCAAAGTTACCGTCAGCGCCGATGAGACCGCTTCCGGCAAAGATCAGGTTCTGTTTGCCGTGACCACGCTCGCCGGCGCGGCTCGCAAGGCTTTGGGCGACGCGACTTCCAATTCCACGCAGCGCTTTTCCATGGAAACGCTGACTGCCGCCTCACTTGAAGCCGTCCACGAGTATGCTTTGGCGCTGGACGCGTTATCCACCGGGAGGAACGACGAAGCGCTGGAGCGCTTTTCCAAGGCCGTCGATCTGGATGCGAACTTCGGTCTGGCCTATGCCGGCATGGCCAGTGCGGCTCATAATCTGGGCCGGCAACAGGATGCTGAAAAGTTTATCCGTGAAGCCATCACGCGCATCGACCACATGACAGAGCGCGAGCGTTATCGCACCCGTGCCTTCCTCTACCTGCTGGGAGGCAATCAGCAAAAGTGCGTCGATGAATATGGAACGCTCCTCGCACGCTACCCCTCCGATACCGGCGCAGCCAACAACATGGCGGTATGCCTCACCCAGTTGCGCAACTTCCCCGAAGCGCTGAAGGAGGTGCGGCGGGCAGTCACGATCCTGCCGAAACGCGCCACCTATCACGTGAATCTTTCCCTTTACTCCGCCTACGCCGGCGATTTCGCCACCGCAAGCAAGGAAGCCGCAACGGCGCTGGAACTGAATCCGGCGTACGCTTCGGTCTTCGAGGCCCAGGCGTTCGCCAGTCTGGGTCAGGAGCAATTGACCGAAGCCTCGCAGGCGTACCAGAAGCTGGAGAAACTGAGTCCATCGGATGCCGCCATTGGTTTTGCCGATCTGGCTGCCTACGAAGGCCGCTTTGCGAATGCGACGTCGATTCTGCAGAAGGGCGCCGCTGCCGACAACGCAGCCCGCCGGCCGGACGCGGCGGCGGATAAGTTTGCCCTGATGGCCTACGCGCAGTTGATGCTCCGCAATAAAGGGCCCGCGCTGGAGGCTGCCCGCAACGCCCTCGAATTGAGCAAAGCGGTGAAGACCCGGTTCGCCGCCGCCCAGATCTATGCCGCCCTCGGCGAAGCAGCCAAAGCACACGAACTGGCTTCCGGGCTTGGTTCCGAGCCACAGGTGGAACCGCAGGCTTACGCAAAACTGATCGACGGGGAAGTCGCCCTGCAGACCGGCGATTCGCGTCAGGCAGTCAAGCTGTTCACCGAAGCCAACAATTTGCTCGACACATGGATGGGGCGTTTCGACCTTGGCCGGGCCTACCTCGAAACCGGTGCATTTCCGGAAGCCGATTCCGAATTTGACCGCTGCCTGAAACGGCGCGGGGAAACCCTCGCACTCTATCTCGACGAAGTACCTACCTTCGCCTACCTGCCACCCGTGTACTATTACCAGGGGCGGGTTCGGGAAGGTATGAAGAGCAGCGGTTTTGCCGAATCCTATAAGAAATATCTGGGCATTCGCGGCAACGCCAAAGAAGACCCGCTGCTCGCTGAAGTCCGGCGCCGCGCGGGACTATAACCTTCGTCCTGGTACTGTAGCAAAACCGAAAATGGCCGATGTTGCGTTTTATCAACGCAATTGCAACGCGTTTTTGCTAATATGAGCGTTCGAACTGGGCTCCGCCTGTCGTCGACCGGGCCGGTTTACCCGGTGTGAATGACTCGGAGGAGATACAATGTTCAAGTTTTTGCCCGTCACTCGGGGCTGTGTGGGAATTCGTTTGCTCCGGTATAAGGCCGTGGCGTTCAGCATCGCGCTGCTCGCGCTGCTTGCGCCGCCGGGGAAAGCCGCCGACGCGCTGAGCTACACCAAGAACTATTTTGTTACCGGCGACTATTCCGTCACGGGCGTCGGCCTGCGCGGCACCGGGGTAAATGGATTTGCCACCGGAACCATCAATGTGACCGACGTGCCGGCGGGCGCCGATATCGTGGCGGCGTTTCTGTACTGGCAGACCGTGGAAACCACGCCCGCGCCTTCCGCAGCCAACGGCTTTTTCGATGGCAAAGCGATTGTGGGTGCCCTGCGCGGCAGCGCCACGAATCCGGCCTGCTGGAGTTCGGGCGGAACCACCGGACCCGCCGGCTCCTCGGGACGTGTCTATCGCGCCGACGTGCTCCGGTATCTGCAGGTGGATAACGTCAACAGCGTCCGCATCGCGAACGGTCCGCACGTGGTCAAACTGCCGGACAGCGGCGCCGCAGGGAACGGCAATCCCCCCTACACCAACGGCGCAAGCCTCGTGGTGGTGTACCGGCTGCTGGCCAGTTCCGCGGTTCTGCGCTCGGTGGTCATCTACGACGGCGCTTACACTCTGGCCAAACACCTGCCGCCGATGACCCAGCTGGTCGGAGGATTTTACCAGGCGGCAGATATTCCGAACGCGAGGATGACGCAGATCGCGTCGAACGGCCAGCCCGGCTTTGAAACGGATGTGACTGTGGACGGCGAGGACGTCGGCCCCGGATCCTTTACCGGCAAACTCGGTCAGCGCTGGGACAACCCGACCTTCAGCATCCACCTCGAAGAGCACCCCGGCTCGTTCCGGACTGCGGTTTCCGCTTCCGACAATCAGACCTGCCTGACTTTCAGCGCCATCGTGGCCAGCACTGCCGTCATGGATTCCGATAACGACGGCCTCCTGGACCTCTGGGAAACCTCCGGCATGCACCTGAATCCCGGCGACGCCACTACGCCGGCAACCTTCGGCACCTGCCAGCAGTTTCCCAACGACATCGCTTATCCGTGCGTCAATCTCCCGGCCATGGGAGCTAACCCCGCGAAGAAAGACATCTTCGTGGAAATCGACTGGGAGCAGGGACTGGACGGACACGTTCATGCGCCCAAGCTGGATGCGCTCAACATGGTGGGCGCGGCCTTTGCGGCGCAGGGCATCCAGCTGCATTTCGATGTCGGCGGCATCTATGCGGCGTCCGGGTCGGCCTACGTCGTTCCGGCGAAATACGCGCGCGGCGGCGACGTCATCAGCGAAGGGCTGCTCCTTTGCCCGAACGCAAAGACGAATGTGTGTACTTACCCTGGCACCGGTTACGCGGTGCAGAGCTGGAAGATCGGCTATAAAGCCGTGAAGGATGGCTTTCCGGCCCTCGGCATTCCGGCGCATTTCGATCACGCCCGGAAAGACATCTTCCATTATTCGCTTTTCGCGCATGCCCTGGCCGCGCCAAGCTCCACCCCCGGCGTGCCGGCGAGCGTGTCGGGTGTGGCCGACCGGCCGGGCGGCGACCTGATGATCACGCTGGGCCTGTGGCGTTCCGACATTGCCGGAGACGACCAGACCGGCAGCATCCTTGTGCAGGCCGGCACTCTGATGCACGAACTGGGACACAACCTCGGCCTGTCCCACGCCGGGCTCTACCGCGTTCCCAACTGCGAGCCCAATTACCCCAGCGTGATGAACTACCTCTACCAGACCCGCGGTTTGACCGATGCGGCCGGCAACAGTCACATCGACTACTCCTACGGCTCGCTCCCCGATCTGAACGAGGGATCCTTAAGCGAGACGGGCTTCCTGAGCACGCTCTACCGTGTCCGTTTCTACGGGCCTCCGGGGCCGAACAATCTTGGTATCGCGAAAGCCCATTGCGACGGAACCCCGCTCGCCGGTGAACTCGGGGTTCGCCTCGAAGCGCCCATCGGCACCACCATCGACTGGAACAATAACGGCGCGATCGACAGCGGCACGTTTGCGCTGGACGTGGATTTCAACGGCTACACGGGCGACCCGGCCAAAGATTCGGTCACCCCCGCCATCGCCGCGGGTGCTCCCGGCAAGCGGTGGCTCGTTGACAGTAACGACTGGGCCAACCTGAATCTCCGCCAAATCAGCGCGCGCCTGAATGTGGGCGGTCTGTCAGCGGACGTCGGCCAGACTGACCTCGGTCAGACTGACCTCGGGCAGACGGATCTGGGTCAAACAGACCTTGGCCAGACCGACCTGGGCCAGACGGATCTCGGCCAGACGGATTTAGGCCAAACCGATCTTGGCCAGACCGACCTGGGCGATGTCGATTACGCTACGGTGATCGCGACGCTCGACCCCACTTCGCCCGCTCAGCCTTTGACGGCAGCCAGTTCGCTTACCGGCATCACGCTGAACTGGGGCGCGCCGAGCATTGGCCAGATCCGGCAGTACCTGATTTACCGTTCCGACCCCGTCAACACCACTCCCGCGCTGATCGGCACGGTTAACGTCGCGCCTCCCGTTCCCGCGGTAAATACGTACACCGATACCGTTAACAGCACCACCACGCTGTACAACGTGAACTATACGTACTTCGTGGCGTCAGTGGACATCAACGGCACCATCAGCAGCCCCTCCAATAATGCGGGCGGCATCGTGGATCATCTGTTCATTGCGGCCAACAACGTTTCGCAGAAATATGGCAGCGCGATCCCGGCATCCTTCACCTTCGCGACCACCGGAATCAACCCGCCGGGTCTGGCCGGCACCACCACCTGCACGATAACGGCGGTTCAGACCAGTAATGTGGGCGGATACGCCATCACTTGTTCGGGCCTGACGCCCGCGCTCGGCGTGACCTTCACGCCCGGTACCCTGGCGATTACGCCGGCGCCGCTGGCAATTAACGCAGTCACGTTCGCAAAGGTTTATGACGCCACCACCACTGCCTCGGCGATACCGACCTACAGCGGGCTGCTATTCGCGGGGCAGACGGTAACGGGCCTGGCTGAAGCCTTTGACTCGCCTAATGCGGGCGCAAGGACGCTGGCTGTTTCCGCCGGCTACACGGTCAACGACGGCAACGGCGGGCTGAACTACACGGTGACGGCGAGCACCGCCGCGGGCACGATTACGCCCGCCCCCGCTTCGGTCACTCCGAATGCAGGCACGAAAGTCTACGGGACGGCAGATCCGGCGTTCAGCGGAACCCTGGCCGGTTTCGTGGCCTCCGACGGAGTAACGGCTACTTACACCCGGACTGCGGGAGCGAACGTCGGCAGCTATTCCATCTCAGCCACACTGAGTGCCGCCGTCGCCGGTGCACTCGCCAACTACAACATCACCTACAACACGGCGAATTTCACAATCACGCCCGCCCCCGCTTCGGTCACTCCGAATGCAGGCACGAAAGTCTACGGGACGGCAGATCCGGCGTTCAGCGGAACCCTGACCGGTTTCGTGGCCTCCGACGGAGTAACGGCCGCTTACACCCGCACGGCGGGTGAGAACGTCGGATCGTACCCGATCGCAGCCACATTGAGCGCCACGGTCGCCGGCGCCCTTTCCAACTACAACATCACCTACAACACGGCCAATTTCACCATTACGCAGGCCACTGCTTCGGTGACTCCGAATGCGGGCACGAAAGTCTACGGGGCTGCCGATCCGATCCTTACCGGAACCCTGACCGGTTTCGTGCCTTCCGATGGCGTAACGGCCGCTTACACCCGCGCACCGGGAGCCAACGTGGGTGCTTACACGATTTCGGCCACGCTCAGCGCCGCCGTCGCCGGCGCCCTTTCCAACTACAACATCACCTACAACACGGCCAACTTCGCCATCACGCAGGCCACTGCTTCCGTGACTCCGAATGCCGGCACGAAAGTCTACGGGACCGCGGATCCGGCCTTCAGCGGAACCCTGACCGGTTTTGTGGCCACAGACGGCGTAACGGCCGCTTACACCCGCGCACCGGGAGCCAACGTGGGTGCTTACCCGATTTCAGCGACGCTTAGCGCCGCCGTCGCCGGTGCCCTCGCCAACTACACCATCACCTACAACACGGCGAGCTTCACCATCACGCCGGCCAGCGCTTCGGTGACTCCGAACGCCGGTGGCAAGGTCTACGGCACCGCCGATCCGGCCTTCAGCGGAACCCTGACCGGTTTCGTGGCCACAGACGGCGTAACCGCCGCTTACACCCGCGCGGCGGGTGAGAACGTCGGCGTGTACCCGATCTCGGCCACATTAAGCGCTGCGCCAGCCGGTGCCCTCGCCAACTACAACATCACCTACAACACGGCGAATTTCACTATCGCGCCCGCTCCGCAGAGCATTACCTTCGGGCCGCTCAGCAATCTCTCGATCGACGACGAGAATCGCACGGTGAGCCTGAGCGCGACCGCAACTTCCGGGCTGACTGTGACGTTCACGGCTGCCGGGAGTTGTTCGGTAACGGGCAGCACTGTGAGCGTCACCGGGGAAGGTGCCTGCACAATAACAGCCCAACAGCCCGGCAGCCTGAACTATCAGCCCGCTCCGAGTGTGAGCCAGACCTTCACCATCACCAATGACTAGGGAAGCCGGGAGCGGCCACCCACCCACGGCCGGGAGCGGACCGAAGGCAATGGCGAGTGACCTGCTCCCTGTTCGATATCCTGTAAACCATGGCTGAAATCATTCGCGGTGGCGCACAGGGTCCGGGAGCGGGCAGCGTGCCGGCCGAATTATTGGTTGAAGCGAACAACGTAAAGCTGGTGGTTCGCCTCGAAGCGAACAGCTATCGGATTGGCCGCGAAGCATCCAATCAGATCTCCTATCCGAACGTCGTCGGCTTGTCCCGCGAGCATCTCGCGGTCGAACGAACAGGCACGCAGTGGGTGGCGCGCGACCTCGGCAGCACCAACGGCAGCGTAGTCAACGGCGAACGCATCTCCGCGCCCCGCGTCCTGCGCTCCGGCGACCGCATCACCGCAGGCCAGCTGATTCTGGTATTTCGTGAGCCGGACGAGCACGCCGGTGGAACCGTCTTCTTCACGGATGATGCCACCGCCACCGCCGGCAGCACTACTATCGCGGAGAGCGTGCAGGGGCTCATCGCCGAAGAGAGCGAGGAGGGCAGCCGCCACATGCAGGCGCTCATCACCGCCGGCCGCGAACTGGCTACGCATCTTCCGCTCAACAAGCTCTTCGATCTCATCCTGAATCTCTCGGTCGAAGCCGCCGGAGCGGCGCGTGGCGTCCTGATGACTCTCGAAAACGGCCAGCTCGAAGTCCGCTCCGCCAAAGGCGACGGCCTGCGCATCAGTTCGCATGTGCGCGACATGGTGATTCGCGAAAAGCGCTCGCTGCTGGTCCGCGACGCAATGATGGACGCAGCGCTTGCCGCGCACGCCAGCATCGTCATGAGCCAGATCCGCAGCATGATGGCGGTGCCGCTGCAGACCGAGGATCGCGTGATCGGCCTGATCTACCTCGATTCTTCCAACTTCGTCAAGGAATTCACCCGGCAGGATCTGAGTTTGCTCACCGTCATGGCCAACATAGCAGCCGTGCGAATTGAGAACGCACGGCTCGCCGAAGTGGAACAGGCCGAGCGCCTGAGGGCCCGGGAACTGGAACACGCCGCCATGATCCAGCGCGCTATCGTGCCCAGTAAATTCCCGCCGTTCCCGGAGCGCGAAGACTTTGAGCTGCACGCCGCCATGGTTCCTGCGCGCGAGGTCGGCGGCGACCTGTTCGACTTCTTTCTGCTCGATTCCGAACGCCTCGGCTTCGCACTGGGAGACGTCAGCGGCAAAGGCGTACCCGCGGCGCTGTATATGGCCATCACGCGCACGCTGCTGCGAGCAGCCGCGCACCACCAGTCCTCGCCGGGCGCCTGTCTGGCTTACATGAACCAATCCCTGGTGGAGCAGCACGCCTCCGGAATGTTCGTCACCTTGTTTTACGGGATTCTGAATACGCGGACGGGCCTGCTGGAGTACTGCAACGCCGGCCACAACCCACCCTACGTGATATCGCCCGACGGGAGCGTACGCGCGCTGCGGGAGCGGGGCGGTACCATGCTGGGCCTGTTCCCGGGCATGCAATATACCTCGCGATCCACGGAACTTCTCTCTGGCGAGGGTGTACTCGTGTTTACCGACGGCGTAACGGAAGCAACCAATAAGGCCGGGGAATTTTACGAAACATCGCGGCTCGAAGCTTACCTCTCCGCGCACGCCTCGGAATCGGCCGAGGCACTCGTGAAAGGAGTGCATGCCGAGGTGGCGGACTTCGAATCGGGAGCATCGCGCGCCGACGACGTTACCGTTCTGGCGATCCGCCGCACCCCTGCTGCCGAATAAGGAAAACCTGGCTGCAGCACTCAATATGCCGTTCGCTGCCGGCAAAAACCTCGCCTGCTTTGGTAAATGGCGATCTGGTCGAGCTAATACAATTTCGTACGTAACTCGATTTTTACAACGCTGTTTTTAGAAAGTGATAGCCGAAGTAGCCAAGTTCCACTCTTCCATTAAGGAACATAGATTTAATCTCGGCGACACTGCCGTCTTCCGACACCAGCGTGAAGGGGTTTTGGCACAGTTGGAGTCAAAACCGGGGATTTTGGAAGCAGGGGCTTCGGGGAAGTCTTTTTGTTTTCCTGAGATGCTGGAGCCACCCGCCGGGATCGAACCGGCGACCTGCTGATTACGAATCAGCCGCTCTACCAACTGAGCTAGGGTGGCGTGAAACTGCTTTTTCTCTTATAGCACGGGCCTCGGTCCGCAGCCCTGAACGTGGTAAAAAATGCCACCCAGGCCGCTCCCGCCTGGCCGGACTAAGCACCATTTGCTGTGCTCGTTCCGGCTATTTGCCGTGCTCGTCGATGATGTAAACTTTCTCGCCCGGAGCCGCCAGCTTCAGACGCTGCCGGATCTCCACTTCCTGAGCCCGCGGATCGCTTTCCAGCAGCCGGATTCGCTCCTGTTTAGCGGCAATCTCCCGCTGGAGTTGCTCGTTGCCCCGCTCGTATTCGCGGACCATCCGCTGCTTCTCCAGCATGCCCGAAATTCCGTTCGCCCCGCGCAACGCAACAAATGCATACACGACGCCCAGCATGAGGACCATAGCGTATACAACCTTCACTGCCGAGACTCTCATGATACGTCCTGAAAAGAAGCTTACGAGAGACAATAGTAACATCGATTGATGGAATTGTTCCAGTCGAAACGACACAAAACAGCGGTGCGCGGAAAGCGATAAAACGTGACCGATAAAATCGTTGTATTCAGCACCTGCGGCGGGGCTTTGGAGGCCAAACAACTGGCGCACAGCCTCGTGGAATCGCGCGCTGCTGTCTGCGTAAATATCGTTGCGCCCGTGACAAGCTTTTACCGCTGGAAAGGAGCCATCGAACAGGCTGAAGAGTGGCTCCTCATCATCAAGACATCCCGCGCAAACTTCGAAGCCGTGCGGGCCGGGCTGGAAGCGGCGCACTCTTACGAGTTGCCGGAAGTGCTGGCCCTGCCGGTGGTCGCCGGGTCGCCGAATTATCTGGCCTGGCTGGAATCAGAGCTGGGCGCTGAACCGGAAGTCGTTTCGAGCGAGCCCTCCGGTGAACCCATTGCCTGAAGCTCCCGTTCGCGCGCTCCTCTTCGATATGGACGGCGTCCTTATCGATTCCAATCCCGTGCACCGCGAGGCCTGGGAGGTCTACAACCGCCGTCATGGCGTCGAGACGACTGCGGCCATGCATCGATTGATGTACGGCAAACGCAACGATCAGCTCATCCGCAGCTATCTGGGCGAACACCTCAGCGACGACGAGGTCTTCGGCCACGGTGCCGCCAAAGAAGCACTGTTTCGTCAGTTGATCCGGCCGCGCATCGATGCAATGCTCGTGCCCGGGATTCGCGAGTTTCTGAACGGCCTCACGGGATTCAGACTCGCTGTGGCAACCAACGCCGAACGTGCCAACCTCGACTTCATCCTCAACGAGGCCCGGCTTCGCCCGTTCTTTCCTGTGGCCATCGATGGCGATCAGGTGACGCGGCCGAAGCCGGACCCTGAAATCTACCTCGAAGCAGCACGGCGGCTGGGCGTCGAACCCGCGGCCTGCGTGGTGTTTGAAGATTCCACTGCGGGAGTGCAATCCGGGCTGGCTGCCCGAATGCGCGTGGTGGGCCTCGCCACCACACATGACCACCTTCCCGGCGTCTCTCTGATGATTCGCAACTTTGAAGATCCCGCACTCGGCGCCTGGTTACGGCGAACCGGGGAGTGCTGACTCTGGCCGCCGGAATCCTCACCGGGATTATTGCGGCCGGTACCATTCTGGCTATCCTGATT
>Ga0209698_10008766_pt1 | contig 10402 bp, 10 predicted proteins | sample LitLauG_LLR_2012_FD_187203 | JGI IMG/M metagenome (GOLD analysis project Ga0209698, IMG submission 187203) | Freshwater sediment microbial communities from Pennsylvania, USA - Little Laurel Run_MetaG_LLR_2012 (SPAdes) (version 2) | ecosystem: Environmental > Aquatic > Freshwater > Creek >... | reverse complement strand
CTGCCCACCACCATCAGCGCCGTAGACTTCCAATACGCGTCCCCGGGCATGAAAGACGGCCACGCCTTCGCAATCAGAAAAGCGGGGATCGTGAACACCGCTCCGGCTGCGACCGACTCTCCGATCGACCCCGCGGTTCGGGCAATATTTTCTTCCAGCAGCGACCCCTTCCAGGCGCGCACGGCCGCCATGGCAATCACCGCCGCGGGATACGTTGCCGCGATCGTGATTCCAGCTCGCAGACCGAGGTACGCATTCGCCGCGCCCAGCACCACCGTCATGAAAAGCCCCAACAGGATGGCTCTGAGAGTGAACTCCTTCATCTCCATCGTTTCGGGCACGAAGGGGACATGTTTCTTCGGGCCGGTTCCGGAATAGGGGCTGCTCATGGACGGCATCCTTGTGGCGCGTGGGATGGAAGCAAGTTCGTTCCGCGTTGCCTGAATCAGTTCGTACGCAAACACGGGAACGGCGCACGTTAGCACGCGGCGAGGGCGCGTGACAAGTACGCGAGGCCTTTTTCAGGCCGTACAGATCCGGATCTGACGACTTCGGGACGGTGGCAAGGTCGACGACTGGCGGGGTTTTGAGGGGCGGTACATTGCCGCCCCTTCGTTTTGCGTGGGGGACAAACTTTGCGCGGTCTGGCCGGCGGTCAGTAGCGATCGGCCGCGGCCCAGTGTAGAACCTGGTCTTCCACCGAGAACGGTTCCGCATCCGGGCGCAGCGACCGGGAAGTCAGGGAAAAGGCATGCACTTCCAGCGGCACCGTGAAATGGGCCCTGGTTCTCAGGAATCCTCGTACCCACAGCTCCGCATATCGATCCAGGCCCAATACCTGGATCTGCACCACGTGCACCAGGGCATGGAACAGCGCCCGCTGGCTGAGTTTTTCGTTGAATGCAAGCACTTCGATGAAGGTCAGCGATTCCATGTGCGGGATGTCAGGCAGGGTGTCAAACCCTAAACCGCGAGCTTCGGCAAAGAAGTCGGGAACCGCCACTCTGGCGCCGTTCAGCTCGATGATGCGAACCCGGTCCAGGCAAGAGGGAAGGAAATAGGGCAGCATGGCGGCGCGGTCGGGTCCGGAGAGCGGAGCGGCCAGCGTTACATACCGGTCGCGCTGCTGGCGCAAGTAATCGGACAGCCATCCGACGGCCCGCACAACCTGCTCGGGCGTGGGGGCTGGGGCCTGTTCCGGCTTCGGCTCCCCCTGGGGAATGAGCAGGCAGACCGCCCGGTAAAATTCGTGCAGAGCTGAGGCGGCCTCGGCCGACTTGCGAATCAGGTCGCGACGGCCCAGGCGGGCCAGATCTTCCGCGGAATAACGCAGCCGGAGTTGGTGGGTGGCGCAGTGAGCGCTGACCAGTTCGAGTTGAGCGTGGCGAAGTTCGGAATTGAGCTGAACCGGGGAAACGGTTTCCTCGGGGTTGTTGCGTAAAGACATCGAACTGCTACTCCTGATCGGACGAATCCGGGTACCTCTATTATTTATACACCATTATATTAACAGCGTAAACGTTATTCTTGCAACTCTACGGAAAAAATTCAACCGGGGACTGAGAAAGAAAAAGGGGCGAGGAGCGGATTAGCCGCCCGTCGCCTTTCCTGACCACCTGTTCTTTCAAATGGGGGAGGACTTGTTTTATTAATATACGCTGTTATATTTACGCTGTCAACATAATTTGTGGGCCCGTGAAGGCGGGCCTGGGAAGACGGCGATGCCGCGACAACCTGATCCGGATCTGGAAGAGAGAATCCTCAAAGCTGCCGATGCGTTGTGGAAGCGCGGAGGCGAAAAGGCGCTGACCATGCGCGCCGTAGCCCGCGCCGCCCACACCAACACGCCGGCGGTGTATCGCCGTTTCAAAGACCGCCGGGCGCTGGTGCGCGGCCTTTTGCGGCGCATTGCGGCGCGCATCCGCACGCAATTTGAGGCCGGGGGGACGGTGGAGGGAATGGCTGAGGCTTACGTGGAGTACGGGTTGCAGTTGCCGAACGAATACCAGTTGTTCTACACGTACGCGCGGGACCTGTCCCCGCCGAAAGGGCAGGGGCCGGCGCGCCCGATTCGCGAGACGCGGCCGAACTTTGCTTTCGTGGAGCAGCAACTGGCGGCCAGTCTGGGAGGCCGGCCGGAAGATTACACACAGCTGGCTTTGGCCATCTGGGCTACGCTGCACGGCACCACGACGCTGCTGTTGTCGAAGTCCATTCCCGAGGGACACGAAGAGGAGCTGCGGGCCGCCTGCCGGACAGCGATCCAGGCTCTGCTCGAGGGAGCGCCGAAGTTCCGCAACGGCGAGTGATGGCCGCAGCTATTTCTCCAGGTTAAGAAGATTTAACCGCCCCTTCTCCAAGACATCTGTCCCCTACGCAGGATTCTGCCGATGAAAGCCAAAGAGCACCCCAATGGCCACGATACTACTGGTCGACGACAGCAAGTTCCTGCGTTTGGCTACGGAGCGGGCGCTGACGCGCGTGGGATACCACGTGATCTCGGCCACTGACGGCGAGCAAGCTCTGGCCATGGCTCGCGAGGGGCATCCTGATGTGATCCTGCTCGACATGCTTCTGCCCAAAATTCCCGGCCCGGATGTACTGAAACAGTTGAAAAAGGATCCGGCGACAGCGGCGGTTCCCGTAGTGGTTTTTACCGGCCTGTCTCAAAAGAACTCCGCACGGTTACAGAAAGATGGCGCATTCGGCTTTCTGGAAAAATCCGAATTGGGCCTGGATAAGGGTTGTGAGACGCTGTTGGCCGCGTTGTCCGAGATCCTGCGCAAGCTGGGCCTGGAAGAACCGAAGCCTGCCAGTCAGACCGAAAACGGCACGGACCTTATGGTGCGGGCAGGACAGTAACTCTTGTCATTTCCCCATCGTTACCGCCAATCTTTGACTCAAGTGAAAACTCGATGAAAACAAACCACTTGCGACTCGGGAACTTCCACGCCCTCCGCGGAGTCTATGGGATGTGAGTGATTGGGCTCATGGGGCGTGGCCCGGGACGGTTCACTTGCGAAAAATCGATTCGCGGTCGGGTGGAAAATCCTATAATTGGGGGACGCCGTTATGGCGGGGGTAACCACCTTGGGTGATTTGGCAAGTGCGATAGCAGTCCGGCATCAGGAAGAGGCTGCGATCGTCGCCGAGCTGAAGGCCGGCTCGGAAGTGGCGTACGCCTGGCTGATTGGAGAGTTCCAGCAGCCGGTGTACGGGCTTGTGTATCGCATCGTAAACGACGCGGCCGACGCGGCTGACACGACCCAGGATGTATTCCTCAAAGTGTTTCGCGGGATGAAGCACTTCCACGGCCAATCTAGCCTGAAGACCTGGATTTACCGGATCGCGCTGCATGAGGCGGCGAATCGCCGGCGCTGGTGGTTCCGGCACAAGGCTCGGGAGACTTCGATTGAGCCCTCGGAAACGGAAGGTGGGGGCGGGGAGAGCGCGATGCAATGGGCGCTGACCGACCGCGCGGATTCTCCGTTTGAAAGCGTGGCCCATCACGAGGTCCAGCGGAAGGTGGAACAGGAATTGCAGAAACTGGCGGAGCCCTACCGCACCACGCTGATCCTGCGCGATCTGGAAGAGATGTCGTACGAAGAGATTGCCGAGGTGCTGGAGATCTCGCTCGGCACCGTGAAGTCGCGGCTGACGCGCGGCAGGGAAGCCCTGCGGCAGCGCCTGACGCCGTTCGTGCGCGAAGCTGGAAACGAGCTGGGATTGGCAGCTCCCGTCGAAGAATCGGGACTGCCGAAGCGGGTTGCTGGAGGGGGTAGAAAAGCCGAGGTGATGCCATGACGGGCACGGGGAAGAACACGGGATTGAAGTGCCCCCAGGCGAAGAGGCTGTTCTCGCCTTATCTGGATGGAGCCGTTACGGGGACGGAAATGCTGGCGCTGCAGAGGCATCTGCGGCAGTGCACGGATTGCGCGCTTCACTACGAGTCGCTGCAACGCGCGCAGCAACTGCTGGTGAGCGTCCCGCGCCCGAAGGCTCCGGAGGATATGGGGCTGCGGCTGCGCGTCGCGATCTCGCGGGAAGCGGCGGAGGCCAGGCGTCCGCCCTTTCAGGGACGGCTTCTGCGGCTGGAGAATTCCCTGCGAGCGCACATGGTTCCGGCGACGGCCGGTTTTCTCAGCGCATTCGTGATCTTCGGAATTGCCATGGTGTTCTTCGTGGCTCCCTCGACGTTGCAGGCGAACAACGACGTGCCCCTGGTCATGGTGAATACCGCGCCCGAGTTGGAGCCCAGCGCGTTTGGCATGACTCTGGACAAAATTGACGCCGATTCGCTGGTCATCGAGGCTTATGTGGATGCCCGCGGGCGCGTGCAGGATTACCGGATCCTGTCCGCTCCGGACGTTTCCCAGGACGTATTGCCGGCCGTGAAGGAGATGCTGATCTTCACGACGTTCCGTCCGGCATTGACGATGGGCCGTCCTACTTCGAGCCGGGCAGTACTGTCTTTTTCCCGGATCAGTGTGAAGGGGTAAACTCCTCCCTCCGGCTGAGTCGTGAAGTGGCAGTTTCCACTCCTTGCAGTCTTCCATTCTGCGTGAAGACTCGGCGTCGACGTCAACTCAGTCCATCGGCGGTTACCTTCCCGTTAGAGGATGGTTGTGGCGCGCACCTGCGGGGTTGTCCTATGATGATCTCGTCGTGGCGGGGGAGAACACCGCTTCGCGTCGACGGGTGTTCGAGTGGGCGAATTCGGGGATAAATTCCGCAAAGCGCGCGAGAAGAAAGGTATCTCGCTCGAAGACGTCTCCAACGTCACCAAAATCAGCTCGCGGAATCTGAAGGCGATCGAAGAGGAGCACTTCGATCAGCTTCCCGGCGGTGTCTTCAACAAGGGATTCATTCGCGCGTATGCCAAGCACGTCGGCCTGAATGACGAGCAGGCGGTGAACGAGTATCTGGCGTGCCAGCGCCAGGCGCAAATCGACGCGCAAGCGCTGTACGAACCGAAAGTCCCCGCCGCCCCGGAAAAACGCCCGCCGGTTGCCGCGATTCGTGCCGCCCAAGCCAAGGCGGCCAATCCTGCGCCTCCGGCCACAAACAGCCCCGCTGGAGTGGAGGAACTGCCCAACCTGCAGCTTCCGCGCGCTGAACACGTGCGTCCGGCGAAGCGAGAATATCTGCAGCGGCGCGACGGAGGTATTCCCTGGCGACTGGTGGCCGCGGCCGTGGTGGTCTTGGTTCTGGGCTTCATTCTTTGGCAACGGCATGGTCGGGAAGCGCACGGATCGGCAGCTTCTGCCGCGCCTTCGGGATCGCCCATGTCGGTAGCAGCGGCGACACCGGTTCCGAGCAGCCTCGCTCCAGTTGCCATCACGAAAGAACAGAAGGTACAGCCGGCCACATCGGTTCCGAAATCATCATCTTTGGCAGTCACACCCGCTGCGTCGACCGCGAAGATAACGGGTGGGGACGAAGGCGCCGCCGGCACGACGAGCAACAAGGCGGCGGTGGCCCCGGCCGCGGCTACCTTGACGTTGGTCATCCGGGCGACGGAAAACTCCTGGGTTTCGGTCGCGGCGGACGGGCAAGTCGTGAGCCAGGAGACGCTGATTGCGCCGGCGCACACCTCGGTGCGCGCGAGCCGCGAAATCGTAGCCAAGGTGGGCAACGCGGCGGGAGTAAGTTTCCTCTGGAATGGCGAAGAGATTCCGCCGGCCGGCCAGGAATCGGAAGTGAAGACGTTTGTTTTCGACGCGGCGGGCATGCGCGTGGTGCCGGCGGGACAGCCGCCCTCTCAGACTCAGTAGCAGACAATTCCCGACTCACAGCCTCGGGACTTGCGGCCTTCCCCCTCCGCCCGAAACGGCGGCGATCCGAAACTGTTTTTGGTTTATTTCTTCCGCAGCACGATCGTGAATTGCGCCTTACAGGTATTGGCGGGGTCGTCGAAGGCCTCGCCCGTCCGGTCGCCTTCGGACGCGTGGAAGAAGATCCCGTGCTTGATGCGATCGGGCAGGCCGGTGAAGCGAGCCTTGCCATCAATGTTGGTACCAAGCTCAAGATCGAGCTTACGGATGTTCAGGGCCCCATATGCGATGTGCACCTTTACCTTCGCCGCGTAGACAGGTTTGTCGGCTTCATCCGTGATGGTGAGATCTGCCGAACATGGCCCAATGCCGCCATCGAGGACCGGGACTGCCTTGGGATCGGGGGTTTGTGGCGCGGACTGGGCAGTGCCGCGCGCCGGCAGGGCGAGGCAGAACAGAACCGGGATCAGGAGGCTGAGGCCAAGTCCAGATTTCGTGGGTTTCATGGGTAAAGAGTACGCCAAACTCTTTAGAAAGTGCATGAGCCCCAGCGTTCCGGAAAGCGCCTTTTTGACTTCCCTCTTTCTGGATGGGAGGGGCTGAAAGCCACTGATCCCCTTGGCGTTACGGGTACCCGTTACCAACGTTCATTGCCCGGGTACGAAAGCGACTTATATAATTTTTCCCACAGCCACCCGTCCAACGAGGATTAACGGTAGTTTCCGCATGCCTGAGGCCGGCACTCAATTGACGCGCCACAGCCAGGAGCTGACGATTTTTCACGACGTAGCGAAGGCGCTTACGTCGTCCCTGGACTTGGACTCCATTCTCCAGACCATCATGGAGAAGATGGCGGAATACTTCCGTCCCGACACCTGGTCACTGCTGATGGTGGATGAGGGGCACAACGAACTGTATTTCGCCATAGCCGTGGGCGACAAAGCCGAGGCGTTGAAAGATGTGCGGCTGAAGGTCGGCGAAGGCATTGCCGGATGGGTGGCAAAGCACGGAGAGGCAAAGATCGTTCCCGATGTGCGCAGCGATCCGACGTTCGCCAGCCGCGTGGACCAGACCACGCAATGGGAAACGCGATCGATGATCTGCGTTCCGCTGCGGTCCAAGCTGCGCGTCCTGGGTGTGATCCAGTTGGTCAATGTCGATCTGGCCCAGTTCACCGATCAGGAAATGTTCTTTCTGCAGGCGCTGAGCGACTATGCCGCCATCGCCATTGAAAACGCCCGCTGGGTGGAGAAGATTCAGGAACTGACCATCACCGATGACTGCACCGGCCTGTACAACGCGCGCCACCTCTACAAGACGCTGGACACCGAGGTCTACCGCTCCTCACGATTCGGCTACGAATTCAGCGTTCTGTTCATCGACCTCGATCACTTCAAGGCTGTGAACGATACGCACGGCCATCTGGTGGGCAGCAAACTTCTGGCGGAGATCGGCTATCTGGTAAAAGCGCAACTGCGGCTGATCGACTTCGCCTTCCGCTACGGCGGCGACGAATTCGTCGTGCTTCTGCCGCAGACCGGAAAAGATCAGGCTCTGGTGGTGGCCAGGCGGTTGCTCGACGGCTTGCGGGACGCTGTGTTCTGCCGAGAAGAAGGGCTCAACCTCAATATCCGGGCTTCCATCGGGCTGGCGAGCTATCCCAACGATGCGCGGACGGCGCACGACATCATCCGCCAGGCGGACGGCATGATGTACATGGTCAAGAACACCACTCGCGACAACATTGGGATTGCGCAACGGGGAGTGCTGAAGTAAGGCGCCGATTATCTCCCGCTTCAGTGGGCTGCGTCTGGCGCGCTGGCTTCCTTTTTCGGCTCCGGTTTCCACGGATTCGCGTTTGCCGGGGCCTTCGGATTCACTCCGAAATCCCACACTCCCAGGTTGATTCCTTGACCGCTGACCATTTCGACCACGGCATACTCGCCCGGTGCTAAAGGCTCCGTCGGAGTCAGCTTGAGCCATCCTCCCGTAACGCGATCAATGGTGGTCTTTACATAGCGCTGTTCCTGCTGGATCTTCCCCTCCGGACCACGCTTCAGATCCAGCACAATGCGCTTGCCCCCTTTGACTTCCGCCTTAACGATGCGAAAGCGGTCGAAGGGAACTGCCGCCTGCTGCGGCTGCTGGGGTTGCTGCGGCTGCGGCGAAGAGGAAGTCGAGGCGCGGTCGTCGGCCGGACCGGGCAGGTCGGGCGGTGCGTCGATGTGGATATAGAGCGAAGGTACATTGACATGGGACTGGTTGCCGGCGTGGGCGCCGTCGAGTTCCACGGTCTGCTTCAGGCTGGCCAGCGGAACGGCGCTGCGGAAGATGTTGCCCTTTCCGTTGTGGTTCACATCGCCGGCGATCTGCTGAATCTCGACCAGTTGGGGCTGTCCGTTAAACGTCTCGAGCAGAAAGACGCCGGAAGGCTCGGGCAGGCGCAGCCCGGGAGCTACCTGGGGCAGTTGTGCCTCTTCGAGTTCGCGCTGGTGCTCGGCTTCCTTGTCGAGTTGCACAGCTTCGGGAGCGGCCGCGCGGGCGGCGCGATCTTTGTCGTATTTCTCGGTGGCAGGCCAATCCACAAGCGAGTTGGGGATCTCCTCCCATTCCTCGCGCTCGGCGCTGAAATAGCGCACGCGGGCCCCCTGGATCTCGTATTTTGTGATCACCTGGTAGGACCCGTCTTTGAGGATGAGGCGCTGCGAGTGTTCCTGCGCCAGGCAAAGGGAGGGACTGGCGATGAGAAGCAGGACCAGAGCGCACGCCGCTCGAAAAGAAGGTCGAGCCGAACAGATTCGGGGCAGCGAGAACATGATTTCGGTGAAACTCAAATCTATTATCCCTCTTTCGCTTGGCGTTTGGGTTGCGGCACCGCGTCGGACGTGTTCCTCCAAGTTTAGAACCTGTCAGGGGCCAGGGGGTTGGTAGCGGCCGAGCAAATCCATGTGGTGGGTGTAGTATGCTGGTCGCGACTCACACCAAGCTCGATATGAAATGTGATGCGAACTTCAGGGCAGGGCTGGCAGCCGTGTTGTGGGCGGCTGCGGCTCTGGGCCAGTCAAATCCCCCGGCGGAGGCGCCGAAACAATCCAGCCCGGTCTCCTACGCTTCGATCTCCCAATTGAACGCTCTGCTGGCCCAGCTGGAAGCCACAGGCAAGAGCACTCAGGCGGACTTGGTCGGCCTGCGCATTGAACGCTGGAAGACCGACAAGAATTCGAAGGAACAGGCGCTGTCCAATATTGACTCGATTCAGCGCAATCTGCGCGGGGCGCTGCCGGAAATCATCGGCCAGCTGCGCGCCGCTCCGGAGGACATGCCGGCCAGCTTCAAGCTCTACCGGAACCTCGACGCTCTCTACGATGTGCTGGGGAACGTGGTCGAGTTGACGGGCGCGTTCGGGTCAAAAGACGAAGTACAGTCGTTAGGTAACGATCTGAACGGTTTTGAGGGATCGCGGCGGCAGCTGGCGGAGCGGATCGAGACTCTGTCGGCAGCGAAAGAGGCGGAAATCGTGCGGCTGCGGACGGATCTGAAGACGGCACGGGCGGCGGTCCCCGTGGAACCGCCGAAGAAGGTGGTCGTCGACGACAACGAGCCTCCTAAGCCTGCGCCGAAGAAAAAGACGGCCCCGAAGGCGCCAGCGAAGCCTTCCACGGGGCAGGCGCAAGGCACGCCTCCGGCACAGCAAACGCCGACCAAGCCGCAATAGGCTTCCGGCAATTTCCCCCCCAAATCAGAATCCCCACACCTTCGGCTGCGCGCTGTCGAAAATCCTACTTCTCCGCAAAACAGCGAGAAGTGGGGCACCCATTTTCATTTTCTTTGGTGGGGTCGCGAAAAGAACGCCACAAGGGTGGGACCGAATCTGATGCCCAATCTGATACCCTTCCCATCACATCTAGATTTGATTCCTTCGTTGTGGGGTCGTCTTGGGTTTCATTCTTATGCATCCACACGTCACGACGGTACTGCTCGGCATATTCGTCATTTGGGCCGTATTGCTCGACGCGTTCGAGACCGTGGTCCTGCCGCGCCGCGTGATGCGGAACTTCAGGCTGACTGCATATTTTTACCGGCGCACCTGGATTCCATGGCGCAAGATCGCCGGCCGGATCAAGACGCCGTCGCGGCAGCAGAACTTTCTGGGTTATTTCGGACCGTTTTCTCTGATTCTGCTCCTGGCATTCTGGGCGACCGGGCTGATCTTCGGGTTTGCCCTGATCCAATTCGGCATCGGCGGGCACGAACAACTCAGCAGCGAGCCGATGACCTTCGGGCGCATCCTCTATCACAGCGGCGAGACTTTCTTCACCCTGGGCTACGGGGACATTGTGCCGATCACGGGTCCGGCGAGAGCGCTGTCGGTCGTCGAGGCCGGCATGGGATTCGCGTTCCTCGGCGTTGTGATCGGCTACATTCCGGTGGTATACGCGTCGTTTTCGAGGCGCGAGATACAGATTTCCATGCTGGACGCGCGAGCGGGATCGCCGCCTTCCGCCGTCGAGTTGCTGGTGCGGCTGGCCGGGCGCTCGGAAGATCCTGGCATGGATCAGAAGGTCCTCGACGAGGTGCTGCGGGAGTGGGAGCGCTGGGCGGCGGAATTGCTGGAGAGCCAGATTTCG
>Ga0209698_10008764_pt1 | contig 10403 bp, 9 predicted proteins | sample LitLauG_LLR_2012_FD_187203 | JGI IMG/M metagenome (GOLD analysis project Ga0209698, IMG submission 187203) | Freshwater sediment microbial communities from Pennsylvania, USA - Little Laurel Run_MetaG_LLR_2012 (SPAdes) (version 2) | ecosystem: Environmental > Aquatic > Freshwater > Creek >... | reverse complement strand
AATTAAAGGCGTAATAGTTTAAGGAGTAAAAACATTTGTCTCATAAGCAAATAATACAAGTGCAATTCTTGTTAACGCCACATTTTTTTTCTGCCACTGCCGAACCGCCGAACCGCCGAACCGCCGAACCGCCGAGCCCGCCGCGCCCGCCGGGGCGCGGGAGCACTCGGAGCGGAGTGGGACGGGGAAAGGAGGCCCGGGGTGCGCGGCGCCCGGGGTGTGGCGTCAGGACGCCGCGGGTCCCGGGGGCATCCGGCGTGGGCGCCGGGAGAACTGCTGGGGGGTGTACAGCGTCGGGAAGCGCGACCGCGGGTGGGTCCGCGCCGGCCGGCCGTAGTGGCGCAGGTCGACGACGACGTCGGTGCCGGGCACGGGGTGGTGGCGCACCCACGAGGTGAACGCCCGTGACTCGAGCGGCGGGCTGAACAAGAAGCCCTGCCCGGCATCGCACCCGATGCGCTGCAGGGCCCGCAGCTGGTCGGGCCGTTCGATGCCCTCCGCCACGATGCCGATCTCGAGGGTGTGCCCGAGCTCGACCATGGCGTGGGTCAGGGCGTCCCGGCTGGAGGCACGGCCGAGGTCGTCGATGAAGGTCTTGGCGATCTTCATCCAGTGCAGCGGGAACTGGCTCAGGTAGTTGAGCGACGAGTAGCCGGTGCCGAAGTCGTCGAGGGCGATGCGGACCCCGGTGCGGGCCAGCTCGTGGAGGGTCGCGATGCTGCGATCGGTGTCGCGGAACATCAGGGTCTCGGTGATCTCCACGATGAGACGGCGTGCAGGCAGGCCGGTGGACACCAGGATCGACTGGATGGTGCGGGCCAGATCGGGGGACTCGAAGTCGCGTGCCGACAGGTTGACGCTGACGGCGGGGACCTCCCCGCTGTGGGGGTCGGCCGGCCACGTGGTGGCGAGCTGGCACGACAGGTGGAGCACCGCCCGGGTCAGCCGGCCGATGTTGCCCGTCTCCTCCGCGAGGGGGACGAAGGACAAGGGCTGGAGGAGTCCCCGGGTGGGGTGGTTCCAGCGCACGAGCGCTTCACCGGCGACGACATTGCCCGAAGCCAGGTCCATCATCGGCTGGAACATGACGATGAACTGGTCGCGGTCGAGCGCGGTGACCAGGTCGTGGGTCAGGTTCTGGCGGCGCAGCGCAGCCTCGTGCATGTCGGCCGAGAACACCATCCAGCGGGCCTTGCCCTGCGCCTTGGCGGAGTACATGGCGGTGTCGGCGTTGCGCATCATTGTCGAGGTGTCGGCATCGGCGTCGCCGATGGCGATGCCGATCGAGATGTGCACCGAGATGAGCTGGTCGGCGATCGGCACCGGACGGTCCAGCACCCGCACCATGCGCTCGGCCACGAGGATCGCGTCTTCGGTCGAGCCCACGCCGTCGAGGAGCACCGCGAACTCGTCGCCCCCCAGGCGGGCCGCTGTGTCGGAGGGCCGCAGGCACGAGCTGACCCGCTCGGCGACCGACACCAGCAACTCGTCGCCCGCCGCGTGGCCGAGGCTGTCGTTGACCGTCTTGAAGTCGTCGACGTCGATGAACAGGACCGCGACGGGCCTCGAGCGCTCCGGCCGCTCCAGCGCCTCGCTGACCCGCTCGGCGAAGAGCAACCGGTTGGCCAAGTCCGTGAGCGGGTCGTGGTGCGCCTGGTAGGTGAGCTGGTGCTGGAGCTGGCGCAGCTGTGCCAGGGACTGCTCCAACCGGCCGTTCTCCAGGGCGACGCTCAGGTGCCCCGCCAGCGTCTCGAGCAGGCGGACGTCCGCGGCCTGGAAGGTCGACACGTCGCTCAGGTGGTTGGCCACGACGAGCGCGCCGATGTCGCGGGTCTCACCCCGCAGTGTCACCACGATCCCGTTGTCGACGTCGGGCGCCCCGACGAGGCGGCTCAGGTCCTCCGCATCGGCCCGACCGAGCAGGTTGCGGCTGTTGGTGCTGCGGACGCGGCGCCACACCTCGGTGAGGCCCTCGTCCTCGATCTCGACCATCCGCTCCTCCGAGGGGCCCGGACCGACCCGCGTGCGCAGCAGCCGCTCGCCGTCACTCGGGCGGTAGCAGAGCGCCGCGACATCGGCCCGCAGCGCCTCGCGCGCCTGGGTCAGCATGGCGACGACCGCCGAGTCGAGCTCGGGGGCCTGGTGGAGGAGCCGGGTGGAGTCGTAGAGGAACTGCAGGCTCTGGTGCTTCTCGCGCTCGCCGACATAGGCGCGGTGGGCGGCATAGAGCCCGACGACGGGGACCACGAGGAGGAGCTCGGCCGCCGGGTGGCTGGCCAGCACCTCGATGGCGATCAGTCCCACGCTGCTCGTGACAACCGCGCCGAAGAGGGCGAAGCCAAACGGCCGAAGGAAGTCCTGCCACGACGGGCACCCCTCGGACAACGTCACCGCCAGGAAGATGGCGGGCACCGACACGACCGAGGTGGCCATGGCCGCGGCCCCACCGGCCAGCCAGCCCCACGGGCCGAGCGGCGCCCGCCCGTGCGCGATGGCGTGGAAGACGACGATGCCGCCCTCGAGCGACATGGCGTAGGTGGCCAGGTTGAACGCCAGCTTGACCGGCGACTGCCGGCGGTAGGCGGCGAGCGCGCACCCCCCGCCGACCAGCTGGGCCGCGATCAGCCCGCCCGGTCCGGCGCAGAACAACCCGATGACGAGCGGGATCTCCGAGAGGGAAAAGGTGTGCGCGTCGTGGCGGAACCGCAGGTGCACCACGAAGATCTCGGCGGCGCCGAACAGCGACGCCAGCACCGGCCAGGGCACGTGGGACAGCGTGGTCCGCGGCGGAGCGAGGTGCCCGACGAGCAGCACGTAAGCCACCGTGGCAACGATCGCGAGCCCGCCGTTCAGCAGCCAGACACGCTGGCGACCTTGACCCGCCGATTGGTGCCCCTTCATGCGTGACATGCCACCCTCGGACTCCGAGCGACTGCCGGTCAGCCCTGTTGGGACCCTAAGACAAGGGCGCACGCCTGAACATGGGGAATCTACGGGAAATCGGACATTGCGTCCGCCGCCTGAAAAGCAGGAAGCGGCTCAGTGCGATCGGAGAAACATACCGGCCGAGGCGCCACCCACCGATCGCAGCCAAACCTCACCCAGCGCGGTCACGGATGTTCCCCTCACCCCAGAAGGCCCGCATCGAGGTGATCTTGCCGCCGTCGTCGAAGCTGAACACGTCGATGATGTCGATCTCCTTCGGGGAGCCCCCGAAGTTGCTGTGTGACTGCATCGGTGCCGCCGCCTCGCCCACCGCGGAGACCCGCACCGGTCCCGTCAGGCGCACCGTGGGCGCGGCCCGCTCGATCGCTCCCCGGTAGAAGGCGGCGATCGCCTCCCGGCCGACGTGGCGGGCCGCACCGAGGGGATCTTCGATCCACGCGTCCTCGGCGAACAGCGCGGCGACGGCATCGCCGTCGCCAGCGCTCAGCAGCGACGCGTATGCCTCGAACGCCTCCCGCATCTGCGCGGCTGTGACCATGGTCCCTCCCCGTGTCGATCCCCGCCCGGGCTCGACGCGGGATGGTAGACCAGACGGCCGCCCGCGACGCGCTCCAGGGGGATGGACATGGCCGACGACGGGGCCAGCCGCTCCGACGCTGCCGCGCGAGCGGGTGCCCGGGGTCCCGGAGGTGGCGGACATCGAACGGCTCGTCACGGTGCCGTGGTTCCTCCGATGTGACCCGTGCGCGTGCTGGTCGCGCTTCGCCGATCCCCGGCACGGACACCAACGTCAACGAGCTGCGCTGACCCTCGGCACCGACCTCACAACAGCCCCCACAACCGCGCCACATCGGGCACTTCGATGGTCTCGCCGTTGCGGAACATGCCCTCCGGGGCATCCACGATGCGGGCAAACGCCTCGCCGATGACCTCGACAGGCGCCGCGTGCCGCGCCACGAACTCGAGCTTCTCGCCCGCGGCCAGCACCCGCTCGGTGGCAACCGGGCCCGGCTGCAGGTTGAGCACCCGGATCCCATCGGCGGCGTGCTCCACGACCAACTGCGCCGCGATCCGGTTGAGCCCGGCCTTGGACACACCGTAGGTGAGGGCCCACCCGCCCTCGCCGACCGCCGCGGGCGGCCGGAAGTAGCCGGCGCCACTGGTCACGTTGGCGATGAGGCCGCCGCCGCGGGCGACCATGTGGGCCAGCACCGGTTGGGTGAAGACGAGCTGCGAAGTGATGTTGCCGGAGATCCGCTTGTCGATCTCCTCGACGGGGGTGTCGAGGAAGCGACGCTCGCCGGCGGGGCCGACGTAGATGGCGTTGTTGACGAGCACGTCGACGTGGCCGAGGAGCCGGATCGCCTCCGCCGCCACCTCCTGCAGCCGGTCCCGCTCTAGCAGGTCGAGGACCAGCGGATGGGCCCGACGGCCGGCTGCCTCGATGGCCGCCGCCGTCGAGTCGAGGCTGCCGCCGACCTTGGTCAGCTCGGGGAGCGCGACGGCCTCCGGGCGTTTGGCGACATCGCCCTCGTGCACGGTGCGCGCCGTGATGGCCACGTCGTAGCCCCGATGGGCGAGGGCGATGGCGGTCGCCCGACCGATCCCCCGGCTGGCCCCGGTCACGATGGCGGTTCGCTGCATGGGCGCCACCGTAGCCACCCCGCCACCCGCTCGACACCGGGCTGCCGCACGATTGGCGAAGGGCCCGGGCAGACACACCGGGCCCTACCGCAGATTGGCGAAGGGCCCGGGCAGACACACCGGGCCCTTCGATGGCACAGCGCCCGGAACGGGGGTCGTCGGACGCTGTCCGGTCATTCAACCACCACCCCGACCCGACGCCGCGGATGCCCACGCTACGGTCGTGCCGTGCCCACCTCCACCATCGCCGAGCACGTGCGGCGGCTCCCCAAGGTCGAGCTGCACTGCCACGTCGAGGGATCAGCCCGCCCTGGGACGATCGCCGCGCTGGCCCGCGCCAACGGTGTGGCCCTGCCGGTGGACGACCCGGCCGAGCTGTTCCGTTTCACCGACCTCAACCAGTTCCTCTCGGTGTACGGGATCGTGTGCCGCAGCCTGGTCACCTCGGCCGACTTCCACCGCATCGCCTACGAAGCACTGATCGACGGTGCCGCGGCAGGAGTGCGCTACCGGGAGATGTTCTTTTCCCCCGGCTTCGTGCTCGACCTCGGCGTCCCCATCGACACGGTCTGGGACGGCCTGTCAGCCGGCGTGCGCGACGCCGAGGCGGACGCCGACATCCGCTGCCGGATGATCCTCGACGTCGACAAGCCGTCGGGTCCCACCCACGCGGCGGAGATGGTGGCCTTCGCCGCGGCCCAGGACCGGGACCGCCTCGTGGGCGTGGGCGGCGACTCGGTCGAGCGTGGGATCGACCACCGCATCTTCGGACCCGCCTTCGCGCAGGCGGCCCGGGCCGGCCTGCGCCGCACCTTCCACGCCGGCGAGGACGGCCCGGCCGACAACATCCGCATCGCGCTCGACGACCTCGGCTGCGAGCGCATCGACCACGGCTTCCGGCTCCTCGACGACCCCGAGCTGACGCGCCGGGTGATCGACGACCAGATCGCCCTGACCGTCTGCCCGACCTCGAACGTGGTGATCGCCAACGTGGTCGAGGACGTGGCCCACCACCCGGTCGCCCGCCAGCGCCAGCTCGGGGTGCGGGTGACCATCAACTCCGACGACCCGGGGATGATGGCCTTCGACATCGCGGACGAGTACGAGGCGGTCCAGGCCGCCTTCGGCTGGGACATCGAGACGATGGAGCAGATCAGCTTGGCTGCCCTGGACGCCTCCTTTGCCCCGCAGGAGGAAAAGGACGTGCTACGACGCCGCTTCGAAGAAGAGTTCTCGGTGCTCCGCGCCGAGCACGCGCCAGACTGACCTCTGGTCAGGCGAGCACGGACCGGGCCCACGCGCCCAGGCGGTCCCACAGGTCCGTGCGGTTGTCGGACACGTTGTGGTTGTGCCCCGAGTGCGCCAACACGAAGAGGCTGACATCGCGGGTGTTGGGGAACTGGCTCGGGATCTCGTGCGCGGTGCCGGTGATGTCCAGTTCGCCGACGCCGAGGAACACCGGCACGTCGATCGCCGCCAGCTCCGCATCGCTCGACCCGGGGATCATCGATGTCAACCCGACCAGGGCGAGCATCGACGAGCCCGAGGCTGCCATCGCGCTGAGGGCCGCCTCCAGCGACGCACCCTTGACCAGCATCGGCGACACCGCCGTCGACGACCGCATCGGCAGCGGATCACCGAATCGGGCCTCCACCAGGGCCGCCAGCGCGTCGCGAAGCAGCTGCGGCTTGCCGGCAAAGGCTCGTTCGTCCTCGGTCAGGTGCGACGGCAGGCCGCCCCCGGCGAAGCCGAGGAGGGCCAGGGCATCGTAGGTCCGGTGCCGCGCCTGCTGGTGCACGGTCAACAACCCGCCGGCGGAGTGCCCCACTCCGACGGTCCGCAACGTGGGCACGGCGGCGACGTCGTCGCGCAAGGTGCCCTCCCGCAACCCGGCGATGATGCGCCTGATGGCGACGTCGTTGACGTCGGCCAGCGCGCTCGGCGTGAGCGCGTAGCCGTCGTCGGGCCGCCCGCTGTCGCCGACGCCGAGCGGATCGATGGTCGCCACCGCGAACCCCTGGCGGGCCAGGTACCGCGCCATGCTGTACTCGCCGAGCTCGTCGGCGACCTGGAGGTCCCAGTACCGCCGGGACATCCCCCCGCCGGGCAGGCAGCACAGCAGGATGCCCGCCGGTGTCGCGGACGGCGGCGGGAGGAAGAGGTCGGCGACGATGTGCTCGGCGCCCGACGGCGCGCTCCCCTGGACGTCGATCTCCAGTCGGATCGGCTCCGGATCCGACATCAGGGGATCACGTCCAGCGCACCCATGACCGCGAGCGCCAGGGCCCGGTCGCCGGTGATGTGCAGGTCCGGTCGCTGCCGCGCGCGCTCGGCCGACCAGCGCCCCGTGACGAGGCAGAGGTAGGTCACGACGTCGCTCTCGATGCGCACCGTCACATCGCCCGGCACATCGCCCGGCACATCGCCCGGCACGTCGGCTGGCGCATCGACGGCGGCGGCCCGGCCATCGCGCATCGTCACCGCCAGCGCACGGGCCTGGGGGCCGGCGATCTGCCACACCACCGTCGTGCCCTCGGGCGGGGCGACCCGCTTGCCGACGACGAAGCCGAACGACGAGGTCAACCGGGCCAGGGACGCGTCGGCGGCCGGGCCGTCGAGGTGGCCGGGCCGGTCGACGGCCCGGCGGATGTCCTGCTCGTGCACCCAGCAGTCCATCACCCGCACGTCCATGAACGTCGCGTACGGCACGACACCGATCGGGCTCGGCGTCGGCTCGGCGAGGTCTTCGTCGGACATGGCGCCGAGCGCGACGAGGCGCGCCGCGCTGACCTCCTCCAGCTCGCCCAGCACCGACGCGCCCGGCACGTCGCGCCGGGCGATGACCCAGGCCTCGTTGCGCGCCCCCAGATCGTTGTGCACGTGCGGCAGGCCGCTCGGTGCGGGAGGGGGCGAGGGGCGGCCGAGCAGGGTGGACTCGATGCCGATGATGTGGGTCACGTTGTCCTTGACGCTCCAGCCGGGGCAGTCAGTCGGGCGATCCCATTCGTCGGGGGTCAGCGTGGCGCACAGCACCTGGATCGAACCCCACACGTCGGCCAGCTGCTCGATGCATGCCCGTTGCACGCTGTGCTCCTCTCGGACGGCGCGTCCCGCGGATCATCCCACGTCTGGCGGTCGATCCGACACCGATCGTCGGCCGTACCGGATCCGGCGGTCGGATCAGGGGATGCAGCGAGCAGCGTTGAGCGCCTTGAGCGCATGCGGCCGGAGCCGGCCCCGGTAGCCCGCCTCGGCCCAGGTCTGCACCGCCGTCGACACGACGGCGAGCACCACGGCCGCCTCGACGCGGAGCCGCACGTCTGGTTGACGGCGGCCGGCCTGGAGGGCGAGGGCCACGGCCAGGTGCTTCTGCCACGTGCGCTGGAAGAGGAAGCTGCGCGCCAGCAGCCGGGGGTGCCCGGCGACGATGCGGTCGATGGTGGCCAGCGCGTCGGAGCGGTCCTCGAAGAAGTCCGCGAAGCGCTCGATCACCAGCCCGAGGTCGATCTGGCGTTCGGGGAGGCGCCCGGCGAGCACTGCACCGTCGATGGCGGCCAGGTATTCCTCCTGATACGCGAAGATGACCTCCTCCTTGGCCAGGAAGTAGCGGAAGAACGTCGCCGGGGAGACGTTGGCTGCAGCCGCGATCTCTTCGACGGTGGTCTCGTCATATCCCTGCCGGTCGAAGAGGTCGAGGGCCGCTTCCTCGATGGCCGAACGGGTCAAGACCTTCTTGCGCTCACGTAGCCCCGTCATCAACCCTCTGTCTCGTCGGGATCCGGCGCGTGCCGAACCGATGGGCAGGTGCCGGCGTCCTGTCGGACGGCACCGGACTTCCCCCGAAAGTCACGCGACGGTATTGCCGCTGGCCGATCCGCGCAAGAGACGCCGCAGCGGGTGAGGCGCGCGGCTCAGTTCGCGCCCCCGCGCTGCCCCACCTTTCGCGGGGGAGGCCGGTCGTCGACGCCCATGTGGTGCTCGAAGAGGTCGAGCAATCCGTCGACCAATGATTCGGTCTCTGCCCGGCGCCGGGCAGACAGGCCGAGTGAATCCTCCCAGCGGTGCAGCGCCTCATTGATGGTGCTGGCCATGTCGGTCCCCGCGTCGGTGAGGGCGACGATCACCCGCCGACGGTCGCCGTCGTCGTGCGAGCGCTGCAACCAGCCCGCGGCCTCGAGGCGGTCGAGGGTGGTGGTCATGCCGCCGGTCGTGCGCCCCAGGATCTCGCAGATGTGCGTGGGTGTGGTGCGCCCCTCGGGCGAGCGGCGCACCACACCGAGCACGAGGTAGTCGGCCACCGTCATCCCCGCCGACGCGGCGATCCCCTCGAGCAGCTCGGTGACGAACAGGTTGAGCCGCACGATGCGCGCCACCAGCCCCGGGGGCCGGCCGGTGTCGAGCGGCCACCCGAGCGGGCTCGGCGCGGGCGACACCTCAGGCGGCGATGCCGTAGCGGTCGAGTCCGTAGCAGGCGACCGCGTTGGCCCGCAGGAGCTTGCGGCACTCGGCGGCGTCCATCCCCGCCGCTGAGCACAGGCGGTGGGCCACGGCACGGGAGTTGGGCCAGGTCCCGTTGGCGTGCGGGTAGTCCGTCTCGAACAAGATGTTGTCCATCCCCACCTCGTCACGGCTGCGAAGGCCGTGCAGGTCGTCGAAGATGCAGCCGAACACACGGCCCTTGACGTAGCTCGACGGGGGCTCGGCCAGCTCGACGCCACCGACGTCCTCGTGCCAGACCGTATCCATCCGCTCGAGCTGGAACGGCATCCACCCGACCTGGCTCTCCGCGTACGCCAGCCGCAGCCGCCCGAAGCGCTCCAGGGTCCGGGAGAACACCCAGTCGCACAAGGAGCCCTGTGCGTTCTGGGCGTTGAGCGCCATCGACACGGCGAGGGGCGCGTCGTCAGAGGTGGTGGGCATGCTCGACGACGACCCGATGTGCATCGACACCGTGGTATCGGTCTCTTCGCACGCCACCCACAGCTCGTCCCAGACCCCGGTGTAGAGCGAGGGCAGGCCGAGGCGAGCCGGGTTCTCCGTGAACGCGATGGCGCGGCTCCCCTTGGCGGCGCAGCGTCGCACCTCGGCGGCGGCCAAGGTGGCATCCCACAGGGGCACGAGGGTCAAGGGGATCAGCCGGGCCCGGCCGGCACCTCCCCCCCAGTCGTCGATCATCCAGTCGTTGTAGATCTGCAGGCAGCGCAGCGCGAGGTCCTTGTCGGCGCGCTCGGCGAAGCCCTGGCCCGCGAAGCGGGGGAACGTGTTGGGGTAGTTGATGGATGCCTCCACGTGGTTGGCATCCATGTCGGCGAGCCGGGCCGCCTGGTCGTAGGTGCCGGGCCGGAAGTCCTCGTACACCGCAGGGACGTTGGACTGCTCCGCGGGCGGGATGCCGGCGGGCGCGTGGAGCAGCCCCGTGGGCACCACCAGGTCGTCGTAGCACCAGACGTCACACCACCTCCCATCCGCCACGTTGCGCTCGAGCAGGAGCCGGCCGCCGCGGAACCCGAGCTGCACCTTTTCACGCTGGACGCGCGGGCCGCGCTCGCGCACGGACGCGGGAAGCTCTTCCTGCCACAGCTGGCGAGGTTCGAGGATGTGGTCGTCGACCGAGATCATCCATGGCAGCTCGTGCTCGGCGGGGGTGGTCATGACGGTCCTCCTCATACGGCTCCGACCAGGTGAGCGCCATTGTTGCACGATGCCAAGTAACTATGCAACGAGCTATTAGCAATGTTAATCGCCTGCCGGATCCCACCGCCATCGGCGGCGCTGCGGCAGGGTGGATGACATGAGCACGCCCACCCCCCCTC
>Ga0209698_10008763_pt1 | contig 10403 bp, 6 predicted proteins | sample LitLauG_LLR_2012_FD_187203 | JGI IMG/M metagenome (GOLD analysis project Ga0209698, IMG submission 187203) | Freshwater sediment microbial communities from Pennsylvania, USA - Little Laurel Run_MetaG_LLR_2012 (SPAdes) (version 2) | ecosystem: Environmental > Aquatic > Freshwater > Creek >... | reverse complement strand
GGCCTGCTGGCAGACCGCCGCAACCTCGTTCGCAAACGCGACTTTCAGAGCGTGGTAGGCGTTGCTGGCATACTTCACCATCAGGGCTTCTTTCGGCGGAAGAACGAAGACGGGAGCCGTCTGATCGCGATACAGCGCGCGCAGCATCTTTTCCGCCGCTTCACCATCGGTCCCGATTACGGTGAACGGAGGGTCCTCAAAGTCGCGGATCGCGGTTCCTTCCCGCAGGAATTCCGGATTGGCGCAGAGTTCGACCAGTCCGGGGGCCGCCGCATCGAAGATGGCGCGGCATTCGTCAAAAATCGCCGGCAGGATGCTGCTGCGGATCACGACCGTCTGCTTCCGGTTCAGTTTCTCGAGCGCGTTGGCAATCTGCTGGCAGGCGCGCCGGAGATGCGCCGGATCGATCTGCCCGTTGGTCCGGCTGGGCGTGGCGACGGCGACGAAACAAAGCTCGCTTTCCCGCAGAGCCTGCTCTACGTCGGTGGTCGCGTTCAGCCGCCCGGATTTCCTTCCCTGGGCAATCTTCTCCGCCAGCCCGTTTTCGACGATAGGCGAGCGGCCTTCATGGATCGTGCGGACTTTGTCCGGATTAATGTCCACTCCCCAGACGCGGTGTCCCAGGTCAGCCAGGCAGGCAGAGGAGACTGCGCCGACGTAACCGAGACCAACGATACTGATATTCATGCGTTCACCTTGATATGAGTTCGGATTGTGGTGGAACCGCTGATTTCCGCTTGCACGCGCAAGGTGGGGGACGGCTGTTTCTGATTGAACCGGTGCGAGCGCCAGCCGAGGCGGGGATCTTCGGCGCCGCGGAAGATCTGCCAGTGGCCATTTCGGTCGGGGGAAGAGAATAAAATGCGCTGGCCGCGCCAATGGATCTCTGCATCGCCGTCGCGAACCGAATGCACGGCGGATTCTTCGTGCAGATGAAAGAACAGCTCAACCTCGTGCCGGCCCGCGCATTGGAAGCTGTCTTCGATGGAAACATTTCCGGTCTTGCGGTCGAACACGACGCAGCGCCGGTGCGTCACCGGATCTTCGAGGCGGGTGTAGCCGTCATGTTCGGCTTCGATCATCACCAGGCCGGCGTTTTCTTCGAATCGCAACAGTCGTGAATTCGACTTGGCCCCCCAAAGAAATCGGCCCTTCATCTCCGACTGGTCCCGGCCGTCCACGCGGGCGGTGTTGTGCGCCGCCGTTCCCCGGAAGTACTTCCGCCATTCCTCGTGGGAGTGGTAGGCGTAGGTCCCCGCGTCCACCAGAAAGAATTCGTCGCCGATCGACAGCCAGACCGCCAGCGCGTCCGCATGGCCGTGAGCCGCGATGCTGGTAAAACCGAGCGGGCCAAAATCCATCATGAGGCCCACGTCTCCGCCATCGGTCCGAACGTGCGCCAGTCCGGCGTCGGCAAACAACTCTCGACGTGTTGCCTTAGTCGGCGAGCCATAATTCAGATTTCCCAGCAGTTCGGGCAGCAAGGCGGAAGTTGCCGCGGTCGGAGTCTTGCCGAAACGCAGCCAGCGCGGGTCGGAAAACAGCAGACCGGCCAACTGCATTACGACTTGCAGTCCGCTCTCGCTCTCGGACAGCACAAAGCCGCGGGCATCGTCGGAGTCCCCATACCAGGGCAAATTTCCACCGGGTGTGGCCACCGTGTCGAGAAAGCCTGCCATCGCCTTCAAACGGCCGGCATAGGCTGCGCTGAACGGAGCATTCGTCTTATTCCCCACGATGAAAGCCAGCAGCAGCATCTCCATCGTGAACAGGTGGTACGACATCGCCTGTTCGCGATTTACGCCGTCGGCGCCCACCTGGAGGAGGATTTCCGACTCCAGCTTTTCCTGCGCCAGCCTGCGCCATGCGCTGCACTCCGGCCAGAAATTGAAGCACGACGCCCCCACGAACAGTCCGATCAACTCCCCAAGAAGATGGTTGTTGGCCGAGGAATACAGGCTCAGCTTGCGCGAGATGCGGGCCAGGTGCCGGTAAATCGAATCCAGCCACTGCCGCCGGAAGTTCTCGTCGCGCGCGACCTGATCCGCAATCCGCGGATACAGCAGAGCCCAGGAAACGATCCGTATACCCAGTTCCAGGCTGCTGGTCCAGTTGACGCCCGACAGGTACGGGTTCTCGCGCAGCCACGACGTGAGCGCCCGCGCGATCGCATCTGCGTGCTGCTCCGCGTTTCCGGCATAGGCCAAAGCGGAAAGATGCTGGAAGCGGCTGGGCTCCCACACATACTTGATATCGCTGACTACGGCGTTATCGCGGATGTTCAGCGTACCGGCAAAGCGGCGCTCGACTTGCTTTTCGTAGCGGTAGTCGCGGTGCCAGTCAAACTCGAAGTCCACCGGGAACTCGAGATCGAATACGTGGACGTGTTCCATCCACGCACCGCCCTGGTGCAGCTTCACGGGATACGCTGCAGGTTGCAGAGGTTCCCAGTGCGGAGTTGGCGCCGACGGCTTTGCCTTCGAGGTTGCCCAGTCCAGCGGAAGCTGCGCCGCCGAGCGCGCCCGCCACACGATCTCCGCCGGCTGCATCGAAGCCAGCCGAGACAGATACCAGCGCACGCGCTGGAAAGGCAGCGCGTGTCCGGCGCTCTCCTGGTCCTTCCGGGCAGGCTCCGATGAGTTTCTGCGAAGTTCCTTGACCGGGTGATCCAGTTCGTTTTGTGGAACGGTGTCAACAGGCATCGCTTAGTTCCCGCGCTAATCAGACTCTGTGCTTTCTTGTTCTAGGAATTGATGGGAACTGTTAAAGGAGCGTCCGAGGACTCGGAGACCGTCTCTTCGACCTCAGCGCCTTGCGACCGGATCTTGCTGTGTTTCACGGCATGCTCGTAGATGCCCATCAGGATGGGGTAGTTCTTTTCCGCGGTGTATTTGTCCTCGTATTCGCGGCGGGCTTCCCGGCCCATTTCCTGCATCCGCTCGGGATGAGTCCAGGCCCACTCCACCTTGGCGGCCAGGTCATCGGCATCGCCCGGATTGAAGTGCAAGCCGGTACGGCCGTCGTCCACGATCTCCTGCATCGCGCCCATTCTGGAGCCAATCACCGGTACGCCACAGGCAAACGCCTCGGCGATGGTTACCGGGAAGTTCTCGTACCATTCACTCGAGAAGATCAGAAAACGTGCCCGGCGCATGTATTCGATGACTTTCTCGCGCGGCACGTGGCCTTGAAAATCCACGTAGTCGAGCCCCTTCTTGGTGGCCTCTTCCTTTAAACTGGCGGCTTCAGGGCCACCTCCGATGACATATAAGGGGATCCGCCTCGGCAGTCTCGTCCAGGCCGTCAAGATCGTGCTGACACGCTTTTCCGGGGAGAGCCGGCCGATAAACAAGGCGTAGTCTGCCTTGTCGGTGCTGAACCCCGGATCGGGATGCACGAAGTTCGGCTTGACAAACAATTTTTCGGGCGCGAAGCCGCCTGCCAGGAACTTGCTTCGGGAAAACTCGGTCAGAGCGATGAAATAGTCGATCCCATCCCAGGTTCCCCGCCGCCGATGAGTGGCCAGCATGACGGCCTTGGCCGCGGTCAGCAGTCTCGAGTTCCGGTAACAGCCATGGAGCACGCTTCTCCACTGGCCATGGTGCAGGCATTCTTCACACGTTTTGCCCGCCCGGAAGAACGTTCCGGCCGGGCACATCAGCCGGTAGTTGTGAAAGGTCTGGACCACCGGAACGCCTTCTTCCTTGCAGATCTCGTAAATCGAGGGTGAAACCATGACCCACGTGTTGTGAACGTGCACCACGTCGGGCCGATGCTTGCGCAGCATCGCGCCAAAGTCCCGATATGTGTCGCCCGACCAGATCGCTTTTTGCAGCAATACGAGCCGTTTCACGCCGGGATAGGAATCCACTTCGAAATTAGAGCGGGTATAGACCAGTACTTCGTGACCCTTTCGCTCCAGCAGTTGGCGCTCCTGCTCGAAAACAATGTCTTCGCCGCCCACCTGCTTGTAATGGTTATGAACAATGATGATCTTCATAGGCTCCAATTTGGTTGCTGTGTCTGGCGGTTTGCGCGCAGAAAATCGGAATCAACTTCCAGTTCGGAACGTACGTCACGCCTTTCCGCCGGCCGACGTAGTCCAGCACTTCTTCCAGTTCCTTCCACAGGCCGTGTTCTTCGATCTCCCACGAATGTCCCCAAAGATGCCAGACTCCGCCCTGCTCCAGGACGGAATCGAAAAGTCGCTTGCCGAGCTCCACCCAGTTGCCCAGGTGCGCCATCTGCGACGAGAAGACCCGGACGCCCTCCAGTTTTCGCGCCCGCGCCACGTTCTTGACGTAGCTGAACACACCATGCGGAACCGCCTGCACGGTCGTAGGCATCTCAAACGGGTCAAACTTCGCTCGCGTCGCCAGCATGCGCACGGTCCGAGCTCCCCAGTATCCCGCCTTTTGCACGGCCCGCACCACGTTCCCGTCGTAACGTCCCCGGGGGTAACAAAACATGCGAACTTTAGTACCCAGGATGTCCTCGAGAAATGGCTTGCAGGGGTTAATTTCCTCCGCCAGCTCTGCTGCCGGCAGCTTCCATAAATGCTTGTGGGTTACGGTGTGCGCCCCTATTTCGAAGCCCTCGGAATGCAACGCTCGCAGCTCCGCGGGGGTCAGGGCGGGGTGTCCGAGATAGGGACGGACCGGAATATAAAACGTGCCCGGAATCCCCCGTGAGCGGAGGGTCTCGGCGAGCTTCAAGTCCAGCCGGTCGCCGTCATCCCAACTGGTGGTTACAACGCGGGGGGTATTCGAATTCGCGGGCATCCGTGACGATGTCTTCTTAAGGCCGATTCGGGTTCGATCTAGGGGCTACCGGTAGGCCCGTTCGTCCACGGGCAGCGGTGTCAGTCGCAATTCCTGCTTTGCTTTGGGGGATAGGTGCCAGCGCATGATCCCCAGAGCCAATCCCATCAGGAAGTAAAAGGGAATCGCCTTGGCGGGATACTCAAAGGGAGACTCCACTAGGCTGCTCATCATGAACAGGACATAAAACAGGAAGAACCACAAAATGAACATGTACGTCTGCCGGTCGTAGGAGCGCCGCTGGCGATAGGCCTGGACGAAGGTGGAGCACAGGCAGAAATGAAACGCGATCCAGAAAATAAAGCCCAGCGATCCCAGCCTCGCCAGGTAACAGATGGTGGAATTGTGCGGGGTGCGCGTGACCGTGCCGGTCTCCTCGTCCATGACCTCCACGACCGGCTGACCGAATCCCTCGCCGAAGATGGGGTGCGCATAGAAGTGCTGCAACGCCTGGCGGCCCATGATGAGGCGGGTCTGCGGGTCGCTTCCCGGCGTATCTTCGGCGCCGGTGAGGCTTCGAATGTGATCCTTGAAGAACTCCAGGTTGACCGGACCCACACGGCCCGAAATCTGCAGGCCTCCCACCGTGGTTGCCAGGGCCAGCACGGCGATGGCGATCGGCACCTGAATCAGCAGTTTCCCGAACTTCTTGATCTCGCCGACGGCAACCAGAATCAGGATGACCACCACGATTCCCAGGTACATGCGTCGCACCTGGGTGATGGCGATGCCCAGGAACTGGCCGAGCACCAGCAATGTCATCAGCCACTTCGGGCGGCTAAACACATAGCTTCCCAGGCAAATGCAGAACATCGCCCCAACCAGCAGCCAGTCGCCCGCGCCGCGGAAGTTCCCAAACAGCGGCACCGGATAAAACGCGCCGCTTTCCGGCGACCACGACCAGATCTTCTCGCTCCAGGGCATGGTAAAGACGTAGAACATATTGGCCGCGAACAGGATCAGCAGCCATTTGGCCAGGAACGCCTGGCTGTCAGTCTTTTTTGCCCAGAGCATCCCGGCGAGCAAAAAGACACCGTCGAGGCACATAGTGCAATCGCGAAACGCCCAACTGCCGTAGGCGGGAATGTCGCTGACCAGATGAACCAGCGTCAAGCCAAGCAGCGCGAGAACGCACAGCATGGCCGGCTCTCGCAAAATCTTCTTCGCCGTTCCCCAATTTTCGTACACCGCCAGAGCGAACGACCCGTACATCATTCCGTAGGCCAGCAGGATGGGGAATCCGCCGAGGTGCAAGGCCAGGTTGTCATATCCGTAGTTGAGCACGATGTAGCCGCTCAAGTTCACCACAGCGACCACTTGCCACAAGGAAAGGCCGATGCGCCGCAGAAACCGGAACAAGGCCCAGCACAGCCCCAAGCCAACCACTAGTCCCAAGCCGCCCAGCCAGACGATGGGATAAATCGCGGCCACGCCGCCCAACCCAGCGACCAGCACAAACAATCCGACATAGCGCAGATCGATTCTCCCCGCGCGGCGAGTCGATCGCAGCGAAGCGCCTGAGTTGTTCGCCATGTCAGTCATGATCTGTTACTGATTCAGAGAAGGGAAATGGACAAGCGCTGATAGCAGTTGCGGCGTGCCGTGTGGACCCATGCGGCACGCCCTTCTGCCCCTACAATCCAAACTCCGGTCTAACGGTTTACAGAATTGGGCTCGCTATACGCTGAGAGTTGAAACCGCCGACTCGGTTTGCGGTGCTTCCCCGAGTCCGGGTTCATATCCGAGGCGAGTCAGCACGTCACCCGCGTACTGCCCGGCGAGCCGGACCTGCGCATCGCTCAGTTCGCCGCGCCAGCCGCCGATGCTGCCCTTACGTACGAAGCGGCCGTCTTCGCGGTTGCTCTTGTGCGAACCAAGCAGCGCAGACGGCTCTCCCGCCTTGCGGGCGCGGTCTTCCTTGGCGCGCATCTGCTGCAGGGAATTGTTCTCGATGGATTTGCGGATCACATCCATGTTGGGCTTGATTCCCAGGAAACTCACCAGTTCGGCCAGGGTCTGCTCGGAGTTCTTGCGCAGATCCTCGTACCGGACCACCAACAGGTTCCCGTTCTTGGCCAGCGGACTCTCCAGCCAGGTCTTGGTATGCGCCTGCCACGAACCCTGTTGCAGAGCGTGACCATCGAGGTACGCCCGGAAGAACCCGTCGAACGTTCCGTCAGAAACCAGCGGAACCAGGCCGGATTCGGTCGCCCGCGCGTAGCAGGACAGGAATACGTCGCGCATGTCGCGGACCAGGAAGATCGCGCGGGTGTATTCCTTGCGGTATTGTTCGTGAGTCTTCACCAGCCGGCCGCCGTTCGGCAGAATCGGCGGGACGCCACGATGAAAGTCGATTTCCGGGATGCACTGATCAATGCGCTGAAATCCCGGTTCCGCTCCAGTCAGGATCTGGAACAGCATGAAGCGCAGCCAGGTGCTGCCGCTACGGGGATATGAGGCCATAAACATGTCTTGCTGCTTGAGCCCGATATGCCAGGACCACACCAGGGGTACCCGGATCTTGCTGCGGGCCGCCTTGGCGTGAAGTAGTCGATAGGTCTGATTCATAACAGTGTCGTCCTTGAGTTGGATTTTCTGTCGGGTGGTTACTCGGTTTGCGACAACGCGAACCGGATGGGGGCCGGTTCATACGACTTGCGAGCCTTGCGGCGGACCAGCATGACGGCCGCCACAAAAGCCAGAGTTTCTGACAAAGCAATGCTCCACGCCGCTCCTGCAACCCCGAGGGCGCGGATCAGAGTAATGCCGATCGGTACGGCAACGCAGCTGGAAATCGTGACCGCAGCGAAAATCAAACGCGGAGCTTCCATGGCGCGCAGCACGATCGAAGGACCGAAGAAGGCGCTGCCCGCGATGGAGGCCAGCGCAATTACCGGCATCAGATAGGCGACCTCGACATATCGGCCCTTGTACAACAGGTGCATAGCAGGCCCCTGGAACACGAGCAGTACGGCCCAGTACGGAACGGCGCAGCCGATGCAGAGCAGGGTCATGCGCCGCAGAATGACGCTGACTCCATCCGAGGCTCTCTGTTCCATCACGCGAGCGGCATAGGGCAGAAGCAGCGTGTGCAGCGCTGCGCACGCCTGCAGCATGGGAGCAGCGAAATTCATCAGGGCGCGGAGTTGGCCCGCCTGCGCCATGCCGCAGAACTTGCTCAGCAAGGGATAGAAGGCGTTGATCGGGATCCACATCATCAGGTTGGCCCCGATCGCCCATCGCCCGTAGCGCCAATGCCGGTTCCAGGTGTCGCGGATGCTCGGTCCGGCTTCGGTCTGCGCCAGCTTCCCGTTGAGATACACCAGCAGCACCAGGCTGCCGCCCAGGCCGCCGAATCCCATCAGCAGAAAGGCCGCCATCGGCGAGAGGTGGTGGCTGTAGTGGTACACCAGCGCCAGGCCCCCCATCGTCAGAATGCAGTACAGAACCGCTGCCGCTGCCGACGGAGCGGGAGACAGCTTCAGGTAGAAGACTCTTTTCGCCAGCCAGAACAGCAGCACCGTCGGAGCCGTTACCGCGATGCCGAACAGCGCTCCCGGCAGGCTGGCCGCTTGCCCGGTCTTCATGGTCACGACCGCCGCGATGCACAGGCCCACTACCATCAAGACGCTCATCGCCAGGTGAGCCAGCAGCAAGGCCTTCATATAACCGCGCAGCGAGTTGCGGTATACGGAACTGCCGAACACCAGCATGGGCTCCAGCAACAGCGCTTGATGGATCGTCAGAAGGAAGAGAAACACCGCGAACGCGACGGCGTATGCGCCGTATTGTTCCGGAGCCATCCACCGCGCCAGCAGGATGCTCATGGCGAAGTTCGAGCCGGCAAAGACGCCCTGATCGAGCAACGCCAGGCCGCCCTTCATGGCCCAGGGAATGATCTTCTGGGTAATGCTTTGTGTCTTGAACGCCATGTTATGCCGTGGATCCGGCCAGTTGACGGTCCTTTTCGGTTGGAATCGCTGCGGCCAGCAAAGTCTGGGGCACAGATCCCTTGCCGTCCAGGCAAGCTTTCAACTGCTCGGCGACGGATTGAACTTGGGGATCGAGAAGAATGTTCTCGTGATTGCCGTGGATCTCGTGGATTTCCAGCCCGCGAAGGACATATTTCTCCCACCCCGCGCGGGGATCCACCAACTGCCCGAGCGGCTTGTGGTTCGAACGGAACAGGATGACGCGTCCCGCGTAAGGCTGTGGTTTGTAATCGTGCTCCGCCTGAAGACATGCGGTCCGTACCCGTTTGCTGTTCTCGGGGAGGTGGGCGACGTGCAGGCGCCGTTGCGCCATTCGCACCGGAGCGGTAGCCATTCGCCAGAGATATTTCGCTCGCTCCGAGGCAGGGACGCGGAACAGCGTCATCACGGCCGACGAGACCGAGGCTGCCGTGCTCGAAGCCGACGGGTCCAGCTGCGGGAAGTTCGTGTCAAAGAGCACCACCACGGTGTCGTGCTGTCCTTCGGCCGCCAGTTGCTGCGCCATCTCGAAGGCGATCGCGCCGCCGTAAGAATATCCCCCCAGGAAATATGGCCCCTGCGGCTGCACCCGGCGGATGTCCTGGATGTAGTGCGCCGCCATCTCCTCGGTGGTAGTGTGGCAGGGATGCTCGAGGTCGAGGCCCAGGGCCTGGATCCCGTAAAACGGCTGGTCCGAGCCGAGGTATTTCGCCAGGCTGTGGAAACGTACGACTGCGCCGTTCACGCCGTGGATGCAGAAAAACGCGGGCTTCGATCCGGCGGTCTGAATCGGGACTAGACACGACCAAGGCGTTGTAGATTCTTTCTGTCGGACAATCGCCGCCAACCGCTCCACGGTCGGCGCCTGCAGCAGCGTGGCAATGGCCAAGTCTTTCCCAAATGTTTCCTGAATGCCGTTCATGATCCGGACCGCCATTAAAGAATGCCCGCCCAAATCGAAGAAGTTGTCGCGGATGCCAATCGGCCGGACGCCGAGGATACTCTCCCAGATCTGGGCCAATCTGGCTTCGACTTCGTCGGTTGGCGCGGCAAACTCGCCCGTAGGCGCCAGCGTTGCCTGATCCGGCGCCGGCAGGGCGCGCCGATCCACCTTGCCATTCGGCGTGAGCGGCATGCTGGCCAGGGTTACGAACACCGAGGGCAGCATGTATTCGGGGAGCTTCTCGCGCATGAACGCGCGCAACTCCGTGGTGGTGGGCGCGGCATCGCGAGCCGGTACGAAATACGCGACCACGCGCTTGTCTCCGGGCGCGTCTTCCCGCGCCAGCACGACCGTTTCGTTGATTCCAGGATGCTGCCGCAACACCGTCTCAATCTCGCCCAGTTCGATGCGGAACCCGCGGATCTTGACCTGGTGGTCGATTCGTCCCAGAAACTGAATGTTTCCGTTGGGCAGATAGCGGGTGAGGTCTCCGGTCTTGTACAGCCGTGCTTGCGGAGCAGAACTCAGCGGATGCGGGATGAATCGCTCCGTGGTCAAATCCGGACGCTTGAGGTAGCCGCGCGCCAGGCCGTCCCCGCCGATGTGCAGTTCGCCAGCGACTCCGACCGGAACCGGTTGCAGCAACTTGTCGAGGATGTAGATCTCGGT
>Ga0209698_10008759_pt1 | contig 10405 bp, 8 predicted proteins | sample LitLauG_LLR_2012_FD_187203 | JGI IMG/M metagenome (GOLD analysis project Ga0209698, IMG submission 187203) | Freshwater sediment microbial communities from Pennsylvania, USA - Little Laurel Run_MetaG_LLR_2012 (SPAdes) (version 2) | ecosystem: Environmental > Aquatic > Freshwater > Creek >... | reverse complement strand
GGCGTCGACCGCTTCTGCGGATACCGAGTACGCGCCGTACGGCAGGCTCGGCACATCGATCGTCCAGGTCACGGTGCTGGCGCCAGGGCTGTCGAGGGTGGCCGGCCGCCACGACGCGGGTCCGAAGGTTCCGGCGATCTGGGGTCCGAGCGCGAACCGGTTGTCAGCCACCCGGACCAGCACCTTGGAGATTCCGGCCAGGGAGCTGGCCGTGCCGGTGACCGTGAACGTCGGCGCAACGAGCTGCTTGGCCACCGGAGATGTCATGACGACAACCGGAGTGGGGCTGCTGGGTGCCATCAGGAACTTGTCGCTGAACCCGCGGGGGTCGGCGCCGCCGGCGTTGTCCAGGCCGGTGGCCATCGCCGTCCAGTTGCCGTCCGGGAGCTGGACGGTCAGCGACCACGTCGTCGAGGTCGAGCCGGGGTTGGCCAGCGTCGCTGAGAACGGGGCGAAGTCACCCACCGACCAGTCCGGGTTCAGGTAGCCGGCGAGGTCGGTGTTGTAGAAGCTCAGCTGCACCGCCGCCACCCCGTACGGGGAGGACGTCGTGCCCGACACGGTGATCGTGTTCGAGGTGAAGTCCTGCTCCCCGGAGGTCGGAGAGGTCCAGGCGACCTTCGGCCCCGGGTCGCTTGGGTCGTTGGTGAAGAACGGCACCTGCGCCTTGACCGGCTCGCTCGCACCGGAGACGTCCACCGTGCGGACCAGCAACGTGAAGCTTCCGCTCTTGGGAAGGTTCAGCGTCGGAAGCGACCACGCGGTGCTGGTCGCCGACGGGCTCGCCAACGCGGCATTGAATGCGTAGAAGGCGGCCCCCCAGGTGACCCCGTCGGCCTGGAGCCACGTGCCGGCGACGGCGTCCTTGACCTCCACCTGCACCTTCTTGACCCCACCCGGAGAGGTCGAGGTCCCCGCCACGGTGACGGGCCCCACGTTGACGTTGGCGCCGAGCGCCGGCGAGGTGACGATGCTGTGGGGCAGCGTCGGGTCGTACGAGGTCGTATACAGGGCGGCCATCCCGCTGCGGCCGCTCGCCTGCCCGTCGACGTGCTGGCCGTCGTCGCCGATCAACAGCTCGTTCCCGGCCACCAGCAGGGCCGTGACCCCGTGCTGGCCGTCAGCACTGGAGTACCAGTTCAGGGCCCGCCCGGTCGACGGGTCCAGCGCATCGACGTGGTAGCGGTAGACCACCTGCGACCCGAGCACCCGGGCACCGCCTGCCGGGCCCCAGCCGTAGTTCGTGTTCGGGTCGCCGGGGTAAGGCAGGTCCGAGCCGACAGCGTCGGTGTAGCGGAAGTGCCCGCCCACGTAGACGGTCCCCGACGAGTCGGTCGTGATCGAGTACGACGAGTCGAACTGGCGGTTCACCCACGTGACAGCCGCGGGCAGCGGCACCGAAATGTCGAAGCGCTGGACCGAGTCGTTGGCCGGCGGTTTGTCGCCGCCGGTGTTGGAGGTGACGAACCACGTGCCGTCCGGGCCCCAGGCCGCGTCGGTGACCCGAACGGTCCCGCCCGAGTTCGACAGGTTGTCCTTCCAGAACGTGGTGTACCAGGGGTCCACGGTGGCTGTCGGGGTGTCGATGTCGATGATCGCGATGCCGAAACGCTCCAGCCCACCGACGAACTGGGCGGTGTGCGCGACCAGCAGGCGGGTGCCGTCGGGGGAGACCCGAAGTGCGTGCACGCCCATGTAGCCGCCGTTGCCCACCGGTCCCGACAGGGGCAGGTTGAACCCGGCCGCCACGGCGCCGGTGCCGGCGTCGAGCTCAGCCAGGTCAGTGCGTGGCGTCGAGGCGATCGTCGTGAACTGGCCACCGACGAACAGACGGCTGCCGAGCCGGGCCAGCGCCTGGACCGGGCCGTTGGCGGTGGCCGAGAACGCGGTGTCTGTGGTGCCGTCGGACAGCAGCCGGACCAGGTGCGCAGATGGGGCGCCGTTCACGTTCTTGAACTGGCCACCGACGTAGACCGCCGAACCGTCGGGGCTGGCGGTCAGCGCATCGACCTCGCCGTCCACCACCGGGCGGAAAGCCGCGTCGAAGGTGCCTGTGGCCAGGTCGTAGGCGAACAGGCGCGGCTGGATCACTTTGCTGCCGTCGGGCATCTTGAGCGTGGTGAAAGTGCCACCCACGACGATCTCGCTGCCCATCTGGGCGAACGTCAGCACCGCGCCGTCAGTGATCACCGGCAGGCCGGCCGGAGCGGTGGCCTGGGCTGCAGGCCCTGTTCCGACCAGCACAGCGGCCGCCACCACCACCAGCGCCACAAATCCGGACATTCTGGATGGACGGTGCACAGCAATCCCCCGCTTCGCGTGTTCTCCTCCGAGTGGCACCACCCGCATCCGGCGCCTGCCGCAACAGTAGGGCGGCGCGGCGTTCAGGTTCCCCTCCGCTGACCGAACGGCCCCCCAACTCCGACCGAAACTACGAACGGCACGGGCGCGGCGTGGCCGCGCGTGCTAGACAGTCTTCGATCACCGCCGCAGACAGGAGACGTCGTCATGACCGTGGTGCGCGCAGGCCTGGTGCAGACCACCTGGACCGGTGACAAAGAGTCGATGATCAAGGCCCACGAGGAGTTCGCCCGAGACGCCGCCGGACAGGGCGCCCAGGTGGTCTGCTTCCAGGAGCTGTTCTACGGCCCGTACTTCTGCCAGGTCCAGGACGCCAGCTTCTACTCCTACGCCGAGTCTGTGCCCGGGCCGACGGTCGAGCGGTTCTCGGCGCTGGCAGCCGAGCTCGGCATCGTCCTGGTCCTGCCGGTGTACGAGCAGGAACAGCCGGGATTCCTCTACAACACCGCGGCGGTGCTGGACGCCGACGGCAGCTACCTGGGCAAGTACCGTAAGCACCACATCCCGCACGTGAACGGGTTCTGGGAGAAGTTCTACTTCCGCCCGGGCAACCTCGGGTTCCCCGTATTCGACACCGCAGTGGGCAAGGTCGGGGTCTACATCTGCTACGACCGGCACTTCCCCGAAGGGTGGCGTGCCCTGGGGATCAACGGCGCCGAGATCGTCTTCAACCCGTCGGCCACCAGCCGCGGCCTGTCGTCCTACCTGTGGAAGCTTGAGCAGCCTGCGGCAGCGGTCGCCAACGAGTACTTCGTCGGGGCGATCAACCGGGTAGGCGTCGAGGACCTCGGAGACGACGACTTCTACGGCACCTCGTACTTCGTGGACCCAGAGGGCAAGTTCGTCGGGGAGGTCGCCGACGGGCACGCCCCCGAGCTGGTCCTTCGAGACCTGGAGATGGACCTGCTGACTGAGGTGCGCAACCGCTGGGCCTTCTACCGTGACCGCCGCCCAGACGCGTACAGCGACCTGGTCAAGCCCTGAGCCGGCGAGACACAGATGACCATCTTGATCTCAGGCGGAACAGTGGTCGGGCCGACCGGGGCGGCGCGGGCCGACGTGCTGGTGGACGGCGAGCGGGTCGCGGCCCTGGTCGAGCCGGGCTCGAACGCCCTGGGCGCGGACCTGTCGGCCTCTGCGGAGCGCGTGATCGACGCCACCGGCAAGTACGTGATCCCCGGCGGCGTGGACTGCCACACTCACATGGAGCTGCCTTTCGGGGGCACCCTCGCCTCCGACACCTTCGAGACAGGCACCAGGGCCGCCGCCTGGGGCGGCACCACCACCATCATCGACTTCGCCGTGCAAAAGCACGGTGAGCGGGTCCAGGACGCCCTGGCCGCGTGGCACGCCAAGGCAGCCGGCGAGTGCGCGATCGACTACGCGTTCCATCAGATCGTCGGCGGGGTCGACGACGAGTCACTCAAGGCCATGGACGAGCTGGTGTCCGAAGGGATCACCAGCTTCAAGCTCTTCATGGCCTACCCGGGGGTCTTCTACAGCGACGACGGGCAGATCCTGCGGGCCATGCAGGTCGCCGCGAACAACGGCGCCATGATCATGATGCACGCCGAGAACGGCACCGCCATCGACGTCCTGGTCCAGCAGGCGCTGGCTCGGGGACAGACCGCCCCGGTCAACCACGGACTGACCCGGCCCCCGACGACCGAGTCCGAGGCAACCAGCCGGGCCATCGCCCTGGCGACACTGACGGGGTCGCCGCTGTACGTCGTCCACATGTCGGCGAAGCAGGCCGTGGCCACCTTGGCGGCGGCCCGCGACGAAGGACACAACGTCTTCGGCGAAACCTGTCCGCAGTACCTGTACCTGTCGCTGGAGGAGCAGCTCGGGGCTCCCGGCTTCGAGGGCGCCAAATGGGTCTGCTCGACCCCGCTGCGCTCGCGGGCCGAAGGCCACCAGGACGAGCTGTGGAAGTACCTGCGCACGAACGACCTCAGCGTTGTCTCGACCGACCACTGCCCGTTCTGCTTCAAGGAGCAAAAGGAGCTGGGGCTCGGCGACTTCTCCAAGATCCCCAACGGCATCGGGTCGGTCGAGCACCGCATGGACCTGATCTACCAAGGGGTCGTCGACGGCAGGATCGGCCTGGCCCGATGGGTCGAGCTGTGCTCGACCACTCCGGCCCGGATGTTCGGCCTCTACCCACGCAAAGGGGTGCTCGCGCCCGGCTCGGACGCCGACATTGTCATCTACGACCCCGCGGGCCACACGAGCATCGGTGTGGACAAGACACACCACATGAACATGGACCACTCGGCGTGGGAGGGCTTCGAGATCGACGGCCACGTAGACGTGGTGCTGTCCCGCGGGTCCGTGGTGATCGACTCCGGCCAGTACCTGGGCCGCAAGGGCCACGGCTCCTACCTGCGCCGCGGCCTGTCCCAGTACCTGATCTGACCCACGGCGCCGCCGACACCACCGCCGACCCGACCAGATGCCGACCCACGAAAGTCCGACCCCACTGCTCGCAGTGGCGGCCGAAGACAGGAGCACAGATGGACATCGGTGTGGTCCTGCAGTGCAACCCGCCGGCTTCGCGGGTGGTGGAGCTAGCTCGCACAGCTGAGACGCACGGGTTCTCTCACGTGTGGACCTTCGACTCCCACCTACTGTGGGAGGAGCCGTTCGTCATCTACAGCCAGATCCTGGCCTCAACGCGAAAAGTCACCGTCGGGCCGATGGTCACCAACCCCGCGACGAGGGACTGGACGGTCACTGCGTCACTGTTCGCGACCCTCAACGAGATGTTCGGCAACCGGACGGTGTGCGGGATCGGCCGCGGGGACTCCGCGGTTAGGGTGCTCAACGGCAAACCGACCACGCTGGACACCCTGCGGGAGTCGATCCACGTCATCCGCGAGCTGGCCAACGGGCGCGCCGTCGAACACCAAGGGTCGGTGCTTCGACTGCCATGGGGCACTGGCTCACGCCTGGAGTGCTGGGTCGCCGCCTACGGACCCAAGGCCCTGGCGCTGGCCGGGGAGGTCGGCGACGGGTTCATCCTGCAGCTCGCCGACCCGGACATCGCGGCCTGGACGATCGGTGCCGTCCGCAGCGCTGCCGAGGCCGCCGGCCGCGACCCCGACTCCATCAAGATCTGCGTCGCCGCCCCCGCATACGTCGGCGACGACATGGCCCACATGCGCGACCAGTGCCGGTGGTTCGGCGGAATGGTCGGAAACCACGTCGCCGACCTGGTGGCCCGGTACGGCGCCGGCGAGGCCTCCGGGGTTCCGAAGGCACTCACCGACTACATCGCCGGCCGCACCGGCTACGACTACAACGAGCACGGCCGGGCCGGCAACGAGCACACAGCGTTCGTGCCCGACGAGATCGTCGACCGCTTCTGCATCCTGGGCCCGGTCGAAACCCAGGTGGCCCGACTCAAGGAGCTGGCCGCGCTAGGGGTGGACCAGTTCGCGGTCTACCTCCAGCACGACGGCAAGTCGGCCACCTTGGACGCCTACGGCGAGACCGTCATCCCCGCGATCGCCGAGCACGTGCGCGCAAAGACCTGACGCTTCCGGCCCGCTGGAGGCCCGGCCTCATTCCACGCAGCACAGCCCGGCGCGCAAGCCGCGGCCCGCGTCCGCAGCCTCGAGAACGCCCGCCGGGGGCAGTGGAGGATTCGGCTGGCACCACACACCGTCAGCATGGGCACCCGCCCCGGGACGACATCTCCCGCGGCGACCCCGCGTCGGGACCGGCAGCGTCGACGGCGCGCCGCTTCATATCTTTCCACCAGGTTCCGTGTCACAGTTGGTCACCCTCAGCGCGCTCGGTCGTCCGAAACCTGTGCTCCCTTGCCGCTCACTCTGGAGAAGGCGGCATCCCGGATGAACGATGGCGTGATCACTGCGCGGCGGGTCGAGACCGACGCGACCTACGACGGAACCACGCCCTTCCCCGACCAGACCGAACCTGAGACCGCCGGCTCGAAATGGGTGCGCATCGGGGTGACGCTGGCACTGGTCGTGGGCCCGTTCGCCGGCCTCGTCCTGGCCGCCGTCTGGGCATGGGGCCGCGCCTTCAGCCCGGTCGACCTGTCGCTGGCTCTGTTCTTCTACGTCCTGACGGGCCTAGGGGTCACCGTCGGCTACCACCGCGGCGCAACCCACGGCAGCTTCCGTTCCAAGCGCCCCCTCATGCTGGGGCTGGTCGTGGCCGGGTCGATGGCGTTCCAAGGTGGTCTGGTGGACTGGGTCACGACCCACCGAAAGCACCACGCCTTCACAGACCGCCCCGGCGACCCGCACTCCCCCTACCGGTACGGCACGGGCTGGTGGGCCCAGAGCAGGGGCCTGGTCGACGCCCACATGGGCTGGTTCCTTCGCCACGAGCCGATCTCGTCTGCGAAGTACGCCCCCGACCTGGTCGCCGATCCCATGATGCGCCGTGTCGGTGCCTGGTTCCCGGCCATCTGCGTGGCATCCCTGACGCTGCCGTTCCTGGCCGGCTGGGCCATCACCGGCAGCCTGCGCGGCGCATGGACGGCACTGATCTGGGCCGGGCTGGCCCGCGTCGCCGTCCTGCAGCACGTGACCTGGAGCGTCAACTCGCTGTGCCACATGATCGGCAACCGCCCCTACGCCACCCGCAAGTACGACCGCGCCACCAACCTGTGGCCGCTGGCGCTGCTCTCCTTCGGGGAGAGCTGGCACAACGGGCACCACTCCGACCCGTCCTGCGCCCGGCACGGCCGCGGCCGATTCCAGCTCGACGTGTCCGCCTCCACGATCCGGCTGTTCGAGAAGCTCGGCTGGGTGAGCTGCGTTCGCTGGCCCAAGGACCGGCAGCGAAACCTCGTCTCGGGACCTTAGCCCCTGCGCTCGGCGTGTGGATCTAGGCCAGGGTTGCACCCGAGGAGGTCCAGGTGGCCAACGCCGAGGGTGGTCGACGTGCTCGACCCATGCCCCAAACGCGCCGCGCCACCGCTGGGGCCTGCCTTGTTCGGTGCCGACCCGCCGTCGGGCGTTGTCGGACTCGCTCGTCGGTCGCGGGCACACGCCCCGCTTGACATAGTCCAGGAGGTCTCGTGATCAACCAGCTGTGGGGTCCGCTGTTCGACCTGACAGGTGATGGCGGCTACAAGGCGTGGACGATCGGCGACTGGTTCGTGATGAAGTACGCGAACATCGTCGTCATAGCCATCATCGCTGTCATCTTCCTCGCCGCCATGTTCATCAACATCCCCGACCGCAAGAGCGCCCCCGCCGCCGAGGAGTCCTCGTGAGCGCGCAGGTTGACACACCCGAGGCCACCCCGGGCGCCGACCCGGACGAGGCCTTCTCCTGGACAGAGCCGTCGCCGTGGGTCCGCTCCTGGCTGGTGCGGAACCTGCCGCTGCGCCGGCTACTGCCGGACCGCGAGCCAGAGTATGTCTCCTCCGCCCTGTACCTGATGGGTGTGCTGACCCTGGCCGCATTCATCGTCATCATCATCAGCGGGGTGGTCCTGGCCGTCGGCGGAGTGCAGTGGTGGCACCACAGCACCCTCGGGGCCTTCATGAACAGCGTCCACTTCTGGGGCGTCCAGGCCTTCTTCCTGTTCATGGCAGTCCACGCACTGTTCAACTTCTTCATCATGGCCTGGCGCGGCGGCCGCGGGTTCACCTGGGTGACCGGGGTGCTGGCCTTCCTGCTCGCGATCGTGACGGCGTTCACCGGGTTCCTGATGATGACCAACTGGGACTCGCAGTACGTCGCACAGCAGGCCAAGGACGCGTTCAACGCGATGGGTATCGGCGCAGTGTGGAACGTGATGGACGTCGGGCAGCAGTTCACCCTGCATGTGGTGGTGACCGCGGGCATCCTCGGATTCGTCGTCATGGTCCACCTCGGCCAGATCCGCCGCCGCGGCGTCGTTCCGCCGCCGGGCGCGGAGGACCGTGAGGTCCCCGACGGCACGTCGGCGCCAACCCCAGGCCCGCTCGCGCCGGCCGCCGCCGGGTCGACAACCGAGGCGACCTCAGAAGGACAGGTCCAGTCATGACGCGCCAGAAGCGGAACCCCGTCCGGCACTGGACCGGCCCGGAGCGCTCCTACGACCTGATCTTCGAGGGGACCCTCGCGGTCCTGGTGGTGGCAGTACTGGTGGTGGCCGCGGCTGTCATGTTCGGCTCGGCCAACGGTGGGCTCACCTACCCGGGTGGGCCACCGTCCAAGCCCGGTGATGCGTTCACGGCGAAGTACTGGGCCACGTCCCCGGTGCCGGACAGCACCGGGAAGATGGATCCCAACGGCGGCGCCGCCGACTTCGCAGCCACTGTGGTGACCGAGCTCGACGGATCCTCAGCGACCGCCAGCTACGGGCCGCCGTTCAACGAGACCACCGGCTCATCTCAGAAGATCGGCCACGTTTCCTTGACCGGGGTTGCCCACAGCATCTTCGGGCTGACCATCCCGATCAACACCGCCAACGACTTCGTGCTCGCGCCGCTGACCGCCATCGTCGCGCCGTACGACGCAGCGGTCGCGGCAGCGATCAAGACCTACGAGGGCGCCGGGGGCAGCCTCCAGCCCGGCGTGGCAGCCGACGAGCTGAACTCGGCCCAGCAGACCAAGTGGCTGACCGCCTACTCCGACGCTTTGGGCAAGGGGTCGGTGACCAACGGTCAGATCTCCGTCGCCGCCGGCGACTACGGGCCGGTGCCGGTGATTGTCCAGGCCGAGATGAATATTGCCCTCAACGGATCACTCGACGGCTTCCTGCAGAGCAGCGCCCAGCAGATCACCACCAACGCCACCTTGGCGACGATGTTCTACAGCGACGGAGCGGTGTGGAGCCAGGTCGCGGCCGGACAGGGCCTGACCGGAGACCAGTGGGGCGTCATGAACGAGCTCTGGAACTACCCTGGGCAGTTCTGGCTCATCCTGTACGCCATCCCGTACCACATCCCGGCGATCGCGAGCTCCGCCTCCGCCGACCTGTGGGTGGGGACCCTCCTGGTCACCGTCGGGATGCTGCTGCAGCTCCTGCTGCCCTGGATTCCAGGACTGCGGAGCATCCCGCGGCTCATCCCGTTCTACAAGATCATCTACCGTAAGTACTACGCGGCTCACAAGAGCTAGCGCGCCGACCCCCAGGGGTGCGGGAGCTGTCCACGACGGACGTTCCCGCGCCCTTCGGCGTCGGGCCTGCCGCCCCGGCTCAGGGCGCGGTGCCGCCGGGGTCCCGGCGCAGCTACGACGTGGGCCCGTACCGTTCGACCCTGATGCCTGCCGCGGGCACACCAAGGTCGACGAGGAGCTGGGAGGTGGCCTCCGCGAACCCCCCGGACCCGCACACGTAGACGGTCGCGTCCGGGATCAGCAGCGGTCGAAGCGTCGCCGCGTCCAGACGACCGGCAGGCCGGTCGGCGCCGTCGGGGGCGATCCGGGTGTAGACGATCGTCGTCTGCGCCCCGTACTCCGCCGCGTACGGCAGGTCCGCGGGAGACCGGACCGACACCAGCAGGTGCAGCGGAACCGTCAGGGCGGCGGCTCGGTGGTAGCGCAGCATCGACACCAAAGGTGCGACCCCTGAGCCCCCACCCACCAGCAGGGCCGGGCTGCGGCCGTTCCACACGAACCAGCCGCCGAACGGGCCGCGCACTGCCAGCCTGTCCCCGACCCGAACCTCGGCGTGCAGGTACCCGGACACTTCGCCGTCGTCGAGGCGCTCGACCAGCAGCTCGACATGGCGGCCGTCGGTGGGTGCCGAGGCGATGCTGTAGGAGCGCTGGGCGCTGTAGCCGTCGGGGGCGGTAAGACGGACCACGATGTGCTGACCGGGCACGTGCACCCGGCCATGCGGCAGGAACAGCCCGAACGCCGTCATCCGCTCGGTCTGGGGGACGACCGAGACAACTGTGGCCTGCTGCCAGGGCTGCTTGGGTCCACCGGCCGGGGGACGGCGGCCGACCGGCCCGATGCTCGGCAAAGGGGGCAGGTCCGGCAGGTCGGTGGGGGTGTCAGTCACCGGCGTAGCGCTGCTCGAGCCAGGGGTCGCCGCGGTCGTGGTAGCCGCGGGTCTCCCAAAAGCC
>Ga0209698_10008758_pt1 | contig 10410 bp, 8 predicted proteins | sample LitLauG_LLR_2012_FD_187203 | JGI IMG/M metagenome (GOLD analysis project Ga0209698, IMG submission 187203) | Freshwater sediment microbial communities from Pennsylvania, USA - Little Laurel Run_MetaG_LLR_2012 (SPAdes) (version 2) | ecosystem: Environmental > Aquatic > Freshwater > Creek >... | reverse complement strand
CACTGCAGGGCGGCGACCTGGGTTGGCGCACGGCTGAACGGTTGCCCAACGTGTTTCTGGAGGCGGTCAAGGATCTGCAACCGGGGCAGGTCGGTCCGATCATCCGCAGCCCGGTCGGGTTTCATATCCTGAAGCTGGTCGGGCGTCGGACCGCGGCCGCCAACAAGCTGTCGAACGCTCCGGTCGACCAGACCCATGTGCGGCACATCCTGCTTCGGGTCACCGACGCGATGCCCGAGGCGGAGGTCAAGCGCCGCCTCGAGGACCTGCGCGAGCGCGTGCTCAAGGGCGGACAGGATTTCGGCCAGCTGGCGCGGCTTTATTCGGTCGATCCGAGCAGCACACGCGGCGGCGACCTGGGTTGGTTGTACCCGGGCGATACGGTGCCCGAGTTCGAGCGGGTGATGAATGCGCTGAAGGTCAAGGAAATCAGCGAACCGGTCAAGACGTCGTTCGGCTGGCATCTGATCCAGGTGATGGATCGCAAGACCGAGCAGGCGTCCGCCGATCGCAACCGGATCACCGCGCGCCAGATGCTGCGCGACCGCAAGCTGGACGAGGCCATGCAGGAGTGGCTGCGCCAGCTGCGCGACCGCACTTACGTCGAGTACCGGCTCGATTCGCTGTGACGGCCGCGCATCAGTTGCCCGGGCCCGCTGCGCCCGTCGCGATAACGACCGGCGAGCCGGCCGGCATCGGTCCGGAAATCGCCCTGCGAGCCGCACTTTCGTTCGCCGGGCCTTGCGTCCTGCTGGGTGACCGTGCGCTGCTCGAGCACACGGCGCGCTCCAGTGGCTTGCAATGGCCGCTGCCGTCGCGTTGTCCGGTCCGGCACGAATCGCTGCCTAGGAACGTCACGCCCGGGCATCCCGACGTGGCCAATGCCAGTTACGTCTTGAGGCTGCTGGATCGGGCGGTTCAGGGCTGCCGCAACGGCGAGTTCGGAGCGATCGCCACCGCGCCGCTGAACAAGGCCGTCATCAACGAGGCCGGGATCGCGTTCAGCGGCCACACCGAGTACCTGGCTGCGGCCACGGCTGCACGGACGGTGGTGATGATGCTGGTGGGGGGCGGATTGCGGGTGGCGCTCGCCACCACGCACATTCCCCTGGCCCGGGTCGCGTCCGCGATCACGCGCGAATCGCTCGGGCTGACGCTCGAGGTCCTGAACCGCGATCTGAAGGACCGGTTCGGCATCGCGCGGCCGCACATCGCAGTGGCCGGATTGAACCCGCACGCGGGAGAATCCGGCTTCCTGGGACGGGAAGAGATCGACGTGATCGGTCCCGCCATCGAGGAAGCGCGCGGCCGCGGAATCGACGCCGACGGCCCCTGGCCGGCCGATACGCTGTTCGTGCCGGGGCGGGCGAAAGCGTGCGATGCGATCCTGGCGATGTACCACGACCAGGGCTTGGCTCCATTGAAGTACGCGAGCTTCGGGCGCGGCGTGAACGTGACGCTTGGTCTTCCGCTGGTGCGCACGTCGGTCGACCATGGCACCGCGCTGGATCTGGCCGGCACCGGCCGCGCCGATCCGTCCAGCATGCTGGCAGCGATCGAACTGGCCGATCAGCTCGCTTCGAAGCAGCCCGTCCTGTCACCACCCTCACCCCGGCCCTCTCCCACTGCGTGGGAGAGGGAGAACGGCGCTTCGCCTTCATCCGCTGCGCAGGAGCGGGGAGCAGTTCCTCCCCTCTCCCGCTTGCGGGAGAGGGGCCGGGGGTGAGGGTTCAGGGCTCCGGACCGATCTCGACCCCCAGCGAGCCGCATCGCGCGCGCCGCCGGTTCAGCCAGAACTTCCTGCGCGATCCGGGCACGATCGCCCGCATCATCGATGCGATCGCTCCGCAGCCGCACGACCGCATCGTGGAGGTCGGGCCCGGCGGCGGCGCGCTGACGGCGCCGCTGCTGGCGCGCTGCGAACACGTGGCCGCGGTGGAGATCGACCGGGACCTGGCGCAGATGCTGGGTCGGCGCTTCGGGCCCGAGCAGCTGACCTTGATATGCGCCGACGCGCTGAAGCTCGATTGGGCGCAGCTGGCGCGGGAGTCGGGCGGGCGCCTGCGCATCGTGGGCAACCTGCCGTATCACATCTCGACGCCGCTGCTGTTTGCCTGGCTGCCGATCGCGCCCTGGGTGATCGATCAGCACGTGATGCTGCAGAAGGAGGTCGTGGACCGTATCGTGGCGCGCCCCGGCGGTCGCGACTACGGAAGGCTTTCGGTGATGCTCCAGTTCCGATATCGGGTCGAGCGCCTGTTCGACGTCGCCCCGGGCGCGTTCGTGCCGGCGCCCAAGGTCCGCTCCTCCGTGATCCGGCTGGTGCCTCACGCCGAGGACGCGCTGCGGTCCGCGGACACGCGGTCGTTTTCGCGGGTCGTCACCGCCGCGTTCGGGCAACGGCGCAAGACGCTGCGCAACGCGCTGGCGGCCGTCCTGGACGAGGCGGCGCTGCGCCGGTCCGGGGTCGATCCGGGCGCCCGCGCCGAGACACTGGACATCGCGGCCTTTGCCCGCCTGGCTGCGCAGCTCGCCGTCGCCTCGACCCTCACCCCCAACCCCTCTCCCACTGGCGTGGGAGAGGGCAGAAGTTCCTCCCCTCTCCCGCTTGCGGGAGAGGGGCCGGGAGTGAGGGAAGGCGATAAGCTGCACCAATGATCACCCAGCACGAGATCCGCCTGGCCCGCGAGGGCGATTCGCGCTCGATCGCATGCCTTTCCCGGGATTGCATCGAGTACGGGCTCGGGTGGAAGTGGACTCAGCAGCGCGTGCTGCGAAGCATCGGTGACCGGTCGACCAACGTGGTCGTGTGTCGCGGCACCAGCGGCCTGGCGGGCTTTGCGATCATGAGGTACGGGGAGCAGGAGGCGCACCTGCTGCTGCTCGCGGTGGACCCGCAGCGGCGTCGGCGCGGCGTCGGCCGGGCCCTGATGGGATGGTTGGAGAAGACGGCCCGCATCGCGGGCGTGGGCGTGATACGCCTGGAAGCGCGCTGCGCCAACTCGGCGGCAGGCGCGTTCTATCGGAAACTGGGCTACCGCGAGATCGCCCGCGTGCGGGGCCTGTACAACGGCATCGAGGACGGCAGCCGCTACGCCAAGGACCTGTGGGAGGCGGGCGAATGAACGCCGATCACGGCGTGGATGCCGCGTAGAACGGGCCGGTGTTGGTGCCGATGATCGCGCCCTCGAGCGCGGTAAATACGCTGCGACCGTAGAAGAACGGCAGCCCCCAGTCGAACGTGTTCGGGGGTGGGGTCGCAGGCCCGCCCAGGTTGTTGGCCGCCGCGTCGCTGGCGCTCAGGCTGGAGAAGCTGGCGATGTTGAAACTGTAGGTAAAGGTCGTGGGAGTGGTGGGACAGGTGGTGCTCGTGGTGCAACTGCTCATGGTCGCCATAAGCGACGCGTTCGAGCAGAAGAAGCCGCTGGATCCGGAGCAGGCCGTGAGCGCCGGGTCATTGAAGAACCAGCCATTGGAACCGCTGTCGATGTAGCTCGCCGGATTCGACGTGTTGCCATAGGTCGTGGTCGTGTTGATGTAGCCGGAGCTCGGGTCGGCCTGGAACACCAGCGCGCTTCCCAGGCCATTGTTGGACTGCGTGCCGATGCCGAAGATCAGCGAACCGGTCGCGGTCGGCGCAACGGAGGAGGTCAACGCAGGCAGCTGGATCAGGGTCCCGTTGTTGTCGCCCGTGAACAGTCCGACGACATTCTGCAATTGCTGGCCGGTCGCCACCGCCGCCGGGCTGCACGAGTTGCCGGGGCAGGTGTAGTAGAAGCCGTTTACCGCGGCGCTCTGGCAGCCCAGGCCGCAGTCCTGCTGGAACAGCCCGATGCCGAGCAGCCCGTTGGCGCCCATTTGCGCGACAGTGTTCATTGCAGTACTGCCGCTGCTGCAACTGCTCGGCGCGGTCGCCGGCACGGCCGTGTCGCCGATCACCTGGACCGGCACCGAGGCGGCGCGCTCTCCCGCGATGTAAACGTCGGTGGCGCGCACCGCGCCCCAGGTATACGACGCTACGAACTGCGCGCAGTTGCCGACCGTGTTGCCGTTCTGCTGCAGGGTCGGAAGGTTCTGCGTGAAGGGCGAGCAGAACAGCCGCAGCCCGCTCGAGCCGGTGTCGACCCAGATGTGGTCGATGCTGCGGCAGTTGCTCGTGCTTCCGGGCGCGCACAGGATCACCGTCACGTAGCCCTGGTTGACCGTGCCGGCCGACCCGCCGTTGATGGTCGGTCCGCCGTCGATGATCATCGAGGCGACGTTCGCGCCACTGGGTGTGCCAACCGAGGTCGCGGTCCCGACCTGCGTGTTGCAATTGCCCGACGACGAGGATGCGGAGCTGCTGTTCGAGCTGCTGCCGCCCCCGCCGCACGACGAGAACACGACCGCTGCGACCATTCCAAGCAGCGCGATGGCCAGGCGCTTGGCGATCCGGCTCATCGGATCTGCTCCGCGCTTACGCCCGACGGCATTTGCTGGGGCAGGTAAGCCACGCCGGAAAACGCTCTCGCATGCCCGCTGGATTGAATCACGAGGTCCGGCTCCTGCAGGACGACAGGACGCCGCAACCCCCTGGCGGCCCGGGCGGCGGCGGATTGATAGCGCGCAAAGTGGGCGCCGAGCAACTGCTGCAAGTCGGGAATGCTGGGGCCGTTCCAGGTCACCGCGAATATCTGCTGGTTTGGCGAAAGGTATTCACGCACCTGCGTTCCCCCGGGTAATGTCAGCTCGTGCACCGAAAATCCGTTCGATTGGGTGATGTTGCGCTGCGCCCGCAGCTGGGCCCGGTCCGATTCCACGCTCGAGCCGTCCTGGCCCAGCGTGGCCAAGGCCAGGCCGGGGGCGAACATCGCGACCATCAGCCCGCCCGCAATGGCCCGCAGGCAACGCTTGTATGAAGGGTTCGTCGTCATCGCCGCAATGTAACTCGCACCTGAAGATTGAAACGTTGGTGAAGCCTTGGTTTCCGTTGCTTTCTTGTAAGCAAAGATTTTATCCGCCTGTCATGGCGTCACCGGCCATTCCATTACCGACAGTGCGTGAGTCCAGTCGTCCGGTCGCCCGGCGGCCGCGGCGCCCGTCAGGCCGGCTCGATGACCATGTTCGTGGTCGCAATGATCCGGCTGGACTTGTCGATCCACACCGCGCCTGCGCCCGGATAACGGCTCAGCAGCCGCTGAGCGGCAGCAAGGTCCAGCACCATCATCGGCTTGGTAAGCCCGTCGGCCAGCAGCCCGCTGGGCGCCGCCACGGCCACGCTGCTGAGCGCGGGCGGCGATACGCCGGTGTGGGGATCGAAGATATGGTGCGAGACAAAATCGTCGGTGAAGTGGGTCGAATAGTCGCCCGAGGTCGCAAGGAAGCGGCCGTCCATGGGTACCACGCCGATCAGGCCGGATGGATTGCGCGGGTGCTGGATGCCGACCCGCCAGGCGGCGCCGGTCGGACTTACGCCGAGCGCGCCGTATTCGCCGGCGTCGATCAGCGCGTCGGTCACCCCTTGCTGCGCCAGCGAATCGAACGCGACATCGGCCGCGTAGCCTTGCACCAGGCCGTTCAGCGTGATCGAGGTGCGCGGCGCGAGCGTGACGCGGCGGGTGCGCACGTCGATCGAACGCCAGTCCACGCGCCCGCGCGCCTGCGCCAGCTGGTCCGGGTCGGGCGCGCATCCACGCCGCTGGCAATCCGAGTGCAGCTCCCACAACGGCTGCACGGTCGGATCGAATGCGCCGCCCGAGGCATCGGCCAGCGTCTGCGCGAATTCCAGCAGGCGCACCAGGTGCGCGTGCGGGCGATCCAGACGGCCCCTCGCATTCAGCTCGCCGATCTGGCTGCCCGGCCGCTGCACCGTGAGGCGCGCATCGAGTTCGCCGATCGCGCGCAGAGCCCTCGCAAGGGCGCGCCGCGCGAGCGCCGGATCGTCGTGAAGCACGCAGATCGACACCGAGCTGTCGAACGCGAGCGCGGCGCCTCGCACCAGCGTACGGCCGTCCGCAGACCTGGCGGCACCCCCGCGCTGGCCCGCGCGCGTCCAGGCCAGCGCTGCAAGCGCCCCGGTGGCCAGCAGCGATGCCGAGACGAAAAGCCGGCGCCTCACCGTGCACTCCAGGCTGCCGAAGCCGGCCGGGCGGGTGGCCCGGCCGACCGATCGACCGCAACCGCAATCATGCGGCGTCCCTTGGCGAGCAGGATGCGCGGCGCGCAGCGGCGGTCGTCGCGCAGGATCGCCACGCAATCCATGCACTGAAAGCATTCGGCGTAATCGATCCGCCCGGCGGCGTCGATCGCCTGGTAGCTGCACCGGTGGCGACAGGTCTGGCAAGGCCGCCCGCACTCGGCGCGGCGCGCGATCCAGTCGAGCCGGCGTACCTGTCCCAGCAGTGCCAGGCCGGCGCCGAGCGGACACAGGTAGCGGCAGAAGAACTTGTCGATCACGATTCCGCCCAGCACCAGCGCGCCCGCGTACAGCACATAGGGCCATGAACGCGCGAATACCAGCGTGATGGCCGTCTTGAACGGCTCGATTTCGACCGCCCGGTCGCCCGCCAGGGGTGACCAGAGCGCCGCCAGCAGGATGAAGGCGAGGGCGGCGTACTTCACCCGCTTCAATTGCCGGTCGACCGGCGCGCGCAGCCGCACGGTCGGCACCCGAAGCGCGCGCCCGATCAGGGCGGCCAGCTCCTGCAGCGCGCCGAACGGGCACAGCCAGCCGCAGAACGTGCCGCGCCCCCACACGACGAGCGACGCCAGCACGAAGGCCCACAGGATCACGGTCGGCGGGTCGTACAGGAAGAAGGTCCAGCTGCGATGCGCCACCGCCGCCTGCAGCAGCGCCACCAGGTTGACGATCGAGAGCTGGGCCTGCGCGAACCAGCCGATGAAGCCAAGGGTGAACAGCAGGAACAGCGGGCGCGCGATGTGCAGACGCCGCCAGTCCGATACGAGCGCGTGCTGTCGCGCGAGCACCGCGGCGAGCGCCGCCAGCGCCGCGACCAGCACGGCGATTTCCGGCCAGCGTGCTTTCCAGACCGCCCGCCAGCCCTTCTGATCCTCAGGCGGCGCGACCAGATAGCGTTGCGGGATCGAGAACGTCAACGTGAAATCGCGCGCGACCCGTTCCGGATATACCGTCCCCTTGCTCCGTACCACGCGCAGCGCAACGTCCATCGGCTGGCCCGGATCGAGCCCGGCCGCCGAGATGACTCGAAACGCCTTCCAGGAGTCCAGGCGCGGCTGCCCCACCGCAGGCAGCTCCGCATCCAGATCCAGGTCGCGCATCTCGATGGGCAAGCCATCCTGCTTCAGGCTCAGGCGGTCCGGTACCGAGGCACGCACGAAGTCGTCGGGAACGAAGCTGTACGGTCCGCTCGACATCAGCAGCAGGACGTGGTCGCCCGCGTCGATGCGCGCGTTCATCGACCGGTAGGCGGGCTCGGACAGCAGGTTGCGCCCCGCGCTCGGCAGCGTCGCCATCGCCGCGTACAGGTCGATGAACGAGTCGCCGGGCCGTGCCGCAGCTTCGCGATCGGTCGCCTCCACATCGGTTCCGGCGAACGCGCGCTCGATGTCGACATTGCGAAGGGCGATGTGCCGCACCAGGCCCGATTCGACCAGGCGATTCCAGTCCATGCGCTCGTACACGTCGCCCCGCTCGCGGACGACCTGGTCCGGGTCCTTGCCTGCCGAGAAGCCGAGCTTGCTGCGCGCGACCTTCAGGGAAGCCGCGAGCAACGACTGGTTCAGGATCCTGACCGACGCGGTCGCCTTGGCGACGCCGTCCACGTACGCGTTGGTGCTGCCGCGCCGCGAAGGCTGGGTGGTGCCGCTGCCGATCTTGATCGTCTGCTTCAGCGACAGGCCCGGGTACTGGGCGACGAACTTGAACAGCGGCTCCTCGCCCAGCCCGTCCACGAACACCGGTTCGTGCTGCGAGAGGACCCGCACGTCCAGGTACTGGCCGTTCGGATCGAGCGCGATCAGAAGGTTGATCGGGGTGCCGGAAAAACCCGGAATCGCGGCGAAGTCGACCGATTCGAATACGTAGCAGACCAGGTCCGTCGCGGGACCGTTCTGCTTGAACACGGGCCACACCGGGATCGTCGTGTCCTTCTCGCCGACCACGTAGGGTGCAGGAAAAAGCGCTCTGAGCCGCTCCGCGTCCAGCACTGCGGCGCGGCTTGGGGCCGCGCCCGTCAGCGCAGCCAGCGCGATCGACGCGAGCAGCGTCCGCAGGCAGCTCGCAACTGCAAGGGCCACGCGGCGCCCGCCGGCGTTCGGGATCATGCGGACGGTAGACGCAAGTCCTGTGCCTCCGCGCCGCCGCACCGGCACCGGGCTAAGTAACCGGTCGTTCAGCCGGAAGGCCCGCGGCGTCGAACAGGCCCTCGAACAGGATCGAGCTCAGGTAGCGTTCCCCGGAATCCGGAAGAATCACGACGATCGTCTTGCCCTCGTTTTCGCGCAGCTTGGCCAGGCGGACCGCAACCGCGGCGGCGGCCCCGCAGGAAATCCCGGACAGGATTCCTTCCTCCTGGGTCAGGCGGCGTGCGAAGCTGACCGACTCCTCGTTGGTGACCTGCTCGACCCGGTCGATCAGGGACAGGTCCAGGATCTTGGGAACGAAGCCGGCGCCGATGCCCTGGATCTTGTGGGGGCCGGGCTTCAGCGGTTCGCCGGCGCGGGTCTGGGTAAGCACCGGGCTCGCGGCAGGTTCGACCGCTACCGAGACGATGCGCTTGCCCTTGACGTTCTTCAGGTAGCGGGTGACGCCCGTGATCGTGCCGCCGGTTCCGACGCCGGACACGAAGACGTCGACCGCCCCCTGGGTGTCGTTCCAGATCTCGGGTCCGGTCGTCTGCTCGTGAATGGCCGGGTTGGCGGGGTTGTTGAACTGCTGCAGCAGCACGTAGCGGTCGGGTTCGGCCGCCACGATCTGGTCCGCCTTGGCGAGCGCGCCGGTCATGCCTTTGGCGCCGTCGGTCAGCACCAGCTTGGCCCCGAAGGCAAGCAAGAGCTTGCGGCGCTCGACGCTCATCGTTTCGGGCATCGTCAGCGTGAGCGGAATGCCGCGCGCGGCCGCCACGAACGCCAGCGCGATGCCGGTGTTGCCGCTGGTCGGCTCCACCAGTTCCTTGCCGGGCCCCAGCAAGCCGCGTTTTTCGGCATCCCAGACCATCGCCGCGCCGATCCGGCACTTGACCGAATAGGCGGGATTGCGGCCCTCGATCTTGGCCAGCACGGTTGCCTTGGCTCCATCCGTGATGCGATTGAGCCGGACCAGGGGCGTGCCGCCGATCGACTGCGCGTTGTCGACGAATAGAGCCATCGGGTGTTCTCCTGTCAGAACGGATAGTTGAGCCCGGTGAATATAGCCGGTCCCTCCGGGCCAAGACCGATATCGAGGTAACCGACGATGAAGGGGCTGGCGATGCCCCGGAAGCCGATTCCGGTCCCCTTGTGCAGGTGGATCAGCGGATTCTCCCCCATGTCCTGGAACACCTTGCCCACGTCGAACAGGGGCGTCACCTCCAGGCTCAGGTTGCTGCCCATCACCCTGAACTGCCCGACACGCGCTCGCAGCTCGACTCCCGCGACGAACGAATTGCGGTCGACGTAGCGGTCCTGGCCGAACGCGCGCAGCGGCTGCCGCTCGGCGAGCACGGCGTTGTCGCCCCCGATGCTGGACAGCGCCCAGAACGGCGCGGCGTCGTCCGACGGCATGTAGCGGAACGCGGCGTGCGCGGCCACGGTCAGCCAGGGCGCGATCGGCCGGTACACGCGCGCGTCGGCCCCGATGTACGTGTACGACACCGAGCCCCAGATGTCGGTATCCGAGAACCCCGCGAACGCGGTCAGTTGTTCGCCGTGCCGTGGAATCGTGATCGAGTCGCGCGTGTCGTACGTGACCACCACTCGCTGCTGCAGCTCCTCCTCGCGGTCAAGCCCCGTCAGGCCCGGAAATTCCGTCTGGAGCGACGGCAGCCCCGGCAGCACCGCGGCGCCGATCTGCACGAAGCTCATCCGCACCATGTAATTGGCCTGCCACTGCCGCGTGATATTCCATCCGAGGGTGGCCTCCAGGTGCCCCTGGTTGTCGACGTAGTTGCTTTCCGCCGAACGCGGCGTCTCGTTGCCCACGCCGTAAAAGCGCGCGGTGCCGCTGCGGTCGAAGTTGCTGTGCAGCGTCCAGGACCAGGTGTCGGTTCGTGCCAGTCCGTTCACGTAGATGGCGTCGAATTCGCGCTCGACCTGCTGCTTGCCGCCGCCGACGACGCTCCACTGGGTGTCATTGGACGGGTACGAAAAAATCCTTCCGCGCGCGCCCCAGCCGAAGTACTCGCTCTTGATGATGTCGGGCGCGATGATCCGGCGGATCTCGTCGTTCTCGTCGGTCTTGAGCCACACCGGAAT